>Ga0316628_100000186_pt1 | contig 39241 bp, 65 predicted proteins | sample OWC_Aug_M2_C1_D5_FD_207648 | JGI IMG/M metagenome (GOLD analysis project Ga0316628, IMG submission 207648) | Wetland soil microbial communities from Old Woman Creek delta, Ohio, United States - OWC_Aug_M2_C1_D5_C | ecosystem: Environmental > Terrestrial > Soil > Wetlands | place: USA: Ohio...
TCCTCGTCGGGCATATCGTCGGGCGCGTAGTCTCCCGCCGCCAGATGGGTCAAGCCGCACTCCTCGTCAGGGCCGACCCACTCGGCCAGCGTCTCGATAGCCCAGGCGGCCTCGTCAGGCATGGCGGATAGGGCGTCCAGCAACTCCGGGGTATCCCAACACCAGTCTGGCGAAATAGCCACCAGGCCAGCGAAAGCCCTTTTGCGATAGTCGAAGCCCGATGCTTGGTGTAGAATTTCCGCCAGGAGATTATGAGAGGCCCAATTCAACTCCGCCCCCCACAAACTCGCATATCGCAAATTCGCGCCCCTTAGACTCGTGAGGCGCAAATTCGCGCCCCGCAAGTCTGCCGATTGAAGATTCGCGCCCACCAAATTCGCAAAGTACAAGTTTGCGCCCTGCAAATCCATCACCCGCAAATCTCGAAACGACCAGTCCAGGCACCTGCCACCATACTCTTCATTCACCCATAGTTCGTGCGCAGTCAGTTCGGCTCGCTCGACCTCAGCCAGTTCTCGCTCGCCCATTGTCTTCTCCTTTCGTAATGATATTGCTTCATATCACGCCTAGTCGTCCTCAAACCAGTTCTCCGGGAGTTCGTCATCCCAGTCAGGCGATGGTGGGCGCTCAGGCTTTGGGGCGCAATCTGGACACAGCCAGACTTCCTCGCCCAACTGGCGCTCACGCCATCCGTATTCCCGCAGGACATCCCCGGCGCAATCGCGCTCCGGCTCTATGTTCTGACAAACGACGATGCACCGCCCACAGTCGTGGCACATCACGATCCACGCCTCCTCCGGCGAGGAACTGAATGGACAGCCTACCAACTTAATGTTCTCAGTCATCATGTCCTCCTATCACGACTATGGTATTTATTGCGCAGCCTGGCGGGCAGAGTTTGGAACCAGACTACCACGCCCACCCATGTGACGTGCAGCCTATAGCGAAGCGCATACCACCAGAAAAGCCCGCGCTTTGGGTTGTTCGGCTCCAATGAGGGCCGCCCGTTGCGCACAATGTGCGGCTTGCACCATGCCACACGATCCACGAGGCCCTTGTAGTCGCAAGCCTCCCAACAAGAGAGGCAGGCGAACTCCTCGTCAGGCGGCTCAGACATCGTGCAATCCCCATACGGAACCCATGAGACGAAATTGTCAAACGAGATGAACCGCCCGCAAAATACACAGTTTATCGCCATTGTTCACATCTCCTTATATCACGCCTGCACCCCGGCGTCGGGAATTCTTGAATGCGTTCTCCGTCCAACAGGTCGCCGCCCCACGTATCATCAATGAAGTGGTTCCCACCGACTTGCTTAAAAAAGAAGGGAACCCCGATGCGGCGGCAGTTATCACGTAACGCCCGCGCCCAATCCAAGTTCATCTGGCGGGCGCCTGGCCCGCTCTCGCCCCCAACAATAATCCAGTCGAGGGTGCTCAGTGAGATATTCATTGAAGGTTGGCCGACGCTTGAGGAGGTTGTGAACTCCCATCGGATTGGCGAGAGAAGCGGTTCGATGGACAGAAACCGCACAATCGCTGGGACTTCCAGCAATTGTGGGACTCGCCGGGCCACATCTTCGCTTTCCAGCGTGACGCCAAGCCAGACGTTTTGCCAGCCGCTCCCCCAATCCTCCGGTAGGCGTTCTAAGATATTCTGTGGCCGCTTCGTGAGCAATTGGTACGTGTGCTGGGGCGTCCGTCGGATAACCCTCCACGCCTCGCCGCGCCAGGGGTCGGCATCCTCGAGAAAGAAGTCGCTCAACGAGCAGGCGAAAATCCTGCGCGGAGTTTCCCAACGCTCTGGGGCATGAATTGTTCGCGGGGCTGTCGGGTGAATATCTGTTGGGTCTTGCCCAAATCGCTGCCGCATTCGGAAGGCATAGCAATTCCTGCACCCCTCCGAAACCTTCCGGCAGCCAACCCAGGGATTCCAGGTGGAATCCGTCCACGAAATTTTTGTCCTCGATCCCATCACATCCTCCTATCAGGTCGGCGGGGGCGGGTGCTCGGCCCGCCCCCTACAAACGTTTGATGCACGGCCTGGTGGCCGGGGCACCCTAGTCAAGCGGGTCGAAATCGTTCCCGCCCTGAATGCGCTCGCACTCCCGTGCGATAAGCGCCGCGCGGGCCTTCGCCCCCCAGATGACCTCACCGTCCGGGGCGTCAAACTCGCGCATGATGGCCTGCCAGGCGGCCTCTACCGTGATGTGGTCGCTCTTCACCATGCCGAGGGTCATCCTCACGAACTCCCCCCGCGCCTGGCGCGCCTCTGCGATGGTAGCGCGCTCTTCCAAAATGGCGGCGCGCTCTTCCTCTTCATGTTGGGCGCTGTCCTCAGCCTGGTCGTTCCAAAATAGATTATGATCCTGCATTGTGACCTCCTCGCCGCCTCTTGTGCGCGGGCGGCAGCGCGCATCCTATATACAGTATACACCCCCGCCGCGAGTCCTGGCATTACCGAATGTCACTATTCTGACTATGACGTGTCATCGTTTTTTCGATTACGTGTCATAGCCAAAACAGTGACATCCAGTACTGCCTGAAAAGCCCATTCGGGTGTATGATATGTGCAGAATGTACGATGAAAATAGACAGATAGAAGGGAGACGATCATGCCTGATAATGACAAGGCGCTGGCGCTGACGCCGCGCACCATTCAAGAGGGGCTGGCGCTTGCCGACCAGCTCGTGAAGTCCGGGCTACTGCCCGCGCACGTCAAAACTGCGCAGCAGGTGTTTGCACTCATTACGATGGGCGCAGAACTTGGAGTGGGGACGTGGGCGGCCATTCTCGGCATTAGTGTTATCCAGGGGAAGCCGACCCCATCTCCGCAGCTCATGTTGGCACTCATTCACCGCTCTAAATTGTTGGAGAATTTCGAGATGCCGGAGCATACTGCCGAGCGGTGTACGATTGTCGTCACCCGGCGCGGCCAAAGCCCCGTCACATTCACATTTACAATGGAAGATGCGGCGGCGCTTGGCCTTGCCGGAAAGGACAATTACAAAAAGCAACCCGCGACCATGCTGCAATGGCGCTGTATTTCAGCGATGGCCCGCGTCGTATTCCCGGACGTGTTGCATGGATTTTCGTATACGCCAGAGGAAATTGACCCTGATTTGGCCGTAGACGAAAACGGCGCGGTCGTGGTTGCCGAAGCGGTCGTTTCTGATATGGACTATTCTGAGGTTACCCCCGCCGAACGTGAGGCGGAACTAGAGCCAGGCATGATTGCCCCGCCGGGGGACGACGATGAGGAGCGCGGCCCGCTCGCGGCGGCGTTCGCTACCTACGTGGCGGAATACGAGGCGGATCCGACCAAATTCTCCGCCCCAACGGTAACGGAATCGGCAATCACGCACGAGGAGTTCATCGGCGCCGACATTTTCCCCCGCGAGTTGGGGGATACATTCTTCAATCAAATCGGGAAGTGCCGAACCGCCGCCATTCGTGATGCGCGGCTCATTTTCGTATCGGCGCTGGCAGAAACGCCAATCAATAGCTACAAGGAATTGACGGACGCGCAACGCTACGCACTGGCGAAGGCCTACAAGGGGCTTGGTGAGCGCGGAACATTAAAAGCCGCTATCGAGGCGGCGCTGGAAGGGAAGGCGATATGAGTAGCAGAACCAACGGGCGGCGAAGGTCGCGCCTGAGCAACATGGCGGATACGATGCGCTGGCTCAACGGTCTGATAGACCGCGAGCCGGTCGTCAACATGCCGCCGCGCAGTAAGACGACGATGGAGATAGAGGTCAAGGCAGTGCGGAGAGCACTGCCTCACATTGTAGAACCGTGGGACTACGAGAGGCCCGGCAATGAGTGATACACTGGCGGAACTTGCCTCCGAATACGAGTTCACCCCGGCGGGGTTGCATATCCCGCCGGGCCTCCCCTTCGCAGATTGGGAGGCACTTGGGCGTAGACTGGTTGTCATGCACGACGCGATCCAGTGGGCCATTGCGGACTGGCTGGCCTATGGAGAACGTGAATATGGCGAGCAGTACGCCCAGGCGATAGACGTTTTGGGATTGTCCTACCAGACCCTGGCGAACTACGCCTGGGTCGGGCGGGCTTTTGAAAGTTCCCGGCGACGGGAAAGTTTGACTTTCAGTCACCATGCGGAAGTGGCGGGGCTGCCAACCGAGGCCCAGGATGCACTCCTGAGCGAAGCGGAGGCAGCCATCGCCAACGACGGCCACGCGCTCTCTACGGCGTGGTTGCGAGAAGAGGCCCGCCGCATTCGGGGCGGGAATGGCTCTTCGGTAGCATCCGTCACGTACACGTGCCCGGCGTGCGGGCACACGTGGCGAGTAGAAAAGTGAGGAGTTATGAATACAGAAGCCGAAAGCAAGTTCATTTCGGTTGATCCAAACGTCCGGGGCGGCGTTCCTCATATCGTGGGAACGCGCCTGACGGTTGCGGATATCCTGTGGGCGCTTGCCGCCGACCCGGCGACGGCCAATGTGGTACAACGTGAGTACCCGCAACTCCACAACTGGGAGATACTGACGGCGCTCGAATGGGCCGCCGCCGACTTGGAGTACATCTATGACCAATCACAAGAAACCGCCGACGGCGAATGACACTCAGGAGGCCCAGGAGGCGGCCCTGATTGCCCAACTCGCGGCGGCGATTGCCGCCAAACATCGTTGGGGCGATGATGACCATCCCAGGGCCGGGGAGTGCCGCGAGTGCGGTGGCCCTGGCTACACCGTGAGGTGTCGTTTGGATGATGGGACGATTGCTCTGGTATGCCCGCGCTGCGGACACATGGAAATCCTAGAGCCGGAGAAACCAAAATGAATCAGCGCGAATTTCTGGCTTGGATGCACACCGCCAACCAGCGCGTCAGTGTCCTCTTGGCTTTCGTGGATATGGCTGGCGATCTCGCAGCTGGGGTTTTGCTCTCTCAAATCGTGTATTGGCACACGCCGACCTCGGAGGGGCAATCCCGGCTGCGGGTGCAGCACGATGGGCACTACTGGCTCGCCAAAGCGCACGATGAATGGTGGGGAGAATGCCGCCTCACCGCGAAGCAGGCGCGGCGATGTATTGCCGCCCTGGAAGCGAAGGGGTTGATTGTGGCCTGTGTTTGGCAATTCGCTGGAGCGCCGACCACACACGTGCGGCTAGACTGGCCGCGCTTTTTGGATGCCTGGGAGCAGCAACTGTATTCCCCAACCGAGATTTCGATTTGCCCCCCAGGGCAGAACGATTTGCCCGTAGGGGCAGAACGATTTGCCCCCCAGGACAGAACCATAACAGATACTACAGCAAAGACTACTACAGATAAAGAGCTAGCTGGCGGGCACCCACAAATCGCCTCCGATTTTGGGAAACCATTCCCAACCTCGGAAGAGCGCGGAGATGTTGATCCAATCGTGCGGGCGTGGGAACGGGCGTTCGGGCCAGCATCGGGGGCAGCGTTAAAGAAAATTGCGGTGTGGGAAGAGCGGTTCGGGCGAGCCGAAGTGCTCCTCGCGCTTACACTCACGGCGACCCGCAAGGGCCACACGGAAAATTATACCGCCACTATCCTGGAGCGCCGCAAGGAGCAGGGCCTGAAAGACGGCGAGCCGGAGACATTCGAAGGGAGAAAAGCCAATGGGAAACCGACCACAGAACATTCCAGAGGTGCTATCACGGATGAACTCGCGGACGCAATCAACGCCGCGCATAGCGCAGCCAGGGCCAGTCGCGAGTGAGGTCGAACGTGCGGTCTGGCAGCGCGAACGGGAAGCGGTACTGGCGCTTCGTGACCGGATCGCCAACAACCCCACCACCGCAGCTGTGCATGGAGGGGACGGCGATTTGTGGTGTGACGAGTGTCTTGGCATAGGCTGGCTCCGCACCGGCGACGGGCAGTTGGTGCCGTGCGAATGTACCGCCCCAAAGAGGGCGGCCCGGCTTGACGCGATCTCCGGCCTGCTACCCAACGAGCGCCTGGTCACGTTCGCCGACATCGTAGGCGATCCTGCGCAGGGGATTGCGGCGCGGATGCGGGAGTTTGTGCTCGCCGGGCGGGGCTGGTTCACCGTCTACGGTGGGCCAGGCAATGCCAAAACGACCATGTTGCAGGCCGCCTGCAACCTCTACCGCGAGCAGTTCCGCGATGTGGCGGTGTACGTGCGCTTCGCCGACCTGCTGGAATGGGTGCGGGATGGATTCAACGAGGACGCGCCCTCGGAGCGGGCAAGCGCCCGCCTGGAGCAAATCAAGACCGCATCCGTGTTGGCGATTGACGAGTTTGAGAAAATCAATACCACGAAGTGGGCGGAAGAGGTGCGCTTCCGGCTCCTAGACGACCGCTACCGTTACGGCCTGGACGGGTCGGCGCGGACGCTGACGCTGTTTGCGATGAACTGCGCACCGGAGGCGCTGCCGGAATGGGTGAGCAGTCGTATGCGTGACGGGCGGTTCGTCTGTGTGGAGAACGCGCAGCCCGACGCCCGCCCCCGCTTAAGAATGGAGTGATGACAATGGAAACCTGTAGGCGCTGTGAGAAGCGCGAGCCATGCCAGGCGCAGTACAACGTCGCGCCCTGGCTCCCGGCGTTGTGTGAAAAAACGGAAGAGGAGTGCGGAATTTCACCATTGCCAGTGAGCGGCGCGGATGGGTGGTTGGAATTTACGACTGAGCCGCTACGCAGCGCTCCCGATCCACTATGGGACGCGCCGGGCACGTTCCGAGAGAAACGACGGCTCACGCCGGAGCAACTGGCGCATCACAAGCGGCAATGGGTCGAGGGCGAATGTGATATAGAGGACGGGTGCTATCCCGGCGAGTACCGGGAAGAAGGGTGGTGAACATGGCTGAGACTATCGGGGTTGCGATAGACCCCAACACGCGACGTACTGGACTGGTGCTATGGCGCGGGCCGACCCCGGCAGAGTGGCGGGTTATCGAGACGGCGAAGGCGGACGGCCCCCGCTATTGGTTGGCAATGGCGAAGGAAATCACCACCGCGCTGGAAGGGGTATTTTTCTCTACATCTTCTCCGTTTTGTTGGGTTGCGTGCGAAGGGCTGTACCTTCCCAGGGGGGAAAATCGGAATGTAGCGACATTCGAAACGCTCGCTCGGCTCGTAGGCACGATTGAATACTGGTGCTATCGGTATGGCATCACCTATTTAGAAGGGACAACCGCAGAAATCAACGCGGCGATTGGCTTCCCGGCCCGCATGAGGCGCGACGCGCGTGAGCGCGACCTGCTGGCGTATGCAAGGCCGCGCCTAAAATCTAGGGCGCCCGCCGAATTGTCGGTAGACGAGGCGGCAGCCTACGCCGTTGGCGTATGGGCGCTCAGGCAGCTGGAGCGCCGGGCGTTGGCGGGGGAAGGGGGAACGAGTGGTGAGCAGGGATAACGGCAACGGCAACAACGGCCTTCGCACCGCCCCAAAGCAGGGGCGCTCCCCGCTTACGTGGTTCGGCGGGAAGGGGAATTTTCTCGCCAAGCTCTTGCCCCTCGTGCCACCCCACACGTCCTATTGCGAACCATTCGCCGGGGCGGCGGCGCTCTTTTTCGCCAAAGCACCGGCCCCGATAGAAACTCTAAACGATTTGAATGGCGACTTGATCCACTTCTACAAAGTGCTGCGAGACCCGACCCTATACCCCGAATTGCAGCGCCGATTGGAGTTGACGCTATACAGCCGCCAAGAATACTACGAGGCGCGAGCGACGTGGCGTGAGATAGCCGACCCTGTAGAGCGGGCGGCGCGGTGGTTTGTTGTCAACAGAATGAGTTTTGGTGGGCGCTTTGGTTCGGGCTGGGGATATGGTACGCATGATATAGTGGGTGGCGGATATGTTGGACAAAGTCGCACGTGGCTTTTTGCAATAGACAATGTTCTCCCCGCCGCTCACGCCCGCCTGCGCCAAGCGCAAATCGAATGCGCCGATTGGCGAAAGGTGCTCGTTGCGCACGACGGCCCAAACTGCTTTTTCTACTGCGATCCACCCTATGTGTTGGGCACGCGCCGGGCTGGTGGTTATGCCCACGAGATGACCGACGACGACCACTGCGAGTTCGTGGCGGTGTTGCAAACGCTCGCGGGGATGGTACTCGTGTCGGGCTATGCTCACCCCATTTACGACCCGCTCGTGACGGCGGGGTGGGAACGCCTGGACTATGAGACAGGGTGCTTTGCGGCGGGGCGGACACGAGCCTCAGGATTGATAGGGACTGGTGCGGCCTTGCGCGACCAGTCCCGCACCGAGACATTATGGCTTAACCCGGCGCTACAAAAGGCGCTAGGACGCGGGCGGCAATTAACCCTGCCGGGGGTGGAATGATATGCGGAAACTAATCATGCTGGTGGTAGGGTTGCTGTTTGGCGCGGGGTTGCTATTCCCGTCGCCGTGCGCGGCGCAACTCGCGCGACCCGCCAGTCTCTCTCCCTATTGGGGATGGGGTATTTTGCAATGGGAAGAACTCATCCTCCGCCACGCCGCGCGCGGGAACCTTGACCCGGATTTCTTGGCGGCCCTGGTGTGGCGCGAATCGGGGGGGAATGCGGATGAAGTCAGCTACGCCGGGGCGGTAGGGCTGATGCAGGTGATGCCCTACGAGTTGGGATTCCTCGTACGCCCGACCGGCGCGGAACTGCTCGATCCTGACGTGAACCTATCTGAGGGCGTCCGCATTCTGCGCTTCGCCCTCGACATGGCGCACGGCGATCCATTCCGCGCTCTGGCGCTCTACAACGGTGGCTCGCAATTCGAGCACACCAACGAGGCGCGGGGGTATGCGCGGGGCGTCATCGAGTTGTATATGATGGCGCTTGCGGAGCGGAGCGGCTATGATTATCGTGATGTAGAGGCGTTCGGGCTGGTATTCCAGGTGCAGGGATTGCCTCCTGGCCAGAACGCCGCGACGATTTTTGCTCCGGGGCGGGCGACAATCTGGCAGCAGGTAGCGCCCGGCGAAGTGGTGGATGCTGTGGGCACGGTGCTCTACAGCACGGTAGACGAGTACGGGGTGCCCTGGCGGGTGGTGACGTGGTTGCTGCCCAACGCGGGCATTCCGTAGAGGAGAAGGACAATGAAACTGACGATTGATGTTGAGGTTGATGTGGAGACCGTGCGTGATATTTTTATTGATGACGTGCTCACCGACCGATTGTGCGGCGGCTTTAATAGCAAAAATTCTATCGCTATGATTAAAACCCTGGTGGCGCTCTCAGGCGAGGAGGTTTGCGAGAAACTATTCAAGACGATGTTCCCGCCCTGGAAGGTCGCGTGGTCTATCCGGGAAGGGGGCGACACGAGCGGGGACGCGGGGGCAGGAGATTAACCACTGGTGGATCATGGCGGTGGGGGGCACCCATTCGGGTTGCGCTCCTGTAACGGAACGCCGCCCCCCATACCACGATCGCCCCTACGGGCGATCCACCTCCGCTAAACGGATTGCCCCGATTATAACGCGGGGATAGAATGGAGGCAAGAGGAGTAGACAATGGCTAGAATTTGCCCTCACTGTCATGGGGTAATTGACGGGGTTTTCAATCCGGATATGCTCAAAATTGCCCGCTATGTGCGCGCTCTTCCCCTTGAGGAACTCGCCACAATGGCGGGGATTGACCAGGGCACTCTATCACGATACGAGAATGGGTTGAGCGTTCCAACTGCGAGTGACATCGCGCGATTGGTTGAAGCTCTGGACTTCCCGCACGGGTGGTTTCATCGCGAGGGGCATTTTGGCCGGGGCGGAGTATTCATTGACTAGTGATAGCGAAGGAGGGATGATGGTAGAGAAACGGTTGTTTGGAATAATCACGGGCATATGTTTTAGTCTTATGGCCGTTGGCGCTTGGGCTGTTCTACTCGACGCCAAAAGTCCCGAGATTTTTCTAATCGGGTTTTGTGCGGGGGTTTTGGGTGCCGCCGTCGTGCAAGCAGTCGAGAATTCCTGATATTTGCGAATATCATAACCAAAGGAAAAAACAATGATTTTTCAACGATTGCCAACCAACGAAGAGCAGGTCGAATTGGCCGCGCACGAACTGTGGCGGGAAAGTCGACCAGGCGGCAAGCGCCTGGATTGGCGTGATAGGGATTTGCAGGGTATATGTCTGGAAGAGGCAATTCTGTGGCACGCGAACCTGGCAGGCGCGCACCTGGAGGGTGCCTACCTGGTGCGCACCTACCTGTGGGGTGCGCACATGGTAGGTGCATACCTAGAAGGTGCATATTTGCGAGGAGCGTGCCTGATGCGCTCGAACCTAGTGGACGCAACCCTACGGGGCGCATATCTGGAGTGTGCAACCCTACGGGGCGCGTACCTGATGGGTGCAGACCTACGAGATACAGACCTGCGGGGCATAACCCTACGGGGCGCAAGTCTGCTGGGTGCCCACCTGGAGGGCGCTCTCCTGAATTGGGAATCCCACGATCTTTTGGCGGAAATCTTACGCCAAGCGGCGGGCGACGACCCGCGCAGGCGAGCCTTCGCCGGACTGGCGAGTGTATCGCCAGACTGGTGCTGGTACAGCCCAGAATTGCTGGACGCCCTGGCCGCCATGCCCGATGAGGCGGCGTGGGCTATTGAAACCCTGGCCGAGTGGGTTGAACCCTACGAGGGTTGCGGCTTGACCCACCTTGCGGCTGGAGAATACACGCCCGATGAGGTCGAGCGAAGGGGGATAGGATTATGAAAACACTCGGAAGAACCATGAAAGAGGGCGTGATAGTTGAACTGACGGCGCGGGAGCATTGGGCGCTTCTCAGACTCTCGAAGGCCATGAGCGGCTTGGAGTGGCACGCCCCGGTCGTGGCGGACGACTGGTTTATCAGTGAGTGCGACGCGGGGCTGGAATTTGAGGCCATCCTAGCCTGGGTGGAGCACAGATTCAGGCTGGATGAATTGCAGCAGCTTCTCGACGATATGAAAAAGGCGCTTGGCCCCGACGAGGACGAGGAGGATGGAAATGAGCACAGAAACTAAGGATAAGGCAACCGCCGGGGGAGCCTTGTATATCAACAAATGGCATGGTATCCCATGTATCGCGGACGAACTCGGCGAGAGCATCCGCCACGAGGTGTGCTTGTGTTGGCGGTGCGTTCGCCTCGTGACGGAGGAGGATGTTCAGTACCTTGCCCCCGATCTTCCGAGTGCGCGGATAGATGAGTTGAAGGCGGCATTCAATTGCCCGACGGCGGAAGCGAACTACCGCAATTGTGTGCGCGGGGAGGTTGCCGCCCCCATCACGCGCTGTCCGTTGTTCCGTGCGGGGCGGATCGAATACGCCGCCGATGCCGAGCGCCGCCTACAGGCCGAGCACCTCGGCCTGTCACTGGACGAGGAGGAGGAAGAGCAATGAGCAGCCGAAAAGACCGCCGCCGCCCCTGTCTGGATTGCCCCTTCGGGCGGTGTCCTGAAATAGACCAGGCCCGGTGTGATATCGTCGAGTTGCAGGAACTGCTCCGCGAAGTGGTCGCGGGCGAGGGGATTGACGCCAATCTAATCATGCGTATCCACGAGGCGCTGGAGGGATTGGAGTAGGCGCGCCCTTGTCGAACAACAAAAAAAGGGGGGCGTTATGCCCCCCTTTCCCTGAGAGCCTACTTACTGCTCAGCCCCCATCGCGCCTGCGCGTCCGCGCGGCGCACCAGCCACGTCGCTCCCGACTTCCGCGCGGGGAGTTTCCCCTTGCGGATGGCCTGCCAGACGGCCTGGCGGGTTATCCCGGCGGTGTCGGTGATTTCGCGGATGGTCATCTCGGCGACCTCGTCAGCAATGGACATCAGAAATTGGAATAGACCACGGGAAAGGCGCTCTCGCTCTTCGGGGGTGTATTCCGTTCCCTCGCTCTCCCAAAATGTCAGCCCATTCTCGATTTCTGTTCGCAGCGCCTCCGCGAGATTGTCTCCCGCGCGGCCCATGAGTTCATCAACGAACCTCTCTGGCGAAATTGCTCCGCACCCGATGGTGCGATTGAACTCATTCGCCCATTCGCAATACCAGACGTGTTCTCCCTGTGTGCGTGTCATTTCGAAATCTCCTTAGTATCTCGTTGTGAGTTGCTGCGCGCGGCGCGCACAGTCTGCCATGTGGCGCTCGTGTGCACGATACGCGCACGTGAGGTAATGCCCGCACCTCTGCATGTGGAAAGGCTCAACCTCCCACTGTGCGAAAGCGATTCCCAGCGCCGCTTCCGCGCAAGCAAGAGTCACAAGATATGGGGTACGGATGAAGAGATCGCGCTCGCGCGCTCCGCCGTCTTTGGATACTCGCAGGATCGCGTCTTCCGCCCGGTTGGCGAGTTCGCGCGTGAAAATTTTGCCCGCGCGGCATTCCTCGATGTCGTCGAGCAGAGCGCGGGCGTCGTTCCACAACCCTGGCCAATCGCGGCCCAGTTGCGAGACTGCCCCTTGAGCCGCCTCGACTGCACTTTCTGCTGCCTCATATTGCTGATTCATTTCGAAATCTCCCTTCAATTCAATCCGGTCGCTGCCGTCGTCAGCCGCCGGGCACGACCCCGGCGGGACGCCTTGGGGTTGCCCCCAGGGCGTTTCGGCTTAGCTCCACGCGGTGTAGATGCTGACCGCGAGGGCGATGGAAAAGGCGAGCATCGCGATGCTCAGGATTTTCCCATTGCGGGTGGCGCGCTTCTGCGCCTTCTGGGCTTCGCGCTTGTCCTGGTTGTCCTCAACCCAGGACAACCAACCAGCTACGTAAGCGTTGCGCAGTGCCTCCGCGACGTTCTTGATGTCCTCTTCGACATCATTATCGTCGTCGTCGGGGAGGTCGGGGTGTTCTTCCGCGTAGATTTCGTAGTGCTGGTCGCGCACGGCCTGGTCAGAGAAATTGTCCTCGATGCGCTCAGCGCACGGGCCATCCCACTCCTCAAACTCAGCGCCGTACTGCCCGGCGAGTTCGAACTGCTCGCGGGCATCCTGGTATCCAAAACGCTCCGCCGCCTCGACCTCGTTCCTCTCTCTGTTCGCGCTCATTGTCCTCATTGTCCTATCTCCTTTCAGTCCTATGGGGGCTACTCCGTTTCACCCCTCACTATATATAGTATAGCACATTGGTTTACAATTGTCAAGTGAAAACATAGTACGCTGGTACTATGCCCCGAAAACTCGTTGGTAGGATTGCCCGCCCCCGCGCCCTGTGGTATACTACTCGCAGGGGCAAAACGTCGGTTTGGGGAGCCAGGCCGGAGGCCGCGCCCTACGGGGCAGGCTCCCCCAGCCCCTCGGAGGTGATGATATGGCATGGGTGACGGATTTACGCGACCTGGTAACCTATGGTAATGCCGCCGACAAAATTGCGCGGGCCTTTGAGGTATTCGATACCCCCCGCCACTTACTGCTTCCCGTTTGTCTCCCGGAGGTGGATGGACTATATACCCTGGACGATTTTGGTGTGAGTTATTCAGAGGTGGTGAGTGCTATCCCCCTCCCCATCTGTGTGGAGTATTGCGCGGCAGCCAGGCAGCTGTGGCGTATCCCCTGGTGGTTGCGCTGGTTGTTTCCCGGTCGCCGCAAGCGGTACAAACAGGCGCGGCGGGAAGCGGAGGCGGGTTTTGCGCGGGCGGTGATGGACGCGGCAATGGCACGGGCGAAGGCGCGTGAATTGGAGCGCGACGACTTGCACGACGACGGCGGCGTAGGGTAAAATAGGGTTGCGGGCACAATGCCTGCTTAGGGAAGGCGCTGATTATCGCCGAGGCTGCGATACGCTGTAAGCCTGTATGCCCTGGCCATTGGGCCGTAGAGGGAACGCAGCTATTATGGGCCAACGTACTAGTCAACGTTTACTGTGCGAGTCGGCGACGATTGAGAGGCAGAGAAAGCGATTGCCCTGGTTGGGGCGGTGGGGGCGGAAGGGGGGGCAGTCGAGGAAGAAACTCAGTTCCAGCGCCTTCCCCCCTTCCAGGCTCTGATCCCCGGCATGTCCGGGCAGTAGGAGCCATCCGGGCGGTGGCCCCCCGATGGGCGCGGTGGTTGCGCGGCTGCGGTGGATGAATCGGGTTAGCCCATCGCAGTACAATACCGAACGCGGGGCTACCTCACGCGCACGAGGTTTCAGCTTGGCGTAGGCCAGTGTTTTTGAAAGCCCCCGCCGCCCATTAGGAGTTGCGATGATTGTCATTAGGAGACACCCAGTTGGCTAACATTGCCTCGCATCTTCCCCTACTCTGCGAAATTGGGGCCGCGCTTCCCATCCGTACCATTTTGGAGTTTGGCGCGGGTTGTTTTTCCACCCCCACTTTTCTTGATCGCGCGATCTTCCCACATTGTGTACGCCTCGATTCCTATGAACACAACCCCACATGGTTGGCGGGCGTTCGGGCGTTGACATCCGACCCCCGACTTACGCTTCACCATATCCCCGACGAGACATTCGTTGGAGTGCTGCACGACACCCCCTTCGCTGATTATGACCTGATTTTCATTGACAATGGGACGACTACTGAGGCGCGATTGCCAACCATTCGCGGTATTGGCGAGCGCCGCCCGCTGGGGTTGTGCGTTGTCCACGATTACGAGCAATCCGGCGTACACGAGGCGGCGAAGGCGTGGGACGTTGCCATCCCGTGGGATGATAATGATGGGGGGCAATGTGGCCTCCTCGCCAACCTGCCAACGCCAGATTGGCTATCCGCCAGTTGGCTGGCGTCCTTGCTATAGACGCTCTTGCCAGTTTGGTGTATAATTATGGTACGATTTGTCGTGTATGATGGGATGGCGGTGTATTTTCATGGAAGTTTGGAGCGATCTAAGGGAATTTTTGCGGAGGTTCGAAGGGCCTGAGCTGGATTATGTCTGGAGTCGCAGCAAATCGCGCTCCAGGCAAGAGGCCCTCCGCAATGCGCACGTGTCTGAGGGAACCTACTACCACTGGTCTTCCGAACGTCGGGCCGAATTGGAAGACGCCGCCAACGAACTCCGCCGAAATCGTTACATCGTCGCCGAGATGGTGTTGCTCAACGCCGTCGAGAAGGCCGCCGAGGTGGTCGTCGAGGATTTGAAGGAGGGGCCGAAGTATTCCCCTATACGTCAAAAGGCCGCCCTGGAAATTTTAGACCGCGTATTGGGTCGCGCCCGGCAGGGCGTGGAGTTAACCGGGAATAATGGTGGGCCAGTCGAGTTTAGGCCAAACCTATCCGCCCTCGGCGACGAGGAACTTGCATACCTGGCTGACATCGCCGACCGCGTCAAGGGCGATTAGCGCAGAGTTAGAGCGCCGCGACTTCGAACGGTGGTTGTGGGCTGTCTCGCCTACGTGGTCGTGGCAATGGCCGCACCTGGCCTATATCCGTGCCGCGCTTAATGAGGTGACAGCGGGGCATATCACGCACCTGATGATTATGATGCCACCCCGGCACGGGAAGAGCGAGATGGTCACCATCCGCTATCCGGTGTGGTTATTGGAGCGCGACCCATCGCTCAGCGTCATCATTGGCGCATACAACCAGCAGCTTGCCAACCGTTTCTCGCGGCGGGCGCGGTGGATTGCCCGGCAGCGGTTGGAGTTGGACGAGGATCGCCAGGCCGTGCAGGAGTGGCACACAAGGGCGGGTGGCGGTCTACGGGCGGTCGGCGTTGGCGCTGGCATCACTGGCACGGGCGGGCACGTAATCATAATTGACGATCCAATCAAATCGCGGGAAGAGGCTAACTCCGCGCCATGTCGGGATAGAGTATGGGAATGGTACATAAACGATGTATATACCCGTCGCGAGCCGGGGGCGGTGGTCATTATGATTGTGACGCGCTGGCACGAGGACGACCTGCCGGGTCGCGCCCTGGCAAACGATGCGGCGGGGCTGTGGCAGGTTATCTCTCTCCCCGCCGAGGCGGAAGAGGATGACCCATTAGGTCGTCCCTTTGGCGCGGCGCTGTGCCCCGACCGCTTCGATCTGTCCGCTCTGGCGCAAATTAAAGCGGTTCTCGGAAACAACTACTACGCCCTGTATCAGCAACGCCCGCAACCCATCATGGGCGGGATGTTCAAGCGCGACCGGCTCGAAATTCGGGATGGCTCGCCACGTGAAGCGGATCGGATGCGCTACTGGGACAAAGCCGCGACGGTCGGCGGCTCCTATACGGTCGGCGTGTTGTTGGCTCACTCGCGGCGAGACGGCGCGTGGTTCGTGGAGGACGTGATACGCGGGCAATGGACGGTTGGCGAGCGCGAGAACATCATTCGACAGGCGGCTATCCTGGATAAACAGCGGTATGGCGATGTGACGATAGGGCTGGAGCAAGAGCCAGGCAGCGGGGGGAAAGAGTCGGCCCATGCAACCATTCGGAACTTGGCCGGGTTTTCTGTCGTTGCCGACCGCCCGTCGGGCGACAAGATCACTCGCGCGGAGCCGTTCGCGGCACAGGTGGATGGTGGAAATGTGTCTATTGTGAAGGGCGCGTGGAATGCAGCCTATCTGGAAGAGTTGGCGGCCTTCCCAACCGGGGCGCATGACGACCAGGTAGACGCGAGCAGTGGGGCATTTAATCGCCTTGTGGAGCTTCGCAAATCGAAACAAACGCGGTTTTTGAGGTGAGGTAATAAGCATGGCAAATCCGATCATCGCGGCAATGAAGAACGCATATTTAGACTGGTTGGTGATGGAAGACACGGCGGCGCAGCAGCAAGTGCTGACATATCGCAGCTACTATGAGGGCGATCCGCCGACCCAACTGACAGACCGCCAGGCGCAATTTTTGAACGTGGCGCGAGACAAGCGATTCGGGGCCAACGTTTGCGCCCCCATTGTGGATACACTCGTAGAGCGCCTACGGGTAACCGGATTCGATGTGCGGGGTAAGGGCGAAACGGTCACCGACGCGCCCAAAGTGCTCGCGGCCCTGCTCGATGACTGGTGGTCACTCAACCGGATGGACGCCGGGCAGGATGTGGTTCACCGCGCCGCCCTGCGCGATCGGGAGGCGTTTATCATCGTATCGTTTGACGAAAAGAACAACCGCCCCCAACTTGCCTACGACTTCGCCTACGATGGCAGGAGCGGCGTGAAAGTCCACATGGTGCCAGGCACTTACAATCAAGTGGCCTTCGCCTCCAAGCGATGGATTGTGAGCCAATCGAAAGAGGGTACGTACAAACGCCTGAACACATATTTCCCCAATCGCATCGAGAAGTGGGCGTCATTTATCACGCCTGGAAACAAGCACGGCGAAGCGTTTTGGCAACCCTACGAAAAGGAAGAGGGCCTGGAGATGGCGACGTGCCAGGATGAACTTGGCAACGAATACATGGCCTCGGTTGCATGGTGGACTGACGATGGCACAGAAACAGGCGAGCCGCTCGGTATCCCGGTGATCCCGTTTATCAATCGTGACGACGGTACGGGTGCAGGTCTGAGCGAGATTGACAATGCCATCCCGCTCCAGGATGGTATTAACAAAACCTACATTGACCTCATGGCGGCAGCGGACATGACGGGATTTGGGATGTATTGGACGACCGGATCGCCGCCCCTCGGTGGATGGAAAGTGTATCCGGGGGCTATGTATGAGGTTGCGGTGGCGCCCGGTTCGACAGGCGCTGCGATGGGCACACTCCCGGCGGGCGATCTGTCGGGGTTAATCAACCTACTCCAAACTCAGGTGGCACTACTGGCAGGGATAACGGGCACGCCGCAATCTCGGTTCACCCCGTCGGCGGTGCGCCCGGCGGAAGGCACACAGAAGCAAGAAGAGGCGGCGCTGGTTGCAAAGGCGCGCGGATTGCAAAAGGCATGGGGCAACGCATGGGAGGACGCCATGCGGATGTGCATCCGCGTTGCGGACGCTTTCGCTGAGGGGGTGACCATTTCAGACATTGGCGATCTCATTATCTCGACCGCGTGGGCCGATGCCGAAGTGCGAAACGAGCTGCAACATCTGGAAGGCGTTGCGCTGAAAGTGGAGCGGCTGGAAGTTCCTGTCCAGCAGGCATGGACTGAGGCGGGATACGACGCCTCACAGGTGCGGGCATTCGAACGCCAGAGACGAAACGAGCAGGCGGCGGCCCGGCTTGCGGCGCTTCGGGCGGCGACGAAACAGCCCCCTACCCCGGAGCAAGCGCCGGAGCCGACTGAGCCGGAGACAGAAGAGGAGGAGTAGAATGTGCAAGTATTGTGAGATTGTGATAGAAGGGGCCATCCCTCCTAATCCATTCCACATGTCGGATGGCACCGTATTGTCGCCATATGAGTTGGAGATAGTGAAGGATCGGCTTAGATGGGGCAATCATGCCATTCCTATTGTTCACATGTACCAGATATGGGAATTGAAGCGAAAAGACGATGATAAACCAGCCGCCGACCCAACAACCTGACGACCCGCTTATGCCATTCGACGAGTTGCTCGACTTGGCCGCCACCGACGAGCCGGCCATCGAGGCGGCGCTGACATGGTGGGATGAATATGCCAGCCTGGAATGGATAGGGGTGCTAGACGATGCTGGATGATCTAGAACCAGAGGACGAGGACGAGGCCGCGTTGTGGGAAGCGGCGGGAATCGTCGGGGCGGCAATGGTCGGCTGGGATGGCGATCTCGGTGCATGGGTAATGGCCGAAACGGGCGTGACCATTGCCGATGCGCGGGTTGCGATTGAACTCCACCGCCATCTTGACGCATCCGCTCGCACTCTCCAAGCTCTTACCGAGGAGTTATTCGCCACCGCCGAGGTCGGCTCCGCAGAATGGGCCGGGGCGGTCGCGGTATGGGAGGAATCGGTTGCCGTCGAACTCGCCAATGCGCATCGGGCCTATGCTATGCTCGCCAACGGCGGGCGTGTCAATATGAGTGCGGCGCAATGGGGCCGGGTCGGCGGCAACCTGGCCGACGAGTACCGCTATCTGCGCCGCTTTGCGGGCCAACTCCTGGAAGGGCAGGTGAGCCGGGCGCAAGCATTGAACCGTGTAGGACAATACGTAGACGCCGCGCAACAAGCCTATTGGCAAGCATGGCGCGAGCGGCAAGCAGTGAGTGAGGAAATCTGGTGGATTCGTAACGCGGGGGCGGAAAGTTGCGCCGATTGCGTAAGCCGCGAAGGCGGCTCGCCGTATACCCGTGCAACGCTGCCCTCAGTGCCCGGCGATGGGGCTACCCAGTGCCGGGGCAATTGCAGATGTTATTTGGAGGTGCGCGGATGACTGATACTCAGGATTTGGGTCACTGCCGCGTTTGCGGATTCGAATGGGTGATCGCCGGGGGAGCTTCTTTGTGGAGCGACGATGATCATGGCGACAATGCCGGGGGACTGCATTGCCCGGCCTGTGGCTCAGATAACGTACAAATCAAGAAAGAGGAGATGTAGAATGACTAAAAAACAAACCAGCGCCAGTGATGCGTTGTATGATGCGATATGGGCAATCGCGGCTCGCATTCGGGAAATCGCGGCCCACGCCCCTGGGCATGCCACCTACGAGGGGGGCAGCACCGGGGGCGATATAACGCGAGAACTGCGGGGAATCGCAGACGACCTGGAGCGCCTGGCGGGGGCGACGGCGGAAAACGTCGAGGATGAGGAGTAGCCGGTTATGCCATATCCAAACGAGCACGCGGCGCGGGTGCGCGATCCAGGCGGCTTTATTCCGGGCAGTTTCCGCAGCAAGGCGCTCCCTAAGAGCAAGGGGGGCAAGGGCGGCGTCCGGATGATAGTCGGTCGGCTCAAAGGCGGCGAAGGCAAAACACAGGTACAATCCTACCGGTTCCCGAAAGACCTGTATACCCCCGCCGAGGCCCGCGCCTGGCTCAAAGAGAATGGCGTCACAGGGTACACATTCGAGGCGGCGAGGGGGGAGTAAATGCCCTACCGACTGAGCGGACGGACGGTGATGAAATATGAGGGCGGGCGGTGGATTGTGCTTAAGCGCCATCCTACCGTTGCGGCGGCCCGCGCCCATCTTGCGGCACTTGGTATAAACGTAATGGCGAAAGAGCGCGGGCGGGAGCGGCGCAAATGATGACCCGTGATGAATGGGTAGAATTTCTGGTAACATTGCGTCGCGCCCTTCTGATGATTGTCAGATGGATAGAAAAGCGGTATAATATAGGCGATAGTTAAATCAAGTCGTTTGGCCCGCGTTCTTACGGGAACTCCGGCCCTGTCCCTACCCCCATTGGCGGTAGGCGGCGGGGCCGTTTTTGTTTCAAATACGCGACGACAGCGGTAAACAGTCGGGGAGATAAAACAATGGCAGACGAAAATGAGAAGAAGGAAAGCGCGGCAACTCCGCCAACGGCTACCCAGCCGGGAGCAAGTGGGGAAGGCGGGGACAGGGTGTTCACACAAACAGAATTGGATGCAATCGTGCAGGAGCGACTACGCCGCGAGCGCGACAAGTACCAGGATTACGAAGATACAAAGAAAAAGGCTGCGCAATGGGATGAACACCAACAAGCACAGTTGTCTGAGTTAGAGAAGGCGGCTGCTCAGATCGCCGCGCTCAAAGAGGCGCAAACCATGCAGGCGACCAGTTACAACGAAAACCTGCTGCGCCTGAAGGCTCAGGTTATCGCCACTCAGGCCGGGTTCCGCAATCCCGAACATGGGTATTTGCTGGCCGACCTATCAGGCGTAACCGTTGGCGAGAACGGCGAAATTGCTGGCTTGCAAGAGGCCATCGAGGCGCTCGCAAAGCGCGAGCCGTACCTGTTAACGGGAGAATTGCCTAAGCCGCGCGCCCCACAGATGGATGCGGGGGTAGGTAATCATCCCGAATCGGGCGGGGCGGCGCTGACGCCAGGAATGCAAACGCTCGCTCAGGCAGCTGCACAAGCAGGGTACGTTTTAGACCCGGAGAAGGTTCGTTCGCGCACTCGGCAAATGCGGGGGCGCGTGGTAAGCGGCCCGCCGGGCGAATCTACAGAGGAGTAATACTATGGCTGGCTTTGAATGTATCGGCGTGTTGGGCGGGGGAAACCCACGCATTGGACGATTCACGATGGTGAATGACGAGGTGACGACCGTCGGGGCAATGCTCACGCTGACCTCGAATGAGGCGCGGTTGGGCACGACCAACGACACCGCATTCATTGGCGTGGCATTGGAGGCGCTAGACAACGCGGCTGATGGGAAATCGGTGCGTGCTATCTGTGACCCCTATGCAATCTACGCATACAAAGACGGCACGGCGCACGCCGCCGGGGCGACTCTCGACCTGGGCACGAATGCGCTTGCCACTACCTCGAATGCGGATTTCACCGTCATCGAGGACAACACGGCAGACGAAGCGACGCATTTTATCATCACGCCGGGCGAGCACTACCTGCACGGTGGCGGCTAGTCGGGCGCGTTAGTTTGTAATGAGGAGTAAAAAATAATGGCCGGAGTACCTGGAATCACGATGGCGGCCAGTTTCCCAGAACTGACCGACCTCGACCCAGTTTTGACTGAAATCTTTTATCAACACCTTGTCCCAACTACGCCACAGATGGATGCACTCTTCCGCCTTACCACCAGTACAAAGGGGCAGGAGGTTGATCTGCGCGTTGGTTCGATTGCCAACCCGGAGCCATTCCGGGGCCAGGTTGATTATCATGGCATCGAATCGGACTATTCGATCACGTATAAGCACACAGAGTTCGCGGACGGCATCGAGATTGAGCGCAAGTTGCTCGACGATGCACAGTATGCGGGCATCTTTGACAGCGCGGCTATGTTAGCGCAGTCGTTCTCGCGCAGGCGAGATGACGACGCCGCGTCCGTTTTCAACCATGCCTTTTCCTCTTCCTATACGGGCTACGACTCGGTCGCGCTGTGTTCTGATAGCCACCCGCGTGGGAAAAACAATGCGACAGTGGTTGACAATAGTTATGCCCTGGCGCTCTCGAAAGCAAACCTCGGCACCATCCGAACCGCCATGCGGAAATTCGTAGACGACCAGGGGCGGCGCATCTCCATCAGACCGGATACGCTGCTCGTCCCGCCAGATTTGGAAGAGACGGCGCACGACATTGTGCGCTCGCCGCTCGACCCCGACTCTGCCAATAACAGGGCCAACATGTTCTACGGCCTGTTAAAGGTCATTGTGTGGGATGCGCTGACGGATACGAATGCTTGGTTCCTCATTGACTCTCAAATGAGCAAGCGGTATCTCAAATGGGTTGACCGCATCAGCCCGGAGTTCGCTGCGGTGGATGATTTCGACACCATGCGCCGCAAGTACCGGGGCTACATGCGGTACAGCTACGGGTGGTCGGAATGGCGCTGGATCATCGGTAGCAATCCGAGCTAAGGGGGAATAAAATGCCAATCACTAATTTCCCTAATGGAATCTCCAGCTGGGGCGCACCTCTTGGTGCGCCCGTCGGAACTGGCTCTGTGTTTTTCGTAAACGGGGCTGGGAGTAGTGTCGGGGGCGGCCTCACGCCGCACGATGGCAACCCCGGCACGAAAGAGGAGCCGCTTGCGACCATCACGCGGGCGCTGGCGTTATGCACGAACGACCACTATGACACCATCTACGTAACAGACTATTACCAACCGAGCGGCGAAACCTGGCCGATTTCGGTTGATAAGAGTCTGGTGAATATCATCGGCCTTCCAAGTGCCATCGGCGGCCCATTCGGGGCGCACCTGCCCTGGTGTGTCGGCGTGGCGTCGGGCAACTATCCCATGTTTGACATCGTGGCAAACAACGTGTTCATCCAGGGGTTCGGCATCTACGCGGGCACCGCGAGTTACGCGGGCATCACGATGGATAGTGGCGCGAGCGTGGTGTGGATTGACTCCTGCCGCTTCAATCAGGGGACGTATGGTATCCACGTGACCGCCGACGACACGGGCTACGGCATTTCGATTACCAACTGCTACTTCCAGCAAAGTCTAGCGACCGGCGGCATCCTGATTGACGACGACCCCGCCTTTCTGTGGATCGCCAACAACTATTTCGACCGCATCGGCGGAGTGGCAATCAGTGTCGTATCCGGGGCCGGACATATCATCGAGAACAACAATATTGCCCTCGGCGCGAACACGAACGGCTATGCGATCACCCTCGGCACGGGCGTGAACCGCGCCTGGATCAACGGCAACCATTGCGGGTACGGCGCTGAGAATGGCACGACTACACCGTACCTGGATGATGGCACGGTCGGCGATAACAGTTGGGGCTACAATACGTTCGGCTCCAATGCGGTCAGTCCGGGATAGGAGAAGACGCAATGACAGACTTCCGGGTTTTGAAAGAGTGCTACTTGCCAGAAGGCGGCGAACGGCTTGTCGCCGGGGACGTGGTATCGGATGCGGCCCTTTCGCGGGCGGATTTGAAATACGTCTTGCAGGGGGGATTTGTCGAGGCGTTGGGCGAGAACGACCTAAACGAGACAGACAACCCCGCAACCGAAGACCCCAAGCGGCGCAAGTAGCGTCTACTTCATCGTGGTGGGGGCGGGGATCGCGGGCCGATGTTCGCCCCCACCGAGGAATATATCATGAGTGATTTTGGGCCATTGCAAATACAGGTACAGGCCATCGGCGGCACGGTTGGCGGCACGGCGATTTCGACGCGCGGCGATGAACTGGACGTGGGCTATTTTGACACGATGACCCTCTTTGTGGACTACGTCGCGGGGACTGAGGGCACAATCTACATCTATCCGAAATTCCGCCATGCGACAGGTGGGACGGCATACCAATGGCAGACGTGGACAGCAACGGCGGGGGATAAGACGGTCACGACAAACCGCCTGGCGCTGACAGCGTCCGGCAGTTACTATGCCACTTTTGACGTGCGCGGCGTTCAGTATGCGCAGTTCTACTCACAGACAGTTGGCACGCCAACGGGCGCATTGGGGCTATTCGTAACGTTGACGGACTGAGACTCATGACGGAACTTCGGAACCAGGGGCCACCTCACGTTGCCAATCTTGCGGGGACTGCCGACGAGCATCCGCAATATGTTAGGATTGCCCCGGCGGCGGATACGCGCAATGTTGTGCAGCCGACGACGGCTGACGTGAAGGCGCTCGTACTCAAAGGAGCGTCCGGGCAGTCGGACAACTTCTTGGAGTTGCAAGATAGCGCGGGCGCGGCGTTGGCGGCCTTCTCGCAGGTCGGCTATCTCGGCATCGGGATTGCCCCGACGGCACGGCTGCATCTCGCGGCAGGGGGAACGGCAAGCGGAAGCGCGCCCTTGCGGTTCGCTTCCGGCAGTCTGTTAACAACCCCGGAGGCGGGGGTGATGGAATTCGACGGGACGGGTATCTACCTGACTCCAACGAATCACCGGCGGTTTATCTCGCTCGCGTCTGACTCTATCATTGCCGCAGCGACAGCTACCGCAGCCACTCCCACAACGCTGTGGACAGGTATTATTAACGCGAATGAGTTAAAGGCTCAGCGCGTTTACATGATAAAGGGATGCGGCCTACTCACGACACATGACGCCAACGACCAGGCGATCATCTCGATCAAGTTGGGGGCGGCGACGATTGTCACTCTCACAACGCCAAAGGGGCTTGCAACCAATGCCCCCTGGGAGTTTGAGGCGTTCTTCACTGTGCGGACGATTGGGACAAGCGGTACCGTGTCGGCGCATGGTTGCGTGGAATCTACAACGGGGGATGTACATACTGTGACGGCATCTGCCGTAGTGAACACAGAGATCGCCTCCACCGCCACTGTTGTAGTGCAATGGACAGACGTTAGCAACAGCCTGACGCTTGAACAGTGTTGGATGGCGACGGCGGACTAAGGGGGCAACGATGGCATTCACATATACGGAGACACTGGCGACAGACCGGGATAAAATTCGGTTCGCCATTGGCGACACCATAGTGAATGATGGGCCGCGCCCACGCGCCACAGCAAACAGCAATTTTTCGGACGCCGAAATTGCTGGCGCGGTCACGATGGAAGGCGGCTGGACTACGGCGGCGGCATTCCTTTGCGAGGTGCTTGCGCGAGAATGGGCCGCCGAAGCGGGGCGGACTGAATTGGCCGATTACAAAGAGGATTTCAGCAATCGGGCGCAATTGTTCGCCGACCGGGCGCTCGAACTCCGAGCGCGTTACGGCGGGTGGCGACAGACAACACAATCAGCCCCCACCCGCGTGGATGGATTTAGCGATAGCATAGACTCTGAGGAGACCTAATGCGCATACTGTGGCACAGTAATGCCCCCTGGGCTATAACCGGATATGGGAATCAAACCGCCCTTTTCGCGCCGCGCCTGCGAACGGCGGGGCACGATATTATTGTGAGTACCTACTACGGGCTGGACGGCTCGCGGCGTCAATCTGAGGGGATGTGGATATTGCCTTGCGGGCATGATATGTGGGGCAATGACGTGCTCCCGGCCCATGCCCAATACTACAAGGCCGACATCGTAATTACCCTGATGGATGTGTGGGTGCTCCAGGCGAACGCGGTAGATCAGGTCGCGTGGTGCCCCTGGCTCCCGATTGACCACGACCCCGTATCGCCAGGGGTAGCGCGGATTTTAGAGCACGCCTACCAGCCGATTGCCTACAGCCGTTTCGGCGAGCAGAAATTGCGCGAGCGGGGATTCAATCCACTCTATGTGCCACACGGGGTGGATACTAACGAGTTGTATCCCATCTCGCAGGCTGAGGCGCGGGAAAAGCTAGGATGCAACCCGGATGCGTTCCTGGTGGGGATTGTCGCCGCCAACAAGGGGTTCCCAAGCCGGAAGTGTTTCGACCAGCAAATCCGCGCCTTCGCCGAATTCCAGCGCCGACACGACGAGGCCGTATTGTACATTCACTCGGACTTTCCCGGCACACGCGGCGAGCCACTGGGGCGCATCATTGAGATGGCAGGTATCCCATCTAAGGCGATTGCGCAGCCGGATCAGTACGAATATGCCGCCGGGTTGTTGGATACCCGATACATGCGCCACATGTACAACTGTTTGGATGTGCTACTTAACTGCACGCGGGGGGAGGGGTTCGGGATACCCATCCTGGAGGCGCAAGCGTGCGGAACGCCCGTGATTGTGACCGATTTCTCCGCCATGCCCGAACTCGTTTTCGGCGGGTATACTGTCGAGGTGGGGGAAGACGACAGGTTCTTTTCACAAGAGAGTTATCAGTACGTTCCGAGGCCGAGCGCCATTGTGGCGCGGCTAGAGGAATTGTATGCCCTGAGCAAGACCCGGCGCGACGATTTGGGCGAGGCCGCCCGCCAGGGGGCGCTGGCCTACGATGCGGATCGCGTGGTTGAACAATACTGGCAGCCTGCACTGGCGCGGGTTGCGGCGCAGTTGGCCTATGATAAGGCCGAAGCTAGCGTAGCGGAAACTGTTGGCGAGGAGATTGCCCCATGACACCGCTCAACTTGTTGGTTGCCATTCCTATCCGAGCGACGTTGCCGCCGGGGCTGAAAGCGCAGGCGCTGGCCCTTGTGCATGCCCTGGAGGCCGACGAGAAGACGCGCCAACTGTTTAATGTGACCGTCGGAATCTATGAGAGTCTGGAAGCGCCGCCGGACGACGCGCCGCCATTTTCAGGGATTGCGATGGCCCGCAATGCGCTGTTACAGGAGTTTCTAACTCCAAAGCACGATGCGGTGCTGTGGATTGACGCGGATGTTGTGGACTATCCGCCCGATCTCCCTGTGCAGCTGTGGGAGACGAACCCCGGCGGGATCACAGCACCGATGATACTCATTGAGGGGCGCAGCCAGTTTTACGACACGTACTGTTTTGTGGAAAATGGGCAGCGAGCGGCGCACATGCCACCCTATTTTACGAGCGCCGACGATATGATTGAGATGGATTGTGTGGGTACGTGCTATATCGCGCCCGCTTCCTTATTCAGGGGGTTCGAATACCGCGTCACGCCCTATCATGCCGACCACGGCTCTCTAATGGTGCAGGCACAGGCGCGTGGTGTGCGGATATGCTGTACTCGGCGCGTAGTGGTTTATCATGCCGACCTGTCCGGCGGGGAAGGATGGCATATATGAGGCCCGACGTATCGGCCATCATGGCGGCCTACAACGTCATCGCCAACTATCCGGAGGGGATGTTCTGGCGGTCGGCGCTTAGCGCGTTGAATCAGATGGGCGTCACGGTGGAATTGTGTATTGCCAATGATGGCAGCACAGACGACACGGGCCAGTTGATTGAGAGTCTGGCCGAAACGGTGCGCTTCGTGCAGGTAGCGAGCCACCCCAAGAATCGCGGCCCTGCGATTGCCTATAATACTGCCGCCGGGATGGCGACCGGACGCTACATGATCCAACTCTCGGTACGGTCGTGGTTTGAACCGGGGGCCTTTCAAAAGATGACTGAGGCGCTTGACGCTCGCCCCGACGTGGGATTCGCCTACGGCCAAACGCGCTATCATGGCGAGATTGAGCGATTGCATATCCCGGAGGTTTTCGACCCGAACCTCTTTTACGATAGTTTCAATTCGCTGCACGGCATTCTCTACCGCCGTGAGGCGTGGGATCGTGGCTGCCGATACATCCCATTCCTAGAGCGGGAAGGGCGTCACCTCGATTTCAGTGACTGGGATTTTGCCATGCAAATGATGCACGTGCTGAATTGGAGGGGGTTGGCGCTCCGAGATGATCTGATAATGAATTACTACTACGGCGGCGCGGCGCAATTAACACCCCTCACACACAAATACTGGACAGAATTGAAGGCCATGTTCGACCAACGATGGGGATACCTGCACGGGGATAATGTAGAAAGGATGAGGGCAATTATGGATCGGTACATTTTGGCGAAGGGGAAAGAGGTGATCGAGGTTTTGATGGGGCGCGAGGATCGCCGTGACCGGCTCATCCAAGCGGGTTACGTCTGGATCAACCCACCCAGGCCCGAAGCGATGACGGCTCCAGAGTGGAACGCGGAGGCCGAGCCGACAGAGGGGCGGCGGCACAAGCGGGGTAGCTAATGCCGACATTCAGCAATCGTCTGGCGCGGATGCGCTCACGGGCGAATGCCATTCTGACCGATACGTGTCAGATTGAGCACGCCACGCATACGCCAAGCCCAGCTGGGGGGATTAACGCCACGTGGACTACACGGGGGACGGCGATTGCATGTTATCTGGTAGCAAAATCGGCGACGACTGACTTGACGGCAAGCGGGGGGCGGTTGGAATCATTCACAACCTACACACTTCATCTGAAACATGATGGCACAATTGAACCCGGCGACCGCGTCACGCTGGATGGCCGCGTCTACCGCGCCGAATCGGTAATCGAACCCGACACACTCCGGGCTACCCTGGCGGCGAAACTTACGCTGGAGGATGTGTGATGGCTGACCCAACGTTCGCACTAGAAACGGCATTATTCAGCACGCTTTCCGGCGGGACGGCGCTGACCGGGGCACTTGGTGGGACGGCCATCTATAATCGCATTGCGCCGGAGACCCAATCACCTCCCTACGTCATTTTCCAATGGCAGGGCGGCGGGGATGAAAATATGACGCCAAACCGGACGCGGCGACTGCGCTACACCGTGCGAGCAGTAGCGGAAAATCTTGACCAGGCGGGGACGATTGCGGGGCATGTGGATACATTGCTCCACCAACAAACTTTGACTGTAACGGGGTGGGCCAATTTCTGGCTTGCCCGCGAGCAGGACGTGGCCTATGTGGAAATAGACGCGGCGGGCCAGCCCGTCTATCACACGGGCGGCGTGTACGAGATACGGATTGACCAAACTTAGTGGAGGAAAGATATGGCTGAGTATGTGGGGAAAAATTTGTACGTGGCATTCAAGGGGACGGTTCTTCAGGCTGACTTTCGCACCTTCAGTGACGATGAGAGCATGGACATGGTAGACACCAGCGCAGGAGTAGACGTTGCCAAGACCTATTTGACGACACTGGAGGATGGCACGGCTACGCTGGAATTGGTTGACCAGACGGGCGGGACGGCCACTACAGCGGCCTGGAATCTTTGCGACAAGGGCGCTGAGGGCACATTGGAATGGGGGCCGGAAGGCACTGCATCCACCAAGCCGCGCCACTATGTCAATGCCATCGTCAAGGGGCGCAAGGCGAACTATCCTTATGCCGACATTGTGACACTGACGGTTGATTTTCAGTTCAGTGGCGTCGTGACCGACACGGCCTACTCTGCATAGGCGAGGAGAGAATAAAATGAGCGGCGCTGATAATCCCCGCAAGATTACGCTGCACGATGGCCGCGTAATCGAAATTAACCCCTACGCGGTTACGTTCGAGGATGTTGATCGCTTTCTGAAACGAGATCGCAATAGTCCGGAAGGGGAAGCGGTGGCGTGGGCGTTCTTTGAAAAGCTCACGGGCGTTACTGAGGAAGAGGCTCGCGCCATGCCGTTCAAGGACTATATCGCGCTCAACGAGCGGATGGGCGAACTCCTGTTTGGGAAGGGCCTGGAAGATGCAGACCCTTCCTGAGTAAGGCGATCTTTCTCGCGGAGAAAGTCCGAGCGCCGTTGTCCTATCAGGATTATCGCCGGATGCTCCGCTGGCGGATCGCCGAGGAAATGGGCTGGTCACTGGAATACATTGACGCACTTTCGCTTGGCGATGTGTGGGAATATCTGAGCCTCCAGGACGCGCGGGCGAAACTCCGGGCGGACGCGGCAACCAAGACGAGGTGATAATGGGAACGCGCTTTCGACTTACGGTAGCAGTAGACATCGCGCCATTGCGGGCGCTGCGGGGGCAAATTGCCCACGCGGAAGCCATCGCGGCGGATATGGCACAGGTTCACGTTACCACGATTGCGCAACGTCTCGTTGCTGTGCGGACGGGTTTCTTGTGGTCAACCATTCGAGGGTGGTCGGTAGGGAGAATGTTTTTCATTGTGGCGGGCGCGTCTTATGCGATTTTCGTAGAGTTTGGCACATCGCGTATGAGTGCCCGCCCATTTATGACCCCCGGCCTTATGTCTCTACAGATGGGCGGGGGAGAAAATATCGCGGTTGCAGCATTGCAACAAATTGGATTTAGACCATAATGCCAGCCGATGGCGGTAGTGTTCAAGTTAATGGACAGTTTGACTTCTCCGGGATCGAGCAGGGACTTGCACGAGTAGAGGGGAAGCTCGACGCATTCGCGCGCGCCTCGACCCGGCAAACTGCCACTACAAGACAATCCGAAGGGGCACTCCGGACACTGACCGGGGCGCTCGGCGCATTCGGCATATCCCTAAGCGCCGTCGCCATTGCGCGGGCCGCCTGGGATATGGCCGAATTGGCAATGCGAGCCGACCGCGCCACGCTGGCCTTGAATGCCATGTCGGGAGGCAATGCCCCCGAATACATTGACGCCATCACAACCGCCCTGCGCGGTACAATGGCCGATATGGACGCGGCTCAAATCGGGGCGCGGGTGTTGGCCTTCGGGTTTGCGGATACCTCGGCAGAGGCGGCAGAGTTTGTGCGTGTTGCGGCAATCCTCGGCGGGGCCTTTCAGGGCCTTGACGCGACCGCCTCGGCGCAATCCTTCGCCATGCTCCTCACGAACCTGCAACCCCGCAGGTTGGACACCTTCGGCCTGAGTATCGCCGCCGTCCGCGAGCGCCAACGCGAACTGATGGAAACGACGCGCGGCATGACGACCGAGCAGGCATTCCAAACTGCCGTGATGGACATGGCAACGGTACGGGCGGATCAACTGTCTGGCATATTGGATGATCAGGCATCAAGTGTATCGCGCCTCCGAGCCGGCTGGATAAATTTCAAGACGACCATTGGCGACGTTATCGCCGACGCCCTCATTGGGACTTTGGACGATGCAACCAGCGCAATGGACGCCTTCGCAACAAACACGGCAACCTATCTGGCGACGCTCAGCCAAGAGGCCCGCAATAATCTTGCCGCTATCGCCTTTGGGTTGGGACAAACGGCACTGGGAACCTCATTGCTCACGATGGGGATAGAGCGGTCTACCGAGGCGGAAATTGATGGATCGGCGGCGGCGGATGCGCTTGCCGCCTCACAAGAGGCCGCCGCCGGGATTGCCTCGGAGCTTGAAAGCGCCCTCAATATCGTCAGTGAGGCTGACCGCGCCCAACAATACGAGGTGTGGGGACTGATCGCCGCGCTGAATGCCGGAACCATCACGACCGATCAGGCCGGGGCGGCGATGGAACGCATGGGGATTGACGCCGATAGCGTCGCCGACCACGTGGCTGCTTACGAAGACGCCGTGCGAGAACTCGACCGCGCCAACCGCGAGATGTTCTCTAATCAGACCTCCTTTATCGGGATTGCCCGCGAGACGGCGGGAGCATTTGAGTACGTTGGCTCGACGGCGGTAGCCTATCCGAGCGAATTGTCGGCGGCCTATGCCACGCTCCAAGACGGCCTCGAAACAACGAATGCTGACCTGGACGAGGCACGGGCGCACCTTTTCGCGTTTGGCGATGGAACGGGGGAACTGCGGGAGCGTATTGGCGAACTGGAAGAGCAGCAGCTGTTTTTCCAGCAACGGTTGGCCGATACACGCACCGAGATGGACGCAACCGGCCAGGCGTTCACCATCGCGGCGCTTAGTGCGGGCGACCTGGCCGCCGTCGGGGATTTCACGCTGCAATTTCTGCGAGCAACGGGGCAGGAATCGCTCCTGGCGGGCGAAGGGGTTTTGGCTCTCCAAGAGCGGTATGGGATGGCGAGCGCGGCGGAAATCGAACGCCAGCGCACCCTATTGGCGCTCGACCTTGCCCAAGAGAGTTACAACCTGACGCTTGATGAACAACTCGATCTGCTGGATCGTATTCTGGCGGGCGAGTTGGCAACTGCGGATGCGGTTAACGCCGACATCGAGGCAACGCGCGAGCGCCAACGCCTGGCCGATCTCGCCGCCAACCGGCCCGCGTGGTTTGACAATCTCGCGCCAGATGACCAGGCCGCCGCGATTGCCTTTTTGGATGGCACAACCGGAGCCATGCAAGACCAGGAGGCGGCGGCGGCGGGCATCTCCGAAACTTATCCTATCGCCATGAGCAACGCCGCGACGGCGGCGGATACGGCCCTGCCCTCCATTGCCGGGGTCGAGCGTAGTTTGTCCACTCAGATTGGGGTCATCCGCGACTATGGGCCTACGGCCACCCGCGCCTTTGACGCGGTTAATCGGGCCGCCGCCACGATGGTGGTTGAGGGGTCTGGCTGGTCGGCGTTTGCAACGTCGGTATGGCATGTTCGCAACGATCTGGACTTCATCATGGCGAATGCCAACCGGGTAGGGCGGGGCGCGACGGCAGCGGCCCCATCGCCGCCTGCGGGTGAATATGCTCAGGGACGGCAAGGCGGCGGCCCCGTCACTCAGGGGCGGACCTATGTCGTCGGTGAGGAAGGCCCGGAATATTTTGTTCCTGCCATGAGCGGCATGATTCTCCCGTCAGCACAAAGCGCCCCGGCGGGGATGGGCTATGGCGGGGGTACTATGCAAATAGCCATCGCCATCCCGGTATTGATTGACGGGAGGGAGGTGGGGCGGGCCACATACCGAGGCACGCTGGATCAACTCATGGCAGCTGGCTATGTTACAACGGCGGGAGAGACCTAATGGCGGTAGACCCAACCTGGAAAATCTCGGTTGATCTGACGGGAGATGGCGATTTTGGCGACGCCAATGAGGACGTGACGGCGGACGTGCAAGAAGTGTCATGGGGGATCGGATTCACCCAAGCGTACCAACACATCCCCATGCCATATCGCTGCTCATTTACGTTGGACAACGGCGCGACAAACAGTGCAGCGACGCCGGGGCGGTATTCGCCAGAACATGCCAGCGCCCTGGTGGGGTTTAAGCCAGGACGTGCCATCCAAATCCAAAGCACTTATTCAGCGACGACTCGCATTCATTCCACAAACTGGATCGCGCCAGATGGACTTCGCCCGGAGCCATTCCGATACATGGGCGAGAAGCGAACCAAAGTCGAGTGCGAAGATTGGCTCGCGCGGGCGCAGAAATACCCTGTGGCGGGTGTGTCTCTTCAGGTTGGGAAACGTTACAATGAAATAGTCTTGGAAATCTTGAATATATTACGGCTCTATCCACCCGCCACAACGGGCTATTGGGTTTTGGGGGAAAGCATCCTCGGCACTTCAACTCGCCTGAGTGGGGGGGTATCTGATTGGAGTTCATTTGAAACAGGAATAAGCGTTTTCCCATACGCGCTGGATAATGCCCCCCAGCAGAAAAAACAGGTTGCCAATCTGTATGCAATACTGAAAGGACTGGCGGAGAGCGAACGAGGATGGATATTTACAGGGCGAGATGGCAAGGTAGTCGGATGGAATCGTCACCACCTTCTTAAAAAGACATCTGCTGATACGAGTTTCAGCAATACGTTTTCGCAAATGGCTTACGATTATGGGGCCGACATCGCCAACGTGATTGTTGGGCAATGCCATCCTCGCACGCGCGAGGCGGCGCTTGGCTCGTATGATTTGGGGACGCTTGACAAATCCATTCCCATTTCGGTGAGCGGGACGGCAGTGGCTACAATAAAGTTCGCGGACGCGAGCGGAAACCCCGTGAGCAGTTCGGGGATTGTCGCGCCAGTACCTACAACCGATTATACCGCCAACACCAAATCGGATGGGAGCGGATATGACATCACAGATAAAGTGACTTGCGCAATGGTGGCTGGGGCACAATCGGCCAAATTGACGTTTACAAATACGGGCACGCGGCCTGGCTATATCGTGGCGGGAACGCGGGTACGTGGAACGGATAGGATCACCGATTACGGACAATTAGAATTATCTGCTGAGGATATTGCTAGCATATCACTTTATGGGCGCCGACCCATGTCAATTGATGCGCGAGAATTGGAAGACGCTGACCACTTGCAGAGCATGATCAATTGGGAAATGATGAACCGCAAGATCCCGCGCGGTTGTGGGAAGCGGATCGGCTTTTATCCGCGCAAGAGCGCCGCCCTGATGACACAAGCGCTAACCAGAACGGTGGGGGATCGCGTCACCATTATCGAGACCCAAACCGGCCTGTCGGCAGATTTTTATATCATGGGGGAATTTCACACACTCCGGAATGGATTCAGGGATTATCTTTGCGAGTGGGTTTTACAACCCATTGCCACACTCTCCCCCTGGATTTTGGGAACGAGCAGACTTGGGACAGAAACTTTGCTAGGAGCATAATTATGACTTGGAATACATTAGCAAATTTGGCCGCCGGGGATGTTGTCACCGAAGAGGACATGGATCACATTCGGGAGAACATTGATTATCTCTACGCCCTACCCACCCATGAAAGCGCAGGCTACGAAGTGCTCGCCAATAGCACGACAGAAACGGCGATGGGGGCTTTTACAATCGCCGCTAACGACTTGGGTGCCTATGGAATGGTCAAGGGAGTGTGGGTATTGTTAACCCATTCCGACGCGGGCGGAGGACGCACCACCACATACGAGGCATATCTTGGGGCAACCTCTTTATTCAGTGGCACTCTTGCCCTTAACGCGAGCAGCTATGGACTCGCGATTATCACCGCGTACATTGCGAATGGCACCGCAACAAACGCGCAAATCGCGGGGGGTGATTTTAATACATGCGTCAATATGGTAGCGGGCACACCAAAGACGCCCACGTCCTTCCTGTGGTATAACACCGCTGCCATTGACACGACCGCCGCATGCCTCTTTGAGGCGCACGTCACCCAGGCATTTGCAAGCGCCGATTACTGGACGAAGGTTGTTTTTGCGGGCATGTACGGCCCCTATCTGGCGAGCAGTTAGGAGGGGAGAATGGCTGCAAACATTATCTATTGTGACATACTCTACCCAGTAGGGGGGATAAATCTTGAATTGCTCCGCGAGGAAATCGCGGCGGCGGCGGCGATTGTCCCAAAGCCCTGGTCGGTAAACAAAATGCTGGTGGGTGGCAAACAATACGTTCGCCTGGCATTCATTGATACCGCCCCGACTTTGGGAAAGTGCCAGCAGGTCATAGACGCCCACAACCCGGCGGGGAAAACCGCTGCGCAATTGGCCGCCGAAAAAGTGGCACTTGCGAAAACCGCGCTCGCGGCGGTGGATACGGCGGGGACAATTTCGAATACAGCATTACAAGCACTGGTAACCACAGCACGAGGGTACTGAGATGAGCGAATGGACACCGGAAACACTCAAAGAGCACATGGATTTACGCTTTGCCGAGCAGGCGGCGGATACCAAAGAAATTAAAGGGCTTATCAGAGAGGCGGTGGCGGAGTTCCGCGCGATCACAACCGCTCAGGGAAAGGCGATAAAATCCCTTGACGAACATCGCGTGAAAATTGATACACAACTCGGCACTGTAAAGTGGTTGCTTAGAATTGTGGCGGGCGTAGCGACTGCCCTCATTGTACTCTTTCTGACGGGTTGTGCCGCGCCACCGCCCGAATGGACACCGCCCGCCCCGCCGACAGAGACGGCGATAGCGCCTACAGAAGTGGAGCCGCCCGCGACGGCGCTCCCGCCAGACACCGAGACACCACCCCCCGCGCCGACCAGCACCCCGTCACCGCCACCTACTGCCACACTCGCGCCGACCGCAACCGCGACGGCATTGCCTGCGCCAACCGACACGCCGACCGCGCCGCCGGTGCCACAAGTCGAGGAGATTGCCATCCCGATTGTCAACCCCGGCTTTGAGGGGGCGTACTACGCCGACACGTTTGGGAACATCTTTGTGGCGACGGGCTGGCGCTCGTGGTATTGCGCCGACCCGTACACGGCGGGCTGCCCTGCTACGCCCTGGTGCGACGTGGGTCAAACGGTCGGATGTAACCCAGTTGGGACGGCAATGGGGCGACCTGAATACAACCCGCAATTGGCTGCGCAGTATCCCAATCGCGTACACGGGGGAAGCGCGGCTCAGCACTGGTTTTGCTTCTCGCGGGCGTGTTGGGCTGGCGTCTACCAGCCCGTAACCATCCCGCCGGGGTGGAGCGTCTGCACGGTGGAGGCCTACGTGCAGTCGTGGTCAAACAACACCACCAACACCACCTATACCAGCGATTTAGGCACTCAGGACGCCCGGCGAAACTCTACCTGGACAATCGCGGTGGACTTCGCCGGGGGGGCGAATGCCTTCGCCAACGGCGTGCAGGTCGGGCATGGCTACGGCTACGATTGGGACATTTACGACAACTGGGCCTGGATCGGGTACACATTCGACGTGCCATCGGGCGGTGGCCCGCTCACGATTTTTATCGGTGACCGCCGTCTCTGGCCCTTCAAACACAACGATAGCTATATAGACGACGTGCGCATGACGTGCGCCCGGATGGTCAATCCCCCTACCCCGACGCCCACACCGACGCCGATTGCGCCCATTCCAGGCGAGCCGACGCCGACCCAGATAGGCGAATTGGAGCCGTTGGGCCAGGCCGTCGTCATCGCAAGCGCCGTGAACATCCGACAGGGGCCGCTCCCGTTTTCGACCGCCGCGCCCATCGGGCAGCTGCATCAGGGGGACACGTTCGACGTGTGGGAGATACAAGCGTATCGGCGTGACACCGGCGAGTACCAGCCCTTCGGGGCGTGCGGGTGCAGTCAATGCAATGTATGGCTCAGCAACTCGGTTGCGGATGCGTGGTGGGTTGCGATGTGCTATAATGGGAATAGGTTCGTAAATCTATACGGCCCGGCGTATTTGCCGGGGTAGAATAGGGAGAAAATAGAATGGAGCCTTTCGATCTTAATCTTATGTTGGCGGCTTTGGTGAGCAGTCCGCAAGCCATCGGAATGGCGACGACGGCTTTTCTGAGTTGGCTGGCCGATACGCCGCCCGTCAAGTGGGGATGGGACGCGCTTACGGCGAACGCCAAGACCATCATTGCGGCGCTTGTCGCCTTCTTCATGCCTGCGGCCATGTACGCGCTTCGGTGCTACGGGGGCGTGTTTGTGAATGCCCCGCAGCTGGGGATGTGCGCGGCGCTCGATTTCCCGGTCGTGTTCGCGCTGTTTCTCGGAGGTTGTATCAACCTCGGCTGGGTGCGCGGCATTCACAAGACGATCAACAAGAATCGCAAGGGCCGCGAGACGCCGAAGTAATCCGGCTGGCGATTTCAACATAGAAAGCGCAGGAACTACCCCACGTCATGGTAACATGGCAGCCCAACGTGGGTGGGATCGTGGGGCCTGGCAATGGGACTTAACATGCAAGGGGACTTCCTCTTTGGTGTTAAGTCCCCCCTTTTTGTCTAATTCCAGAAAGGCGGGTCAATGAAAAGCGTCACGCATCACATATTCTATTCCGCAAAAAACGAGGAGTTCGTCGTCTACCCAATCGGCGACGTGCATCTTGGCGCGGCTGTTTGCGACGAGGCGTTGTTCGCCCATACAGTCGCCGAAATTCTTGCCAATCCTAACGCCTATTGGGTGGGACTTGGCGACTATTGCGACTTCATTAACCGTCACGATAAACGTTGGCGGCCATCGGAGGAGGCTGCCTGGCTACACGATAAGAACGCCCCCGCGCGGGCGCAAATCGCGCGGTTCAAAGAGATGATAGCCCCCATTCGCCACAAGGCGTTGGCGCTCGTAAAGGGGAACCACGAGGACGTGCTCTTGGCGAAATACGAGATAGACGCCTACGGGGAGATCGCCGACGACGCCATAGCATGTATCCCGCCAGAACAATACGTGGGGGAACCCGCGTTCGGGGCGGCGGGGTTCATCCGGCTCGTTTTCCGTTTCCGCGCCGGAACGGGCACGACGGGGGCTGGGTGGTCTTTAACGCTATGGCTCCATCATGGGATGGGCGGGGGCACACTGGCCGGGGGGAAGGCACTTAACCTGGAACGCCAGCTGGCCCATTACATGGCCGACGCGGTTCTTATGGGGCACACTCACGTTAAGCAGGTGGTGACGCGAGCTATCGCCAGAATAGCGCCGGGCGGGGCGATCCAGACCATAGAGCGGAAGGGCGCGTTCTGTGGCTCCTATTACATTAGTCAAGATGGCATTGAGACGTATGCAGAGCGGAAAGGGTATCCCCCCCTACAAACCGGGATAGTGAAACTCATCATTCGGCCAGGGCGGAAACAGTTCCAATTCCTGACGTGAGCGGGGGTTGCACTGCGCGGCGCAATCTGTTATACTGAGGGTGCGAAGTGCTGCGTGGTGTTTCATTGTAAACCTCCTTTCTAAAGGGAAGGCCCCCGGAGAATATCCGAGGGCCTTCTCGTTCTGAGGAAGCGCGGATGAACTATCGGACAGTAATTTCCACTTCTCGGTGCGCCTTCTGGTGGCCGGACAGGGCCGCGCGAGCGGCCTGCTGGCTGGCGTAACGCTGCACGAACTCGCACCACGAACACGAGGCGATCCATTCGTCCGCACCCAGCTGCTTGATTTCCCCACCCCCCGAAATAGCGGGGGCGTCGCTTCCGAAAGGTGCGAACCATGCGGGGAGCGCAGCTTCCATGCGCTTTTGGAGCACAACGTCTGCTTCCGATTGCAGCGCCGCCGCTACCCTTTCAGCACTTCGGAGCACCAGCTGTGCTTTTACATGCGCCGCCATTCCTTCTGGCGTTGCAAGGAAAGCGGCACGGGCGCTTTTCGTCTGCTTCCGAAGCTCGATCATCGTTTGGGCGCGGCCAAGCCACTCCGGACCGGCCTTCGAAAACAGGCTCAGCACGGTGGACACCCGCAGGAGCAGGCCAATAAACCCGGCCTGCACTCCGGCGAAGTACCACGTAATGACCGTCATCGTCACCAGTATGCTCAGGTTGGCGAGTGCCTGGGCCTCGTTCTGGCCTTCCTGTTCGAAGGCGATCCACGCCCGCCAGTAAGCCGCGTCCACCAGTCCCACCGCCAGCGCGGCGGATAGCCAAGCCAGGACGGGGCTGTAACCAAGCCCTGCGAAGTGCGCGTGCACCACGCTCGCAGTGGCAATGATATTCAAAAGCAGAACGCACGCTTTCAACAACCAGTCAATTGCTTTCATGTAACCTCCTCGCCGCTTTGGGAAGCGGCCTAATCGCTTTCCGCGCTTCCTCGTGCTACCATGATAGCACCCGGCCCGCTTTTCGTCAGTTGGGGGAAGGTGGGGGTAGGGTTAGAAAAGCAGGCCGGGCGCTTTTGGGATTACTCCTCCTCGTCCTCGTCGGGCATATCGTCGGGCGCGTAGTCCCCCGCCGCCAGGCGGGTTAAGCCGCACTCCTCGTCAGGGCCGACCCAATCGGCCAGGGTTTCAATAGCCCAGGCGGCCTCGTCGGGCATGGCGGCCAGGGCGTCCAGCAACTCCGGGGTATCCCAACACCAGTCTGGCGATACACTCACCAACCCGGCGAGCATCCGCCTGCGCGGGTCGTCGCCCGCCGCCTGGCGCAAGATTTCCGATA
>Ga0316628_100000187_pt1 | contig 38979 bp, 36 predicted proteins | sample OWC_Aug_M2_C1_D5_FD_207648 | JGI IMG/M metagenome (GOLD analysis project Ga0316628, IMG submission 207648) | Wetland soil microbial communities from Old Woman Creek delta, Ohio, United States - OWC_Aug_M2_C1_D5_C | ecosystem: Environmental > Terrestrial > Soil > Wetlands | place: USA: Ohio...
GGGGCCCTTGATCACCAGCGTCAGCTCCTGCTGCGGCCGGATGTCGTCGAGCCCGAGCACGTCGATCGTCTCGTCGCCCTTCAACCCCAGCGATTGCGCGCTGTCGGAGCCCATGAACTGCAGCGGCAGCACGCCCATGCCGACCAGGTTGGAGCGGTGGATGCGCTCGAAGCTGCGCGCGATCACCGCCTTCACGCCGAGCAGCTGGGTGCCCTTGGCCGCCCAGTCGCGCGACGAGCCGGTGCCGTACTCCTCGCCGCCGAACACCACCGTCGGCGTGCCCTCGGCGACGTAGCGCATGGCCGCGTCGTAGATCGGCATTCGTTCGTTCTTGTACAGCGTGAGGCCGCCCTCGGTGCCCGGCAGCATGAGGTTCTTGATGCGCACGTTGGCGAACGTGCCGCGCATCATCACCTCGTGGTTGCCGCGGCGCGCGCCGTAGGAATTGAAGTCGGCCACCGAGACATCGTTCTCCTGCAGGTAGATCCCCGCGGGCGAGGTGGGCTTGATCGATCCAGCCGGCGAGATGTGGTCGGTGGTGACCGAGTCGCCGAACACGCCGAGGATCCTGGCGCCGCGGATCGCGGGCACCGCGCTCGGCTGCATGGCGAAGTCCTTGAAGAAGGGCGGCTCGGCGATGTAGGTCGAGGGCGGCCAGCTGTAGACCTGGCCGCCCGGCGCCGCGATCTTCTTCCACAGCGGGTTCGCCTCGCCCAGCTCGGAATACAGGCGGCGAAAGGTCTTGGGGTCCATCGCGAGCTTCATCAGCGCCGCCACCTCGTCGTGCGTCGGCCAGATGTGGCCGATGTACACGTCCTGGCCGTCCCTGGACTTGCCGAGCGGCTCGGTGCGCAAGTCCCTGAGCATGGTGCCGGCGATCGCGTAGGCCACGACCAGCGGCGGGCTGGCGAGGAAGTTGGCGCGGATGTTGGGGTGGATGCGCGCCTCGAAGTTGCGGTTGCCCGAGAGCACGGCGGCGCACACCAGGTCGTTCTTCACCACCGCTTCCTCGATCGACTGCGCGAGCGGGCCCGCGTTGCCGATGCAGGTGGTGCAGCCGTAGCCGGCCAGGTAGAAGCCGAGCTTCTCGAGGTAGGGCAGCAGGCCCGCCTTGGTCAGGTACTCGGTGACCACGCGCGATCCCGGCGCGAGCGAGGTCTTGATGTGCGGCTTGACCGTCAGGCCGAGCTCGACCGCCTTCTTGGCGAGCAGCCCGGCGGCGAGCAGCACGCCCGGGTTGGAGGTGTTGGTGCACGACGTGATCGCGGCGATCAGCACGTCGCCCGAGCCGATGTCGATGCCGTCGAAGGTCTTGAAGCGCTTGCCGAGGTCCTCTGGCTTCTTCGCGAAGCCGTTCTCGGCCACCGGCCGCGAATACAGGCTGGTGAACGTGCCCTTCACGCGCTCCAGGTCGATGCGGTCCTGCGGGCGCTTCGGTCCCGCGAGCGAAGGCATGATCGACGCCAGGTCGAGCTCGAGCGTCTGGCTGTAGTCGATGTCGCCCTTGTTCGGCATGCCGTACAGGTCCTGCGCCTTGAAGTAGGCCGCGAGGGCCGCGATCTCGGCGTCGGTGCGGCCGGTGCCGCGAAAGTAGTCGATCGTCTTGTCGTCGACGGAGAAGAAGCCCATGGTGGCGCCGTATTCGGGCGCCATGTTGGCGATGGTCGCGCGGTCGGGCACCGGCAGCGAGGCGGCGCCCTCGCCGAAGAACTCGACGAACTTGCCCACCACCTTCGCCTTGCGCAGCATCTCGGTGACGGTCAGCACCAGATCGGTCGCGGTGCAGGCCGGGTGCAGCCGGCCTTTGAGGTGCACGCCTACCACGTCGGGCGTGAGAAAGTACACCGGCTGGCCGAGCATCCCGGCCTCGGCCTCGATGCCGCCGACGCCCCAGCCCACGACGCCGATGCCGTTGATCATCGTGGTGTGGCTGTCGGTGCCGACCAGCGTGTCGGGGTAGTACACGCCATCCTTCGACTTGTGCACGCCGCGCGCCAGGTACTCGAGGTTCACCTGGTGCACGATGCCGATGCCCGGCGGCACCACCTTGAAGGTGTCGAACGCCTGCATGCCCCACTTCATGAACTGGTAGCGCTCCACGTTCCGCTTGAACTCGAGCCGCATGTTGAGATCGAGCGCGCTCTTCGAGCCGTAGTGGTCGATCTGCACCGAGTGGTCGACCACCAGGTCGACCGGCACCAGCGGCTCGATCAGCTTCGGGTTCTTGCCCATCTTCTGCGCCACGTTGCGCATCGCGGCGAGGTCGCACAACAGCGGCACGCCGGTGAAGTCCTGCAGCACGATGCGCGCCAGCACGAACGGAATCTCGTCGGTACGCGGCGCGTTCGGCCGCCAGCCGGCGAGCTGGCGCACGTGCTCCTCGGTGACCTTCTTGCCGTCGCAGTTCCTGAGCACCGACTCGAGCACGATGCGCACCGAGACCGGCAGCCTGTCGATCTTCAGGCCCAGTGCCTTGCCCAGCTGCTTGAGCGAGTAGAACTTGCCGTTCTTCAGCGGCTGCAGGGTGTCGTGGAGGTTGTGCGGCATGGTCAGGATCCCTTTCTCGATTGCCGGTATTGCGCGAAGGTTTGGGAGCGGTAGGCGCCGCTGGCGACGTACTCGCCGAGCAGCAGGAATTCCTGCGGGTCGTAGATGCCGCCGGTGCGCGTCACCAGCGGCTTGCCGTCGAAGCCGTAGAACACGAAGGTCGGCGTGGCCCGCACGCCGGCGGCGCGCGCGAACTCCTTCTCGGTCGAGTCCTTGCCGTCGAAGCCGGTGATCTGCTGGTCCCCCTTGGTGTCGATCTGGAACACCTGGAACTGCTTGCGGTAGTAATCCTGCACGTCGGCGCGCGACAGCACCTCGCGCTTCATGCGCGCGCAGTAGGGGCAGTCGTCGAACTCGTACATCACCACGATCGCGTGCTTGCCCGCCTTCTTCGCGTCGGCCGCCTCGGCCCTCAGGTCGCCGAGGAAGGGGTGAAAGAAATAGTCGAGCGGGTCGCGGTAGTGCGCCGCGGAGGCCGCGTGCGCGGCCGGGAAAAGAAGGCACAGGAAGAGAAGCGCCAGGCTGCGCAGCTCACCTCGCATCGGGGCCCCCTTCGCCGAGCCACTTGCACAGTTCGGTTGCCGCGCGCTCCAATGCATCGCGCACCGCGGCGCGCTCCTCGAGCAGCGCGGGAAGCTGTTCGTCGCAGCGCGCGATCGGCGTCGGGTAGTTGCGCACCTCATCCGACAACTCGGCCAGCCGGCGCTGCAGCAGTTCGATCGACACGGCGCCTCCTAGATGACGAACAGGTCGACGAACTCGTTGACCGGCATGCCGTGCAGGCGGCTGGGGCTCATGCACGCGTCCAGTATCGCCTGCTGCTGCTTCGACGCGAAGCGGCGCGCGAGGTTGCGCTTGAACTTCTCCACCAGCACGGGCATGCCTTCCTTGCGGCGCCGCTTGTGGCCGATCGGGTACTCGCACACGAACTCGCCGAGCTTCTTGCCGTCCTTGAACTCGACCGCCAGGGCGTTGGCGATCGAGCGCTTCTCGGGGTCGTGGTAGTCGCGCGTGAAGCCCCTGTCCTCGACGCAGGTGATCTTGGCGCGCAGCGCGTCGATGCGCGGGTCCGCCGCCACGGCATCCTCGTAGTCTTTCGCCGTCAGGTGCCCGAGGATGATCGGCACCGCGACCATGTACTGGATGCAGTGATCGCGATCGGCCGGGTTGTTGAGCGGCCCCTTCTTGTCGATGATGCGCAGGCAGGCCTCGTGCGTGCGGATGGTGATCTTCTTGATGTCCTCGGGCTTGCGGCCGAGCTTTTGCAGTTCGGCATGGATGTCCATGGCGCACTCCACCGCGGTCTGCGAGTGGAACTCGGCCGGGTACGAGATCTTGAACAGCACGTTCTCCATCACGTAGGAGCCGAACGGGCGCTGGAACTTGAACTCCTTGCCCTTGAACAGGACGTCGTAGAAGCCCCAGGTCTTGGCGCTGAGCACCGAGGGGTAGCCCATCTCGCCGGTCCTGGAGATGAGCGCCAGGCGCACCGCGCGGCTGGTGGCGTCGCCCGCCGCCCAGCTCTTGCGCGAGCCGGTGTTCGGCGCGTGGCGGTAGGTGCGCAGCGACTGGCCGTCGAGCCACGCCTGGGAAACGGCGTTCACGACCTCGTCGTAGCTGCAGCCGATCATGTGCGCCACCACCGCGGTGGAGGCGACCTTCACCAGGACCACGTGGTCCAGACCCACGCGGTTGAAGCTGTTCTCGAGCGCCAGCACGCCCTGGATCTCGTGCGCCTTGATCATGCCGGTGAGCACGTCGCGCATCAGGAGAGGGGCCTTCGTGCTCCTCGACATCCAGTCCGCCGCGGCGAGGATGCCGCCGAGATTGTCGGAGGGGTGACCCCACTCGGCGGCGAGCCAGGTGTCGTTGAAGTCGAGCCAGCGGATCATGGCGCCGATGTTGAATGCCGCCTGCACCGGGTCGAGCTGGAATTGGGTGCCTGGCACCTTGGCGCCGTTCGGCACCACGGTGCCCGGGACGATCGGCCCGAGCAGCTTGGTGCAGGCGGGGTACTCGAGCGCCTCGAAGCCGCAGCCGAGCGTGTCCATCAGGCAATAGCGCGCGGTCTCGTAGGCCTCCTTGCTCGTCACCTTGAACTTGGTGACGTAGTCGGCGATCCGGGTGAGGACCTTGTCCGGCTCTGGGCGGACGTTGGAGAGGTGGCCTGACATTATTCGTCCGACTCCGATAATGGCTCGAAGGTGTATTCGGCGCCGCCGGACCTTGGCGCAAGCCGCGGCGGAGGCGGCGCATTGCGCTCATCGGCATTCTTGTCCCACCACACGGCGCGCCCCTTCTTCTGCGAGGCGAGCTCCTCGGGATGCTGCTGGAGGAACTGGCGCATGAACTTGGTGAGGTCCGACTCGTACTGGGCCATGGCTATTTCCTGCCTTTCAGCGGCACCCACTTCTGGTTCTCGGGTCCGGTGTAGTTGGCGCTCGGACGGATGATCTTGCCGTCGATCCTCTGCTCGATGACGTGCGCCGACCAGCCACTGGTGCGGGAGATGACGAACAGCGGCGTGAACATCGCCGTCGGCACGCCCATCATGTGGTAGCTGGTGGCGCTGTACCAGTCGAGGTTGGCGAACATCTTCTTCTCGCGCAACATCACCTGCTCGATGCGTTCGGAGATGTCGAACAGCTTCATGTCGCCGGCGTCCTTCGACAGGCGCCGCGCGACCTCCTTGATGATCTGGTTGCGCGGGTCGGCGATGGTGTACACCGGGTGGCCGAAGCCGATGATCACCTGCTTCTCCGCCACGCGCCGCACGACGTCGGCTTCGGCCTGGTCGGGCGTGTCGTAGCGGCCGATGACGTCGAAGGCGAACTCGTTCGCGCCGCCGTGCTTGGGCCCCTTCAGCGCTCCGATTCCGCCCGTGATCGCGGAGTGCATGTCCGATCCGGTGCCTGCGATCACGCGGCAGGTGAAGGTCGAGGCATTGAATTCGTGCTCCGCATACAGATTGAGCGAGGTGTGCATCGCCCGCACCCAGAGCTCGCTCGGCCGTCGGCCGTGCAGCAGGTGCAGGAAGTGCCCGCCGATCGAGTCGTCGTCGGTCTCGACGTCGATGCGCCGACCCGAGTGCGAGTAGTGGTACCAGTACAGCAGCATCGAGCCGAAGCTCGCCATCAGGCGGTCGGCGATGTTGCGCGCTTCCGACAGCTTGTGGTCCTGGTTCTCGGGCAGCACCGCGCCGAGCACCGAACATGCCGTGCGCATGACGTCCATCGGGTGCGTGTTCGCCGGCACGGCTTCGAGGATGCGCTGCACCGCGGCAGGAATGCCGCGCAGGCCCCGCAGCTTGGTCTTGTACGCGGAAAGCTCGGCCGCGTTCGGCAACTTGCCGTGCACCAGCAGGTAGGCGACCTCCTCGAACTCCGCCGCGTCGGCAAACTCGAGGATGTCGTAGCCGCGGTAGTGCAGGTCGTTGCCGGTGCGCCCGACGGTGCACAGCTCCGTGTTGCCGGCGGGAACGCCCGACAGGGCGACGGACTTCTTGGGCTTAGGCGTTGCTACGGGTTGAGAAGAGCTCATCGAGTTTTCTCTCATATGCGTGGTAGCCGAGGAAATCGTACAGTTCATCGCGCGTCTGCATCGTCGCGACGACGTCCTTCTGCGTGCCTTCGCGGCGCAGCGTCTGGTACACGTTGAGCGCCGCCTTGTTCATGGCGCGGAACGCGGAAAGCGGGTACAGCGCGAGCGCCACCTTGGCCGAGCGCAGCTCGTCGAGCGTGAACAGCGGCGTCTTGCCGAACTCGGTGATGTTGGCGAGCACCGGCACCTTCACCGCGTCGGCGAACTTGCGGTACATCGAAAGCTCGGTGATCGCTTCGGGGAAAATCATGTCGGCGCCGGCGGCGGCGTAGGCGAGCGCGCGCTCGAGCGCGCGCTCCAGCCCCTCGCTCGCCAGGGCGTCGGTGCGTGCCATGACGACGAATCCGGGGTCGCTGCGCGCGTCGACCGCGGCCTTGATGCGGTCGCACATCTCCTGCTTCGACACCAGCTCCTTGCCCGGACGGTGCCCGCAGCGCTTGGCGCCCACCTGGTCCTCGATGTGCATCGCGGCGGCGCCGAACTTGACCAGCGAGCGCGTGGTGCGCGCGACATTGAAGGCGCTCGCGCCGAAGCCGGTGTCGACGTCGACCAGCAGCGGCAGGTCGCACACGTCGGTGATGCGCCGGATGTCGGTGAGCACGTCGTCGAGGTTGGAGATGCCGAGGTCCGGCAGGCCGAGCGAGCCGGCCGCGACCCCGCCGCCCGAGAGATAGATCGCGCGGTAGCCGGAGCGCTTGGCGAGCAGCGCGTGGTACGCGCAGATCGTGCCGATCACCTGCAGCGGTGATTCTTCCTTCAGCGCCAGGCGGAACTTCGCGCCGGGTGAGGCTTGCGTCATGGCGTTTCTCCTAGCCGAGGAGATGCTTGATGCCGTCGCGCTCCTCGTGCAGTTCCTTCAGCGTCGCGTCCATGCGCTTGCGGCTGAAATCGCTGATCTCGATGCCCTTCACCTGCTCGTATTTTCCGCCCTTGCAGGTCACCGGCATGCCGTAGAGCACGCCCTCGGGAATGCCGTAGCTGCCGTCGGACGGAATCCCCATCGACACCCAGTCGCCCGGCGGCGTGCCGAGCACCCAGTCACGCACGTGGTCGATCGCGGCGTTGGCCGCGCTCGCCGCCGAGGACAGGCCGCGCGCCTCGATGATCGCGGCGCCGCGCTTCTGCACGGTCGGGATGAACGTTTTTTCGAGCCAGTCCTGATCATTGATCAGCGGCCAGACCTTCTTGCCTTCGCACTCGGCCTGGAACAGGTCGGGGTACTGGGTCGCCGAGTGGTTTCCCCAGATCACCATCTTGCGCACCGCCGTCACGGGCTTGCCGACCTTTTGCGCCACTTGCGTGAGCGACCGGTTGTGGTCGAGGCGCATCATCGCGGTGAACTGGGCGGGCTTCAGCGACGGCGCGTTCTTCATGGCGATCAGGCAGTTGGTGTTCGCGGGGTTGCCGACCACCAGCACCTTGACGTCGCGCTTGGCGACCGCGTCGAGCGCCTTGCCCTGCGGCGCGAAGATCTTGCCGTTGGCCTCGAGCAGGTCCTTCCTCTCCATGCCGGGGCCGCGCGGGCGCGCGCCGACCAGCAACGCGACGTCGGCGTCGCGGAACGCCACCATCGGATCGGAGGCGGGCAGCATGCCGTGCAGCAGGGGAAAGGCGCAGTCGTCGAGCTCCATCATCACGCCTTTGAGCGCCTTCTGCGCCTTCTCGTCGGGGATCTCCAGCAGTTGCAGGATGACGGGCTGGTCTCTGCCGAGCATCTCGCCGCCGGCGATGCGAAACAGCAGGCTGTAGCCGATCTGGCCGGCGGCGCCGGTGACGGCGACGCGTACGGGGGCTTTGGACATGAAGGCTCCGGAAGAAGCTGGGTGGTCGGGAACGAGGTGAGAGCGGCCGGCGGCCGGTCGCCATGGTAAGCGCCGCGCCCGGGGAAGTCAACGCGTCTTATGTCTTTTATAAGATATATAACAGAAGATAGACGTCTGGCGGTTATTATGCTCCAATAGCGTTCGATGAGCTCGCCGAAATTCAGCCCTCTTTACCGGCAAATCAAGGAGTTGCTGCTCGACGGGCTGCGCGCGGGCGAATGGCGGCCGGGTGACGCGATCCCGAGCGAGATCGAGCTCGCCGCGCGCTTTCACGTCAGTCAGGGTACGGTGCGCAAGGCGATCGACGAACTGGCGGCCGAGAACCTGCTGGTGCGGCGCCAAGGCAAGGGCACCTTCGTCGCGACGCACGGCGAGCGCCAGGTGCGCTTTCGCTTCCTGCGGCTGGCGCCCGACGCGGGCGAGCCGGTATCGCCCGAGCGACGGTTGCTCGATTTCCGCCGCGCACGCGCCGGCGCCGACCTGGCGCGGGTGCTGCAGCTGCGCACGGGCGACGGCGTCATCGTGCTCAAGCGCCTGCTGGTATTCGACGGCGACCCGGTGGTGCTCGAGGAGGTCTGGCTGCCCGGCGGCCTGTTCAAGGGACTGACCGCGGCGGCGATCACCGAGCACAAGGGCGCGCTCTACAACCTGTTCGAGACGCAGTTCGGCACGCGCATGGTGCGCGCCGAGGAGAAGCTCAAGGCGCGCGCGGCGGACGCCGCAGGCGCCAAGCTGCTCGGCGTCGAGCCGGGCCACGCGCTGCTCGAAGTCGAGCGCCTCGCCTACACCTACGGCGACCGGCCGGTGGAATGGCGCCGCGGGCTGTACAAGACCGACCGCCACTACTACCGCAGCGAGCTCGGTTGATGCGGGGCGATATAATCGCCCGATACGCTCATTCAGGATTCAAGGGCATGGCGCAGGCCACCGCACGCAAACCCCGTCCCAAGTACCTCAGCCTTCCCGCGCTACTGTTCGAAATCCGCCTGCCGCTCGCCGGCTGGGTATCGATCCTGCACCGCGCCAGCGGCACGCTGCTGTTCCTGGCGACGGTGTGGCTGTTGTTCATGCTCGATCGCAGCCTCGCCTCCGAAAGCGACTTCGCCTTCGTGCAGCACTACCTGAGCCTGCTGCCGGTGAAGCTCTCGCTGCTGGTGCTGGTTTGGGCCTACTGCCACCATTTCTGCGCCGGCATCCGCTTCCTGTTCCTCGACCTGCACAAGGGCATCGACCGGGCGAGCTCGCGGCTCACCAGCATCGCGGTGCTGGTGGCCAGCCTCGCGCTCACGGCGTTCTTCGGGGCGCGGCTATGGTAAAGCGCGTCGTGGTCGGAGCGCACTACGGGTTGCGCGATTGGCTCGCGCAGCGCATCACCGCGGTCGTCATGGCGGCGTACAGCGTCATCATCGTCGCGGTGCTGATGCGCGGCCGGCCGATCAGCTTCGGGGTGTGGCGCGATTTCTTCGCGCAGGGCTGGATGCGGGTGGCGACGCTGCTGTTCGCGGCGAGCGTGGCCTGGCACATGTGGGTCGGGGTGCGCGACATCCTCATGGACTACGTCAAGCCGACCGGCGTGCGCCTGAGCGCGGAGGTCCTGGTGCTGCTGGTGATCGCCGGCTACCTCGGCTGGACCGTCCAGATCCTGTGGAGATGAGCGTGGCGCTCACGGTCAGGAAATTCGACGCAATCGTGGTGGGCGCGGGCGGTTCGGGGCTGCGCGCGGCGCTGGAGCTCGCGCGCGCCAACCTCAAGGTCGCAGTGCTCACCAAGGTGTTCCCTACGCGCTCGCACACGGTCGCGGCGCAGGGCGGGGTCGCGGCGCCTCTGGCGAATTCGGCCGAGGACAACTGGCACTGGCACATGTACGACACCGTCAAGGGGTCGGACTACCTCGGCGACCAGGACGCGATCGAATACATGTGCCGACGCGCGAACGAAGTGGTGATCGAGCTCGAGCACATGGGCATGCCCTTCGATCGTCTGGAGAACGGCAGGATCTACCAGCGCCCGTTCGGCGGCCACACGCAGGACTACGGCAGCGCGAAGATGGCGATGCGCGCGTGCGCGGCGGCCGACCGCACCGGGCACGCCATGCTGCACACGCTGTACCAGCAGAACGTTAGGGCGAGCACGCAGTTCTTCGTGGAGTGGATGGCGCTCGACCTGATCCGCGATCCGCAGGACGGCACTGTGCTCGGCGTCACTGCGCTCGAGATGGAGACTGGCGAGGTCTCGATCTTCCAGGCGAAGGCCACGCTTTTCGCCACGGGCGGCTCGGGGCGCATGTTTCACAGCTCGACCAACGCCTTCATCAACACCGGCGATGGCCTTGGCATGGCAGCGCGAGCCGGGATCCCTCTGCAGGACATGGAGTTCTATCAGTTCCATCCCACCGGCGTGTACGGCGCGGGCGTGCTGATCACCGAGGGCGTGCGCGGCGAGGGCGGCTACCTGCTGAACAAGGACGGCGAGCGCTTCATGGAGCGCTATGCGCCCAATGCCAAGGACCTCGCGAGCCGCGACGTCGTGTCGCGCGCCATGACCACCGAGATCAAGGAAGGTCGCGGCTGCGGCCCCGAGGCCGACCACGTACTGCTCAAGCTCGACCATCTCGGGCCGGAAGTGATCAACCTGCGCCTGCCAGGGATCCGCGAGATCGCGATCAAGTTCGCCAACGCCGATCCGATCCGCGAGCCGATCCCGGTGGTGCCCACCGCGCACTACCAGATGGGCGGCATCCCGGCGAACTACCTCGGCCAGGTGGTGGCCCCGCGCGGCGGCGATCCGGAAGCCGTGGTGCCGGGCTTCTACGCGGCGGGCGAATGCTCGTGCGTGTCGGTGCACGGCGGCAACCGGCTCGGCTGCAACTCGCTGCTCGACCTGCTGGTATTCGGCAAATCCTCGGGCGAGCAGATGAGCAAGGACCTGCGCGCCCTGCCGGGACCGCACCGAAACCTTCCGAAGGATGCGGCCGAGCGCTCGCTGGCGCGCCTGGCGCGGCTCGATTCGGCCACCGGCGGCGAGCGCGTCGCCGAGGTCGGCAACGATCTGCGCAAGGCGATGCAGGCGCACTGCGGCGTATTCCGCTTTCCCGAGCTGCTGGTCGAGGGCGTGAACAAGGCGAAGGAGATCGCCGCGCGCGCGGGACGGGTCCACATCACCGACAAGTCCAAGGTGTTCAATACCGCGCGCATCGAGGCGCTGGAACTCGACAACCTGGTCGAAGCGGCGCTGGCCACCGTGGTCTCGGCCGAAGCGCGGAAGGAAAGCCGCGGCGCGCAGGCGCGCGCCGACTTCCCGGAGCGCGACGACCGGAACTGGCTGAAGCACAGCCTGTGGTTCAAGGAGGGCAACCGCCTGGAGTACAAGCCGGTGCACCTCAAGCCGCTTTCCGTCGAAACCTTCGAACCCAAGGTACGGACCTACTGATGCGCTTCTCGATCTATCGCTACGATCCCGACAAGGATGCGCGCCCGCGCATGCAGGACTACGAGGTGCGCCTCGAGCCGACCGACCGCATGCTGCTCGACGCGCTGGTGCGCATCAAGGCGCAGGACGACTCGCTGTCGTTTCGCCGCTCCTGCCGCGAAGGGGTGTGCGGCTCGGACGCGATGAACATCAACGGCAAGAACGGGCTTGCGTGCATCACGAAAGTCGCGGAGCTGCCCGAGCAGGTGACCCTGCGTCCGCTGCCCGGCCTGCCCGTGGTGCGCGACCTGATCGTCGACATGACGCAGTTCTTCAATCAGTACCACTCGATCAAGCCCTACCTCGTGAACCACGATGCGGCGCCCGAGCGCGAGCGGTTGCAGTCGCCCGAGGAGCGCGAGGAGCTCAACGGCTTGTACGAGTGCATCCTGTGCGCCTGCTGCTCGACTTCATGCCCCTCGTTCTGGTGGAACCCGGACAAGTTCGTCGGGCCCGCCGGGCTGCTGCAGGCCTACCGCTTCATCGCCGACAGCCGCGACCAGGCGACGGGCGAGCGCCTCGACGACCTCGAGGACCCGTACCGGCTGTTCCGCTGCCACACCATCATGAACTGCGTGGACGCCTGTCCGAAGAACCTGAACCCGACGCTGGCCATCGGAAAGATCAAGGAGTTGATGGTTCGGCGCGCCGTGTAATGGACCGGCTGGCATACGATCGGCTGAAGTGGAAGTGCCGCCGGGGGCTGCTCGAGCTCGATCTGGTGCTGGAGCGGTTTATGGAGCAGCATGCGGGCGCGATGGGCGAAGGCGATCTGGCGCAGCTGGGCGAGCTGCTCGAGCTCGCCGACAACGACTTGTGGGACATCGTGAACGGCCGCAGCGACGCCTACGAAACGCGCTTCGGCGCCGTCGTGGCGCGTCTCAGGGCAAGTTGATAAGGAGAAGACCTTGGAAAAGCAAGCCACCCTCAAGCTGCCCGATGGGCGCACCATCGAATTCCCGGTCCTCGCGGGATCGGTCGGGCCGGACGTGGTCGACATCCGCGCCTTGTACGGCAAGGTGGGCGTGTTCACCTACGACCCGGGATTCTTGTCCACCGCGAGCTGCGCCTCGACCATCACCTACATCGACGGCGACGCGGGAGTGCTGCTGTACCGCGGCTACCCGATCGAGCAGCTGGCGCAGCACTGCGACTTCCTCCAGGTGTGCTACCTGCTGCTGAACGGCGAGCTGCCGAACGCGGAGCAGAAGGCCGAATTCAACGGCATCGTCACGCGGCACACCATGGTGCACGACCAGCTCAATCGCTTCTTCACCGGCTTCCGGCGCGACGCGCACCCGATGGCGGTGCTGGTTGGCGTAGTGGGCGCGCTGTCGGCCTTCTACCACGACTCGCTCGACATCGCGAACCCCGAGCACCGCAAGATCTCCGCTTTCCGCCTGATCGCCAAGCTGCCGACCATCGTGGCGATGGCCTACAAGTACAGCATGGGCCAGCCGTTCATGTATCCGCGCAACGGCCTGTCGTACACCGCCAACTTCATGCGCATGATGTTCGGCGTGCCCTCCGAGGATTACGTGGTCAACGACGTGCTGGTGCGCGCGCTCGACCGCATTCTGATCCTGCACGCCGACCACGAGCAGAACGCCTCGACTTCGACGGTGCGCCTGTCGGGATCGTCGGGCGCGAACCCGTTCGCCTGCGTCGCCGCGGGCATCGCCTGCCTGTGGGGGCCGGCGCACGGCGGCGCCAACGAGGCGGCGCTGCAGATGCTCGACCACATCGGCGACGTCTCGAAGATCGGCGAGTTCATCAAGCAGGTGAAAGACAAGAACTCGCACGTCAAGCTGATGGGCTTCGGCCACCGCGTCTACAAGAACTACGACCCGCGCGCCAAGCTGATGCGCGAAACCTGCTACGAGGTGCTCGAGGAGCTCGGCCTCGCCAACGACCGGCTGTTCAAGCTCGCCATGGCGCTGGAAAAGATCGCCCTCGAGGACGACTACTTCGTGTCGCGCAAGCTCTACCCGAACGTCGATTTCTACTCCGGCATCGTGCAGCGCGCGCTCGGCATCCCGGTGAGCATGTTCACCTGCATCTTCGCGCTGGCACGCACCGTGGGCTGGATCGCGCAATGGAACGAGATGGTCGGCGACCCGGAGCAGAAGATCGGCCGGCCACGCCAGCTCTACAAGGGCGCGACGCGCCGCGACGTGCTGCCGATCGACAAGAGGTAGACACCATGCTCAAGCAGCTGCTCGCCAACTCGTACCTTTTCGGGGGCAACGCGCCGTTCATCGAGGATCTGTACGAGCAATACCTGGCGAATCCCGGCGCGGTGCCCGACGAGTGGCGCGCGTACTTCGACCAGATGCAGCAGTTGCCGGGCGCGGCGGGTGCCGCCCGGGACGTGGCGCACGCGCCGGTGGTCGAGTCCTTCGTGCAGCGCGCCAAGGCCGGCGAGCTGGCGGGGCGCGGCGCGCCGCAGGTCGACGCCGCGCACGAGCGACTCCAGGTGTCGGCGCTGCTGCTGATCACGGCCTACCGCATCGCCGGCTCGCGCTGGGCGACGCTCGATCCGCTCAAGCGCATGCCCCGGCCGGCGGTGCCGGAGCTGGAGGCGGCCTACTACGACCTGATGGAAGCGGACCTCGATCGCGAGGTGAACGCGGGCTCGTTCGTCGGCCTGGACCGCACCACGCTCAGGAACCTGATCCAGGCGCTGCGCGATACGTACTGCGGCAACATCGGCTTCGAGTACATGTTCATCAGCGACCGCGGCCAGCGCGACTGGATCCAGCAGCGCGTCGAGCCGCTGCGCGCGACGCCGAAATACGCCCCCGAGGTGCAGAAGCGCCTGCTGCAGAAGCTGACCGAGGCCGAGCAGCTCGAGCGCTATCTGCACACGCGCTATGTCGGCCAGAAGCGCTTCTCGCTCGAAGGCGGGGAGAGCGTGATTCCGTCGATCGACGAGCTGATCCAGCGCGCCGGCGCCAACGGCGTGCAGGAGTTCGTCATCGGCATGGCGCACCGCGGGCGCCTGAACGTGCTGGTCAACGTGCTCGGCAAGGCGCCGGGGGAGCTGTTCTCGGAGTTCGAAGGCAAGCACGCCCACGAGCTGCCGATGGGCGACGTGAAGTACCACAACGGCTTCTCGTCGGACATCTCGACCCCGGGCGGGCCGGTGCACATCTCGCTCGCCTTCAATCCGTCGCACCTGGAGATCGTCAACCCGGTGGTCGAGGGCTCGGTGCGCGCGCGCCAGCGGCGGCGCGACGACAAGATCGGCAGCCAGGTGTTGCCGATCCTGATCCACGGGGACGCCGCGTTCGCGGGGCAGGGCGTGGTCATGGAGACGCTCAACCTTTCGGGCACGCGCGGCTACGGCACCGGCGGCACGGTGCACATCGTGGTCAACAACCAGATCGGCTTCACCACCTCGGACCCGCGCGACACGCGCTCCACCATCTACTGCACCGACGTGGCGAAGATGGTCGAGGCGCCGATCTTCCACGTCAACGGCGACGAGCCGGAAGCGGTGCTGTTCGTGACGCAGCTCGCGCTCGATTTCCGCCAGCAATTCAAGAAGGACGTGGTGATCGACCTGGTGTGCTTCCGCAAGCTCGGTCACAACGAGCAGGACGAGCCGTTCGTCACCCAGCCGCTGATGTACAAGAAGATCAGCCAGCACCCCGGCACGCGCAAGCTGTACGCCGACCGGCTCGCCGCGCAGGGCGTGATCAAGGCCGACGAGGCCGATGACATCATCAAGAAGTTCCGCGCCGACCTGGATGCGGGCCGGCACACCGCCAATCCGGTAATCTCGAACTTCAAGAGCAAGTTCGCGGTCGACTGGGCGCCGTACCTGAATACCAAGTGGACCGACGCCGCGGACACGCACGTGCCGCTCGCGGAGCTGCAGCGCCTCGCCGAGCGCGTCACCGCGGTGCCCGAGGGCTTCGCGCTGCATCCTACCGTGCAGCGGGTCATCCAGGCGCGCAAGCAGATGGCCGACGGCAAGCTGCCGGTGGACTGGGGCATGGCCGAGACGCTCGCCTATGCGTCGCTGCTGTCCAACGGCTACGACGTGCGGCTCTCGGGGCAGGACAGCGGCCGCGGCACCTTCGCGCACCGGCACGCGGTGCTGCACGACCAGGACCGCGAGCGCTGGGACCAGGGCTCGTACACGCCGCTTTCGAACATCTCCAGGGACCAGGGCTCGTTCGTGGTCATCGACTCGGTGCTGTCGGAGGAGGCGGTGCTCGGCTTCGAGTACGGCTATGCCACCGCCGAGCCGACGGCGCTGGTCGTCTGGGAGGCGCAATTCGGCGACTTCGCCAACGGCGCGCAGGTGGTGATCGACCAGTTCATCAGCTCGGGCGAGGCGAAATGGGGTCGGGTGTGCGGCCTGGTGATGTTCCTGCCGCACGGCTACGAGGGACAGGGCCCGGAGCACTCGTCGGCGCGCCTGGAGCGCTACCTGCAGCTGTGCGCCGAGCACAACATGCAGGTTTGCGTGCCATCGAACGCGTCGCAGATCTTCCACCTGCTCAGGCGCCAGATGCTGCGCCCGTTCAGGAAGCCGCTGGTGGTGCTCACGCCGAAGTCGCTGCTGCGCAAGAAGGAGGCCTCGGTGCCGATCAAGGAGCTCGCCAGGGGCTCGTTCCTCACCGTGGTGCCGGAAATCGACGCGCTCGACGCCAAGGAAGTGACGCGCATCATCGCCTGCTGCGGCAAGGTCTACTACGACCTGCTCGGCGCGCGGCGCGAGCGGCGCCACGACCACGTGGCGATCATCCGCGTCGAGCAGCTCTATCCGTTCCCGCACAAGGAGTTCGCCGCGGAGATGCGGCGCTATCCGAACGCGCGCGAGGTCGTCTGGTGCCAGGAGGAGCCGCAGAACCAGGGGGCGTGGTACCAGACGGCGCACTACTTCAACGAGAACAAGCGACCGGAGCAGAAGCTGTTCTACGCCGGACGGCCGCCGTCGGCCGCGCCTGCGGGAGGGTATCTCACCAAGCACCAGGCACGCCAAGGGGCGTTGGTGGACATGGCATTCGGAAAGTTCAAGTAGTCGCGCAAGCAGGAGTTGCCCGGCGCGTTACGCGCTGGTTTTTCGCCAACTCGGGCGAGGCATAGCCGGACCCGGGGAAAAATCGAACGGGAGATCGAAGTGATCGTGGAGGTGAAGGTGCCGCAGCTTTCGGAGTCGGTTGCCGAAGCGACGCTGCTCGAATGGCACAAGAAGGAAGGCGAAACGGTGTCGCGGGACGAGAACCTGATCGACATCGAGACCGACAAGGTGGTCATGGAGCTGCCGGCGCCGGCCGACGGCGTACTGACCAAGATCATGAAGAAGACGGGCGGCTCGGTCGCCGCCGGCGAAGTGATCGCCGTCATCGACACCGAGGCGCGGCCAAGCGCTGCGGCACCGGCCGTGCCGATCGCCAAGCCCGCCGCGGCGCCCGTCGCGGCGCCGACGCCGGCCAAACCGGCACCGCCGGTGATGCCCGCGGCGCAGAAGCTGGCCCTGGAGCAGGGCATCGACACGAGCCGCATCCAGGGCAGCGGCCGCGACGGCCGGGTGACCAAGTCCGACGTGATGGAGCATATCGGCAGGCCCGCGTCCTACGCTGCCGGCGCGCCCGTCGCGCCGGCTCAGGCACCGGCTGCGCCACCGCCCGCGCTGGCGCAGCCAACCGCACCGGTCAACGTCGAGCGCCTGCTCGGCAACCGGCCCGAGCAGCGCGTGCCGATGTCGCGCCTGCGCGCGCGCATCGCCGAGCGCCTGGTGCAGTCGCAGTCCACCGCCGCGATCCTGACGACCTTCAACGAGGTCAACATGCAGGCCGTCATCGACATGCGCCGCAAGTACCAGGAGCGCTTCGAGAAGGAGCACGGCGTGAAGCTCGGCTTCATGTCGTTCTTCGTCAAGGCCGCGGTCGCGGCGCTGAAGAAGTACCCCGTGGTGAACGCGTCGGTCGACGGCAATGACATCGTCTATCACGGCTACTTCGACCTCGGCATCGCGGTGGGCAGCCCGCGCGGGCTGGTGGTGCCGATCGTGCGCGACTGCGACCAGCTGTCGTTCGCCGCGATCGAGAAGAAGATCGCCGAGTTCGGCAAACGCGCGCAGGACGGCAAGCTCGGCATCGAGGAGCTCACCGGCGGCACGTTCTCGATCTCCAACGGCGGCGTGTTCGGCTCGCTGCTCTCGACGCCGATCATCAATCCGCCGCAATCGGCAATCCTCGGCGTGCATGTCACCAAGGAGCGCCCAGTGGTCGAGAACGGCCAGATCGTCATCCGCCCGATGAACTACCTGGCACTTTCCTACGACCACCGAATCATCGACGGCCGCGAGGCAGTGCTGTTCCTGGTGGCGCTCAAGGATGCGCTCGAGGACCCGGCGCGGCTGGTGCTGGAGATCTAGGCCATGCAAGCCTTCGACGTGGTGGTCATCGGCGCCGGGCCGGCGGGCTATATCGCGGCAATCCGCGCGGCGCAGCTCGGGCTCGCCACCGCCTGCATCGAGAACTGGAAGACGCCCGATGGCCAGTACGCGCTGGGCGGTACCTGCCTCAACGTCGGCTGCATCCCCTCGAAGGCGCTGCTCGAGTCCTCCGAGAACTACGAGCGGGTGCAGCACAAGTTCAAGGTGCACGGCATTTACGCCACCGGCGTGAAGCTCGACCTCGCGGCGATGCTCGAGCGCAAGGAGAAGATCGTGCGCAAGATGACCGGCGGCATCGCCGGTCTGTTCAAGAAGAACAAGGTGACCTGGCTGCAGGGGCACGGCCGGCTGCTCTCCGGAGGCACGACCTGGAAGGTCGAGGTGAAGGGCGAGAAGGGCAGCGAGACGGTCGAGGCCAAGAGCGTGATCATCGCCACCGGATCGAAGGCGCGCCACCTGCCGGGCATCCCGGTCGACAACGAGCTGATCTGCGACAACGAGGGCGCGTTGGTGTTCGACAAGGTGCCTGAGCGCCTCGGGGTGATCGGCGCCGGGGTGATCGGGCTGGAGCTCGGCAGCGTGTGGCGCAGGCTCGGATCGAAGGTGAAGATCCTCGAGGCGCTGCCGAATTTCCTCGCCGCCGCGGACGAGGCGATCGCCCAGGAGGCGTGGAAGATCTTCACCCAGGAGCAGGGCCTCGACATCGAGCTTGGGGTCACCCTTGGGACGATAAAGCAATCAAAGAAATGTATTTCGATTCAGTATACTACCTCAGATGATTCATCTAAAACGTTCGATGTCGACCGGCTCATTGTTTCGGTCGGCAGGGTGCCGAATACCGACGATCTGGGCGCCGAGAACGTCGGCCTGAAGATCGACGCGCGCGGGCTGATCGAGGTCGACAAGAACTGCCGCACCGGCCTGCCGCGCGTGTACGCGATCGGCGACGTAGTGCGCGGCCCGATGCTGGCGCACAAGGGCGAGGACGAAGGCGTGATGGTGGCCGAGATCATCGCCGGCCAGCGTGGCCACGTGAACTACGATGCCATCCCGTGGGTGATCTACACCGCGCCGGAGATCGCCTGGGTGGGCAGGACCGAGAAGCAGCTCAAGGGCGAAGGCGTCGCCTACCGCGCGGGCCGGTTCCCGTTCGCCTACAACGGGCGCGCGCTGGGGCGCGACGAGCCCGAGGGTTTCATCAAGATACTGGCCGATGCGGCGAGCGACCGGGTGCTGGGCGTGCACGCGATCGGCGGCCAGGCCTCCGAGCTGATCGCCGAGGCGGTGATGGCGATCGAGTTCGGCGCTTCGTCGGAGGACATCGCGCGCATCTGCCACGCTCATCCTTCGATGTCCGAAGTGATGCGGGAAGCGGCGCTCGCGGTCGACAAGCGCGCGCTGAACGGGTGACCATGTTACGACCCATTGCTTTTGTCCTCGCCCTGGGGAGCGTTCCGCTTTCCGGCTGCGTCGTCTACGAGCCGGCATCTCCGGTCGTACCGTCAAACTTCGACCGTGCCTGGAACGCTGCGCTGGGCGGCGCGCAGGATGCGGGCGTCCGGGTGACGTCGGCGGAGCCTGCCACGGGACTCATTCGCGGCACCAAGGACGGCATCGACGTGACCGTGGTCGTCGCGCGCCAGGCCGACGGAAGCGTGCGCGTGCAATTCGACGCGAAAGGGCCTACGCAGCTGGACCCCGGGCTCGGCAGCCGCTTTTCCCAGGCGTACGACCGGCGCATGGGCCGCTGACCCGGCGTCGCGCTCGCGCACACGCCGACATGCACTCCGCGACGCGCCTCGACGTCGTTTCGCGCTACCGTCACCACCTCGCGAGCCGCGGCTTCGTCCCCGACGCAGCGCAGTGGCGTGCGGTGGAGCGGCTGCAGCGGCTGTACGAGGAATGGACCGCATACAAGGCGCGCCGCAGCACGGCGCTGCGGCGCGTGCTGGTCAGGCCGCCACTGCCGAAGGGCGTGTACTTGTGGGGCGGCGTCGGGCGCGGCAAGAGCTTTCTCATGGACAGCTTCTTTCTGTGCGTGCCGCTGGTGCGCAAGCGCCGCGTGCATTTCCACCACTTCATGCGCGAGATCCACCGGGAGCTCGACGAGCTCAAGGGCACCGAGGACCCGATCGCCGCGGCGGCCGAGCGCACGGCACGCCGCTATCGCCTCATCTGTTTCGACGAGTTCCACGTCGCCGACATCGCCGACGCGATGATCCTGGGGCGCTACCTGGAGCAGGTGATGGAACGCGGCGTGGTGATGTGCATGACCTCGAACTATGCGCCGCAGGCGCTCTATCCGAACGGGCTGCAGCGCGAGCGCTTCCTGCCGGCGATCGAGCTGCTCGAGTCGCGGCTCGACGCGCTCGAGGTCGACAGCGGCGTGGACTACCGGCGGCGCAAGCTGGAACGGCTCAAGGTGTACCACGTGGGCCCGGGCGGCGAGGCCGAGCTGAAGCGCATATTCCAGGAGCTCAAGGACGTCGAGGAGGAGCGCCAGCCGCTCGACGTCGAGGGGCGTCAGATCCCGTACCGCAAGCGCGCGGGCGGGCTGGCGTGGTTCGACTTCCAGGCGCTGTGCGGCGGCCCGCGCTCGTACGCGGACTACGTCGACCTGGCAAAGCGCTTCCATACGGTGATCCTGTCGGGCGTGCCGAGAATGTCGGCGCGCAACGCCGACGCGGCGCGCCGCTTCACCTGGCTGCTCGACGTGTTCTACGACGACCGCGTCAAGCTGGCGGTCTCGGCCGACACCCCGCCCGAGGAGCTGTTCGTCGAGGGCGCAAACAGCGCCGAGTTCGCGCGCGCCGTGAGCCGGCTGCACGAGATGCAGTCGGCGGAATACCTGCAAAGCGAGCGCGCGCGGCGTTAAGATCGCGATCCGAGAGGGGAGCACGATGGAGAAATTCAAGGCGTTCAAGATCAGCGAGGTCGACAAGAAGATCCAGGCCGGGTTCGTCGAGTGCAGTCTCGACGAGCTCGACCCGGGGGAAGTGGTGGTCAGGGTCGCGTACTCCGACGTCAACTACAAGGATGCGCTCGCGGCGACCGGCAAGGGCCGCATCCTGCTGCGTCCGTCGTGCATCGGCGGCATCGACTTCTCGGGCACGGTGGTGTCCTCGAGCGATGCGCGCTTCGCCAAGGGCGACGCGGTGCTCGCCACCGGCTTCGACATCGGCGTCAAGCACCACGGCGGCTACGCCGACTACGCGCGCGTGCCCGCCGACTGGCTGGTTAAGACGCCCAAGGGCCTCACCCTGTGGGACGCGATGGCGTTCGGCACGGCGGGCTTCACCGCGGGCCTGGCAATCGTGCGCATGGAGCAGAACGGGCTCAAGCCTGCGAACGGCCCGGTGATCGTTGACGGCGCCACCGGCGGCGTAGGCTCGATCGCGATCGATGCGCTCGCTCGCCTCGGCTACGAGGTGGTGGCGCTCACCGGCAAGGCGCACGAAGCCGACTACCTGAAGCGAATCGGCGCCAAGGAAGTGAAGCTGCGCGGCGAGCTCGACCTCGCGAAGATCAGGCCGCTGGATAAGGCGACCTGGGCCGGGGCCGTCGACAACCTCGGCGGCGAGGTGCTGGCGTGGATGGCGAGCAGCATGAAGGTCGGCGGCTGCATCGCCTCGATCGGCCTCGCCGCGAGCACCACGCTCAACACCACGGTGCTGCCGTTCATCCTGCGCGGCGTGAGCCTGCTGGGCGTCGATTCGGTGAACTGCCCGATGCCGCTGCGCGAGCAGGTCTGGCGACGCCTTGCGGGCGACATGCGCCCGGCGCACCTCAAGGAAATCACACGAACGATTCCCTTCGCCGAGCTGCCTTCGGTGTTCGAGAAATTTGTCGGCGCGCAAATCCGCGGCAGGGTGGTTGTCGATCTGAACGCCTGACGGGGCAGAATCGGCAGGAGGAGGCAAGCATGAGCAGCTACCGTGATTTCCATCGCCGCTCAATCGAGGAGCGCGAGCAGTTCTGGGCCGAGCAGGCGAAGCTGGTGCACTGGCACAAGCCCTTTGGCAAGGTGCTCGACTTCTCGCGACCGCCGTTCGCCAAGTGGTTCGTCGGGGGCGAGACCAACCTGTGCTACAACGCCGTCGACCGCCACCTCGCGGCGCGCGGCAGGCAGAAGGCGCTGATCTACGTCTCGACGGAGCTCGACGAGGAAAAGAGCTTCACTTACGAGCAGCTGCACCAGGAGGTGCAGCGCGCAGCCGCGATGATGCGCTCGCTCGGCGTAAAGCAGGGCGACCGCGTGATCATCTACATGCCGATGATCCCGGAGGCCTGCTTCGCGATTCTCGCCTGCGCGCGGCTCGGCGCGATCCACTCGGTGGTGTTCGGCGGCTTTGCCGCGGCGAGCCTCGCCGCGCGCATCGACGACGCGAAACCCAAGCTGATGGTCACCGCCGACGGCGGCAGCCGCATGGGGAAGAGCGTGCTGTACAAGGCGCTGGTCGACGAGTCGATAAGGCTCGCCAAGCATCCGCCCGACAATGTACTGATCTACCGGCGAGGGCTCGACCCGAAAATGCCGGTGGTGGCCGGACGCGACGCCGACTGGAAGGAGCTCGCCGCGCAGCACGCCGGTGCGCAGGTTCCCTGCGCCTGGCTCGAATCGAGCGAGCCGTCCTACATCCTCTACACCTCCGGCACGACGGGCAAGCCGAAGGGCGTGCAACGCGACGTCGGTGGCTACGCGGTGGCGCTCGCCTCGTCGATGAAGCTGATCTACTGCGGCGAGGCGGGCGAGACGATGTTCACCACTTCGGACATCGGCTGGGTGGTCGGGCATTCGTACATCATCTACGGGCCGCTGATCGCCGGCATGACCACGATCATGTACGAGGGCGTGCCGATCCGCCCGGACGCGGGCATCTGGTGGAAGATCGTCGAGCAACACAAGGCGAGCGTGATGTTCTCGGCGCCGACCGCGATCCGCGTGCTGAAGAAGCAGGATCCGGCGTTCCTGAAAAAGTACGACGTGTCGTCGCTCAGGCACCTGTTCCTCGCGGGCGAGCCGCTGGACGAGCCGACGCACCGGTGGATCGCGCAGGCGCTCGAGATCCCGGTGATCGACCACTACTGGCAGACCGAGACCGGCTGGCCGATCCTGTCGGCGGTGCCCGGCGTGGAGCAGACGCCGATCAAGTTCGGCAGCCCCTCGTTTCCGGTGTACGGCTACGACCTGCAGCTGCTGCGCGAGTCCGACGCGAGCGTCGCGGGTCCCGACGAGAAGGCCGTGGTGGGGATCGTGCCGCCGCTGCCGCCGGGGTGCATGAGCACTATCTGGGGCGACGACGAGCGCTACGTCAAGACCTACTTCTCGACCTTCAGCAAGAAGCAGGTGTACTCGACCTTCGACTGGGGCATCCGCGACCGGGACGGCTACTACTTCATCCTCGGACGCACAGACGACGTGATCAATGTCGCCGGGCACCGCCTGGGAACGCGCGAGATCGAAGAGGCCGTGAACATGCATCCCAACATCGCCGAATGCGCGGTGGTCGGGGTGGAAGACCCGCTCAAGGGGCAGATGCCGCTCGCGTTCGCGGTGGCGAAGGACGTCTCGAGGCTCGGCTCCCCGGCGGGGCACAAGGCGCTCGAGAAAGAGGTGATGGAGACCGTCGACAAGCAGCTCGGCGCGATCGGGCGTCCGCGCGCGGTGCATTTCGTGACGCTGCTGCCCAAGACGCGCTCCGGAAAAACGCTGCGCCGCTCGATCCAGGCGCTGGCGGAAGGGCGCGACCCCGGCGACCTGACCACGATCGAGGACCCGGGCGCGCTCGAGCAGATTCGCAACGCACTGAAGGAATCGGCCAAGACATGAAGACCCGCCCGGAACTGACGCTGGAAGACTGCAAGAAGATGAGTGCCGCGGCGGAAGCCGAGTCGCGCCGCCACAACTGGAACGTCGCGATCGCGATCCTCGACGACGGCGGCCACCTGCTGCACCTGGTCCGCATGGACGGCGCGACGCCGGCGAACGCGGCGATCGCCGTGGAGAAGGCGCGCACCGCGGCGATGACGCGGCGCCCGAGCAAGATGTGGGAGGAGCGCGTCGCGGGCGGGCGCCTGTCGATGCTCAAGATGCCGGTGCTCCCGGTGCAGGGCGGGCTGCCGATCATGGTCGAGGGGACCTGCGTCGGCGGCATCGGCGCCTCGGGCGTGCAGTCGCACGAGGACGAGCAGATCGTGCAGGCCGGAATCGACGCGCTGCTGAAGGGCTGAGGCGTGGCGGCCGTGAAAGCCTCATCGCAGGTGTTCATCGACAACGAGCGCACGCGCGTCACCGAGTGGCACTTCGCGCCCGGAGCGTCGACCGGCTGGCACCGGCACGAGATGGACTACGTCGTCGTGCCCCTCGCCGACGGCAGGCTGCGCCTGGTCGAGGAGGGCGGCGAGCGCATCGCGGAGCTCAGGCACGGCGTGCCGTACTTCCGGCCGGTGGGTGTCGAGCACGACGTGATCAACGCCAACGACTACGAGTTCGCGTTCGTCGAGATCGAGTTCAAGCGCTGAGCGGGGAATCCACGGGAACCGCGCGTACTGTCGCGCTGTCGTAAGATGCAGGCCCTTGCGCGACGCGATCTGTCGTCGGTCTGATGACGAGTGCTTCGTGCCCGTTGCGCGGGGGGCTGCACTTTCCCTCATTCCCTGCAAAGGAGCGCGACATGACTGATCACACGGGTATTCGCGAACATCGGCAGCAGGGGGGCGCCACCGCACGCAAATCCGCGGCGCCGGCGAAGCTGGCGTTCCCGATGCAGTCCGGCGCGGGGGGGCGCATCGCCCTGCCGGCGTTGCCCTATGCCGAGGATGCGCTCGCGCCGGTCATTTCCCGCGAGACGATCGGCTTCCACTACGCCAAGCACCACAAGGGTTACGTGGACAAGCTGAATAAGCTGCTCGAAGGCAGCCCCTACGCCGAAATGGCGCTCGAAAGGATCATCCAGGCGACGGCGAAGGATGGCTCCAAGGCCGCCATCTTCGACAATTCCGCGCAGACCTGGAATCACTGGTTCTTCTGGCTCAGCCTGAGCCCGCACGGCGGCGGCAGGCCGGACGGCAGGCTGGCCAGGAAGATCGAAGAGGACTTCGGCGACTTCGAGAGTCTAGTCAATGAGTTGACGCAGGCGGCAGTCGGACAGTTCGGCAGCGGCTGGGCATGGCTGGTGCACGACAACGGCAAGCTGCGCGTCACCAAGACCTCCAACGCGGACACGCCGATCGCGCACGGCTTGACGCCGCTCCTTGCGCTCGACGTCTGGGAGCACGCGTACTATCTCGATTACCAGAACCGTCGCGCGGATTACGTTGCGGCGGTGATCGATCGGCTGCTCGCCTGGGAGTTCGCACAGCAGAACATGCCGGCCTGAGCGGCGCCTGGAACTCTCAGGGGAGGGCGATGACCTTGGCGTCCGCCAGGGCCTCGACCTGCGCGTCGTCGTAGCCGAGCGCTTCGATCAGCTCGCGCGCGCCTTCGCCGATACCCGGCGGATCGCTGCGCTTGGGCAGGTGCTCGCCGTCGAGCGCGATCGGCAGCGCCGGGACGTGCAGCGTGCCGCCGGAGGGCAAGCGCGTCGTGTGCAACGCGCCCGAGGCGTTCAGGTGGGGATCGGTGAGCAGATCCCAGGGCTTGGCGATCGGCGCAAACGGCAGGCCGATCCGCTCGAGCTTCGCTTCCAGCTCGGACTTGGAGTAGCGTTTCATCAATTCGCCCAGTCGCGGGATTAGCCATGTTCGCTCGCGTACGCGAGCGCCGTTGCTCTTCAGGCGCGCGTCAGCGGCCAGTTCGGGCGCGCCGAACTCGCGGCAGAAAATCTCCCACTGGGTATCGGTGACTACGCCGATGAACAGGCGGTCGCCGTCGCCGGTCTCGAAGATGTCGTACACGCCCCAGGCGGGGCGCTTGACCGACATCGGCGGCGGCGCCTCGCCCGTGATCTCGTACTGCGCCATGTGCTGCGCGACCAGGTAGGCGGTGCTTTCGTAGAGCGCGCTGGTGACCCGTTGGCCGCGGCCCGTCGACTCGCGCTCGCGCAGCGCAGCGAGCACCGCCACGGCGCCGAACGTGCCGCCCAGAATGTCGACTACCGACGAGCCGGCGCGCAGCGGGCGCTCGGGCAATCCGGTCATGTAAGCGAGCCCGCCCATCATCTGCACCACCTCGTCGAGCGCCGCGCGGTGCTGGTAGGGGCCGTCGAGAAACCCTTTGAGCGAGCAATAGACCAGGCGCGGGTTGCGTTCGGCGAGCGCCGCGTAGCCGAAGCCGAGCTTGTCGAGCGCGCCGGGGCGGAAGTTCTCGGTGAGCACGTCGGCGGTGTCGAGCAGCCTGAGCACCAGCTCGCGGCCTTCGGCGTGCTTCAGGTCGACCGCGAGGCTCTTCTTGTTGCGGTTGAACACCGGGAAGAAGCCTGCGCCGGCAGCCTCCAGCCGGCGCGTGTTGTCGCCCTCGAGCGGCTCGACCTTGATCACCTCGGCGCCGAGGTCGGCGAGCACCAGGCCGCAGCTCGGCCCCATCACCATGTGCGCAAACTCGACGACGCGCACGCCGTCGAGCGGCAGGTGCTTCATGCCGCGCGACGGAAGTTCTTCGGCAGCCCCGCCTGCGGCGTGTGGCCGTAGACGGGCTCCTCGGGCAGTCCGCCGACGAGCACTTCGCGCGCGGCCATCAGCCGGTCGAAATCGATGCCCGTGGCGAGCCCCATGCTCTCGAACATGAATACCAGGTCCTCGGTGATGACGTTGCCGCTCGCCCCCGGCGCGAACGGGCAGCCGCCCAGCCCGCCCATGGACGAGTCGAAATGGCGCACGCCCTCCTCGTAGGCGGCGAGCGCGTTGGCCAGGCCCAGACCGCGTGTGTTGTGGAAATGCGCGCCCTCGAGCTTGTCGCCGATCTCCTTCTTCACCTTCGCAAACACGCGCCGCACCTGGGCCGGGTTGGCGTAGCCGACGGTATCGGCGAGCGCCACGCAGTCGCAGAACCCCGCAAGGGCCACGGCGATGCGCAGCACGTCGTCCTCGGGGACCTCGCCCTGCATGGTGCAGCCGAATGCCGTGGACACGGCGCCTTCGATCTCCGGGCCATCCGCACCGCGCAAGGCATGGCACTTGCGCACCTCTTCGATCATCTGCTCGGGCGTCATGCGCACGTTGGCGAGGCTGTGGGCGCGGCTCGCCGACACCGGGAAGGTGATCTTGTGCGCGCCCGCCTGCAGCGCGCGCTCGAAGCCCTTCACGTTCGGCGCCAGCGCTACCACGCGCAGGCCCGCAATGGCGCGCGCGTGCGCCACGATCTCGGCCGTGTCGGCCATGGCGGGAATCAGCTTCGGCGGCACGAATGAGCCGACCTCGATTTCCCGCAGCCCGGCGGCGGCGAGCGCGCTGATCCAGCGCTTTTTCGCCTCGGTGGGCATCAGGTGATGGGCGTTCTGCAGCCCGTCGCGCGGGCCGACCTCGCAGATGTGGATGTCGGGCATCGGGGAGCCTCCGTCGGGAATGCCGATTCTAGCGCCCGCGGCGGCGCTCGATCGCGCCGATGGCGAAACCGCAGGCCACGCCGCAGGCGGCGAAGGCGAGCATCGCCGAGAGGGACGCTCCCCAGCCGCCGAATCGCGAGGCGAGCCAGGCGAGCACGATCGGACCGAAGAACTGGCCGATCTGCGAGGTCTGCATCGCCATGCCGTTGGTGGTGGCGATGTGCTGCGGGGTGCGGGCGTGCAGCGGGATGCCGGAAAACACCGCCGCGGGAATAACCCCGGCGCAGCTGGAGAACGCGAGCACCAGGAAGAATCGCGCAGGGTCGGGCAGCAGCTCGAGCAGCATGCCCGTCGAGCACAGCGCCATGATGGCGAAGGCGGCGACCGTCAAAGGGCCGCGCCGCACGCCGCGCGCCAGAAGCCACCCGCCGGCCAGGTTGCCCGGCACGTTGATCAGCACCATCAGCGCGGTGAGCAGCGCCGCGGTCGCTGTCGAGCCGCCGCGCACGTCGACCACGAAGGTCGGCAGCCAGATCATCACCGAGGTCCATTGCGCGACGTAGAACGCGAACATCAGCGACAGCACGACGCTGCCGCGCTGCGCGAGCGATTCGACGACCAGCCGCAGCGAGGCAACGCTGCCGTGCGGCGCCGCGACGGCGTAGCGCGCCACGAGCGCGAAGGCGCCGGCGGCGGCGAGCGCCAGCGCGATCCACAGCCCGCGCCAGCCGAATGCGCCGATGGCGAGCGGTGCGGCGAACAGCGCGAGGCTGCCGCCCGCGGGCATGTAGGCGCTCCACAGCGCGAGCGCCTTGGCGCGCACGCGCGGCTCGGGGGCCGCCTGCGCCATCAGCGCAGTGCCCGCGACCGTGAACAGGATGAAGCCCGCGCCCTCGAAGAAACGCCCCACCAGCAGCGACGCGAAGCCCCAGGATGCGGCGCCGAACAGGCCGCCTGCGCACATCACGGCAAGGCCCGCAAGCGCAAGGCGCTTTTGCCCGAAGCGGTCGGCGAGCACGCCGGCGAGCATGCCGGCCAGTCCGCCCATGACGTTCAGCATGGTGGCGATGAACCCGGACTCGACCAGCGTCACCCCGAGGTCGGCGCGCAGCGTGGGCAGCGCCGGCGGGACCTTGCAGATGTAGGCGCCGGCGACCAGGCCGCCGGCGAACACTGCCCAGACTGCGGGCCAGCGCGTGGCCGAGGGATTGTCCAAGCGGCGCGGTCAGGCCGCGGTGACCGGCAGCTTGAATTCGCGGATGCGCTTCTCCCAGTCGGCGGGGCCCGTTTGATGTACCGCGCCGCCGCGCGCGTCGACCGCGACCGTGACCGGCATGTCGCGCACCTCGAACTCGTAGATCGCTTCCATGCCGAGGTCCTCAAAGGCGACGACGCGCGACTTGCGGATCGCTTTCGCGACCAGGTAAGCGGCGCCGCCGACTGCCATCAGGTAAGCCGCCTGATGCTTGCGGATCGCCTCGATCGCAGCGGGGCCACGCTCGGCCTTGCCGACCATCGCCACCAGGCCGGTCTTCGCAAGCATGGTCTCGGTGAACTTGTCCATGCGCGTGGACGTGGTTGGCCCCGCGGGGCCGACCACCTCGTCGCGCACCGGGTCGACCGGGCCGACGTAATAGATGACGCGGTTGGTGAAGTCCACCGGCAGCGGCGCGCCCCGATCGAGCATGTCCTGGATGCGCTTGTGCGCGGCATCGCGCCCGGTGAGCAGTTTGCCCGAGAGCAGCAGCCGTTCGCCGGGCTTCCAGGCAGCGACCTCGTCACGCGTGAGCGTGTCGAGATTTACCTTCGTCGCGCTCGCATCGGGCCTCCACGTGACGGTTGGCCAGTCGGAAAGCTTCGGCTGCTCGAATTCCGCCGGTCCCGAGCCGTCGAGCACGAAATGCGCGTGGCGCGTCGCGGCGCAGTTCGGAATCATTGCCACCGGCAGGTTGGCGGCGTGCGTCGGGTAGGTGAGGATCTTGACGTCGAGCACGGTGGACAGGCCGCCCAGGCCTTGCGCGCCGATCCCCAGCGCATTGACCTTGTCGTACAGCTCGATGCGCAATTCTTCCACCTTGCTCTTCGGCCCGCGCGCCTTGAGCTCGGCCATGTCGATCGGCGCCATGAGCGACTCCTTGGCCATCACCATCGCCTTCTCGGCGGTGCCGCCGATGCCGATGCCGAGCATCCCCGGCGGGCACCAGCCCGCGCCCATCGTCGGCACGGTCTTCAGCACCCAGTCGACGATCGAGTCGGAAGGATTGAGCATGGCGAATTTCGATTTGGCCTCCGAGCCGCCGCCCTTGGCCGCGACGTCGATCTCGACCTTGCCGCCCGGTACCACCTGCATGTGGATCACCGCGGGGGTGTTGTCCTTGGTGTTGCGGCGGCCGAACGCCGGGTCGTCCAGCACCGAGGCGCGCAGCTTGTTGTCGGGGTCCAGGTAGGCGCGGCGCACGCCCTCGTTCACCATGTCCTCGACCGACATGCTCGCATCCCAGCGCACGTCCATGCCGATCCGCATGAACACGTTGACGATTCCCGTGTCCTGGCAGATGGGGCGATGGCCTTCGGCGCACATGCGCGAGTTGGTGAGGATCTGCGCGATTGCGTCCTTGGCCGCGAGCGATTGTTCGCGCTCGTAGGCGCGCGCCAGCGCGGCGATGTAGTCGGCGGGGTGGTAGTAGGAGATGAACTGCAGCGCGTCGGCGACGCTCTGCACGAGATCGGCTTGCTTGATGGTGGCCATGGCGGTTCCGGAAAGCCTTTAAAATGTAACATACGGGCGATTTCACCGGAGGAGCGTAACGATGGCCAACATCGAGTCGGTGCTGCAGGAGTCGAGGGTCTTCCCGCCTTCCGCGGAGTTCGTCAAGCAGGCCAACATTTCCGGCATGGACGCGTATCGCAAGATGTGCGCCGCGGCCGAGAAGGATTTCGAGGGCTTCTGGGCCAAGCTGGCGAAAGAGCACCTGCTCTGGCACAAGCCTTTCAGCAAGACGCTCGACGAGTCGAAGGCGCCGTTCGTCAGGTGGTTCTACGACGGCGAGCTGAACGCGTCGTACAACTGCCTGGACCGGCACCTCAAGACGCAGCCCGACAAGGTGGCGATCATCTTCGAGGCCGATGACGGCAAGGTGACGAAGATCACCTACAAGGAGCTGTACCACGAGGTGTGCCGCTTCGCGAACGGCCTTAAGGCGCGAGGCATCAAGCCCGGCGACCGGGTGCTGATCTACATGCCGATGTCGATCCAGGTTGTTGTGGCGATGCAGGCTTGCGCGCGCATCGGCGCTACCCACTCGGTGGTGTTCGGCGGCTTCTCCGCGAAAAGCGTGCAGGAGCGCGTCATCGATGCGGGCGCCATCGCGGTGATCACCGCGGACGGGCAGTTCCGCGGCGGCAAGGAGATCCCGCTCAAGCCCGTGGTCGACGAGGCGCTTGCGATGGGCGGCTGCGGGGCGATCAAGGACGTCATCGTGTACAAGCGCTCGGGCAGCCCGATCACGATGCAGGCCGGCCGCGACCTGTGGTGGGCCGACGCGGTGAAGGGCCAGGCCGACAGCTGCGAGCCGACGTGGGTCAACGCCGAGCATCCGCTGTTCATCCTGTACACCTCGGGTTCCACCGGCAAGCCGAAAGGCATCCAGCACTCGACCGGCGGCTACCTGCTGTGGGCGAGCCTGACCATGAAGTGGGTGTTCGACAACAAGCCGAGCGACGTTTTCTGGTGCACCGCCGACGTCGGCTGGGTGACGGGGCACACCTACATCACCTACGGTCCGCTCGCGGTGGGCGCCACGGAAGTGATGTTCGAGGGCGTGCCGACCTACCCCGACGCGGGCCGCTTCTGGAAGATCATCCAGGACCACAAGGTGAACGTGTTCTACACCGCGCCGACCGCGATCCGCTCGCTGATCAAGGCGGGGGGAGACCTGCCGAAGAAGTACGACCTGAAGAGCCTGCGCATCCTCGGAACGGTGGGCGAGCCCATCAATCCCGAGGCGTGGATGTGGTACCACGAAACGGTCGGCGGCGGTCGCTGCCCGATCGTCGACACCTGGTGGCAGACCGAGACCGGAGGCCACCTCATCTCGCCGCTTCCCGGCGCCACGCCCACCGTGCCGGGGTCGGCCACGCTGCCATTGCCGGGCATCTTCGCGGACGTGGTGGACGAGACCGGACACCCGGTGGGCAGAGGCAAGGGCGGCATCCTGGTCATCAAGCGGCCGTGGCCGTCGATGCTGCGCACCATCTGGGGCGACCCGGAGCGCTACAAGAAGACCTACTATCCGGACGATTTCAAGGGCAAGTACTACCTCGCCGGCGACGGCGCCAGCACCGACGAGAACGGCTACTTCAGGATCGTGGGCCGCATCGACGACGTGCTGAACGTCTCGGGCCACCGCCTCGGCACCATGGAGGTGGAATCCGCGCTGGTGGCGAACTCGAAGCTGGTGGCGGAGGCGGCGGTGGTCGGCCGGCCCGACGACCTGACGGGCGAAGCCATCGTGGCCTTCGTCGTGACCAAGGGCCCGCGACCGACGGGCGATGCGGCGAAGAAGATCGCGCAGGAGCTGCGCGACTGGGTGGCCAAGGAGATCGGCCCGATCGCCAAGCCGAGGGACATCCGTTTCGGCGACAACCTGCCCAAGACGCGCTCCGGGAAGATCATGCGCCGCTTGTTGCGTTCGATCGCCAGGGGCGAGGAGATCCAGCAGGACGTCTCGACGCTGGAGAACCCGGCGATCCTCGAGCAGCTCAAGCAGACGAGCTGAGCGCGCGGCTTCAGTTCGGCCCAGCACATATAATGTCGACCGACGGAGAGATGGCCGAGCGGTCTAAGGCGCACGCCTGGAAAGTGTGTATGCGTGATGAGCGCATCGAGGGTTCGAATCCCTCTCTCTCCGCCAACAAACACGGAGGTCTACGGCGGGCCTTCCCGCACTGCAGCCTGGTGAACCTGGTCAGGTCCGGAAGGAAGCAGCCACAGCCGGTCCCTGCAGGTGCCGGGGTTAAGGCTCGCCACCATTCATGCCGCCGCCCGGCGCTCAAGCGCCGGGCGGCAGGCTGATAGAATGAAAGCGATGAGTTATCAAGTTCTCGCCCGCAAATGGCGGCCTCGCGATTTCGGCAGCCTGGTTGGGCAAGAGCACGTGGTGCGCGCGCTGCGGCACGGGCTGGAGCAGAACCGCCTGCACCACGCCTACCTGTTCACCGGCACCCGCGGCGTCGGCAAGACGACGCTGGCGCGGATCCTGGCCAAGTGCCTCAACTGCGAGACCGGGGTCACGCCGGAGCCGTGCGGCAAGTGCAGCGCCTGCGTGGAGATCGATTCCGGACGTTTCGTGGACTTGCTCGAGGTCGATGCGGCCACCAACACGCGCGTCGACGAAATGCGGCAGCTGCTGGACACCGCCCAGTACGCCCCGACGCGCGGTCGCTACAAGGTGTACGTGATCGACGAAGTGCACATGCTTTCCACCTCGGCGTTCAACGCCATGCTGAAGACGCTCGAGGAACCGCCCGAGCACCTGAAGTTCATCCTGGCGACCACCGACCCGCAGAAAATCCCGGTCACCGTGCTCAGCCGATGCCTGCAGTTCAATCTCAAGCAGATGCCGCGCGGCGCGATTGCGGCGCATCTCGCGAAGCTCCTCGAGGCTGAGAACGTGGCTTACGAGCCCGATGCCCTGCCGCTCATCGGCCGCGCCGCTGCGGGCAGCATGCGCGATGCGCTGTCGATTCTGGACCAGGCGATCGCGCACGGCGCCGGGAAGGTCTCCACGGACAGCGTCAGGGAGATGCTGGGCGCAATCGACGAGACTTACGTCGTGCGCCTGCTGGAAGCTGTCGCGGCCGGCAACGGCGCGGCGCTGCTCGAGATCGCCGGCGAGATGCAGGCGCGCAGCCTCTCTTTCGACACCGCGCTGGCCGACCTGGCGAGCCTGCTGCTGCGCGTGGCGCTCGCGCAGACGGTGGCAGAGGCTCTCGAGGACGACCTCCCGGAGCGTGAGGGGATCCTCGCGCTGGCGGCGCGGCTCGATCCCGAGACCGTGCAGCTGGATTATCAGATCGCGTTGCAGGGCCGGGACGACCTCGTGCTCGCCCCGGACGAGCACGCGGGCTTCGTGATGACCCTGCTGCGAATGCTCGCTTTTCGGCCCGAGGGAGGGCCGGTGGCATCCGGTCTCGAGACCGGGGGCAGCAGGCCGGTGCCCGCGGCGCGACCTGCGCGCACGTCGGCTCCGGCGGCCGCCGGCGCGGGCGACTGGCCGGAGCTGGTGAGCAAGCTACAGGTCACGGGCGCCGCACGCGAGCTGGCGCGGAATGCCGAACTGGCGCGACACGCCGGGAACGCGTTCGAGCTGCTAGTGCCCAAGTCGAAGGGGTACCTGGCAGAGAAGTCATACCTGGACAAGCTCAAGGCGGCGCTCGAGCAGCATTTAGGCGCAGCGGTGTCGCTCAAGGTTGTCCCTGGCGATACCAAGGGAAGTTCGGTGGCCGCAATCGAGGCGAACGAACGTGACACGCGGCGCGCGGAAGCGGCCAAATCGATGCAGAAGGACCGCTTTGTGCAGGATCTGGTCGAGATCTGCGACGCCAAAGTGATCGATTCGACGGTCCAGGCTATCCCCAAGAATTCGTGACAAGCGGCCCGGCAGCGGGCGGCGCAGGCAGGAGATGACGATGCGAGGAAATATCGGCCAGCTCATGAAGCAGGCCCAGATGATGCAAGAGAACATGCAGCGCATGCAGGAGCAGCTGTCCGGGGTCGAAGTCGAGGGTCAATCGGGCGCCGGCTTGGTCAAGGTCGTGATGACCTGCAAATACGACGTGAAGCGGGTATCGATCGATGCATCGCTGGTCGGCGACGACAAGGAGATGCTCGAGGACCTGGTCGCGGCCGCGTTCAACGACGCGGCGCGCAAGGTGGAGGCGACGGTTGCCGAGAAGATGAGCGGCATGACTGCGGGACTGGGCCTGCCGCCGGGATTCAAGCTGCCCTTCTGACGCGCGTTTCCGACAGGCGAGAGTGATGCGCAAGGAATCGATACCGACGGCCAAAGGGGTCGAGCGGTTGATCGAGGCGCTGCGCGTGCTCCCGGGCGTCGGACCACGCTCCGCGCAGCGCATGGCGTATCACCTCCTTCAGCACGATCGTGCCGGGGCCGATATGCTGGCACAGGCGCTGTCGGCCGCGCTGGCCGGCGTGCGGCTGTGCTCCAGGTGCAACAACTTTACCGAGGACGAGATCTGCGCGCTGTGTCGCTCCGCGCGGCGCGACCCGGGCCTGCTGTGCGTCGTGGAAACGCCTACCGACCTGGCGATGGTCGAGCAGACGCTGAGCTACTCGGGCATGTACTTCGTACTGATGGGGAGGCTCTCGCCGCTCGACGGCATCGGGCCGCGCGACATCGGCCTAGATCGCCTGCTTGCCCGCGCCACGGACGGCGAAGTGCGGGAAGTGATCCTGGCGACCAATTTCACCAACGAGGGCGAGGCCACGGCGCACTACATCGCCGAGATGCTGCGCGCGCGCGGCGTCAAGGCGAGCCGCATCGCCCGTGGCGTGCCCCTTGGCGGAGAGCTGGAGTACGTGGACGTGGGCACCATCTCGCAGGCGATCCAGGACCGGCGCGGCCTGTAGCGGAACTCGTCGCCGCAAGCTTGTCTCTGCGGGGTCGGCCATGTGAAGATTCGAAGTCGCCCCAACTACTTACAATCGATGAAAGATTCGGGAGGAAGCACATGAGAGGCATCATCCGCTCGTTTGCCGCAGGGCTGGCGATCGCTGCAACCGCGCTCGCCGCGCAGGCGCAGGGCAATCTCGAGACGCGCGACGTGCATATCGCGGTGGGCGGCAAGGCCGCGTTCTACTACTTGCCGCTCACCGTCGCCGAACAACTCGGCTACTTCAAGGACGAGGGACTGAACGTCAAGATCAGCGACTTCAAGGGCGGTTCGGCGGCGCTGCGGGCGGTCGTCGGCGGCAGCGCCGACGTCGTCTCCGGCGCTTACGAGCACACGATCAACCTGCAGAGCAAAAAGCAGTACTTCCAGGCCTTTGCGCTGCAGGGCCGGCTGCCCCAGATCGTGTTGGGCGTTGCCACGTCGAAGATGGCGAATTTCCACTCGTTCAAGGATCTCAAGGGGATGAAAATCGGTGTTACGGCACCGGGGTCGAGCACCAACAACCTCGTGAAGCAGTTACTCGCCAAGGCCGGGCTTGATCCCGACCGGTCGGTTTCGATCGTCGGCGTCGGAACGGGCGCGACCGCCGTCGCGGCGATCAAGAGTGGCGAGATCGATGCGCTGTCCAACGTCGATCCGGTGATGACGAAACTGGAGCGCGAGGGGGCCATCAAGATCGTCGCCGATACGCGCACGCTGAAGGGCACCAAGGACATCTGGGGTGCGCCGCTGCCGGCAGGCTGCCTGTACGCGTCGCGCGAATTCATCCAGCGCAACCCCAACACCGTACAGGCACTCACCAATGCCATCGTCCGCGCCGACAAGTGGATCGCCAAGGCGAGCGCGACCGACGTCATCAAGGTCGTGCCGGAGGCGTATTTGCTGGGCGACCGCGCGCTATACATGTTCACGTTCGACAACGTCAAGGAGGCGATCTCGCCCGACGGGGTCATATCCGACGCCGGCGCCACGGCCACGCTCGCGGCCATGCGCAATTTCGTTCCCTCGGTGAAGGCGGCGAACATCAATCTGTCCAACACCTACACCAACGAGTTCGCAACGAAGGCGAACGCGAAGTACAAGTGACCCCGGCCCTCGCGCTGCAAGGCATTACGTGCACTTTTGCCGCGCGCGAGGATAGATCGAAGCGCTACACGGCGATCCGGGACACGACGCTCGTCGTCGCCCCGGGCGAGTTCGTTTCGGTGGTCGGGCCTACCGGCTGCGGCAAGTCGACGCTGTTGAACGTCGCCGCCGGGCTGCTCGAGCCTTCGTCCGGCAGCGTGACGGTGAACGGCGAGGTGCTGCGCGGCTTGAACGTTCACGCCGGATATCTGTTCCAGACCGAAGCGCTGATGCCCTGGCGCAACGCGCTCGACAACGTGGTTGCGGGCCTCGAGTTTCGCGGCATGGCGCGTGCGGAGGCGCACGAGAAGGGCCGCCAGTGGCTCAAACGCGTCGGTCTCACGGGTTTCGGTGACCGTTATCCCCACCAGCTATCGGGAGGCATGCGCAAGCGCGTGTCGCTTGCACAGACGCTGATTCTCGATCCGCAGATCCTGCTGATGGACGAGCCCTTCTCGGCGCTCGACATCCAGACCAGGCAGCTGATGGAGAACGAGCTGCTGGAGCTGTGGTCGGCCGACCGCAAGTCGGTCGTATTCATCACGCACGATCTCGAAGAGGCGATATCGCTATCGGACCGGGTGGTCGTTCTGTCGGCAGGGCCCGCAACGCGCCCGATAGGCGAGTTTTCCATTGATCTGCCTCGGCCCCGCGACGTCGCGGAGATTCGCTTGACGCCGCATTTCATCGAGCTGCATACGGAAATTTGGCATCGCATGAAGAATGAGGTGCTCAAGGGCTATGCGCAGCAGCAGCAATGAACCTGACCGGCGAACCCCGCAGAAACCCAATGCGGCGAGGCTGAGGGTCTACCAGCTTCTTCTCGCGCTCGCGATCCTCGCGTTCTGGTATGCGGCGACCAGCCCGACGCTGCTGCCGCCGATCTACTTTGACGACCCAAACAAGGCGGCATTCTTTTTCGGCGAGCCGCTGAAGGTGGTGCAGCGCATCTGGCAGTGGTTCGCCTCGGGTGAGATTTACCGCCATCTATGGGTGACGCTGATCGAGACGCTGCTGGCTTTTCTGATCGGAACCGTGTCGGGCGTAGCCGTGGGAATCTGGCTTGCCCTGGCGCCCGGCGCCTCGGCGATCCTCGACCCGTACATCAAAGCGGCGAACGCCATGCCGCGCGTGATCCTGGCGCCGATCTTCTTTGTCTGGTTCGGACTCGGCATCGCCTCGAAGGTGGCGCTCGGCGTCACGCTCGTGTTCTTCATCGTCTTCTTCAATGTCTACCAGGGCGTCCGAGAGGTCAGTCCGGCGGTGCTCGCCAGTGCTCGCATGCTGGGCGCCTCGCGACGGCAACTGCTGCGCTACGTCTACTTGCCCTCGGCCATGAGCTGGGTGTTCGCCAGCCTGCATAATTCGGTCGGACTTGCGTTCGTCGGCGCCGTCGTCGGCGAGTACCTGGGCTCGTCGGAAGGCGTCGGCTACCTGATCCAGCAGGCGGAGGGCGTATTCGACGTCAATACGGTCGTCGCCGGGATCGTCGTGCTCACCGCCTTTGCGCTTGCTTTGGACTGGTTAGTATCGATGGGCGAGCGTCGCCTGATGATCTGGCAACCGCGCGCCGGCGAAACCGAGCGCGTCTAGCGATTCGCTGTGGTAGCTTCGACGCCGTGCAATGACGACAACGAACGGGAGAACAGAGGAATGAACAGGATGCTCAGGTGGCTGCTCGTGTCCATGGCGCTCGCAGGCGTCGCCGGAAAGGTGCTGGCGGAAGATTATCCCTCGCGTGCCGTGCATCTCGTGGTGTCGTTTCCTGCCGGGACGACCCCCGATACGGTGGCGCGCGTGATCGCGCCAAAGCTGCAGCAGGGGCTGGGCCAGCCTGTGGTCGTCGAAAACAAACCCGGCGCGGGGGGCAACATTGCAGCGAATGCGGTGGCAAAGTCGGCGCCCGACGGCTATACGCTGCTCGTGAGCACCAACGGCGCGGTAGCGACCAACAAGATTCTGTTCGGCAAGGACCTGCCCTACGATCCGGAAACCGACCTCGCGACCATTTCGCTCCTGGCGAGTGCGCCCCAGGTGCTGGTGGTGCACAACACCGTGCCGGCGGACAGCTTCGACGCATTCCTGAAGTACGTCCGCGCGAATCCCGGGCGCCTATCGTATGGATCCGTGGGTAGCGGCAGCGCCTCCCATCTGACGATGGAGCTTCTCAAGAGCGATGCAGGGTTGTTTATTGTGCACATTCCGTATCGCGGATTCGGCCAGGTGATCCCAGGCATGGTGAACGGCGACATCCAGGCGATGTTTGCGATCATTCCGGCAGTGCTGCCGCACATCAAGTCGGGCAAGCTGAAGGCCCTGGCGGTGACTGGCCTCAAGCGCAGCGAACTGTTGCCGGACGTGCCGAGTGTCAAGGAGCTCGGCTATCCCCAGCTCGAGTCCCTGGCCTGGATTGGTTTGTTGGCGCCGGGCAAAACCCCGCGACCGGTCATCGCCAGGCTGGCGAAGGAAGTGCAGGGGGCATTGGCCGAGCCGGAAACCCGGAAGCTGCTGACGCGGGCTGGCTTCGACGTGGTGGGCGACTCGCCGGCGGAGTTCCGCGCCTGGCAGAAATCCGAGATCGAGAAATGGGGCAAAGTGATCCGCGCCACGGGCGCGGCGCACCAGTAACCTCGAGACGCCGGCGGTCGGCGCCGGAAAGCAAGTGATCTTCGCGCAACTTTGTTGACACGTTTTTCCTGGGGCCGCTATAATCTCGGTCTCACTCGGGCGCGGGGTGGAGCAGTCTGGCAGCTCGTCGGGCTCATAACCCGAAGGTCAGAGGTTCAAATCCTCTCCCCGCAACCAACGTTCTTTAAAAATTCGC
>Ga0316628_100000188_pt1 | contig 38768 bp, 32 predicted proteins | sample OWC_Aug_M2_C1_D5_FD_207648 | JGI IMG/M metagenome (GOLD analysis project Ga0316628, IMG submission 207648) | Wetland soil microbial communities from Old Woman Creek delta, Ohio, United States - OWC_Aug_M2_C1_D5_C | ecosystem: Environmental > Terrestrial > Soil > Wetlands | place: USA: Ohio...
CGCGGCGGGCGCGAACACCGCGAGCTTCATTTCGGGTTGGCCGAACTGGGCATCGCGCGCCGCGAACAGCAGGTTGCCGGCGCAGGCGAACTCCAGCCCGCCGCCGAGGCATTGGCCGCGGATCGCCACCAGGATCGGGGCGAGCCAGCCGAGCATGCGCAGCACAAGCGCATGCAGGCCGTGCAGCATCGCCGCGCACTGTCCCGGCAGGTGTTCCTCGACGCTCGCGCCGAAGGAGAAATGCGGGCCCTCGTGATCGATCAGCACGCCGCGCAGGGTGGAATTCCCCGCGTGCTCGGCGAACGCCCGATCGAGCGCCGCGATCATCGCGGTGTCGAGGATGTTCGCCTTGGGCCGCGCAAGGCGCAGCCTGAGCAGCGCGCCCTCGCGCTCGACCCAGGCCTTGAGCGGCGTCTCGGCCATGCTCAGACCTTGTGCCTGGCTTTTGGCTGGATCCGGTCGTGCAGCGGACCGACCCAGCTCTCGTTGCGCGCGAGCGCCTGCCTAAGCGCCACAAAATCGATCTCGCGATCGTCCTTGGTGCCCTCGTTGAACGCGGTGAACCCAGCGCGCGCCTCGGTCATCATGTTCAGCGCGAGCCAGGCGCGCGCGTCCTCCTTGTTGCGGTTCCAGGCCTCGAGCTTGGGCTTTCTCAGCTCCTCGAGAGTCTTGGTCGTGCAATCGGGGAACGTGAGCAGGATCTTGGCGCACAGCTCTTCGATCTTGGCATCGAGCATCGACAGGTCGACCGCGCCCTTCGCCAGCAAGGCCTTGCCCTCCTTGAGCGCATCGCCGGCCTTCAGCTCGCCGAACGCGAGTCGCCCGTACTCGTCGAACACGCGGGCGGTCTCCACGAGCGGGTTGGCCACGAATTTTCCGTCGATCTTCAGCGCCGGGACGATGTCGGTGAGGATGCCCCAGTAGTAGGCCTTGTGCGCCGAGAACGGCTCGCACAGCACGCAGGCGGCCATCGAGCGCTCGGCGCCGATGACCACCGGCAGGAAGTCGGTCGCACCCCCGATCGGGGCCGAGCCGTGTTTGGGTCCAGCCTGCCCGAAGCGCGCCAGGTCCTGCGCGATCGAGAAGTCGCAGGCCATGCCGATTTCCTGGCCACCGCCGACGCGAATGCCGTTGACGCGGCAGATGACCGGCTTGTCACAGGCGAGGATCGCCGAGACCATGTCGTTGAACAGCCGCATGTACTGGCGGTATTCCTGGGGATGGCCGGCGTAGTACTCCGCGTACTCCTTGGTGTTGCCGCCGGTGCAGAAGGCCTTGTCGCCGACGCCGGTGAAGACCACGCTGCTGACGTCGCGCGCGTTGGACGCCGCGCGGAAGGCGAGAATCACGCCCTTCACCATGTCGGTGGTGTAGGAGTTGAACTGCTTCGGGTTATCGAGCCAGATCCAGGCGTTGTACAGGTCCGGCACGACCTTGCCGTCCGGTGTCCGCGCCGGGCGCTTCTCGAGCTTCACGCCCGGCACGACGATCTCGGCGAGATCGTGGTTCTTCATCGGCTGCACCTTCGCCTCCATGGCTGATCTCCTAGGGTACGAGCACGGCGCGTTTCGAGATTTCCCGGTGATGCACCGCCTCGAAGACGCGGTTGATGTCGTTGAGCGGCCGCGGCTCGACGAACGGCTTGACCTTCACCTTGCCTTCGAGCACGAGTTCGAGCGCCGCGGGGTACTGCTCCGGGGGGCAGCCCCAGTTGCCGAGTGCGCGCGCGTCGAACGCCATCAGGTTGGAGAGCCGCACCTCGACCTTGTCCATCGTGAAGCCGACCACGCTGAGGGTGGCGCCGTGCACGAGCAGCCCCCATGCGGTCGTCTGGCCGGCGGAGGTTCCGGAGCATTCGAAGATGAACCACTCGGTCGGGTGCAGTCCGTTTTGCCTGGCGAAGTCGGCGATCGCCGCCTTGAGCGCCTTCTGGTCATGCGCCCTGGCGTTGAGCGTCAGGGCGGCCCCGTAGGGCTTCATCGCCGCGAGCTTGACGTCGTCGACGTCGATCGCGACGACCTTGGCGCCGAACGCGCTCGCGACCTGCACGCAGTAGCCGCCGACGCCGCCCGCCCCGATCACCACCGCGAGCGCGCCGGGCGCGACACCGGCGCGGCGCACCGCCTGGTAGGGGGTGGTGAGGGCGTCGGCCACGACCGAGACCTCGCCCAGCTCGAGGCCCGCCGCCGCGAGTCGCCGCTCGTCGACTGCGCATAGCCCGCGCGCGGGAACCACGATGTGCGAGGCAAAGCCGCCCTGGATGTCGTTACCAGGCATCTTCTGCTTGCGGCAGATGGTGCCCAGCCCGCGCCTGCACAGGTCGCACTCGCCGCAGGGCAACACCGCGGGGACGATCACCGCCTTGCCGAGCCAGCTTTCGGCTCCCGCCCCGGCCGCCACGACGCGGCCGGAAACCTCGTGGCCCAGCGCGAGCGGCAACGGGTGATTGGTGCGCACCCCGTCGTAGAAGTAGCCGAGGTCGGTATGGCACACGCCGCAACCGGCCACGCTCACCGCCACCTCGCCCGCGCCGGGGGCCGCATCGAAGGCCTCGAGCACCAGCGGTGCCTTGGGCGCCGTCATCAGCCAGCGTTGCGCGTGGATTGCTGCCGCCATGTTCGCCCCTCCACTTGATCTGTGCCGCGTTTTCACCTATTGTGGTATTTAAGTACCACATTACCAATTTAGCCGAGGAGCGCTACGGCGTCAACGCCCCGGATACACTGATGAGCCCCCTTTTTACGCTCCGCATACGGCCGCGATTTGATCCAGAGCAAGGAATTCGCGGTTCGTTGCGCCAGCATCTCGTGCAACGCGGCGTTGCTTCGCCGCGAGGAGGTGTCGCGTGATCGATCGAACCCCCAAGGACGGCCCCTTCCACAGCGTCTCGATAGCCCTCGCGGGCTCCGGCGGCGCCGGCGTGATGACCGCCGGCAACATGCTGCTCGAGGCCGCGGCGCACGCCGGCTACTACGGCCTCATGACGCGCACCAGCGGGCCGCAGATCCGCGGCGGCGAAGCCGCCGCGATGGTGCGCGTGTCCACCTTCGCTTCCGACAGCCAGGACGACCGTTTCGACGTGCTCGTGGCGATCGACTGGCAAAACGTCAACCGTTTCGCCTCCGAGATTCCGCTCGGCGCCCGAAGCCTGCTGATCGGCGATCCGGCGCAAGGCGAGCCGCCGGAGTCCTTCACGCGCATGGGCGGGCGTTACGTCCCGGTCGAGCTGAAGGCGCTGGCGAAGAGCATCCCTGGAGGCTGGCCGAACATGGTGGCGCTCGGCCTGCTCGGCGGCCTGATGCGCCTGCCCGAAGCGTCCCTGCTGCATGCCGTGACCAAGGCGACCAAGAAAGGCGGCGACGCGCTCGCGGCGAGCCTCGCCGCGGTGAAGCTCGGCATCGCGCAGGCCGCGGGCATCGAGGGCCCGTTTACCCTCGCCGCCGCGCAAGCGTCCGGCAAGCGCTGGCTCGTCAGCGGCAACGAGGCGGCCGGCTACGGCGCGCTGCGCGGCGGGGTGCGCTTCGTCGCCGCCTACCCGATCACGCCGGCGACTGAGCTGCTCGAATGGATGTCCCCGGCGCTCGCCAAGGTGGGCGGCACGCTGGTGCAGGCAGAGGACGAGCTGGCGTCGATCAACATGATCCTCGGCGCCTCCTACGGCGGCGTGCCCTCGCTCACCGCGACCTCGGGGCCCGGCCTCTCGCTCATGATCGAGGCGCTGGGGCTCGGCGTGACGGCGGAAATCCCCATCGTCGTGGTCGACGTCATGCGCACCGGCCCGTCGACCGGCATCGCCACCAAGACCGAGCAGGCCGACCTCAACATCGCCATGTACGGCATGCACGGCGATGCGCCGCATATCGTGGTCGCGCCGAACTCGGTGGCGGATTGCCTCGCCGCGACGCAGTGGGCGGTGAGCCTCGCGGAGAGCGTGCAGGCGCCGGCGATCGTGCTTTCCGACCAGTATTTCGGCCAGGCACGCGCCATCGTCGAGCGCCCGGCCGATGCTTCCTACCCCGGCGAGCGTCTGCGCGCGCCCGAAAATGCGGCCGGGTACAAACGCTATGCGCTGACGGAATCGGGCGTGTCGCCGATGGCGATCCCCGGCACGCCCGGGGTCACCTATACCGCCGACGGACTCGAGCACAACGAGCGTGGCACGCCGTCATCGCAGCCGGCGGACCACCTGGCGCAGCTCGAGAAGCGCCAGCGCAAGCTTGCCCATCTCGATTGCGCGCAGCACTGGGCGAGCATCGAGGGCGAGGGTGACATCGCGGTGCTCACCTGGGGCTCGTGTACCGCCCCGGTGCGCGAGGCTTTCGCGCGCGCGCGCGCCGACGGCATCAAAGCGCGGCTCGTGTCGCTGCGGCTGCTGTCGCCGACACAGCCCGAGCGTCTGAAGAAGGCGCTTGCGGGCGTCAAGCGCGTGCTGGTCGTCGAGCAGAGCTTCAGCGGCCAGTTCTACCGCTACCTGAAGTCCGAGTACGAGCTGCCCGGCGAGGTGCACAGCCTGCGCCGCCCGGGGCCGCTGCCGATCCGACCACACGAAATCCACGAGACGCTCGTGAAATGGAGCCGCTCATGAACGCCCCGGCGACCGTTGTCGCGCTCACTGCGCAGAGCTTCAAGTCCGACTACAAGCCTGTGTGGTGCCCGGGCTGCGGCGACTACACCGTGCTCGCCTCGATCACGCGCGCGCTCGCGGCGCTCAGCTTGCGCCCGGAGAACGTCGCCGTCGTCTCCGGGATCGGCTGCTCGTCGCGCATCCCCGCCTACACCACCTGCTACGGGTTCCACGGCGTCCACGGTCGCGCGCTCGCGGCGGGCACCGGCCTCAAGGTAGCGCGCCCCGACCTCACTGTGCTGGTCGCGGGTGGCGACGGCGACGGCTACTCGATCGGCGGCAACCACTTTCTACACGCCTGCCGCCGCAACGTGGACCTCACTTACATCGTGATGGACAACCACGTGTACGGCATGACCAAGGGGCAGCCTTCGCCGACCACCGAGCCGGACTGGAAGAGCAAGCTCTCGCCGGGCGGCACCGGGCTGCGCGAATTCCATCCGCTGGTGATCGCGCTCGCTTCGGGCGCGAACTTCATCGCGCGCGCCTTTTCGGGGGATCCGAGCGGCACGGCGAGCCTGATCGCCGAGGCGGTCCAGCATCCGGGATTCTCGTTCATCGAGGTGCTCTCGCCGTGCGTGACCTTCCGTCCGGAGCAGCGCGCGTGGAAGGAGGCCGTGCACGCGGCACCGGTCGCGCCGACCGACGACCCGGCGCGCGCCGCGCGCCGGCTGATGACCGACGACGGATTCAACATCGGTGTGCTCTACAAGGGTAAGCGCGACCCCTACCCGACGGACAAGCGCGCCTCACTGGAGGTTGCCGCGCTGGAAAAGGAGTTTGCCCTATGAGTACCCGCAAGCAACCGCCGAAGGCCGCCAAGAAGAAAAAGCCCGAAGCCGCGTATGCGGAATTCATGGCGCGCGCCTACGTGATGGAGGTCGACGCCTCCGAGCGCTACGCCGATTTCGCCGACCAGATGGAAGTCCACAACAACCTCGATGTCGCGCGGCTGTTTCGCAAGCTCTCGCAGATCGAGGGCCTGCATGCCAAGCGCATTCTCGAGGAAATGGGGTGGAAGCAGCCGCCGCGCGCCCTGCTCGCGTGGCGCTGGGACGGCGAGCCGGAGCCGCCCGAGACGGCCACGGTCACCGACCTGCACTACCTCATGCAGCCCTGGCACGCGCTCGAGATCGGGCTGAAGAACGAGCGCCGGGCACAGAAGTTCTTCGAGCGCCTGGTGCGCTCTGCGAGCATTCCCGCCGCCGTGAAGAAGGTTGCTGCCGAGATGGCCGAGGAAGAGCGCGAGCACGTGCGCCTGATCCTGGATTGGATGAAACGCGTGCCGAAGCCCGAGCCCGGCTGGGACCGCGATCCCGATCCGCCGGTCTACTCGGACTGAGTCCGCTATGAGCGCACCGCACAGCGTCTTGCTGCCCGAGGGCTGGGCACCGCCCATCGGCTACGCCAACGGCATCATGGCGGCGCCAGGCCGCGTCGTGTTCGTCGCCGGCCAAGTCGGCTGGGACCCGCAGCAGAGGTTCCACTCCGAGGACATCGTGCCTCAGTTCGAGCAGGCCTTGAGCAACGTGCTGGCGGTGCTCGCGGTGGCCGGGGGCGGGCCCGAGCACATCTGCCGCATGACCGCCTATTGCTGCGACAAGCCCGCCTACCTCGCGGCGCGCGCCGAGCTCGGCCGCGTCTGGCGCCGCCTGATGGGCAAGCACTATCCGGCGATGAGCATGATCTTCGTATCCGACCTACTCGACCATCCGGGCAAGATCGAGCTCGAGGCGACGGCGGTGGTGCCTACTTGAGCTTGTAGTACTCGCGGTTGAGCCAGGCGCCGATGCTTTGCTCGTCCTCGGCCGAAAGGCCGGCGCGGGTCCTGGCATTGCAGCCCTGTATTTGCGCGAGGAGCGCCGGCGCCGTGTGGATCCTGCGGTCCGCGCGGGTGAACACGCTCGAGCCATCGCCGCCGAACTGCCCCACGTGGCAGGCGGCGCACTTGGCCTCATAGAGCTTCTTCCCCTGCTTGGGGTCGCCGAACGCAAACACGTCCGATCCGGCGTGCGCCGCGCCCGCGGCAAACACGAACGTCACGGCAAGCAATGCGGAGACCTTCATGACGGCTTACTCCACGGTAACGGACTTCGCCAGATTGCGCGGCTTGTCGACGTCGGTGCCGCGCGCCAGCGCCGCATGGTACGCGAGCAGCTGCAGCGGCACCACGTGCAGGATGGGCGACAGCGGCCCAGCATGGTCGGCGAGCCGGATGACGTGCACGGAGTCGCTTTCCTCGATCTGCGTCTCGCGGTCGGCGAAGACGTAGAGCTCGCCGCCGCGCGCGCGCACTTCCTGGAGGTTCGACTTCAGCTTCTCCACCAGCGCATCGCCCGGGGCCACCGCCACCACCGGCATGTCGCGATCGACCAGCGCGAGCGGGCCGTGCTTGAGCTCCCCCGCCGCGTAGGCCTCGGCATGGATATAGGAGATCTCCTTCAGCTTGAGCGCGCCTTCCATGGCGATCGGCCAATGGATGCCGCGGCCGAGGAACAATGCATGGTGCTTCGCGGCAAAGCGCCGCGCCCATTTCTCCACCTGCGGCTCGACCGTCAGCACGTGCGCGATCGCGGCGGGCACGTGGCGCAGCGCCCCGAGCAGGGATGCCTCGAGGGCGGGGGCGAGATTTCCCTTGCGCTTGGCGATCACGAGCGCCAGCAGGAACAGGGCGCCGAGCTGCGTGGTGAACGCCTTGGTCGAGGCGACGCCGATCTCCGGCCCGGCGCGCGTCAGGAAGCGCAGCCGCGAGGCGCGGATCAGCGAGCTTTCCGGGACATTGCAGATCGACAGGGTTCGCCCGATGCCCAGCGTCTTCGCATGCTCCAGCGCACCGATCGTGTCTGCGGTCTCGCCGGACTGCGAGATGGTGACGAACAGCGCCGTGCGGTCCGGCACCACATCGCGGTAACGGTATTCGCTTGCAATCTCGACTTGCACGGAGATGCGCGCGAGCGCCTCGATCCAGTAGCGCGCCACCATGGCCGCGTGGTAGCTGGTGCCGCAAGCGACCATCTGCACCGACGACACGTCTCCCAGCAGACGCTCCGCTTCGGCGCCGAACAGCCCGGGCTGGACCGAGCTCGCGCCGGTGACGATCTCGAGCGTGTTGGCGAGCGCCCCGGGCTGCTCGAAGATCTCCTTTTGCATGTAGTGCCGGTAGGGGCCGAGCTCGACGGCCTGCGCCGTCAGATCGGACAGGTGCACCGCGCGCTCGACCGGCGCGCCGGCGCCGTCGACGACGCGCACGCGCTCGGCGCGCACCTCGGCGCAATCCCCGTCCTCGAGGTAGATCACCCGCCGCGTCACCTGCACCAGCGCAGAGACGTCGGAAGCGGCAAAGTTCTCGCCCTCGCCCAGGCCGAGGAGCAGGGGGGCTCCCTGCCGCGCGACCACGACCGCGCCGGGATCCTGGTCCGACACCACGGCGATGGCGAACGCGCCCTTAAGCTCCGCGACCGCGCTGCGGGTCGCGGCGAGCAGATCGGCGTCGCGCTTGCGATGATGCGCGATGAGGTGCGCGATGACCTCGCTGTCGGTATCCGACGCAAAGCTGAAGCCCTCGCGCTTCAAGCGCTCGCGTATCGCCTCGTGGTTCTCGATGATGCCGTTATGCACCAGCGCGAGGCCCCCGGAGACGTGCGGGTGCGCGTTCTTCTCGCTCGGCGCGCCGTGGGTCGCCCAGCGCGTGTGCGCGATGCCGGTCGGACTGCCGAGCTTCTGTGCCTCGACCTGGGCCGCGAGCTCCGCCACGCGGCCTGCCGCGCGAAGTCGCCTGAGCTGCGGCTTGACGCCGTCGTCCAGCACGGCGACGCCGGCGGAGTCATAGCCCCGGTATTCGAGCCGCCGCAATCCTTCGATCAGGACGGGAACGATGTCGCGGCGCGACGCCGCGCCCACTATGCCGCACATGCCATCAGCCTTTCCTCTTCGGCGCCTTCCAGGCCGGCAGCGAAACTTGCCTGGCACGGGCGACCGTCAGCTGGCCGGGGGGAGTGTCCTTGCTGATGGTCGATCCGGCACCGACGTAGGATCCTTTGGCGATCGTCACCGGCGCGACCAGCGTGGCATCGGAGCCAATGAAGCAATCGTCCTCGATGACGGTGCGGTGCTTGTGCGCTCCGTCGAAGTTGCAGGTGATCGTCCCGGCGCCGACGTTGACGCGTGCGCCGACCTGCGCGTCGCCGATGTAGGAAAGATGGTTCGCCTTCGACCCCGCGCCGATGCGGCTTGCCTTGACCTCGACGAAATTGCCGATGTGGACGTCCTCGGCGAGGCTGGCGCCGGGTCGCAGCCGCGCGTACGGACCGATGCGGCAGCGCGCGCCGATCTCGGCTTCATCGAGCAGCGAAAAAGCCTGCACTTCGGTGTCGGCCGCGATCGTCGCATTTCTGAGTATGCAATTTGGGCCGATGCGCACCCGGTCGCCGAGCATGACCGCACCCTCGAACACGCAATTGACATCGATCGACACGTCGCGCCCGCACTCGAGGGTGCCGCGCACGTCGATGCGCTCGGGATCGGCGAGCGTCACTCCGTCGCCCAGCAGCCGCTCGGCGGCGCGGCGTTGCAGCTCGCGTTCCAGCGCCGCGAGCTCGCCCTTGGAATTGACACCCGCCACCTCCCAGCGATCCAGCGCCTTCACCGCCTCGACCGCGACCCCCTCGGCGGCCGCGAGGCCGATCACGTCCGTCAGGTAGTACTCCCGCTGCACGTTGTCGCTCTTCAGGCTGGAGATCCATGCCGCCAGGCGCTTGGCGGGCGCAGCGAGGAAACCCGCATACCACTCGCGAATTTCGAGCTCCTGCGCCGATGCGTCCTTGTGCTCGACGATGCGCCGCACCTTGCCCGCCGCGTCGCGCACGACCCTGCCGTAGCCGGACGCATCGCCAATTTCGCAGCTTGCTATCGCCAGGCCGCCGCGCGCGGCTGCGACCAGTGCGCGCAGCAGTTCGCCGCGCACCAGCGGCACGTCGCCGTTCAGCACCAGCACGTCCGCGTCGCCGGGCACCGCCGGCAAGGCCTGTGCTACCGCGTGCCCGGTGCCGAGCTGCTCGGCCTGCTCGACCCAGTGCAGGTCGTCCCCGGCGAACGCCGCCTTGACGTCACCGCCGCCATGGCCGTGCACCACGACGATTCCCTGAGCGCCGAGCGTGCGCGCCGCATCCAGCACGTACGCCAGCAGCGGTCGGCCGGCAAGCCGGTGCAGCACCTTCGGCAGCGAGGAATGCATGCGCTTGCCCTGACCTGCGGCGAGCACGATGACGTAGAGAGGCATGAGTGCGAAATGCTAAAGGGCAGGCCGCAGCCGCGCAAGCATCTCGTCGATCTCGATGCGTGTCACGTTCAGCGCGGGCATGAAGCGCAACGACGTCGGGCGCGGCGAATTGATCAGAAGCTTCCCCTGCAGCGCGCGTCTCGCCACCTCGGCGCCGCTCGGACTGCCGAGCTCCAGCGCGACCAGCAAGCCGCGCCCGCGCACCTCGCCCAGGCCGATCTCGGCGGACAGTGCGCGCAAACGTTCGATCAGGTAGGCGCCGCTGTCGCTCACGCGAGCGAGGAACTCGGGACGGGAGACTTCGGCCACCACCGCGTCGCCCACCGCCGTCATCAATGGATTGCCGTTGAATGTGCCTCCCTGGTCGCCCGCCTCGAACACGCTCACCTGCTCGCGCGCCAGCAGCGCTGCGAGCGGCACGCCACCCCCGATACCCTTGCCGAGCGTCAGGATGTCGGGGCGAATGCCGAGGTGCTCGTAGCAGAACATGCGGCCGGTGCGGCCGATACCGGTCTGGATCTCGTCGAGCACCAGCAGCACGCCACGCTCGTCGGTCAACTCGCGCAGCTGCCGCATGAAGGAGGTGGAGAAGGGCACCACCCCCGATTCGCCCTGGATCGGCTCGAGCATCACCGCACAGGTCCCTGGGCCGATTGCGCGCGCCACGGCGTCGAGGTCGTTCTTCGCCACACGCACGAAGCCAGGGACTTTCGGCTCGAACAGCCGGTCCCAGCCGGGCTTGCCCGAGGCCGACATGGTGGCGAGCGTGCGTCCGTGGAACGCGTCGTCGAACACCACGATCTCGTAGGCCCCGCCGCGCTCGCGCTGGCCCCATTTGCGCGCCAGCTTGATGGCGCCCTCGTTTGCCTCCGCGCCGCTGTTGGCGAAAAACACGCGCTCCAGGCCGCTGAGCGTCGCAAGGCGGTCCGCGAGCCGGCGCATCGGCTCGTTGTAGTAGGCGGGGCTGACGTTGATGACCTGCGCGGCCTGGGTCGCGAGCGCCTCGCGCATCAGGGGCGAACAGTGGCCCAGAGCATTGACCGCCCATCCCTGCACGAAGTCGAGGTACGCCGCGCCCTCGCGGTCATAGAGCCACGAGCCTTCTCCGCGTACGAACATGACCTCGGGGCGCTGCGTGATGAACATCAGTGAATCGGGTGCCTGCATGTGCCGTCTCCCAAAACGAAAAAGCCACGAACCTTGCGGTCCGTGGCTTTGTGTGCTGAATGTACGTTACTCGCCCTCGAAGACCGCGCTTCGTCGTCTACGGCGTCGGCGAAGGAGGGCGCCGGAGTTCATCTCGGCAACTCGGAGCAACCCATGAGAAACTCGTCCACCGCGCGGGCGCACTGCCTGCCCTCGCGGATCGCCCAAACGACCAGCGACTGGCCGCGGCGCATGTCGCCCGCGGCAAATACCTTGGGCACGCTGGTCCCATAACATCCTTCGCCGTCGGTCATCGCCCTGGCGTTGCCGCGCGCGTCCTTCTCCACGCCGAGCACCTCTAGCACCGATTGCACCGGCGCGACGAAGCCCATCGCCAGCAGCACCAGGTCGGCCGGCAGCGTGAACTCCGAACCAAGCACTTCGCTCATCTTGCCGTCCTTCCACTCGAGACGAACGGCCTTGAGCGCCGTGACCTTGCCATACTCGCCGATGAATTCCTTGGTGCCGATCGACCAGTCGCGCTTCGCGCCCTCCTCATGCGACGACGAGGTGCGCAGCCGCTGCGGCCAATAGGGCCAAACCGGGTTCCGGTCGAGGTCCGGCGGCATCGGCAGCAGCTCGAATTGCGTAATTGATGCGGCGCCGTGGCGATTGCTGGTGCCGACGCAATCCGATCCCGTGTCGCCCCCGCCGATGACGACGACATGCTTGCCGGACGCCCACAGGTCCTTGACGTTCTTGTCGCCCGCCACGCGTCGGTTCTGCAATGGCAGGAAATCCATCGCAAAGTAGATGCCGTCGAGCTCGCGCCCGGGGACCGGCAGATCGCGCGGTTGCTCGGCACCGCCCGCCAGCACCACCGCGTCGAACTCGGCGAGCAGCTTCTTCGGATCCACCGGCTTGGCCTGCTTGTTGCCGGCGACGACCGGCGCGTGGCCGAGCACGTGGTTGACGCGAAACTCGACCCCCTCGGCCTCCATCTGCCCGAGGCGACGGTCGACGAGCCACTTCTCCATCTTGAAATCGGGTATCCCGTAGCGCAGCAGCCCGCCGGCCCGGTCGTTCTTCTCGAAGACGACCACGGCGTGGCCGACACGCGCCAGCTGCTGCGCGCAGGCGAGCCCCGCCGGCCCGGAGCCGATCACCGCCACCTTCTTGCCGGTCTTGCGCGCAGGCGGCTGCGGCCTGACCCAGCCCTCTTCCCATGCCTTGTCGATGATCGCGTGCTCGATCGACTTGATGCCGACCGGGTCATTGTTGATGCGCAGCGTGCAGGCTTCCTCGCACGGCGCGGGACAGACGCGGCCGGTGAACTCGGGGAAGTTGTTGGTGGAGTGCAGCGTCTCGATCGCCGTCTTCCAGTCCTGGCGGTACACCAGGTCATTGAAGTCCGGAATGATATTGTTGACCGGGCACCCCTGCATGCAGAACGGGATGCCGCAATCCATGCAGCGTGCGCCCTGGATCTTCGCCTCTTCGTCCGATAGGTGCAGAACGAATTCGCGATAATGCTTCTTTCTCTGCTCGGGGGCCTCGCTCGCCTCCTGCAGCCGCTGGTGTTCCAGAAATCCGGTGACCTTGCCCATGTTCAGGCAGCCGCCTTCTTGTGCGCCGCCGCGAGCTCGGTGAGCGCGCGCCGGTACTCTCGGGGGAAGACTTTAACGAAGCGCGCACGGTACTCGGCCCACTTATCCAGGATGACCTGCGCGCGGCGGCTGTTCGTATAGCGCGCGTGGTGCTCGATCAGGCGCTTGAGGATGTTCTCGTCGGACTGGCCGAGATGCCACAGGTCGGCCGATACCTTTGCCGTCTGCTCGGAGTCGGAAACCACCGGCTCCAGATCGACCATTGCGGTGTTGCAGTGCTTGATGAACTCGCCGTCAGCGTCGAGCACGTAGGCGATGCCGCCGGACATGCCCGCGGCGAAGTTGCGCCCCGTGCCGCCCAGCACCACCACGGTGCCCCCGGTCATGTACTCACAGCCATGGTCGCCGACGCCCTCCACCACCGCGTGGGCACCCGAGTTGCGCACGGCAAAGCGCTCACCGGCCACGCCACGAAAATATGCTTCGCCGGCGATCGCTCCATAGAGCACCACGTTGCCCGTAATGATGTTGTCGGTCGGCTCGCCGCGGAACTTGGACGACGGTTGCACTGAAATGCGGCCTCCGGACAGGCCCTTGCCGCAATAGTCGTTGGTGTCGCCAGTCAGGTCGAGCGTGATGCCCTTGGCGAGGAAAGCGCCGAAGCTCTGCCCGGCCGAGCCGGCGAGACCGACGTGAATCGTATCGTCCGGCAGGCCGTCGTGGCCGTAGCGTCTGGCGACTTCCCAAGAAAGCATGGTGCCGACGGTGCGATTGACGTTGCGGATCGGGATGTCGATCTTCACCCTTTCGCGGCGCTCGATCGCCGGCGCGGCCAGCTCGATGAGGCGATTATCGAGGGCCTTGTCGAGACCGTGATCCTGAGCCTCGCAGCGGAAGCGCGCGACGTCGGCCGGCATCTTCGGCATCTGGAACACTTTCGAGAAGTCGAGCCCGCGGGCCTTCCAGTGCTCGATGCCTTTCTTCGTGTCGAGCAACTCGGTATGTCCGATCAGCTGGTCGAACTTGCGCACGCCCAGGCTCGCCATCAGCTCGCGCACTTCCTCGGCGACGAAGAAGAAGTAGTTCACCACGTACTCGGGCTTGCCCGAGAATTTCCTGCGCAGCACCGGGTCCTGGGTCGCGACGCCCACCGGGCAGGTGTTCAGGTGGCACTTGCGCATCATGATGCAGCCTTCGACCACCAGCGGTGCCGTGGCGAAACCGAATTCGTCGGCGCCGAGTATCGCGCCGATAACCACGTCGCGCCCCGTCTTGATCTGGCCGTCGACCTGGACGGCGATCCGGCCGCGCAGGCGGTTCAGCACCAGCGTCTGCTGGGTCTCAGCCAGCCCCAGCTCCCATGGCGTGCCGGCGTGCTTGATCGAGCTCCAGGGCGAGGCTCCGGTGCCACCGTCGTGGCCGGAGATCGTCACGTGGTCGGACTTGGCCTTCGCGACGCCGGCGGCGACCGTGCCGACGCCGACCTCGGATACGAGCTTTACCGAGATCGAGGCGCGCGGGTTCGAGTTCTTCAGGTCGTGGATCAGCTGCGCCAGATCCTCGATCGAGTAGATATCGTGGTGCGGCGGAGGTGATATGAGCTCGACCCCGGGCGTGGAAAAGCGCAGCTCGGCGATGTACTCGGACACCTTGCGCCCCGGCAGCTGCCCGCCCTCACCGGGCTTCGCGCCCTGGGCCATCTTGATCTGGATCTGCTCCGCCGAGGCGAGGTACTCCGCCGTGACGCCGAAGCGCCCGGAAGCGACCTGCTTGATCTTCGACTTGAGCGAATCGCCCTCCTTCAGCTCAATGTCCCTTTCGATACGGGCCCTGCCGATGCGCGAGGCGAGCGTCTCGCCCGTCTTGACGGGCGCGTAGCGACGGCGATCCTCGCCGCCTTCGCCGGTGTTCGACTTGCCGCCGATGCGGTTCATCGCCACGGCGAGCGTGGTATGCGCCTCGGTCGAGATCGAACCGAGCGACATGGCGCCGGTGGAAAATCGCTTCACGATCTCGGCGGCCGGCTCGACTTCCTCGATGGGAACCGGCTTGACCCGATCGAAACGAAACTCGAACAGTCCGCGGAACGTCATGTGACGCTTCGACTGGTCATTGATGATCTGCGCGTATTCCTTGTAGGTCGCCGCAGACTGCTTGCGCGTCGCCTGCTGCAGCTTGGCGATCGCGTCCGGCGTCCACATGTGCTCTTCGCCGCGGACCCGCCAGGCATACTCACCGCCGGCGTCGAGGGCGAGTTGCAGGACGGGGTCGTCCGCGTCGAACGCGGCGCAGTGGATACGAATTGCCTCCTCGGCCACCTCGAACACGCCGATCCCCTCGACGGAGGATGTCGTGCCATTGAAGTACTTTTCGACGAGCGGACGAGACAGTCCCACGGCCTCGAAGATCTGCGCGCCGGTGTAGGACATGTAGGTCGAAATGCCCATCTTGGACATCACCTTGGCGAGGCCCTTGCCGATCGCCTTGATGAAGTGCTTGCACGCCTTGTCGCCGTCGAGGCCTTTGGAGAGCATCCCCCGACCGGCGAGCTCGTGCAGCGTTTCGAACGCGAGATACGGATGCACCGCCTCTGCGCCGTAGCCGCCCAGCAGCGCGAAGTGGTGCACCTCGCGCGCAGAACCCGTTTCGACGACCAGTCCGGTCGAGGTTCGAAGTCCCTTGCCCACGAGATGCTGATGAATGGCCGACAGCGCGAGCAGTGCGGGAATCGCCACGTGATCGCGGTCGATCCTGCGATCCGAGATGATGATGATGGAGGTGCCGGTGCGCACTGCGTCCTCGGCCTGCGCGCACAACGAGGCGAGCCGCGCCTCGATCGCCTGCTTGCCCCAGGCGAGGGGGTAGGTGACGTCCAGCTCGCAGGACTTGAACTTGCCGTCGGTGTAGTTCTCGATGTGCCGGATGGTCTCCATCTGCTCGAAGTCGAGCACCGGCTGGGACACCTCCAGCCTGAGCGGCGGATTCATCTCGTCGATGCCGAGCAGGTTCGGCTTGGGCCCGATGAAGGACACCAGCGACATCACCAGCTCCTCGCGGATCGGGTCGATCGGAGGGTTCGTAACCTGCGCGAAGAGCTGCTTGAAGTAGTGGTAGAGCGTCTTGTTCTTGTTCGACAGCACCGCGAGCGGCGAATCGTTTCCCATCGAGCCCACCGGCTCGTGCGCGCTCTCGGCCATCGGCAACATGAGGAACTTGACGTCCTCTTGCGTATAGCCGAAGGCCTGCTGTCGGTCGAGCAAGCTCTCGCGCGCCGGCTCGCGCTTTTCCTTGGGCGCCGGCAGCGCGTCGAGCTTGATGCGGATGCGCTCGATCCACTCGGCATACGGTCTGGCCGAGGCGAGCGAATCCTTCAGCTCCTTGTCGTCGATGATGCGACCTTTCTCGAGGTCGACGAGGAACATCTTGCCCGGTTGCAGGCGCCATTTCTTGACGATGCGCTCCTCGGGCACCGGCAACACGCCGACCTCCGAGGCCATGATGACCAAGCCGTCGTCGGTGACGATGTAGCGCGAGGGCCGCAGGCCGTTGCGGTCGAGCGTGGCGCCGATCTGCCGCCCGTCAGTGAAGGCGATCGACGCCGGACCGTCCCACGGTTCCATCATCGCCGCGTGATATTCGTAGAAAGCGCGGCGGCTCGGATCCATCAGCGCGTGGTTCTCCCACGCTTCCGGGATCATCATCATCATCGCGTGCGCGACCGAATAGCCGCTCATCACGAGCAGCTCCAGCGCGTTGTCGAACGACGCCGAGTCAGACTGCCCTTCATAGATCAGGGGCCAGATCTTGTCCAGGTCGCGCCCCAGGACGGGGCTGGAGATTGCGCCCTGGCGCGCGCGGATCCAGTTGCAATTGCCGCGCAAGGTGTTGATCTCGCCGTTGTGGGCGATGATGCGGAAGGGGTGGGCAAGATCCCAGCTGGGGAAGGTGTTGGTCGAAAAGCGCTGATGCACCAGTGCGAGCGCCGACTCCAGGCGCGGGTCCCTCAGGTCGCGGTAGTACTCTCCGACCTGGTGCGCGAGCAGCATGCCCTTGTAGACGATGGTGCGCGCAGACATCGACGGCACGTAGTACTCCTTGCCGTGCGCGAGATTGAGTGCGCGAATCGCATGCGCGGCGCTCTTCCTGATGATGTATAGCTTGCGCTCCAGAGCGTCGGTGACTGTGACGCCCTTGCTGCGGCCGATGAACACCTGCCTGATCACCGGCTCGACCTGCTTCACGGACTCGCCGAGATCGGACCCGTCCACCGGGACGTCGCGCCAGCCGAGCAGCACTTGGCCCTCGTCCTTGATCGCACGCTCCATCTCGTACTCGCAGGCGATGCGGCTCGCGGGCTCGCGCGGCAGGAACACCATGCCAACGCCGTACTGGCCCACCGGGGGCAGCTTGACCCCCTGCTTGCCCATTTCGTCCCGCAGCAGCTTGTCAGGGACCTGAATCAGGATTCCCGCGCCATCGGAGGCCTTCGGATCGGCGCCCACCGCGCCCCGGTGTGTGAGGTTGCGCAGGATGGTCAGCCCCTGCTCGACAATCGCGTGCGATTTCTTGCCCTTGATGTGCGCCACGAAGCCGACGCCACAGGCGTCGTGTTCGTGACGCGGATCGTACAGACCCTGCGCGGTTGGCGAGTATCGCTGGTTCACGACTAAATCCCTGAAATAAAAAGGCTTATGTCCCTTTCGTCGCTCTGCACAAAAACGACGGGCGAACTTTGAAATATACCCGCTTAGATTCGGTGCTACAAGGGTTTGGCTACGCCCAGCGACCTAGTGCGGCGCAACGGAAGAGCCCGTGGATGCGACGATCGCCTCGCGCACGTGACGCTCGTCGAGATCGGCGCGCAGCGCGCTGTGGCCAATGGCCTCGAGCACCACGAAGCGTATGCGGCCCTGTGCCGCCTTCTTGTCGACCGCCATCAACTCCAGGTACCGGTCGGGCGCCAGGCTCGGCCCGGCGGCGGGCAGGCCGGCACGGGCAATCAGCTCTCGTACCCGGCGCACCTCCGCTTCGCCGATCGCGCCGCTGCGGGCCGAGAGTTCGGCCGCCATGACCATCCCGGCGGCCACCGCTTCGCCGTGCAGCCAGGTGCCGTACCCGAGTCCAGTCTCGATCGCGTGACCGAAGGTGTGTCCGAAATTGAGCAGCGCGCGCCGACCGCTCTCGCGCTCGTCCGCGGCCACGATCTGCGCCTTGAGTTCGCAGGAGCACCGTACGGCGTGCGTCAACGCCTCCGGGTCGCGCGCCAGCAGCCGCCCGATGTTGGTTTCGAGCCACTCCGTGAAGCGCGCGTCGAGCGCGAGCCCGTGCTTGATGACTTCCGCTAGGCCCGCGCGCAGCTCGCGATCGGGCAGGGTGTCGAGCGTCGCCACGTCCGAAATCACGGCGAGCGGCTGATGGAATGCTCCGATCATGTTCTTGCCGCGCGGATGGTTGATAGCGGTCTTGCCGCCCACCGATGAATCGACCTGGGCGAGCAGCGTCGTTGGTACCTGGATGAAAGGTACTCCCCGCTGGTAGACCGCCGCTGCGAAGCCGGCCAGGTCGCCGATCACCCCCCCGCCGAGCGCGACGATCACCGTTTGGCGGTCGCAGCGCGCACTGAGCAGCGCATCGAAGACCAGGTCGAGCGTGCCCCAGTCCTTGGCCTGCTCGCCGTCCTCAACCACGATATCGATCGTCTGCGCTCCGCTGGCTGAAAGCGCGCGTCGTACGCGATCCAGGTAGAGCGGCGCCACCACTGCGTTGGTCACGATCGCTGCGCGGCCGGTAACGAGGTGCCGGGCATAGAGCGACGCGTCGTCCAGAATATCGTTGCCGATGTAGATCGGGTACGCGCGTTCGCCAAGCTCTACGCGGATCGTTTCCATCGCTCCTCGAGCTTGGCGAGCAGCTCGCGCACCAGGGTCTGGACGTCCTGTCTGCCGGTTTCGACCACCAGGTCGGCCACCGCGCGATACAGCGGGTCGCGTTTGGTGTAAAGCTCTTCCAGCCGCGCGCGCGGATCGCCGGTAGCGAGCAAGGGCCGGTTTTTGTCCTGGCGCACGCGCTGATAGAGGTCCGCGGGCTGCGCGCGCAGGTACACCACCGTGCCGCGCGAAGCGAGCAGGCGACGGTTTTCCGGCGCCAGGACCGCGCCACCGCCGGTCGCGAGCACTACATCGTCGAGCGCGGTCAGCTCGGCGACCATCTGCGCCTCGCGGCTTCGAAACCCCGCCTCGCCTTCGATATCGAAAATCACCGGGATGCGCACGCCGCAGCGGCGCTCGATCTCCTGATCCGCATCGATGAAGCGGCGCTTGAGGCGACGCGCGAGCAGCCTCCCGACAGTCGTCTTTCCTGCCCCCATCATGCCCACGAGGTAGATGTTGCCGCCGCTTTTCACCCGGCTATTGTAGCGGCGCACGACCCGCAAAAAAGAAAACGGCCGGGGAGACCCGGCCGTACCGTCCAGAGGAGACGCGGCAAATCAGCGGGAAGTCAGGCGATCGTTCACGATCTTCGGCGTGATGAACACCAGCAACTCGGTCTTGCTGGTGGACGTTTGCCTGTTCTTGAACAGAAAGCCTACGAACGGCAGCTCGCCCAGCACCGGCACCTGGGTAATGTCGGTGCGGTCGCTTTGCTCGTAGATTCCGCCGATCACGACCGTGCCGCCGTTTTCCACCAGCACCTCGGTCTTGACGTGCTTGGTGTTGATCTGCACGCCGGCCGGCGTCGTCGTGCCCGGCTGATCCTTGTTCACGTCCAGCGTCATGATGATATTGCCGTCGGGGGTGATCTGCGGCTTTACCTTGAGCGACAGGTTGGCCTTGCGGAACGATACCGAGGTTGCGCCGGATGACGTTGCCTGCTGATACGGGATCTCGGTGCCCTGCTCGATTACCGCTTCCACCTGGTCCGCGGTCAGCACGCGCGGGCTCGAGATCACCTTGCCCTTGCCGTCGGCCTCCAGGGCGCTGATTTCCAGGTTGAGGAACTGCGTCATCGCGCTGTTGAACAAGATGAACGAGAACTGACCGGCGCTGAACGAGTTCAGGCCGGCGGCCGGCAAATTGACGCTCGTCGAATCGTTGATGAAATCCGGCGCTGTGATGGTCTGTCCGGTATGGAAACCCGTGTCGGCGATTCCGCCGCCGGCGTCGAAGCGCGTCTGAGTACTACCCATAACGCCGTGGCCGGGAGGGCTACCCATATCGTGATAGCCAAAGCGCACACCCAAGTTCCTGCTGAAGGTGTCATTGGCCTCGACGATGCGCGCCTCGATCATCACTTGGCGCACCGCGACGTCAATCTTGGCGATCAGCTTACGCACCTCGTCTAGCCGGCTCGGGGTGTCCTGCACGAAGAGCGTATTGGTGCGCGCGTCGACGACCGCGCTGCCGCGCTTGGAAAGCATCCTTTGCTGCGGATCCGAAAGCAGCTTCTGCACATCGGACGCCTTCTGGTAGTTCATCTGGAACGACTCTGTGCGAGTCTGCTCTAGATCGTTGATCTGCTGCTGCGCCTCGAGCGCCAGCTTCTCGCGCGTAGCGAGCTCGTCGCGCGGCGCGATCCAGATCACATTGCCGTTCCTGCGCATATCGAGCCCGCGCGTCTTCAGGATGATGTCGAGGGCCTGATCCCAGGGGACCTCCTTCAGGCGCAAGGTGATGTTGCCGCTCACCGTATCGCTGGTGATGATGTTGAGGTCGGTGAAGTCGGCGATCACATTCAGCACCGCCCGCACTTCGACATTCTGGAAATTAAGCGAAAGCTTCTCGCCGGTAAATTTTCCGGCCTGGCCAAGCGGTCCCTTGTCCGGCGATGCGGGCTTGACTTCGACCACGAACTGGTTGTCCGATTGATATGCGTTGTGTTCCCACTGACCCTTGGGCTCGATCACCACGCGAGTGTTGTCGCCCTGCTGAAACGCGCTTACCAGCTGGACCGGGGTGGCAAAGTCCACGACGTCGAGCCGGCGCCGGAGGTTCTCTGGCAGCGAGGTCTTGAGAAAATCCACGACGATGTTCTGGCCTTGCTGCCTGATGTCGATGCCCGTGGACGGGTCGGACAGGTCGATCACCACCCTGCCTTCCCCCGCGCTGCCGCGGCGGAAGTCGATGCCGCGCACCGTGTGCTTGGCGTCGGCCCTGCCCTCCGCAAAGTGTGCTACCGGGCCGGCGGCAGCCGTTGGCGCGGGTTCGGACAGCGTGATGAGCAGGTTGCGCCCGTCGATGCTCGTCTCGTGCGGTACCGGGCGACGCAGGTTGAGCACCAGCCGAGTACGGCCCGCGCCCTGCACCAGGTTCATGCTACGAAGATCGCCTTGGCCGATGTCCTGGCTGGTGCGCCCGAGGGCATTTATCGTATTCGCGAAATCGAACGCAATGCGCGCCGGCGTCGTGATCGCGAAGTTCGGGGGAACGCTTGCGAGGGGCTCCTTGGTAGTGACGCGCACGACCACCTTTCCGCCTTGCTGCGTGACATCAAACGACTCAATGCTGTTCGCCTGGGCAAGGGCGACGCCTAGCCCGGCGAGCCACAGCAAGAGCGCATAGAAAGCGGTTAGTGTTTTCATCGTTTGCTCACCTCCTGCAATTGCAGCGCGCTGGCACGTTCCACCCATTCGCCGCTACTGTCCTGGACCAGCTCCTTGAGATCGATTTGGCCCTCTACGATCGACGTGATCACGCCGAAGTTCTGGCCCATGTAATTGCCCTTCTTGACGCGATAGAGGTTCGACCCGGCCGTAACCAGGCCGAAGGTCTCCTTGCCCTGCGTGATGGTGCCGACCATATGGATCGACTCAAGCGGAAACGCCTCGAGCGGCTCCTTGGGCCGGTTGGGATCAGGCGCTCGCTTTCCGAGGCCGCGCGCCCCCGGACCCGCTTGCGCGACGATTATGCGGTCCGGCAAGAATGGGTCGACTAACGCCTCAGCGGTGTAGGGCACGGGTTCATACGGCTTTACCTGCGGCAGCGGATCGACGTGCCCGCGCAGATCCTTGGTGAGCGTGTTGAGCTCCTGTTTCAGGTCGCTGTGCTCGTCACTGCCGCACGCCGCGAGCAAGGCGACGCTCGCCAGAACAATGAATTTTTTCATCGCTGGCCCTTCCTGGCGGCCTGCTGCGCCTTGCGCTGGGCGGCAATTTCCTCCTCGTCGAGGTAACGGAAGGTGCGCGCAGTCGCCTCCATCTGCAGGTTGCCATCCTTGGCCGCATCGATTGACACGTCGTTAAGTGTCACGATGCGCGACAACTGGCCCACATCGCTCGCAAAGGCGCCCATGTCATGGTAGTTCCCCATGACTTTCACTTTAATGGGCAGCTCGGCGTAGAACTCTCTTACGCTCTCGGACGGATCGGGCTTGAAGAGCTCGAACTGCAGCCCACGGCCCAGCCCTGCCTGGTTGATGTCGACGAGCAGCGCGTCCATCTGCGACTTGTTCGGCAGCTGCCGCAGCAACGCGCCAAACTGGGTATCGATCTCCCGCAACTGCTGCCTGTACAAGTCGAGATTGATCGCCTGGCGCTTCTTGTTAAGGTAATCGTCCTTCAGCTTCTTTTCCTGAAGCTGGCCCGCGTCGAGCTCCTCAAGCTGCGCCTGCCAGTCGAGGAAATAAGCCGCCACTGGAATCACGATCAGGACGGCGATCAGCGCCGCGAGCTTCGGTATCGTCGGCCAAGTGCCCGGGTCGCGCGGATTAAGGTGCTTGAAGTCCTCGACGATCCCCTTGAAATTGATCGCCATGGCTTACCCCTTCTTCCCCGGCGCCTTGGCGCCCTTCTTGCCGTCCTTGTCCTCTTCCGGCTGCAGGCGCTTGAGCGAAAGATTCAGGTTGAACTCCGAGACACGCTTCTTGTCAACGAGGGTGGCTTTGATCTCGACCAATTCGGGCTTTTCCAGCCAGGGTGAGGACTCGATGTTGCGCATCAGAGTCGAAACACGGGCGTTGGATTGCGCGTAGCCGACCAGATTTACCGCCAGTCCCTTTTGCCTGACTGACTTGAGATACACGCCGTCCGGCATCTGTCGCACCAGCTGGTCCAGCAGGTGCACGGTTTGAGCGCGATCGGCCTGCAGCGTCTCGATGACCTGCTTGCGCGCCAGCAGCGCCTGGATTTCATCTTTGAGCTTCTTGATATCGGCAATCTGCTTGTCCAGTTTCGAATTCTCGTTTTTTAGGAACGTGTTGCGATCCTGCTGTGCCGCCACGCGCTGGGCGTTGACCACGTGGACAGCGCCCACGATGACCAGGCCGAGCACGACGGTCATCGCGCCGAGTACGGCGAAATGCGCGCGCGCACGCTTGCGTCGCTCCTCGCGGTGCGGGAGCAGGTTGATGCGAATCGTGGTCATAGCGGGTCGAACCTCCGCATCGCGAGCCCGCAGGCGATGATCAGCGACGGCGCATCAACAATCAGGCGCTTCAACTGGATGCGAGACGAGGTTTGCATGGCCGCGAAAGGATTGGCAACCATGCACGCTACCTGGGTGCGCGTGTGCACTGCCTCGTCTAGGCCGGGTATCACCGCCGAGCCGCCGGCGAGCAGGATCTGGTCGACGCTGTTGTACTGCGTCGAGGTGAAGAAGAATTGCAGTGCCCGTTGGACCTCCATCGACAGGTTGTCCATGAACGGACGCAGTACTTCGGCCTCGAAATCGTCGGGCAGACCACCCGAGCGCTTCGCGTTCTCGGCCTCATCGACGCTCATGCCATAGCGGCTGACAATGTCTTGCGTGAGCTGATTGCCACCGAATGCCTGCTCGCGGGTGTACACCGATTGCTCGTTGCGCAACACCGTAACGTTCATGACATTCGCACCGATGTCGACGACTGCGATGTTCTGGTCCTTGCCGCCGCCCGGCAGTTGCTGCACAACCAGTGACAGCGAGCTTTGCTGCGCGTAGGACTCGACGTCCATGACCAGCGCCTTGAGCCCGGCGGACTCCGCCACGGCGACCCGGTCCTCGACCTTTTCCTTGCGGGTCGCGGCGATTAGCACCTCTTCCTCGTCCGGACTGTTGGGCGCATGCCCCACCAGCTGAAAGTCGAGGTTCACCTCGTCCAACGCGAAAGGGATGTATTGGTTTGCCTCAGTCTCGACCTGCACTTCAAGCTCGTCCTCGCGCAAGCCAGCTTGGACTATGATTTTCTTGGTGATCACGGCACCGGAGGGCACCGCCATGGCGACGTGCTTGGTGCGCGTAGCGAGCCGCTTGTGGGCCCGCTTTACCGCCTCGGCGACGGCCTCCAGGTTGTTGATGTTGCCATCCACCACTGCTTCGCGCGGAAGTGGCTCGATGGAATAGCGCTCGACGCGATAAGCGCCCTTGCCGGCCTCGACAATTTCCAGCATCTTCACCGACGACGAGCTGATGTCGAGCCCAAACAGCGGCGGCGTCTTCGGCTTGAAAATGTCCAGTTCCATCGTTATTTTCCCTTGCGCACCGGTGTGTTAGGCGCAATACGTAGAAATTGCGTTAAATGCTAGCAACAACCCTAGCCAGTGTCTAGTGAATTTTCCACAGAGGGAGAACCCCTATAATGCGCCCCTTCCTGAAGCCTGCAACCTAAAGCCTCCGCCCGCGCCTAACTCCCTTGATGTGGCACCGTTTTTTGTCCTTCCCGCTAGCATTGCTCGCGGGCTTGATCGTGGTCGGCGCAGGGGTGGCCGGACTCGGGGTGCTGCTTGCCTACCCGAACCTGCCATCGCTCGAGGCGCTGACCGATTACCAGCCGAAAGTGCCGCTGCGCGTATACACGTCCGACGGCGAGTTGATCGGCGAATTCGGCGAGGAGCGCCGCTCGGTGATCTCGATCGCCAACGTGCCCGAGCAGCTGAAGAACGCGATCATCGCTGCCGAGGACGAGCGTTTTTATACGCACACGGGTATCGATTACGTCGGCGTGCTGCGCGCGGCCTATTCGAACCTGATCGCGGGCGGGCGCCGTCAGGGTGCGAGCACCATCACGATGCAGGTGGCGCGCAACTTCTTCCTGTCGTCGGAGAAAACCCTGACGCGCAAGCTCTATGAGGCGCTGCTCGCGTTCAAGATCGAGCACAGCCTGAGCAAGGACCAGATCCTCGAGCTGTATATCAATCAGATTTACCTGGGGCAGCGCGCCTACGGCTTTGCCGCGGCGGCACAGACCTACTTCGGAAAGTCGCTCGACAAGCTGACGCTGGGCGAGGTCGCGATGCTCGCCGGGCTGCCGAAGGCCCCTTCGACCTACAACCCGATATCCAACCCGCAGCGTGCGAAGGAACGGCAGCACTACGTCCTGCGCCGCATGAAGCAACTCGGCTTCATCACCGATGCGCAGCAAGACGAGGCGCTCAAGGCGCCGCTGCGCCGCGCGCACGCTTCCGCCGCCGCCAGTGAGTACTCGGCGCACGCGGATTACGTGGCGGAGATGGTGCGCCAGGCCGTGTATGACCAATACTCGCAGGACGCCTATACGAAAGGGTTTCGCGTGTACACGACGATCCGCAAGGCCGATCAGGAGGCCGCCTACGAATCGCTGCGCAAGGGCCTCATGGACTACGACCGCCGACGCGGGTACCGCGGACCTGAAGGTTTCGCCAAGCTCCCGGACGATGCGCGTGACGATGATTATGACGAAGCCCTGGCCGAGCACGCCGATAGCGGCGGCCTGCTTGCCGCAGTGGTGGTTTCGGCAAGCCCGCGGGCAGTGTCAGTGGTGCCGCACTCGGGTGAGACGATCAAGATCACGGGCGACGGGCTCAAGTTTGCCGCGGCCTCCCTGAACCCGAAGGCGGCGCCGCAGAAGCGCATCCAGCGCGGCGCGATCGTGCGCATACAGCAGGACCAGAAGGGTCACTGGGAAATCGCGCAACTGCCCGACGCGGAGGCGGCGTTTGTCGCCGTGGATCCGCAGGATGGAGCCGTACGCGCGCTGGTAGGCGGGTTCGATTTCAACCGCAACAAGTACAACCACGTAACCCAGGCCTGGCGCCAGCCTGGATCATCGTTCAAGCCCTTCATTTACTCCGCAGCGCTGGAGAAGGGCTTTACGCCGGCAACGGTGGTCCCCGATGAACCGATCGTGATCGAACCCGAAGTCACCGGTGGTCAGGTCTGGGAGCCCAATAACTTCGACGGCAAGTTCGAGGGTCCGATGCGCCTGCGCACCGCCCTGGCGAAATCCAAGAACATGGTATCGATACGCATCCTGCAGGCGATCGGTCCCAAATACGCCCAGGACTACATCACCCGCTTCGGCTTTGACGCAGACAAGCATCCGCCCTACCTGACGATGGCCCTCGGCGCGGGATCGGCGACGCCGTTGCAGATGGCGCGCGCCTACTCGGTATTCGCAAACGGGGGATATCTGGTCCAGCCTTACTACATCCAGAAGATCGTCGATGATCACGGCGACCCGCTGGGCGTCGCGCATCCGCAGCGCGCCGGCGACGACGCGGTGCGCGTCATCGACGTGCGCAACGACTTCATCATCGACAGCATGCTGCAGGACGTGGCGACCTACGGCACGGCGGCGCGCGCGGCGCGTCTGGGCCGGCACGACATCGCCGGAAAGACGGGGACCACGAACGAATTCGTCGACGCCTGGTTCGCCGGCTATCAGCCGACGCTGGTCGGTATCGCGTGGGTCGGCTACGACCAGCCGAAGCCGCTGGGGCGCAACCAGACCGGTGCAGCGGTGGCGCTGCCGATTTGGATGGGTTTCATGGAGGAAGCGCTCAAGGGTGTGCCCGAAATGCCGCGCGTGATGCCGCCTGGTGTGGTGCGGGTCGAAACCGGGCCGGACCCGACGATTCCCGATGACGCCGGTCCGATCCCCGAGTACTTCTACGCGGAGAACGTCCCGCAGGAGCCGGCGCCGACGTTCCCCCCGATGGACGACTTCGTCAAGCCGGCCTTCTAGCGCCGCATCGCGCGGCCGCGTCAGCTGCGCAGGACCACGCCTTGACCGCTCTGCGCCGATACCAGCTTCGACAGGGCGGCAAACAGCTCGCCCCCGTCGCGTGTATCGCGCCACACCGAGCCGTTCCAGCGAAAGTGGAAGCCGCCGCTCTTTGCCGCGACCCACAGCTCTCGCGCCGCGCCATGCCGGTTGATGACCATCTTCGTGCCGTTGTCGAACTCGATCTCGAGCACGCCACCTGCCTTGCTCTGCAGGTCGGCTTCAACGCCGCTGCTCTCCAGGGCGTGTTCGATCTTCTCGAGTGTGGTCTCGGCGAGATCTTCGAATTCCGAGTCGGTCATGTCAGAATAACCTTGCGTGATAACATGATAATTTTAGTCGTTGCGACGCGATGCGTACCGCTTTTCTCCTCGCAGTGAGCATTGCGTTCGCGCTCGCCGGCTGCGGACAGAAGGGCCCGCTTTACCTGCGCGACAACCCTCCGCCCGGCGTAAAGCCGAAACGGGCGGAGCCCTACCAGCCCGTTCCGTATCCAAAGGACGCAGCGCCCGAGGGCGCCGCGTCCGATCAGCGCTAGGCGGGTCATGGCGTTCACCTACCGCGACGGCGCATTGTGCGCCGAGCAGGTTCCGCTCGACAGCATCGCCCAGCGCTTCGGCACGCCCTGCTACGTTTACTCTCGCGCCGCGATCGAGCTTGCCTACGCCGAATTCGCGCGCGCGCTCGCAGGGCGCGACGCGCTGATCTGCTATTCGGTCAAGGCCAACTCAAACCTTGCGGTGCTCGCGCTCATGGCGCGGCTCGGGGCGGGTTTCGACATCGTCTCGGGCGGTGAGCTGGCACGGGTGCTGGCCGCCGGCGGCGATCCGCGCAAAACGGTGTTTTCGGGCGTGGGCAAGAGCGAGCACGAAATCGAATGGGCCCTGGTGGCGGGCGTGCTATGTCTGAATCTGGAATCCGAGGCGGAGCTCGAGCGCGTGAACGCCGTAGCGCAACGGCTCGGCAGGCGAGCGCCTGTGGCTTTTCGCGTCAATCCGAACGTGGACGCGAAGTCGCACCCCTACATTTCCACCGGCCTGCGGCAGAACAAGTTCGGCGTGCCTCACGAACAGGCGGAGCGCCTCTACGCCACCGCCGCCCGCCTTCCGGGGATCGAGGTGCGCGGCATCGGCTGCCACGTTGGATCGCAGCTCACCGACCGGGCGCCTTTCGTCGCGGCGGTCGAGCGCGTGGTCGAGCTCGCCGGGCGCATAGAGGCCGCCGGGGTGCGGCTCGCGCACATCGACGTCGGCGGCGGCATCGGCATTCGCTACCGGGACGAAAATCCGCAGCCGATCGCGGCGTTTGTCACGGGAACTCTCTCGGCGCTGGGGACGCGGCGCGAAACGCTGATTCTCGATCCCGGCCGCTCGATCGTCGGCAACGCCGGCGTGCTGCTGACGCGGGTCGAATACGTCAAGCCCGGGGGGGTCAAGAATTTCCTGGTGGTCGACGCCGCGATGAACGACCTGCTGCGCCCGGCGCTGTACGACGCCTGGCACGAGGTGCGGCCGGTGCGCGAAACGCAACCTGGCGTCGCCTCTGCGGTCTACGACGTCGTGGGACCGGTGTGCGAGAGCGGCGATTTCCTTGCCAAGGAGCGGACGCTGCGAGCGCGCGCCGGCGACCTGCTCGCGGTCATGTCGGCCGGCGCCTACGCCATGACTATGAGCTCGAATTACAACTCGCGGCCGCGCGCGGCGGAAGTGCTGATTGACGGCGATCGTGCGCACCTGGTGCGCAGCCGCGAGCGCGTGGAGGACCTCTTTGCCTCCGAGCGGACTTTGCCGTAGATTGAGCGCCCCGCGGACCGAGCGACCGGATCGAGTCGTGACCATGAAACCTCCGGCCGGCGCCTCCCCGGCCCCCAGATGACTCCGGTTTTTCGACGCCGAACCCCGTTGCTGGTGGCAGGCATCGTGGTCGTCGCCGCCGTCGCCGCGGCGGCGCTCGTCTATCTTGGCGGCGACATCCGCGCCAAGGAGAAAAAGCGCGCCGCCGGTCCGCCCCCCGTGCCCGTTTCCGTCGCCACTGCGATGGAGCGGTCCATGCCGGTGAATCTTCGCGCCATCGGCAACGTCGACCCGTTCTCGTCGGTAGCCGTCAAGGCGCGTGTCGACGGCCAGATCGTCGAAGTGAACTTCCGCGAAGGACAGGCCGTGCACAGGGGCGAGGTGCTGTTCCGCCTCGACTCGAGGCCCTTTCAGGCGGCGCTGCGCCAAGCCGAGGCCAATCTGGCGCGCGACACGGCCAGCCGCGACCAGGCCCGCTCCCAGGAGCAGCGTTATCTCGATCTGCTCGAAAAGAATTTCGTCTCCAAGGAAGCGTACGCGCAGTTCCGCACCAATGCCGAGACCGCCGAGGCGCAGCTCAAGGCGAGCCAGGCGGCGCTTGAGACGGCGCGCCTCAACCTCGAGTACTGCACCATCCGCTCGCCGATCAACGGCTACGTCGGCCGCGTCATGCTGCAGCTCGGCAACCTGGTGAAAGCGAACGATGCCAATCCGCTGGTGGTGATCAACCAGGTGAAGCCCGTTTACGTCACGTTCGCGGTGCCCGAGCAGAGCCTGGCGCAGATCCGCCGCCACATGGCAGAAGGACCCCTCGAAGTCGCGGTTAGCGGTTCCGACACGGCGCGGGCGCATCTTGCGACGGGTCGCCTGGTGTTCATCGACAACACGGTGGACACGAGCACGGGGACGATCAAGCTTCGGGCCGAGTTCGAAAACACGGATCTCGCCCTCTGGCCCGGGCAATTCGTCGCCGTGACCGTCAAGCTCTACGATCAGAAGGACGCGATCGTCGTGCCGTCCGCGGCGGTCCAGACCGGACCGCAGGGAGAGTACGTGTACGTGCTCAAGTCCGACTTCACCACCGAGCCTCGCAAAGTGACCGTGGCGCGCACCGAGGGCGATCTCGCAGTGATCGCCAAGGGCGTGGCCAAGGGCGACCAGGTCGTGACGCGTGGGCAGCTGCGGCTTACGCCGGCGACCAAAGTCGTCGTGCGCCCGGAAGCATCGTGAATCTTTCCGCGCTGTTCGTGCGTCGGCCGGTGATGACCGTGCTCGTCATGGTGGGCATCCTGATCTTCGGCATCGCCGCATACCGGTTGCTTCCGGTGAGCTCGCTGCCGAACGTCGACTTCCCGACCATCCAGGTGACCGGTGAGTTGCCGGGTGCGAGCCCGGAAACGATGGCATCCGCGGTCGCCACCCCGCTCGAAAAGCAGTTTTCGACGATCGCCGGGATCGACTCGATGACCTCGGTGAGCGGGCAGGGAATCACGCAGATTACCCTCCAGTTCGCGCTCGACCGGGACATCGATGCCGCGGCCCAGGATGTGAGCTCGGCGATTGCCACCGCCGCGCGCCAGCTGCCGCCGACGATGTCCACTCCACCATCCTTTCGCAAGGTGAATCCCGGGGATTTCGCGATCTTCTATCTCGCGCTGACCTCCGATTCGCTGCCACTGTCGACGGTCGACGAGTATGCGGAGACCTTTCTCGCGCAGCGAATTTCCACGATCAGCGGCGTCGCCCAGGTGCAGGTGTTCGGGCAGCAAAAATATGCCGTGCGCGTCCAGGTCGATCCGAACGCGCTCGCTTCGCGCGGCGTCGGCATCAACGAAGTGCAGCAGGCGATCGCCAGCGCAAACGTGAATCTCCCCACCGGCACCCTGTACGGCAAGGATCGCCTCTACGCGGTGCAAGCGAGCGGCCAGCTCCTCGACGCCGCCGCCTACCGGACGATCATCGTCAGCTATCGCAATGGCGCGCCGATCCGGCTCGATCAGGTCGGTCGCGTGATCGACGGCGTGCAAAGCGACAAGGTTGCCGCCTGGTTCAAGGACAAGCGCGGCATCGTGCTCGCCATCTTCCGGCAGCCCGGCACCAACACGATCGAGGTCGTGAATTCGATCCGCAAGCTGCTGCCGACGTTCCGTGCGGAAGTTCCAGCCGGAATCAGCATGGAAGTGCTGTTCGACCGCTCCGTGACGATCCGGCAGTCGGTAGAGGAAGTGCAGTTCACCCTGCTGCTGGCGCTCGCGCTGGTCGTGATGGTGATCTTCCTGTTCCTGCGCAATCTCTCCGCCACGCTGATCCCGAGCGTCGCGCTGCCGATGTCGATCATCGGCACCTTTGCGGTCATGTACGCGCTTGGCTACAGCCTCGACAACATTTCGTTGATGGCGCTCACGCTGTGCGTGGGATTCGTAGTGGACGACGCGATCGTGATGCTGGAGAACATCACTCGCCACATGGAGTCAGGCAAGACGCGCCTGCAGGCGACATTCGACGCCTCGAAGGAAATCGCCTTCACCATCGTGTCGATGACCCTTTCGCTGGCGGCGGTGTTCCTGCCCGTGCTGTTCATGGGGGGGATCCTCGGCCGCCTGCTGCACGAGTTCGCCGTGACCATCATCGCCGCAGTGTTGATCTCCGGGTTCGTGTCGCTCACGCTCACGCCGATGATGTGCGCGCGGTTGCTGCAGTCCGAGCACCAGAACGCGCATGGCCGGTTGTACCGGGCATTCGAGCGCGGTTTCGATGCGGCGCGCGAGGCCTACCGAAAGACGCTTTCCTGGTCGCTACGCAATGCGCCCCTCACGCTGCTGGCGTTCCTCGCGATCACCGCGGCGACCGGGTACATGTTCAAGCACATGCCGAAGGGTTTTCTGCCTGCCGAGGACACCGGACAAATCTTCTGCTTTACCGAGGCGCCGCAGGATATTTCCTTCGACGCGATGGCGACGCTGCAGCAGCAGGTCGCCGATATCATCCGCAGCAATCCGAACGTCGAGGCGGTGATGTCGTTCGTCGGGGCGGCGGGTCTCAATTCGTCGCTCAACCTCGGACGGATGTTCGTCACGCTCAAGCCGCATTCGGAGCGCGTTTCCGCGGACGAGGTCATTCAGCAGCTGCGTCCCAAGCTTGCAAACCTGGTCGGGATCAAGGCCTACCTGCAGAACATTCCGACGATCCGCATCGGTCTGCTCACGAAAAGCCCTTACCAATACGTTCTGCGCGGCACGAGCACGGAGGAGCTCTATCACTGGGTACCGATCATCGAAGCGAAGCTCAAGACGCTGCCGGGCCTGGTCGACGTCACCAGCGACCTGCAGATTCGCCGCCCCCAGGTGCTGATCGACTTCGACCGGGAGAAGGCCGCGGCGCTGGGCGTCTCGGTGGAGCAGCTCGAGTCCGCCCTCGGCGCGGCGTACGGCTCTCAGCAGGTGTCGACGATCTACACCGCCACCAACCAGTACTGGGTGATTCTCGAGGTCGAGCCGCGGTTTCAGGCAGACCCCTCCGTGCTGCCGATGTTGTACATTCGTTCGACGACCGGGGCCTTGGTGCCGCTCACCGCAGTCGCCAACCTGTCGTACGGCGTGGGCCCGCTCTCGGTCAGTCACCTCGGCCAGCTGCCGGCAGTCACCATTTCCTTCGACCTGAAGCCCGGCGTGTCACTGTCGCAGGCGATCGATGCAGTGCGTGCGGCGACGCTCGACCTGCAGGTGCCGCCCACCCTCAGCGGCAGTTTTTCGGGGACCGCCCAGGCATTCGAGGCGTCGCTGCAGGGAATGGGCGTATTGCTGCTGCTGTCCATCGTGGTGATCTACCTCGTCCTCGGCATCCTGTACGAGAGCTACATCCATCCGCTGACGATCCTCTCCGGTCTGCCGACTGCCGGCCTCGGGGCGCTGGTGACGTTGTGGGCATTCGGCATCGATTTGAACATGTATGCGTTCGTCGGCATCATCATGCTGGTGGGCATCGTGAAGAAGAACGCGATCATGATGATCGACTTCGCGATCGAGGCGCAGCGGCAGCATGGCAAGGCACCGCGCGAGGCGATATTCGAAGCCTGCATGGTGCGCTTTCGCCCGATCATGATGACCACCATGGCCGCCCTCATGGGCAGTCTGCCGATTGCCCTATCGCTCGGCATCGGTGGCGAAGCTCGCCGCCCGCTCGGCCTCGCGGTGGTGGGAGGGCTGCTGTTCTCCCAAGTGCTTACGCTGTACATCACTCCCGTGATCTACCTGTATTTCGAGCGGCTGCAGGAATGGCTGCAGATGCGCCCCGTCGTCGAGCCGGGTTTGGGCGCGGTGGACGCGGCCGTGCCGACGGGTCCTCTGACCCCGAAACAAGTAGACTAGCCAGATGGCCACCCCCCAGGAAACCCGCAACATGGCGCTGTTCTGCGACTTCGAGAACATCGCGCTCGGCGTCCGGGACGCGAGGTACGCGCAATTCGACATCAACCGCGTGCTCGAGCGACTTCTTCTCAAGGGCAGCATCGTCGTCAAGAAGGCCTACTGCGACTGGGAGCGCTACAAGGAGTTCAAGGCGGTGATGCACGGCGCTTCGTTCGAGCTGATCGAAATCCCGCATGTGCGCCAATCGGGGAAGAACTCGGCGGACATCCGCATGGTGGTCGATGCTCTGGACCTTTGCTATACCAAGTCGCACGTCGACACATTCGTCATCATCAGCGGCGACTCGGATTTCTCGCCCCTGGTATCGAAGCTGCGCGAGAACGCCAAGGTGGTGATCGGCGTCGGCGTCAAGAACTCCACCTCGGACCTGCTGATTGCTAACTGCGACGAGTTCATCTACTACGACGACCTGGTGCGCGAGGACGAGGTCAAGCGCCGGGCGGCGAAGAAGCGCAAGGAGGGTCGCGCTGCGGGGGCCGACAAAGAGGTCGGCAAGGGCGATGAGAAGAAGCAGGAGGCGCTCGACCTGATTCTCGAGACCGTCGAGGCCCTGCTCGCGGAGCGCGGCGAAGACGAGCGCGTCTGGGGCTCGATGGTCAAGCAGGCGCTCAAGCGACGCAAACCCGAGTTCAACGAGTCGTACTACGGCTTTCGCGCCTTTTCCGATCTGCTCGAGGAGGCCGAGAAGCGCAAGCTCCTGTCGCTCGAGCGCGACGACAAGTCGGGCGGCTACATCATTCGCCGGGGCTGAGCGCGCGCAGGTTGCCGGCGCCCGGACGCCCGGGAAGTGCGCGCTGGCGCAGCGACCGGAACAGCCGTACCCCCAGCAGGCCCGCCACCGCCAGCGCGAAGACCGCCGGCTCGGTGATGTCGCGCTTCACCAGCCACCAGAAGTGCAGCACGCCGAAGATCGCGATCAGGTAGATGAAGCGGTGCACGCGCTGCCAGTTGCGCCCGAGACGACGCCGCATGGCGTCAGTCGACGTGGCCGCGAGCGGTGCGAGCAGCAAGAAGGCGGTGAAGCCGACGGTGATGTACGGACGCTTGAGTATGTCCTTGGCCATCGCCGTGACGTCGAACCACTGGTCCAGCCAGACGTAGGTCAGGAAATGCAGCACGACGTAGAAGTAGGCGAACAGGCCGATCATGCGCCGCAGCTTGAGCAGCCAGTTAGCGCCGGTCGCGCGCCGCAGCGGCGTCACCGCAAGCGTCGCGCACAGCAGGAACAGCGTCCACCACCCGGTCGAACGCGTCACCGCCTCGACGGGATTGGCGCCCAGCGCGTCGTAGGCCACCCCCCAGGCGAGGTGCGCGAACGGCGCGAGGCAGAGAGCGAAAAGCCCGATCTTTATCGCGGCGAGCTGTGTCCTGCCCGGCTGCCACATCGCGCAACGCTCAGAAGAATTTCCTCAGGTCCATGCCCGTGTAAAGGCTGGCCACCCGGTCGCCATAGCCGTTGAACATGAGCGTCTTGCGCTTGGGCGTGAAGAAGCCGTCCTCGCCGATGCGCCGCTCGCGCGCCTGACTCCAGCGCGGATGGTCGACCTCGGGGTTCACGTTGGAGTAGAAGCCATACTCGCTCGGCGCGGCCGTATTCCACGCGGTGCGCGGCTGCTGTTCCATGAACGTGATCCTGACGATCGACTTCGCGCTCTTGAATCCGTACTTCCACGGCACGACCACGCGAACCGGCGCGCCGTTCTGGTTCGGCAGCAGCTCGCCGTACAGACCGAACGTAAGCAAGGCGAGCGGATGCATCGCCTCGTCGATGCGCAGGCCCTCGACGTATGGCCAGTCGAGCACCGGCAAACGCGTGCCGACCATGGTGTCGGGGTCCACGCGGGTCGTGAACGCCACGTACTTCGCACCTGCGGTCGGCTCGACGCGCTTGATCAGCTCCGCCAGCGGATACCCGACCCACGGCACCACCATGGACCAGGCTTCGACGCAACGGTGCCGGTAGACGCGTTCTTCCATCGGGGCGAGCTTGAGCAGCTCCTCGATGCCGAACTCGCGCTTGCTCCTGACGGTGCCGTCAACCATCACGCTCCACGGCCGCGTCTTCATGCGCGGGGCGTAGACCGATGGGTCGGTCTTGCCCGTACCGAACTCGTAGTAGTTGCAGTAGCCCGTGACATCTTCGTATTTGGTCAGTTTTTCCGTGGCGCTGAACGCGCTCGGCCTGCCCGGCAGCTTCTGCGCCGGGACCGGCCGCGCCTGCGCGGGCATCACCGGCGCGAGCAAGCCGAGCGCCAGCGCCTGTTTGACGAACTCGCGCCGTCGCAGATAGACGGCTTGCGGCGTGATTTCCGAAGGCGGAATATCGGACGGCTTGCGAATCAGCATGAACCGCATCTCCTCACGGCGCGAACTTGCACAGCCGATGATACGCGCTGCGCCCGAAATCGGATTCAAGGCCCGCGCGTCAGGGGTTGAGCTGCTTGTAGACCAGGTTCGCGACCCGCAGCAGCTCCGGGCGATCCATGTCCGCCGTCGACAGCGCGTAGCCGAAGTTGCGGTCGATCCAATAGAACACGCGCACGTTTCCCTCGCGCGCGAACCGGAATGCCGTCTCACTCTGATCGCCCGCTTCGGTACGCACGTACAGCGTGATGCGCTGCCCTTTCGCGCTCTGATACATGAACTGCGCCACCGGCGCAGGGTTGACGCCGCCTGCCGCATCGCCGTCCCCTGGCAGCAGCCGTCCGCCGATCAAGCTGAAGCCGGCCGCATCGAGCGCCGGTGCGCGCACCGGCGCGCCCAGTCGCTTGGACAGCCACGCGACAAGGTGCGCTTCTTGGTCGGCACCGACTTCGACCGGATGACGTACCTCGGGCGAGTAGGTCACGTGCGCCACCGCGGCGCTGCGCGCGATCGACGCGCCCTCGGCCAGCGCAGGCGGTGTTCCGGGCTCCAAGGCGCGCAGCTGCCAGCCGGCGATCGCGCCGAGCGCCACCCCGAGCGCCACCCAGCCCGCCACGCGCGCAAAGTTCCGAAGCCGCGGTCCGCGCCGCGCGACGGCGCGCAGCCGCTCCGGCACCGGCTCGTCGAGCACCGGGTCGTAGAGCGCGTGCAGCAGCTCGCCCTGGCTGCGATACTGGGCCAGGCGCTCGGCCTCCTCGGGCTGCGTCGCGAGCCAGGCCACGACCTCCGCCCGGCGGCCTTCGGCCAGCCGGTCGTCCGCGTAGGCTTGCAGGTCGGCTTCAGTGATGGGCAGTTCAGTAGTCATCGGATCGATTCATTTCACGACCGTCAGCTTTGCGACTCCAGGCAGGCCGAGCATCATGGTCCGCAATTTCTCTCGTGCGCGCGACAGGCGCGACATCACGGTGCCGATCGGGATGCCGAGCGTGCGAGCGACCTCATCGTAGCTCATGTCCTCCAGCGCGACGAGCAGCAGCACGGCGCGCTGCTCCTCGGGAAGACGCACGATCGCGCGATCGAGGTCTCGCACCATGAGCGCATCGCCCTGCGCCGCGCGCTGCGCCATCTCGGGCATCTCGTCGTCGAGCACATCGGTGGCACGCGTGGAGCGGATGCGGTTGACGTGCACGTTGTGCATCACCGTGAACAGCCATGCGCGCAGGTCCGTGCCATCGCGATAAAGGTGAAACTTGATCCAGGCGCGTTCCAGCGTGTCCTGCACCAGGTCGTCGGCCGCGGCGCGGTCGCTCACCAGGGCGCGCGCATAGCGCCGCAATCGCGGGATCAGATCGACGATGGCGCGCCGCTCATCCATCCACGCATTATCCCGCCTGCGCGCCCGGGCCGCGAGCGCCTTACCGGCGTGCCAAGTGCCACACGCCGCGGAATCCGTCGCCGGTCGTGTCGCCCGGCTTCTGGTCCTTGCTCCACAGATAGAGCGGCTTACCCTTGTAGGCCCACTGCTTGCCGCCGTCGTCACGCGCGATGACCGCCCAGTCGCCAGTCGCGGAGTCCCCGACGCTCGCCATGAGCGGTGGCCAGTTCTTTGCACACGGGCCATTGCAAACGCTCTTGCCACTGCCGGCCGGATCATTGTCGAACGTGTAAAGCGTCATGCCCGCCTTGTCGGTCAATCTGCCGTCGGACACCTGCACGGCGGCGGGCGACCCCATGCTCGAGCACGCCGCCGCAATGGCCAGAAGCGCTACGGCCGCGAGCACTTTGTAAACTTGCGTCATCGGATTCTCCATTTGGGTTAGGCAACCATCCCGTGAACAATCCGATCGCAGGTTCTATTCCGCCGCCGTCAGCGCGGCGCGGCGAACCCCCATGACGCGACGAGCGCCTCGGCCGCGTTGAGAAATTCCTCGCTGCGGCTCGGGTGATTGAAGCAGGCCCGTGACAGGCGCTCGAGCAGCGGGCCTCGCGACGCCCCCGGCTCGGCGAGGTGGATCAATTCGCCCGCTTCATCGCCCGCGATCTCACACCCGAGCAACAGTCCGTCGTCGCGGCCGACCAGCAGCCGCACGTAGCCCTCCGCCGAACCCTCGCCGAGCGCCGCGGGATTGACGGCGAAAGCGGAAAAGCCGACGGCGTACTCTGCGTCCGCATCCTCGAGCTCGTCCTCGCTCGCACCGGCGCGCGCGACCTCGAGCGCCGAGTAGATCACCTCGGGAACCCAGTCGCGCTGCGAGCGCCGCGAACCGGGAGCGATGATGTTCGCCACGGCCACCGTCGCCTCGGCCAGCGCGTGGTTCGCGGTCATCGCCGGATTCGCGCAATCGCCGATCGCGAAGATGTTGGAGACGGAGCTGCGCTGCGCCTCGTCGACGACGATGAAGCCGTCGAGCGACATGCGCAGGCCTGCGACGTCGACCCCGAGGGCTTCCGTGTTGGGACGGCGCCCGGTCCCCGCCAGCACCCAGTCGACGCGCTGGCGCGCGCCGCCGGGCAGGCGCAGCACGACGCCGTCGTCTTCCGCCTCGGCGGCCTGCGGCCGGCTGCGCGCGCGCGCGGTCACTCCTTGCACGGCGAGCGCCGCGAGCAGCCGCTTGCGGGCGCTGGAGCTGAAACGCGAGCGCGACAACGGCTCGCTGCCGGTGAACCAGAGGAGTTCGAAGCCGAGCCCCGGCAGGATGAACGCCATTTCCGTCCCGACGGTCCCGCTGCCGAGCAGCGCCACGCGCCTGCCGGAGGGGAGCGGCTTCTCGAACAGATCGTCGGTCGTGAGCACCCGCGGCGAGACGCGCAGGCTCTCGGGCAGGAAGGGGCGCGACCCCGTGGCGATCACGAAATTCCTCGCCGTCAGGAACTGCTCACCGACCGCTACGCGCTGTCTTTCGACGAAGCGCGCGCCCCCCTGGAAAGTCTTGACGCCAAGGCGCCCAAGGTACTCGACGTAGCTCGCGCGCACCGTTTCGACGACTGCGCGCTGGTGTTGCCATGCCGTGACTGGATCCGGCTCTAGCGTGGCGCGCAAGCCGCGCGCCGCGTAGCCTTGAGCCGCGCGCGCGATGCGCGCAGTGTGGTACCAGTCCTTTTTCGGCACGCAGCCGCGATTGAGGCAAGCGCCGCCCCAGGCGTCCTTCTCGACGATCGCGACCGAGAGACCGCGCTGCGCCGCCAGCACCGCCGCACGATAGCCGCCCGGCCCGGAGCCGATGACGAGCAGATCGAACATAGGCAGTAAAGGGCGGGGCCGCGCTCGCCCTTCCTCCGGGCGCCGCCCGCGCCTAGCGCAGGCCGGCGATGTACTGCGCGACCGCCTTGATCTCCTGGTCGGACAGGCGCGCAGCGACGCCGCGCATCATGCCGTTGGGATCGTTTGCGCGCGTGCCGGACCTGAACGCCGTGAGTTGCGCCTCGATGTACTCGACGTATTGGCCGCCAATGCGCGGGTACTGGCTGGGGATCCCCGCGCCGGAGGGGCCGTGGCAGCCTGCGCAGGCCGACACGCCGGTCTCGAGATTGCCGCCGCGGTAGAGCTTTTGCCCGAGCGCCGCGAGATTCTTGTCACGC
>Ga0316628_100000189_pt1 | contig 38727 bp, 33 predicted proteins | sample OWC_Aug_M2_C1_D5_FD_207648 | JGI IMG/M metagenome (GOLD analysis project Ga0316628, IMG submission 207648) | Wetland soil microbial communities from Old Woman Creek delta, Ohio, United States - OWC_Aug_M2_C1_D5_C | ecosystem: Environmental > Terrestrial > Soil > Wetlands | place: USA: Ohio...
GCCGCAGTGGGGGCACACCTTGACCTGGATGGCGTCCTTGATGGGCGCCTCGGCCATCTCCTCGAGGTCGGTCGAGGAGGCCACGTAGTCCTCGTACTCCTCGAGCTCCTCCTGGTAGCCCGAGATGCTGCTCTCGGAGAGAAGCAGCTTGCCGCACGCGCGGCAGGTGGACTTGAGGAGCGTCTTGGTGAGCTTGGTGTAGCCCACGTGGATGACGGGCATTGCCAGGTCGATGTGGCCGAAGTGCCCGGGGCACTCGTCGACCTTGTGGCCGCACGTCTTGCACCGCAGCCCTGGCTCTATGACGCCAAGGCGGGGGTCCATGAGGCCCATCTCGATGGGGAACGAGTCCTCGTCGTAGGTGTCGGCCGTGATGATCTTGGTCGCGCTCATCTTGCGTATCTCCTGGGGGGACAGGAGGCCGAACTTTATCGCCTTTATGCGCTTCCTGATACCGCTTGCACGCATCTTGGCCACCTCCTACTTCATGTCCTCCAGCTGGAGACGCATGACAACGCCAAGTGACATCAGCTCGTCGAGGAGCAGCTTGAACGCGTAGGACGTCTGGATGGGGTGTATGTTGCCGTTCTCGCCGCACACCGGGCACCGCAGCATGCCGCGGCGGTCTATCATCGCGATGTGCCCGCACTTGGGGTTGCCGCAAACGTACTGGATGGTGCCGTCCGACTCGTCGAGCAGCTTGTCCTTGATGACCATGGCCGCGCCGTGGCCGATGAGGCAGTCGCGCTCCATCTCGCCGAACCTGAGCCCGCCCTGGCGGGCGCGCCCCTCGGTGGGCTGCCTTGTCAGGATCTGGACCGGCCCGCGGGAGCGGACGTGCATCTTGCCGGACACCATGTGGTGCAGCTTCTGGTAGTAGATGACGCCGATGAATATCTCGGTCTGGATGATGCGGCCGGTCTTGCCGTCGTACATGATCTCCTTGCCGTTGTCCTTGAAGCCGTTCGCGATGAGGGCCTTGCGGATGACCTCCTCGGGCTCGCCCGAGAAGACGGTGCCGTTCACTATGCGCCCCTCCATCGAGCCGACCTTGCCCGCTATCATCTCGAGCACGTGCGCGACGGTCATTCGCGACGGGATGGCGTGGGGGTTGATGATGATGTCAGGCACGACACCGTCGGAGGTGAAGGGCATCTCCTCCTGCGGGACCATGAGGCCGATGACGCCCTTCTGCCCGTGGCGGGAGGCGAACTTGTCGCCTATCTCGGGCGTGCGCAGGTCGCGCACGTACACCTTGACCATGCGGGAGCCGTTCTCGGACTCGGTGACCATGACGTTGTCGACCCAGCCGCGCTCGCCGGGGCGGACGATGACGGAGGTCTCGCGCCTCTTCTGTGGCGTGAGGAAGTCGGTCTGCTCCTCGAGGAACCTGGGGGGCGAGGTCTTGCCCACGAGCACGTCACCGCCCTTCACGTAGACCTCGGGCGAGATGAGCCCGTCCTCGCTCAGGTTGTTGTAGGTCGTGTCGACGCGCGCGCCCCTGATGTCGGGGGAGGGTATCTCGAAGTGGTCCTCCTGGCCGCCGGGGTAGCGGCGCTCCTCGGCGCGGTAGGTGCGCATGAAGGAGCTGCGGCCCAGCCCGCGCTCGACCGAGGACTGGTTGAAGATGAGGGCGTCCTCCATGTTGTACCCGTGGTAGGACATGACGGCGACCACGAAGTTCTGGCCGGCCGGGCGGCGGTTGAACTGGAGCAGGTCCGTCGGCCGCGTCTCGCACATCGGGCGCTCGGGGTAGTGCAGCAGGTGGCTGCGGGTGTCGGGGCGGATGCGGTGGTTGGAGAACGACAGGCCTAGGGACTGCTTGGCCATGCCCGCGCCCATCGTGTTGCGGGGCGAGGAGTTGTGCTCGGAGTAGGGCACCAGCGACGCGCACACGCCCAGGATGACCATCGGGTCTATCTCCATGTGGGTGTGGTCCTTGTTGATGTCCTCCTTCATCACGGCGATGTAGGCGTTCTCCTCCTCCTCGGCGTCGAGGTACTCGATGAAGCCCTCGCGCATCAGGTCCTTGAAGGTGGTGCGCCCCTCGCGCAGGTCCAGCAGGTGCTGGTCGGTCAGGAGCAGGTGGCCGCCCTGGACGACGAGCAGCGGCCGGCGCAGCCGGCCCTCGTCGCAGTTGATGATGATCTCGTTCATCTGCTCGTCGTAGCTGACGTTGACCTCGTGCGACAGCAGGCCCTGGCGGCGTCGCTGGCGTATCTCGGCGACGAGCTGGTTGGGCGAGGCGTGGAAGCCCACGAGGTCGCCGTTGAGGTAGATGCGGGTGTCCGACTCGGCCTGGGCCGTGACGTCCTTGACGCCCAGGTTGGAGAGCATCCACCGCACCTCGGTCTCGTCGTAGCCCTCGCTCACGTCGATGGTGAGCGCGCAGTTCTTGACGAGCCCGCAGTTCTGGCCCTCGGGGGTCTCGTTGGGGCACAGGCGGCCCCACTGCGTCGTGTGCAGGTCGCGCGCCTCGAAGTGGGGCTGGCTGCGGGTGAGCGGGGAGGTCACGCGGCGCAGGTGCGAGAGCGTCGACATGTAGCTCGTGCGGTCCAGCAGCTGGGACACGCCCACGCGCCCGCCCACCCAGTTGCCCGTCGCCAGCGCGTGGAACAGCCGCTGGGACAGGATGTCGGGGCGGATGGCGGAGGCGATCTTGATCTCCTTCTTGCGGGAGTAGCTGCGCTCGAGCTGGTACTTGAGGTCCTTGCACAGGTTCGTGAACGCGACGCGGAACAGGTCCTCCATCAGGTCGCCGGCGAGCTTCAGCCTCTTGTTGGCGTAGTGGTCCTTGTCGTCCTGCTCGCGGATGTCGAGCGCGAGCTCCAGCACCGTGCGCGCGATGCGCCCCAGGAAGATGGACTTCTTGAGCCTCGCCTCGGGCGTGTCGCCCAGGTGGGGCAGGAGGCTGCGGTCGAGGATGCTCTCGACCTTCTTGGTCCTGTACTCCTTGGCCTGGCCCGTCGCGAACTTCTTCTCGAGGTAGTTGATGGCGTCCTCGGTGGTCTGTATGCCGTTCGGGGGGTAGACCTTGGGGTCCAGCGCCTCCTCCAGGTTCGCGTACAGGATGTTGGCCATCTCCTCCTTCGAGACGATGGCGCGGTAGATGTCGGAGTCGTTCGCGGTGCCCAGGGCCTTCATGAGCACGACCAGGGGTATCTGGCCGGCCGCGGCGGGCACCGACACGACGAGGATGCCGTCCTTCTTCTTCTCGACCAGCGTGAGCGCGCGGTAGCCCTCGCGCTGGGAGAACACCTTGGCGACCTCGACGGCCTTGCCGTAGCGCTCCTGCCGCTCGACCATCACGCGGTTCGGCGCCAGGTCCTCGAGCGAGATGAGCACTCGCTCGGTGCCGTTGATGATGAAGTAGCCGCCGGGGTCCAGCGGGTCCTCCTGCATCTCCATGAGCCGCCAGTTGTACTCGTCCTGGTCGAGCTCCATCTCGGAGCGGATGTTGCTCGAGTGGAGCGTGCACCGCTTGGACTTGACCATGATGGGAAGCTCGCCGATCATCACGCGCTCGGGCTCGCGGTCGATGCCGTTCTCGACGACGGTGAACTCGAGGTAGATGGGCGCCTTGTAGGAGAGGCTGCGCAACCGGGCCTCCATCGGCGTTATCTCGTGCGTGGAGCCGTTGGCCTCCTTGATGACGGGCAGCTCCACGTGGATGGTCGGGCGCGCGTTGGGGTCTATCTCGCCCGTCGCGGGGTCGCGCCGGCGGCCCACGTGGATCTCGACGTTGTGCTCGCCGGTCTTGTCCAGGTCGAGCTTGATGATGCCCAGCAGCCCCGCCTCGTCGTCGATGCGCAGGTTGTCGACGATGCGCTGCATGCGGCTGTCAGGGTTGTCGTGGGTCGGCAGGAAGTCGTCGAAGGAAGCGATGTGGTGGTTGACGACGGACTTCTCGCGCAGGAACGCGTTGACGAGCTCCTCCATGTTGTGCGCCCCCTCAGTCGATGACGAGCCTGTAGGCGTACGATATGCCGGCGGTGTCGGAGCGCCGGACGATCTTGATGATGCTGCCGCGGGGGATCTCCCCGACGCGCAGCTCCATGCTGCGCACGCACGCATCGGAGCGGCGTATCTTGGGGAGCTCCTCGATGCTGATGGAGTACTTGCTCAGCACCTCCTGGGCCTCAGCCTTCGTGAGCAGCTTGTGCTCGGGCACGAGCGCGTGGTTCAGAACCTCAAACCTCGACATGGTCGGTCCTCCTCTCCCAACGTTACTGGCTCACCTTGGACGTACGCGGTCCGATCCCGCGGGTGGAGGTGGAAAACGCGGCTTGGTCCGAGACTCCGCCCGACGGGCTTCTCCTCGCATCTCGCTCGCCTGCGGCCGTGAGGACGAGGCGGGCCTGTGGGGACTTCCGGAGGCCGTCGGGAAGCGCCCGGCGGACCTCATTCGAACCCCAGGCCGTCTGGTCTCTTCGGCGCTTGAGCCTTAAAAGCCAGATGCTCTCTCTAGGGAGCGGTGCCCCCGGTTGAGACAGTCGCCCCTACCTAGCTAAGCTACAGGCCCCTGCGACCTACGACCGCGCGCCCTAGATACAAGATACCCTATTTAAGCTTAACGGTCTGACTGGCCAATCGACCAGCATCGCGGCGCCCCGAGGGCGGGCTGGGCCCCCTCGGCGCGGGGCCAGGGTGAGGCATATGACCCCCGTCGCGCATGGAGGGGCGATGGGCTCACGCCTGACGCTCGGGGGCTGGGTGCTGCTCCGCGGCGAGCTTCTGGAGGGCCACGTGACGGTCGAGGGGGGCCGCGTGGTCGAGGCGGAGGAGGGCCCGGGCGCTGCGCGCGCGGACATGGAGGGCATCGTGCTGCCGGGGCTATGCGACCACCACACGCATGCGGGCGATGCCGCGGTCCCGCCTCCCCCGCAGGGCGCGACGGTTGCGGACGTCTTCGCCCCGCCCGGGGGGTACAAGCACCGGATGCTCGCGACCCTCCCGAGGGACCGGCTCGTCTCGGGCATGGCCGCCTACCTGGAGCGCATGAGGGCCTTCGGCGTGGTCGAGCACGCGGACTTCCGCGAGGGCGGTGTCGCGGGGGTGGGGATGCTGCAGCAGGCCAGGGGGCGCGCGGCCCTCCCCCCGACCTCGAGGGTGTGGGGCCGCCCCTCGCGGCAGGCCTTCGACCGGGGGGAGCTCGACGAGCTTCTGCCCCGCGTCCACGGCCTCGGGCTCTCGGCGGCGCGGGACTGGGAGTGGGGGGCGCTGCGGGACACGGTCGCGCACGCCCGCGCGGCCGGGAGGCCAGTCGCGCTGCACTGCTCCGAGGTCGAGCGCGAGGACCTCTCCAGGGTGCTCGAGCTGGGCCCTGACCACCTCGTCCACATGGTCCACGCCACGGCCCAGGACCTGCGGGACCTGGCCGCGGCGCGCGTGCCCGTGGCCGTGTGCCCGCGGTCCGTGGGCAGGTTCGGCCTCCGCCCGCCAGTGCTGGAGATGCGGCGCGCGGGCGTGGCCATCCTGCTCGGCACCGACAACGCGATGCTCCAGCCCCCCGACGTGCTGGCCGAGGTCGCCTGGCTCCTCCGGGACCCCGCGCTCGCAGCGCAGGTCCCTCCGCTGGAGGCGCTGTCCTGGGCGCTGCCGGTGCCAGTCGCAAAAACCTCATATACCCACCATGACATTGGTGTGCGAATCGGAGCCCCTGACCTCGCCTTGTTCCCATCCGCTGGGGACCAACCGACGGACCTCCTCAGCCAAGGTCGAATAGGCGGGGCCAGCCTGGTTATGGTCGAAGGAAGGATATGGAGGCGATAGGATGGCAGCGACGCCGAAGGTGCGCGACTACATGACGAAGGACCCCGTGTTCCTCTACGTGCCGGGGCACCGCAGGGAGGCCATGAAGATCTTCGTCAAGGAGACGCTCTCGGGCATACCGGTCCTGCGGGAGGACGACGACAAGCTCGTCGGCATCATCACCCGCAAGGACGTGTTCGACAAGCCCCACGAGGACCAGCTCGCGATGATAATGCACAAGGACCCGGTCCTCTGCCGCGAGGACGACAGCCTCCACAAGGCCGCGAAGCTCATGCTCGACAACAGCGTCCACCGGCTCCCGGTCCTCGACGCCGACGACAAGCTCGTCGGCGTCATCTCGCCGCTCGACATGCTCGCGCACATCGCCGACCTCGAGCTCAACGAGACGGTCGAGGGCTACATGCAGAAGGCCGTTGTGCCCCTGCACCGGTTGATGCCCGCGAACGTCGCGCTCGAGGTCATGGAGATTACCCACGCCAAGGCCCTGGCCGTGCTCGACGACGCGGCCACGGTCTCGGGGATCATCACCGACCGCGACATCTACGCGCGCGTCCGCATCGACCAGAAGGTCGTGGAGAGCGAGCTCGGCCCCAAGACCGAGGACGACAACTGGAGCTGGGAGAGCCTGCGCAACATCATGAAGCTCTACTACGACATCGGCAAGATCCAGATCCCCAGAACGCCGATCGAGAAGATCATGGTCAAGGACCCCAAGACGGTCCAGGTCAAGACCTCGGTGTCCCGCGCGGCGAGGGTCATGAACCGCGGCCGGTTCAACCAGCTGCCCGTGACCGACGTCAACGGGCACCTCAAGGGCATGGTCTACGACATGGACCTCATCAAGGTCCTCGCGAAGTGAGGGGAACCCCCCCCGAGAAGTGATGGACTTGCCCGACCCCCAGCCCCAGGGCCAAGACGTGAGGGACAGGGTCACGTCGCTCGCCAAGCGGCGCGGCTTCGTGTGGCCGTCGTTCGAGCTCTACGGCGGCTCCGCGGGCTTCTACGACTGGGGCCCGCTGGGCGCCGCGCTCAAGCGCAACGTGCAGGGCCAGTGGCTGCGCATGTTCGTGAACGAGGAGGGCATGCTCGAGCTGGACTCGAGCCTCATCAACCCGCGGGAGGTGTTCGAGGCCTCGGGCCACATCGCGGAGTTCACGGACCTGCTGGTGGACTGCCTTGGCAAGTGCAAGGCCAGCTTCCGCGCGGACCACCTCGCGGAGGGCCACCACCCGAACCCCGACACGCTCGACGCGGCGCAGGTCGACGCGCTCCTGGCCGAGAAGGGCGTGGTCTGCCCCGAGTGCGGGGGCCCCCTGGGGAAGGCCCGCCCCTTCAACTTGATGTTCCAGACGCGCGTTGGCCCCGGCGAGGGCCGCGAGGGCTACCTCAGGCCCGAGACCGCGCAGGGCATCTTCATCAACTTCCCGCACCTGTACCGCCTCGGGCGCGAGCGCCTCCCCTTCGGCGTCGTCCAGCTCGGGCGCGCCTTCCGCAACGAGATAAGCCCGCGCCAGGGCGTCTTGCGCCTGCGCGAGTTCAACATGGCGGAGGCCGAGGTCTTCTTCCACCCCCGCGAGCGCGACTGGACCGGCGACATCGCGAACTACCGCGACCTGGAGCTCGCGCTCGTCCCCCGCGACGGCAAGGAGCGCCGCATGACCATAGGCGCCGCCATCGACGAGGGCGTGATGCACAACCGCGCCGTGGCCTACTTCGTGGGGCTCACCGCGCGCTTCCTCGCCTCGGTGGGCATCGACCCCGCCCGGTTGCGGTTCAGGCAGCACCTGCAGACCGAGATGGCGCACTACGCCTCGGACTGCTGGGACGCCGAGGCCCTGACGAGCTTCGGCTGGGTCGAGCTCGTGGGCGTCGCCGACAGGGGCGACTACGACCTCTCGCGGCACCAGGAGCGGGCGGGCCTGGACCTCACGGTGTTCGTGCAGTACGACGAGCCGCGCGAGCTCGACATCGAGCGCCTCGCCCCCGTCCACAAGATGCTCGGGCCCCGCTTCAAGGGGGAGGCCAAGGCGGTCGCGGAGGCGCTCAAGGCCGCCGACTCCACGGCCATCAGGGCCGACGGCTCGGCCCGCGTCGTGGTGCAGGGCGCGAAGGGCCACAAGAGCATGGTGACCGTCCCTGCCGAGTGCTTCAAGCTCGAGCGCGTGAAGGAGAAGCTCACCGGCGAGCGCGTGCTGCCGCACGTCGTCGAGCCCTCGTTCGGCATCGACCGCATCGTGTGGTGCGTCCTCGAGCACAGCTACACCGAGCGCGCGGGCGAGGGCGGGGAGGTTCTCACCGTGCTGCGGCTGCCCGCGGCCATGGCGCCCGTGACCGCGGCCGTGCTGCCCCTGGTGAACAAGGACGGCATCGATGAGCTCGCGATGCGGCTCGACGCGGAGCTCAAGGCGGCCGGGTTGCGAACGGCCTACGACGGCTCGGGCTCCATCGGCCGCCGGTACGCGAGGGCCGACGAGGCCGGCGTGCCGTTCTCGGTCACGGTCGACTACCAGACCAAGGAGGACCAGACCGTCACCATCAGATGGCGCGACACGTCCGAGCAGGTCCGCGTGCCCGCGGCGCACCTGCCGGGCTCGTTGAGGCAGCTCGCCGAGGCGGACTGAGGTCCGCGCCCCTCCCCCCCCTCACTGCTGCCATGCGCCCTTCCTGGCCGCCAGCTCTATGGCGTCGAGCACGCACCGCTTGGGCTGGATGGTCGCGACGGGGATGTGCAGTATCTTCTCAAGCGTCGACGAGACGATGGGCGCGCACACCAGCGCGACCGCGCCCTCGCGCTCGGCCCTGATGGACTGGATGATGGCCTCCTCCATGTTGAAGGCCGGGTACTCGCGCACCTTCACCCCGCCGAGCTCCAGCTCGCTCGCCCGCCCCCGCACGTCCTCCACGACCGCGCGGGACGCGATGAGCGCGACGAATCTGCCCCTCCGCGTGCCCTCGACCTCCTGCACCGCGCGCACGACGCGGCGCAGCGTCGTCAGGTTCGGGCGGCGCGCGCCAGAGAGCATCTTGTAGACCGTGCTCTCGCCCAGGCCCGAGCGCCTCGCGAACTCGCGCGCCGTCATCTCCAGCTCGCCCTCGAGCACGCCCGCGAGCGCCTTGCGGAACGCCTCGTCGCCATCGACCGCGGCCCACAGCAGCTTCTCGTCAGCCACCATGACATCGCCTGGTCACTCCAGGTCAGGTCACCTATTTATACATTTGTCCCACATTCCTGGAAAAAACGGCCTTATGGTGACGATAATTGGCCAACATTTATGAACGGAGGGCTCCCTGGGACGGTCGATGCACATGAACAGGAAGACCCTCATAGCGCCCACCATCGCTGGCCTCCTGATCGTCGCCACCCTCATCTCGGCCGGTTGCCTCTCGGACGACGAGGAGCCGTTCTCGGGCACGGTGCGCGTCGGCTGGCTCACCGGCGACCTGCACCACCTGCCCTACTTCGTGGCGAAGGACACGACCATCAGGACCGACGGCAAGTCCATCTTCGACAAGTACGGCGTCAAGGTCACGGACGCGCAATCCGGCGGCTTCGCCTCGGGACCCGTCGAGATGGACAAGTTCAAGGAGGGCGGCATCGACATCGGGCTGCTGGGCGCCCCGCCCGCCATCTCGAAGCACATCAACGCCGCCATCAACACCACCGTCATCGGCGTCGTCAACGAGATAGGCTCGGCCCTCATCGTGAAGTCCTCCATCAACGCAGCCCAGGACCTCAAGGGCAAGATCGTCCTCACGCCGGGCCAGGGCACCATCCAGCACTACCTTCTGCTCTCGTACCTGAAGAACAACAACATCAACGTCTCCGACCTCACCATCGAGACGCCCGTCGCCCCCAACCTGATGGCCGAGCGTCTCAACGCGGGGTCCGCCGACGCGTTCATCGCCTGGGAGCCGTTCTGCCAGGACGCGGTCGTGAAGGGCTATGGCAAGGTCCTCGTCTACTCGAGCGAGATGTACCCCGACCACCTGTGCTGCGTCGTGATCGCGGACACGTCGTTCGCGAAGGCGCACAAGGAGAACGTGACCCACTACCTGGCAGCGCACATCGAGGCCGTCGATTGGATAAACGCGGCCCTGGCCAAGCCGAACTCCACCGAGTACAACAAGCTCGTCTCCATCGCGGTGAGCTTCACGGGCAGGACCGAGGCGACCATCAAAGCCGCGCTCGCGAACATGAAGTACGACGCGAAGTTCACGCCCGCCATCGAGGGCTTCTTCACCTCGTTCACCCAGGGCCTCATCGACCAGGGCGCGATAAAGCTCGCGGACCTCCAGGCGAGGGGCTACTCGAGCCCCGCGGACCTCACCGCTAAGTACATCGACGACTCGTACCTCAAGGACGCCGAGAAGCTCTAGGGCCCGAAGGAGCAACCTACTTGAGGGCCCAAGGCCTTGGTCGTGTCGAGATGGCCTCCCAGACCCCGTCCGGCCGCGCCGCTGCGATGGCACGCACCCTGTTCAGGAGGACGAGGCGCAGCTGGGACAAGGTGCTGCTCGCCGTCCTCGGCCTGCTCGCCTTCCTCATCGTCTGGCAGGTCACATCAGACCTCGCCGACGAGCCCGCGCTGCCGACCCCCAGCAAGGTCTTCGAGGCCCTCTTCGACAGCTTCGACGAGTCCAAGACGACGCTCCTCGACCCCTGGCCGATGCAGCAGCACGTGGGCCAGAGCCTGTGGCGCATCCTCTACGGAGCCGCGGTGGCCATCGTGTGCGCCGTGCCCGTCGGCCTGGTCATGGGCTTCTCCAGGCGGACGGAGGCGTTCCTCATCGGCCCCCTCGAGCTCATCCGCCCCATCCCCCCCATCGCGTGGCTGTCGTTCGCCATCGCCATCTTCGCCACCGGGGCGGACGTCGCGTTCATCATCTTCCTCGGCATCTTCTTCCCCGTGTTCATCAACACGATGGACGGCGTCAAGAAGGTCGACCGTATGCTCGTCGAGGCGGCCCAGACGCTTGGCGCGCGGCGTCACCAGGTTTTCTACAAAGTCATCCTGCCCGCGACGCTGCCGCAGACGATGACCGGCGTGCGGGTGGGCGTGGGCGTCGGGTGGATGACCATCGTCGCTGCCGAGATGATCGGGGTGAAGGACGGCGGGCTGGGCTGGTACATCTGGACGCACGGCCAGCTCTCCCAGTACGACCAGATGTTCGCGGGCATGCTGATGCTGGGCATCGTGAGCCTGGTCATCTCGCGGTGCTTGATAGCGCTCGAGAGGTGGTTGCAGCGATGACGGCCGCCCAGGGAGCCCCGGCGCAATCGCCCATCCTGGAGGCGCTCGCGGTCTCCAAGTCGTTCGAGAAGGACGACCGAGTCACCGAGGCGGTGCGCGACGTGACCCTCGGCATCCGCGAGGGCGAGCTCGTCTGCCTGGTCGGTCCCTCGGGGTGCGGGAAGACCACGCTGCTGCGCATGTTCGCCGGCCTCGAGCGGCCCTCCCACGGCGACGTGCGCCTGAGGGGGCGGACCATCGCGGGCCCCGGCGCCGACAGGGGCATGATATTCCAGTCGTTCGCGCTGTTCCCGTGGCGCAGCGCCCGCCGCAACATCGAGTTCGGGCTCGAGGTCCGCCGCGTCCCCAAGGAGGAGCGTCTGCGCATCTCTGACAGGTACATCGACCTCGTAGGCCTCAAGGGGTTCGAGCACGCGCACCCCCGCGAGCTCTCGGGCGGCATGCAGCAGCGCGTGGGGCTCGCCCGCGCGCTCGCCAACGACCCCGCGGTCATGCTCATGGACGAGCCGTTCGGCTCGCTGGACGCGCAGACGCGCAACATGATGCAGCTGGAGCTGCTGCGCATATGGCAGAGCACGCGCAAGACCGTGGTCTTCGTCACGCACTCGGTCGACGAGAGCGTCTTCCTCGCGGACCGCGTCGTGGTGCTCACCGCACGGCCCGCGTCCGTCAAGTCCGTCGTCGAGGTGGGCCTCCCGCGGCCGCGCGACCGCGCCTCGGCCGAGTTCGCCGCCATCCGGCACCGCGTGCTCCAGGACCTGACCGAGGAGGTCCTCAAGGGCATGGCGCAGCAGGACCGCCCGGGGGTGGTCTGAGGGTGCGCCCCCGCCTGCCGCCGCACCGCCGCCCGACCGCGTACCAGCCCGTGAGGCCGGCCGCCGGGGGGGTGCCGCCCGCGCCCCGGCAGCCCGAGGCCATCCCCGAGTTCGAGCCGCTCGGCGGGCCCGAGGTGCCCGCCATCGAGGTGGAGGGCATCGAGGAGGTCGGCACGGGCCTCCCAGGCGAGGGGGAGCGCCTCGGGCGCAGGCGGTCCGTCACGCCCATCGTGGCCGCCGTCGCGGCCATCGTGGTAGCGATCATCCTGCTGGCCATCCTGTCCAACAGGGGCCTGCTCCCGGACGGGAACAGCATCACGCCCACGCCCCTGACCGCGGCCGACTTGGTGGCGCCCGAGCTCTCGGCATGGTCGCCTGACCTGGGCGACGAGGCGCCAGAGACCTCAGTGGGCCGGTCGCCCTTCGACTACGTGCTCTCGTGGAGGGTCGGGAGGGTATTCGCCGGCTTCGGCGGGAGCATGCTCGTCAACGTGACGAACCGGGGCACGACCGACGCCTACGTGGACCGCGTGAGGTTCATGCCCGACTGGGACGCGGGCCCGGGCTACTCCACCGGGTGGGGCAGGTACGTGCCCTCGAAAGAGGAGGTGCCCATCGGGCTCATCGCGTTCGACGGCCCCGCCTCCGCTGGCACCTACACCTACCGGTTCATGCTCGAGGTCCGCGTGGAGACGCGGCTGGGCATCTGGGTGCGCGAGACGACCGAGACCTCGGAGACGCAGACGCTCCAGGTGCTCGGGCCCGTCCAGCCGCCCCAGTACCCGACCTACGGCAACGACCCCGCGATATACGAGCAGGTCAACCGGCTCGTGCGACCGTTCGACGCGGGAGTGGTCGACCTCGCCGGTCGCCTCTCCGCCGGCCTGGGGGCGAACTACAGCGTCTATTGGCTGTGCGCGCTGTTCGACTGGGTGACAAGCGAGCTCACGTACACCAGCGACCCCTCGGACGACGACGTCTGGTCGCCACCCGGCGACACGCTCGCGGCCGGGGGCGGGGACTGCGAGGACTACTCCATCCTCATCTCGTCCGTGGTCGAGCTCTGGGGCGGGAACACGAGGTTCTACGTCATCACCCAGCACGCCTTCGCGGCCGTCTACCTCGGGCCGCCCACGATGGACTCCGGCGCGGCCGCCGCGGCCCTGACTCGCTACCACGGCACCTCGGCGCGGTACGCCTGGTTCGTCGACGACCTGGGCTACTGGGTCATCGCGGACGGGACCTCCAGCCAGTTCCTGGGGGGCCTGCCCTTCAACGGCGTCGCGACCGACACGGCGGGCAGCTGGGACATAAGCCCCACCGAGTACCTCTACGTCACGGACGTGGTGCCCGTCGCGCTATGACATGACGTCGCGGGGCGCAAAATCCTCGGACCATCGGCTCACTTTATCTCCCTGACGAGCGCCTGGGCCGCCTTCCGCACGGCCTCGTCCGAGGTGAGCTTCGGTTGCCAGCCGAGCGATTTGATGCGAGCGATGTCCAGCCCCATCACCTTGACGTCGCCCTTCCATCCGCGGCCCCCGTCGACGCCGCCCGTCGTGCGGTACCGCACGCCGAACAGGCCCATCGCCTCCGTCACCATCTCCGCGATGGCCACGACGGTGGTCGTCTGCTCGGTACCGATGTTGAATATCTCCAGGGCGGCCTTCCTCTTCAGCCGGGCCAGCATCATGGCCTCGATGCAGTCGGAGACGTAGATGTAGGACTTGCGCTGCTTGCCGTCCCCGAGGATCTCCAGCTCGTTGGGGTTCTTCCTGAGCTTCCCGATGAAGTCGTATATGACCCCGTGGGTTCCGCGCGGGCCGATGACGTTGGCGAAGCGGTATATCGTTGCCTTGAGGCCGAAGGTGCCCGCGTACGAGGAGATGAGGCCCTCGCCCGCGAGCTTCGTGGCCGCATAGACGGATATGGGCACGAGCGGCCCGTAGTCCTCGGGCGTGGGGATCCTCGTGGCCTCCCCGTAGACGGTGGAGGTCGACGTGTAGACCATCTCGGGCACGTCCTGGAACCGCATCGCCTCCAGCACGTTGTAGGTCCCGATGATGTTCTGCTCCACGTGGACGTAGCCGCTCTCCGCCGATGTCCTGACGTCAGGGTTGGCCGCGAGGTGGAAGACCAAGTCGACGTCCTTGAAGTACGGGAGGATGGAGTCGAACTTGGTCACGTCGGTGCGCACGAGCCTCAGCCGGTCCTCGCCGTACCAGCGGTTCAGGAACTCCTCCGAGCCCGCGGTCAGGTTGTCGAGAACCCAGACCTCGGCCCCCTCGTTCATCAGCCTGTCCACGACGTGCGAGCCGATGAAGCCCGCGCCGCCGGTGACGACCACGCGTGCGCCCGAGAGCGCTGCCATGTTCATCCTCCCCGTATGCGATTGACGATGAGCCTGTGAGATGGACGTGTCATCGTGCCCTGGCCCCCCTTGGTCCTCCGTCGCGCGCGCGTTGCCCCTGCGAGGCGGGCATGGCCCTCCTGCAAAGCACGAAGGCCCCGTGCTCCCGCTCGTACGGGTCCAGCTCCACGAAGTCCACGACCTCGTAATCCGAGCCCTCGACCTCCCGGCGCACGGCCTCGTAGACCTCGCGTGCGGGAACGGAGACGTCGACGGACTTGGCCTTGACCACGAGCACCGCGCGACCGTCCGGGGCCAGGAACGCGTCCGCGTTGCGGCGCAGGATGTCCCACTGGTCGCGCTGGGCCACGTCCTGGTAGAGCACATCGACATGGCCGCCCACGTGGGCGCGGTAGGCCGCGGGCGTGCGGGCGTCCGCGAGCACCGGCACGACGTTGGGGCGCGCGCGCGCGACCTCGACGAGCTCCCGGAAGGGGTCCGGCGCGAACTCGACCGCGATGACCGTCCCCCGCGCGCAGATGTCGGACACGAAGGAGACCGTCGTGCCGGCGCCAGCGCCCAGGTAGAGCACGCGGGAGGACTCCGTGAACGGCCAGGCGCGCACCCTCCTCTTCACCATGGCCGCGAGCTTGGTGCGGTTGGGCGGGAACGGCCGGTACTCGTGACCGTTGTCGCCCCTCACGGGCGCGCCGACATCGCCGTGCGCGGCGAGGGCCCCGGGCACCAGGCTGCGCGTGTAGAGGTCGACGCCGTCCGTGTATACGCCCGCCAACCGATGGGGGCTTATGGCCTTTGAGTGCATCGCGACATCCCTTGTGTATTGTCACTTGAGCTTGTGCGAGCACCTCGGGCAGACGGTCCACTCCTCCATCAGCAGCTTGCCGCAGCGCGGGCAGCGGTTCTTCGCGATCTCCGCCGCCACCTTGGCCTCGCCCTTGCCGGCCTTGCTCGCGGCCACCTTCTGGACGAGCTTCTGGACGTTGCCCATGCTTATCACGGGCGTGTTCTTGCTCAGGGGAACCTTCTTCTCGACAGCCTTTATCGGGAACGTGGCCTCGGTCGAGAGCGATCGACCGGCCTTGTCCGTCCATGTGACGGTGACCTTGAGCGTCGATTCGCCCGGACCGACGGCGGTGATGTTGAACGCGCGGTTCACGTACTCGTTGACGCCGAGGGACTCCACGGGCTCTATGGGATCGACCCTCACCCCGCCCTCGATGGCCAGGGCGAGCTTGTAGGCGTGGGTCTGCCCCGTGTTCATGAGGATGGTGCGCACCTCCACGGGGGACCCGGGCGCGAACGTCTCGCGGACGACGCCCAGGACCGACATCTCGGGCTGGGCCTTCTGCAGCATCCGGCTCGCGACCTTCGTCGCGGCCTCGGCGTACTTCGCGGCCGAGCCGTAGTCCTCCTTGTCCAGCTCGGCCTGCGCCTTCTGCAGCAGCACCTCGGCCTCGAGCACGTTGAGCCCGAAGGCCTTGGCGTTCTCGAGGACCTTGCGCGCCTCCGCCACGGACGTGTCGAAGTAGCGGTAGTTGTCGAACATGTACACCTTGCGGTCCTTCGAGCCCGCCACGATGTAGTGGCCCTTCTCCGAGATGCCCAGGCTCGTTATCTCGCCGCCGGTCGGGAAGTCCCACAGCATCATCGCGACTTTGTCGAGGAGCGTGACACGCCCGTCCTCGGTGCCGACCGCGAAATACTCGCCCGACTCCGCCAGGGCGAGCGCGGTCACCCGCGCCGTCGCCTTCCACCTGTGCAGCACGGCACCGTCCTTGGCCAGGACGGTCATCTCGGCGCCCATCGCCTGGAGCATGAGATTGCCCTGGTCCGAGATGGCGAGCTCGCGCACGGTCTCGGGCGTCTTGGGGTTCCAGATCATGGACCCCGAACGGTTGAGGAAGTACGTCCTGTGGTCCGCGGAGGAGGTGAGGATGTAGTCGGCCGAGCCGTTGATGGCGAGCGATTCTATGGGGCCCATGGTCTTGTAAGACCAGTAGAGGTTGCCCGAGTGGTCGAAGCAGTAGATGAACGCGTCGTACGAGCCCGTGATGGTGTACCGGCCGTCGCGCGTGATGGCCACGTGCCGGATCTCGCCGCCGACCTTCTGGTTCCAGATGAGCGCGCCGTTGGCGGCCACCACGTAGACGTTGCGGTTGTCGGAGCCCAGCGCGACGTAGTTGCCGTCGGTGGTCAGGTCCATGCCCATGACGGGGCGGTTGACGCGGCGACGCCACAGGAGGGCGCCCGCCTTCGAGAAGAAGGAGATGATGTTGTCGTAAGTCGAGGTGCAGATGAACTCCCCGTTGGGGGAGATGCGGACCCGTACGACGGGGGTGCCCAGGTTCTGGCCCCAGAGCGCGCGGCCGGTCTTGTCGAAGAGGTAGAGGTAACCGTCCTGGGAGCCGGCGGCGATGAGCTCGCCGGACGCGGATATCGACACGTCCAGGACATGGCCCCGTGTGACGTACTCCCATGCCTTGACGGCTTCCATGGCCCCCTGCCTCCGTCTAGCGCGCCGAGTATCCACCGGGCGAAGCATATAAGGCGATGCTCCGTAGATATATATTGCGTTCCCAGGAGGGCCCAAGTGGCACCCCCTGGATCGGTGCCGGAGCGTCGATGCGCCCTGAAGGCCCTGAACAGTCCGACGATGCCCGCTGCCGGGACGCGGCGCAACCGCCTCGCCGCGACCGTCCTGCTGTCGCTCGCCGCCTACGCGGCGCTCTGGGCGGCGACGGCGTCGCAGCCCTGGGGACATGCCGCAGCGATGCTACTCGCGTTCGTCGCCCTGCCGGCCTGCATCATGATGGCGCTCGGCGGCGAGCGCCTGGACCTGGGGCGCATGGACAGATGGCTTCCGCTGTCGTTCGCGGTCTACCTCCCGTTCATGGCATGGACGCTCGCCTACCTCCCGTCCCACGCCGGCTTCTTCCAGGACTGGGCGCGCGTCGACGGGGGTGCCCCGGCGATGCTCGCGCGCGCCATCGGCATCGCGGTCGCCGTGGCCTCGGTGGACTTCTTCTGCAGGCGGGTGGTGCAGCGCGCCTGCGCGGACGAGTGGGGACGGCCCGCGGGGCTCGCGGTCGCGACGGTCGCATGGATGCTGGGCCACGTGCCGGAGCTCCTCTGGCTCCCGGACGTCATGGGCCTCTCGAGCGCCATCGCCTACGTGACCCTCGCGGGCGTGCTCGGGGGGTACGCCTACATGAGGGGCGGGAACGTCGCCGGCCTCATGCTGGGGCACGCGGCCCTCAACTGGGTGGCGATGGCTGCCGCGGCGATGTGGGCATGAGGCGCGCGGCCCCGCGGGTCAGAACCTGGCAGGGTCGGTCCATACGAACGAGTCGACGTCGAACCTCGCCATGAGGCGCAGCGACCGGGCCATCCATGGCTCGGTAACCAGGCCTCGGCGCTGCAGCCTCCCCACGAGCTCGAGGCCCAGGCCCCTCAAATGCTGGATGCGCCTGAGCGTGCCGAGGGAGGCCTCATAGGACGCCAGCCGGTCGGCCGTCGGTTCGAGGCCCCGCCCCAGCACCCTCGATAGGGAGCGCGCCGCGAGGACGCCGGTCTTCATCGCGTCCTCGATGCCGCAGCCGGTCATCGGATTCGCGGCACCGGCCGCGTCCCCGACGAGGAGGGCGCGGTCCGCCGTCACCCTCGGGAGCAGCTCGCACGGGATGTGCTCGCCGCGCAGGAGGGGCGCGTACCGCTCCAGCCCCAGGTCGGCAAGGAACCTCCTTGCCCTGGGGAGCAGGTCGGTCCCGCCCATGCCCCCGACGCCCATGCCGACGTTGAGGCCCCCCTCCTTGGGGAAGGCCCATCCCATGCCGAGCAGGCCGACTTGGAAGTACGAGCCGCGGCGCGCCTCCTCGGGGGGGCCCAGCAGTCCCTCCACGATGGAACGCGGCACGTCCGACTCGAACCGGACCGCGATGTCGCCCCGCCGCGCGCGCAGCGGGCCCCCCGCGAGCCCCAGGGACCTGGCGACTCTGCTGTACGCCCCGTCCGCGCCCACCACGCACAGCGCCGCGAGCTCGGTCCCGTCGCGGAGCAGGACCCTCGCCACGCCGGACGTCGAGAGGTCGACGGATTCGACCTGCGCGCCCTCCATGATGGTGGCCCCCTCCTCTCGGGCGATGTCCACGAGCAGTGCGTCGAGCCTTGTGCGCCTGAACAGGAGCGCGCTGTCCCTGCACTCCGCGACCGGCCTGCCATCGAGGAAGACCCTGTGGCGCCTGATGCGGGCTTCCACCGCCTCGTGGACCCGCTCCCCGACCAGCTGCACGATGCCTGGCCTGGCGATGCCCCCGCAGGGCTTGTCGCGGGGGAACCTGGCGCGGTCCACGAGGAGCACGTCGAGCCCCGAGCGCGCGAGGTGGCGCGCGGCTGTCGAGCCCCCAGGCCCCGCGCCGACCACTATGACGTCGTGCACGCGCACGACCCCTCATCATCTTGGGACGAGGCACTATTCAGGCTTTACGCAAACTACTTAGGGACACCATTGGCCGGGTCGCCCCAGGCTTGGACAAACCCTATATCTCCCTCTCGTCATCATGTCCCCGGACCTGACCGACTGGGCGCCCATCGCGGCCCCTGAGGGATGGAAGGTCGTGGTCGCGATGGTGATAGCGAAGGGAACCTCGGCAGTCGGGCCAGGCGCGGACGGGCCCTCGGGACCCGTCATAGAGCTCAGGGGCCTCACGAAGTACTACGGGCGCCACCGTGGCATCGAGGGGGTCGACCTCAGCATCGGTCGGGGCGAGGTCTTCGGGTTCCTCGGGCCCAACGGCTCGGGCAAGACCACCACCATCAGAACCATGCTGGACCTCATCAGGAGGACGGGGGGCGAGTGCCGCGTCCTGGGCCTCGACTCCGAGGCGGGCAGCAAGGAGATCCGGCGCCGGACGGGGTACCTGCCCGGCGAGTACGGCCTCTACGAGACGCTCACCGTCGAGGTCTTCCTCGGCTTCCTGCTCGACCTCCGCGACGCGCGGCGCTTCGAGGGGCGCATGCGCGAGCTCGCGGATATGTTCGAGCTCGACCTGGGCAGGCGCATCCGGGAGCTCTCCAAGGGCAACCGCCAGAAGGTCGGCCTCGTCCAGGCGTTCATGCACGACCCGGAGCTCGTCATCCTCGACGAGCCCACCTCTGGGCTCGACCCCATCATGCAGCAGCGGTTCTACGCCCTGGCGAGGAGTGAGTGCGCGCGTGGGCGAACCGTGTTCATGTCCTCGCACCTGCTTTCCGAGGTCGAGAGCGTGTGCGACCGCGTCGCCATCGTGCGGGACGGCCGGCTCATCATGGTCGAGCGCCTCGACGAGCTCAAGGATCGGTTCGGCAAGGTGCTGCACGTGACCTTCGAATCGGACGTGCCCAGGTCCGCGCTCGAGGGGCTGGGCGCGACCGACCTGAGGCAGGAGGGCCGCAGCTTCATCATGACGGTCAGGGGCGAAATCGACGAGGTCGTCAAGGCGGTCGCCGCGCACCACGTGGTCTCGCTCACGATGGAGACGTACCACCTCGAGCAGCTCTTCTTCGATCTCTACAACGGGGGTGGCCATGACGGGGCATCGCCGTCCCAGGGCGCACGGACGGAAGGAGGGGAGAAGCGATGAATCCTCCCCTGGGCATGCACCTGCTGTGGATGACCCTCCGCCAGACCTGGAAGGGGCTCCTGATCTTCTCGGCCATCCTGGTCTTCATCACCTGGGGCATGACGCTCGTGTACCCCGAGTTCCTGGAGATGCAGGAGGAGGACCTCTCCGAGGCGCAGGGCATCAAGCTCTCCTGGCAGGACGAGGACAAGGACATCATCAACCTCACCTGGCACCCGGTCCCGGGCGCCGTCAACTACACCGTGCTCGAGAACAACCAGAGCTTCGACATCTCGACCATCATCGCGCTGCTCGGCGGTGACCCGGCCAACCTGACAATCTCGGTCGCCTACGTGGGCACGGGCACCTCGCTCGTCAAGGCCGTCGACGTCAACCAGACTTGGTACTACACCGTCCTGATCCACCTCGCCGACGGGAACATGACGGGCACCGGCGTCGTCACCACGAAGGACATCGGCATCACCATCTACGAGAAGATGATGGAGGACCCCGTGTACTCGGCCTTCAGCGGGGGCCGCAACATCAACATCTTCTCCTTCAGGGGCTTCGTCGATGTGGAGCTCATGTCCTACTGGGCGCTGATGGTCGGGTTCTACGCCGCCTACTTCGGCGTCGGGTCCGTGTCCCGCGACGTCGAGCGCAAGACCATGGACATCCTCCTGTCGACGCCACTGAGCCGGCGCAGGCTGCTGCTCGAGCGCGGCGCGGCCGTCGCGCTCGCGATGCTGCTGCTCTCCGTCGTGGGCGGCATCGGGGTCCTTATCGGGGGCGTGCAGGCCGGCGTCGACGTGCCCGCGGGGGACGTGATGGCCGCGTTCATAGGCTGCTGGCCCCTGCTGGTCGCCATCGGGGCCCTGAGCATGCTGCTCTCGGTCCTCCTCAACGACCAGAAGGCGGCGATGGGGCTGAGCTTCGCGCTCGTGCTCGTGTTCTACGTGCTCAACTACGCCTCGTTCCTGTCCAAGGGGCTCAAGTCCCTCAGGTGGGTTACGCCGATGGGCTACTACGACCACACGGGCCTCATTCTCGGCGACTGGTCCCGGTGGGGCGACGTCGGCGCGATGCTCGCGCTCACGGCGGCCATCGCGCTGCTCGCGGCGTGGCTGTTCCAGCGCAAGGAGCTTCCCACCTGAGGCGCAAGGTAGAAATGCGCCCACGCGCCCTCCGGCTACCGATGACGGAACCCTCGCGGCAGCGCGGATGCATCCTGCTCGGCTCGGGCGCCATCGTGTTCCACCCGGCCGGCGACCGGGTGCTCATGGTGCGCCACCGCGACATGGAGGGCGACTTCTGGAGGGGGAGGTGGATATTCCCCGGCGGCCTCGTAGAGCTCGGCGAGACGCTCGCGCGGGCCGCGGCGCGGGAGGTCGAGGAGGAGACTGGCGTGAGGGTCAGGGTCGGGCACGCCATACCCCCGCACGACCGCATCGTCCGCGCGCGCGACGGCACCGTCGAGCTCCACGTGGTCTACAACATCCACTGGGCGCTGGCGATGGGCGATGCCATCAGGCCGGGCGACGACGTGGCGGACGTGGCGTGGTTCACCGCCGCCGAGCTGCGCGCGGCCGAGGCGGACGTCCACGAGGACACGTGGCACCTCGTCTCGCACGTGGGGCTCCTGGACCTGCTCGACCGCGGCGTCCACGGCCTCGGGTCCCTGCCGTTCTTCCGGTGAGCCGGCAGGGAGGCTCCCGCGCCCCGGACGGCGACATCATCCGGGCGGGCCGCCTTCGCCCTTTTCGCCGTGGGCCTCCCATTTGGTGCCCTTGGCGCGCACGGTGGCGTCCGCCTCGCGCTCCTTGCCGAGCTCGTACGCGAGCATCCCGTGGCACTGCTGGCAGTGGACCTCCCCGTCGACCAGGAACAGCTCCTCCCCCAGCGCGACCTCACGGCCGCAGATGGTGCACACCCTGCTGGACCGGGGGGCCTCTGGCGCCTCCGCTGCGCGTGGCGCGCGCGGCCTGCGCAGCCTGAGCGCGTGCGCCGTCACAGGGTCAAACATTGAACTCCTCGGTGATGGTGTACCCCGCCTTCCAGGCCTCGGGCTCGCCCTCGGAGCCCTTCGGGACCCTCACGTAGAAGATGGTCCGGCACTCGGTGCACGCGTAGGCGTTGCGGCCATCGGCCAGGAAGAACGGGACAAGGGAGCCGTCCTTGCACATTCCGCACTTGGGGTAATCGCTCATCCGCCGTCCTCGGGGCAAGGATTGGCAGATGGCATATTTACCCCTTTTGGGGCCGTTGCCGGCGATTGCCACTGATGGTTCTCAGTGCCACCTTATGAGGGCCGGGCCCCTCGTGGGCGTCGATGGGCGCGGACCTCGTCCTGCTCGCGGCCGTCGCCGCCTCTGTCATCGGGGCACTGCTGGGCTGCCTGACGGGCCTGGTCCCGGGCTTCCACACGAACAACGTCGCGGCCGTGATGCTCGCGCTCGCGCCGGCGACGGGGGCCGCACCGCTCGCCGCGGCGTGCATGGTCATGTCCTGCGCGGCGGCGCACGCCCTTTCCGCGGCCATCCCGTCCATCTTCCTGGCCGCCCCCGAGGGGAACGCGGTCATCGGGGTGCTGCCAGGCCACAGGCTCCTCCTCGCGGGCAGGGGCGCGGAGGCGCTCCGCCTCCACGTCGGGGGCTGCCTGGGCGCGCTTGCGGTCTCGCTGGTCATGCTCGTACCCCTGAGATGGGCCCTCGCCCCGCCGGTCGACCTCCACGGAAGGCTTTTGCCCTGGCTCGGCCCCGCCCTGCTGCTGGGCAGCGCACTGGTGGTGCTGGCGGAGGGCGTGCGCCCCAGACCATCGGGGACTGGATCGAGGGGATGGCGCTCGGCGGCGGTGGCGGCGCTGCTGATGCTCGCCTCGGCCGCCCTGGGGCACCTGTGCGTGTTCGACCGCCGCGCGCTGCTCGCGATCGGGGGGATAGGCCCCTTGTTCGTGGGCCTCTTCGGGCTGCCCACGCTGCTGCTTGCCGTCCTCGACCCGCCCACGTCGGCCACGGGACCGATAGGGGACGTCGCGGGCACGGACGAGCGCTCTGCCAGGACCGGCCCCTGGCTGGGGGGGCCTTCACGCTGGCGCGTGGTGCTGAAGGGCTCGATGGTCGGCGCCCTCGTGGGATGGTTCCCCGGGACGTCCTCGGGGCAGGCCACGATGCTCGCGGTCGTGCGGTCGGGGGATGCCCCGGAGGGCGCTCTCGAGGGGGCGAGGCGCTACGTGCTGGGCGTCGCCGCTGTCGGGACGGCGAACGTGGTGTTCAACCTCGCGGCGCTCGCCACCTTCTTGCGGGTGCGCAGCGGCGCGACCGCCGCGGTGGGCGGATTGATGACATGGGCGACCGCGCCATGGACGGGACTCCTCCCGCCGGTCGAGGTGGGCGCGCTCCTGCTGGCAATATCCATCGGGGCGTCCGTGGCCGCGCCCGTGGTGCTGATGGGCGGTCGGGTGGCGGCGGCGGCCAGGCCCCTGCTGTCGGACCGACGTCTTCTGCTCCTGGTCGCGGCCGCCCTCGCGGCCATCTGCGTCCTGCCAGGAGGCGCCCGTGCCGCCCTGGTCCTCGTGGCCGCCACCTCCCTGGGGATGCTCCCGCCGCTGCTCGGCGTGATGAGGGTCCACCTCATGGGGGCGATGACAGTCCCGGTGGCAGTGGGGCTGCTCCTGGGCTAGGGGGCCTGTGGCCTGTCAGAGCGCGGGGGGGCTCAGGTACTGCAGGTCGGAGACGAGGTGCGTGAACGCGCCGACCACGGCGGGCACCAGGAGCGAGGGGACGAGGAGCCAGAATGCCCCGACCAGCGCAGCCCCCATCGCCAGGTGCGTCACCGCTGCCTTCCTCAGCAATCCTCTCGAGCGCAGCATCCCGATGAAGCCCTTGAAGTCCCTGCCCACGTTGCGAGGGTCGGTCCAGCGCCGGAGGGAGGCATCACCGCGGGCCGCGGCCGCCACTATGACCATGATGTCCATGTCGATGACCGCGCCGACGGCCCCACCGACCAGTGCCCACGCGACGAGGCTGATAGCCCCGTCATCGCCAAGGAATGGCCAGATGGCAGCGGAGACGACCGCGCCGACTACGAGATGGACCTGGGGCATCATGGGCGCCTCCCCATGGGCAAGGGCGCATTTGAAAGGCGCGGTATCCCTAATGTGCGGCACCGCCCTCGTCCCGGCCTGTGGGGGGACGGTCCAGGGAACGATGGCTGCATGGTTAATTACCCCCCGGGAGGATATCCGGGGTCCCGGACGGCCCAAGGGGCGCCGGGACACGGCAGGGAGGTCATGGCATGGAGCAGGTGCGTCTCGAGGCCGAGGGACCCGTGGCCATCGTGAGGATGGCCCATGGCGCCAACAACGCCATCGGACCGGGGATGGTGGGGGACCTGGCGGGGGCCCTCGACACCGTGCGCGCTGACCGCGGCGTCCGGGCGGTCGTCCTCGCGAGCGCGGCCGACAGGTACTTCTCCATCGGGCTGGACCTCCCGGAGCTCCTCCCGCTCCCCAAGGCGGCCTTCGAGGGCTTCATGCGCTCGTTCGACCTGCTGTGCGTGGACCTCTACGAGCTCCCCAAGCCGACGGTCGCCGCCATCTCCGGCCACGCGACCGCGGGAGGTGCCATCCTGGCCCTCTGCTGCGACCGCCGCGTCATGGGCACGGGGAGGAGCGTGATGGGCCTCAACGAGGCGAGGCTCGGCGTGCCCGTCCCGTACCTCCCCGACAGGGTCGTCCGCGACCTTCTCGACGGCAGGGCGGCCCGTGCCGTCCTCGAGGACGGGGGGTTCATGCGCTGCGACGAGCTCGAGGCGCTGGGCCTTGTCGACGCGGTCGTGCCCCCCGGGCGCGTCCTCGGCGAGGCCGTCGCGAGGGCCAGCGCGCTCGCGGCGCATCCACCGGGGGCCATCGCGGCCATCAAGCGCAACCGCACGGAGGCCGTCCTCGCCGCCGTGCGGCCGGCCATGGAGGCCAAGAGGCGGGAGTTCATCGACCTGTGGTACTCCGATGCCGCGCGCGCGGGGCTGCGCGAGGCGATGGAGCGGTTCTGAGGCGCTTGCTCGCATGGCGGACCCGGGCGTCCGTCTGGCCTCATGGCAGGCCGATCAGTACTCGTCCCAGGCTTTGATGAGCAGCGCTGTCTCGCCCGTCCAGGCCAGCGCCTGGATGAAGGCCCTGGCGAGCTGGACGTTCGCGAGCAGCGGCACGCCCATGGACGCGGCGTACCGCCTCACCGCGGAGGAGACGTCGTCGCTCGTCCGCGAGTAGCCCTCGGGGATGGAGATGACCAGGTCGAACGCGCCCTTGGACATGAGCGTGCCCACGTTGGGCTCGCCGGGCTCGTGGATCTTGTGCACCAGTGTCGAGGAAACTCCGTTGGCCTGGTAGAACTCGCGCGTGTGCTCGGTCATGTACAGCGGCAGCCCCAGCATCGCCAGCTCCCTGATGGCGTCGAGGAGCCTGTAGCGGTTGTCGTCCCCGTTGACGGTCACGAGCACGCCCTTCCGGGGCAGCACGAAGTCGGTCGCGAGGAGGCCCTTCAGGATGGCCTCGTCGAGGCTCTCCCCGAACGTGCCCACCTCGCCCGTGGATGCCATCTCCACCGACGGGAGGGGGTCGGTGCCGCGCAGCCTCGAGTACGAGAACTGGGGGGCCTTCACGGCGACGTAGTCGAGCTCGAGCGCGCTCGGGTGCACCTCGGACACCTCCTCCCCGAGCATCACGCGGGTCGCGAGGCGCGCGAAGTCCATCTTGAGCGCCTTGGAGACGAACGGTACGGACCTTGACGCGCGCAGATTGCACTCGATGACCATGATGCGGTTCTCGCGCGCGAGGAACTGGATGTTCATGGGGCCCGTCACGCGCAGCGCCTGGGCTATCTCCCTGGTGATGGACTTCACGCGGCGCACCGTCTCCAGGTACGTCCGCTGGGGCGGCAGGACCATCGTCGCGTCGCCCGAGTGCACGCCCGCGTTCTCGATGTGCTCCACGACCGCCCACACGAGCAACCGGCCGTCGCGGGCGACGGCGTCGATCTCTATCTCCTTCGTGTTCTCGAAGTACTTCGAGACCACCACCGGGTGGTCCTCGGCGACCTTGGCGGCGCGGCCGAGGCAGTAGAACAGGTCGTCGTCATTGAACGCGACCGACATGGCCGCGCCCGACAGCACGTACGAGGGCCGCACGAGCACCGGGTAGCCCACGGCCTTCGCGAACTTCTGCGCGCCCTCTATCGATGAGGCCTCCGTCCACGGGGGCTGGTCGACGCCGAGGCGGTCCAGCAGACCGGAGAACCGGTGGCGGTCCTCCGCGCGGTCGATGTCGTCCGCGTGCGTGCCCAGGATGCGCATGCCGGCCTGGTGGCACTTGGACGCCAGGTTGTTCGGTATCTGGCCACCGAAGGACACGAAGACACCGTCGGGCCGCTCGAGCTCGTAGATGTCCTGCACCCGCTCGAACGACAGCTCCTCGAAGTAGAGCCTGTCGCAGTTGTCGAAGTCCGTCGAGACCGTCTCGGGGTTGTAGTTGACCATGATGGTCTCGTAGCCGGCCTCGCGGGCGGTCCGTATGGCCTGCACGCAGCACCAGTCGAACTCGACCGAGGAGCCGATGCGGTACGCGCCCGAACCGAGCGCCATCACGGCGCGCCGGCGGGGGAATACCACGTCATGCGCGTCCCCCTCGTAGGTCATGTACAGGTAGTTCGTGCGGGCGGGGAACTCGGCTGCGAGCGTGTCTATCTGCCTGACCACCGGCAGCACGCCGAGCCGCTTGCGCTCGGCCCGGACATCGGATTCCGTCCTGCCGGTGAGCTTGCCCAGCTGGTGGTCCGAGAAGCCCATCCGCTTGGCCCTCGCCATGATCGCGCGGTCGAGCGAGGGGCGCCCGCGCAGCTCGTTCGCGAGCTGGACGACGGCCCTGATGCGCTCCAGGAACCAGGGGTCGATGGCGGTGCTCGCGTAGAGCTCCTCGATGCTCGCGCCGTCCGCGAGGGCCTCCGCGACCTGCAGGATGCGCGAGTCCGTGGGCGTCGCGCACTCCTTGCGCGGCTCCGCGGCCGATGCGTCGTCGTTCGCGACCAGGCCGTGGATGCCCACCTGGAGCATCCGCAGCGCCTTCTGGAGCGCCTCCTCGAAGTTGCGGCCGATGGCCATGACCTCGCCGACGGACTTCATCTCGGAGCCGATCTTCTTGCTCACCTGGGGGAACTTCTGCAAATCCCAACGCGGGACCTTGACCACGATGTAGTCGATGGCGGGCTCGAAGCACGCGCACGTCCTCTGGGTCACCGCGTTGGGGAGCTCCGGCAGAGCGTAGCCCAGCGCGAGCTTGGTCGCGATGTATGCCAGGGGGTAGCCGGTCGCCTTGGACGCGAGCGCGGAGCTGCGGCTGAGGCGCGCGTTGACCTCGATGACGCGGTAGACCGTCGACCTCGGGTCCAGGGCGAACTGCACGTTGCACTCGCCCACGATGCCCAGGTGGCGGACGATTGCGATGGAGGCCGACCGCAACATCTGGTACTCGTCGTTGGAGAGCGTCTGCGTGGGCGCGACCACGATGCTCTCCCCCGTGTGCACGCCGAGCGGGTCCACGTTCTCCATGCTGCAGACCGTGATGCAGTTGTCGGCCGAGTCCCGCACGACCTCGTACTCTATCTCCTTCCAGCCGCCCAGGTACTCCTCGATGAGCAGCTGGTCGCTGCGCGACAGCGCGCGCGTCGCGACGTCCAGGAGCTCGGCGGCGTCGCGGGCCACGCCCGAGCCCTGGCCTCCGAGCGCGAACGCCGCGCGGGCCATCACCGGGTAGCCGATGGATTCGGCCGCCCGGAGCGCCTCGTCGACCGACGTGGTGGGGACGCTCTTGGGCACGGGAAGGTCGATCTCCTTCATCCGCTCCACGAACCTCTGCCGGTCCTCGGTGTCCTCGATGCTCCGGACCGGCGTGCCCATCACGGCGACGCCGTGCTCCTGGAGCACGCCCTCCCTGTTCAGGGCGACGCCGCAGTTGAGGGCGGTCTGCCCCCCGAACGCGAGAAGGATGGCGTCGGGCTGCTCCCTGGCGATCACGCGCGCGACGAACGCGGGCGTCACCGGCAGGAAGTAGACGCGGTCTGCCACGCCCTCGGAGGTCTGGACGGTCGCGATGTTGGGGTTGACAAGGACGGTGGAGATGCCCTCCTCCTTGAGCGCCTTTAGGGCCTGCGTGCCGGAGTAATCGAACTCGCCCGCCTGGCCGATGCGCAGCGCGCCCGAGCCCAGCAGCAGCACCTTCTTGGGGAGCTTGCTAGGGGGCGCGGCGCCCACCCCCCTTGCCCCTCACCATCGCCTCGAACCTATCGAAGAGCTCCCTGGCGTCGCCCGGGCCCGGCCCTGCCTCTGGATGGAACTGCACCGCGAACGCGGCGCCGTCCTTCCGGCGCACGCCCTCGCAAGTGCCGTCGTTGGCGTTGACGAACGACACCTCCCAATCGGGGGGGAGGCTCTGCGGGTCGACGGCGTAGCCATGGTTCTGGGCGGTGATGTGGCACCGACCCGTCCCGAGCTCGAGCGCGGGCTGGTTCTGGCTGCGGTGGCCGTAGGGGAGCTTGAACGTCTTCCCCCCCGCGGCGAGGCTGAGCATCTGGCAGCCGAGGCACACGCCCATCGTCGGCACGCCGGCCTCTAACACGCCGCGGACGTTGGCGGCCGTCCTGCGGTAGCTCGCAGGATTGCCCGGGCCGTTCGCGATGAGGACGCCCGCGGGCTCGACTCCCAGGGGGTCGTCGCAGTAGGGAAGACGGACCACCTCGAGGCTCCGCGCTATCGCCGCGCGGAGGATGCTCGTCTTGACGCCCGCATCGACCACGACCACCCGGGGGCCCGCGCTCGCGTTGTAGGTGATGGGCTCCTTGCACGACACCTCGGCCGCCAGGTCCCGCGCGTTGGGGTCCTCGAAGGCGACCGTCTCTCCGTCGTGCACGATGCGGCCTGGCATGACCCCACGCGCGCGAAGGCGCTTGGTCAGGGTGCGCGTGTCGACGCCGGTGACGCCGGGCACGTCCTGGGAGTCGAGCCACTCGTGGAGCGATCGGACGGCATCGTGGTGCGAGTGGTAATGGGAGAGGCGGGAGACGACGAGGCCCGCGACCTGGATGCGCTCGGATTCGAAGTTCCTGGGCAGCCCGTGCTCGTCCGCGCCCTCGGCGGGCACGCCGTAGTTGCCCACCAGGGGATACGTCAGGACGAGTATCTGGCCGCGGTAGGAGGGGTCGGTGAGCGCCTCCACGTAGCCGACCATGCCCGTGTTGAAGACGACCTCACCGGCGATGGGGCGCGGCGCGCCGAAGGCCTCACCTGAGAAGGTGGTGCCATCCTGAAGCTCGATGTGCGCGATATCCAGTGCCATCCGGGACCGGAGGAACAGCGAACGGGGATAAAAGGTTATGGACCCGGCCGGGAGCGGGTCGCGACCCGCATCTCCCGGCACCGGGTCGCGACGGCCTCCTTGCGCAGCCCCTCGAGGAGGGCGGCGCCCACCCCCCGCCCGCGCATCGTCCTCCGGACGGCGAGATGGACGACGTTCGCGATGGGGGTACCGTCAGCGCCCACGTCGATGCGCAGGGCGCCGAGACCGACCACCGTCCCCCCCTCGACCGCCACCGCGATGACGGCGCGAATCGACGGCTCGTCCATCGTCGAGAGCGCGCGAGCTGCCCTTTCCTCCGAGAGCCAGGATTCCCTGAGCATCTCCTCGATGCCCGGCCGGTCGGCCTCGGTTGCCACGCGGACGCAAATCGCAGGTCCGTCCACGGGGTGCAATGTGCGCAGGGGGATATCGCCCTTTCCCGTATGCGCTCGGCGCCGCCGTGCAGGGGCATCGCTGGGGGCGGAGGGGGAAGGAAGAAAGGAAGATGGGGGCCTGGCCCCTCGCCAGGGCCCCCGTGTCATGTCCGCTCAGACCTTCGGCGGGGCCTTGATGAAGCCAGACTTCATCAGGTGGGTCGTCATCCTGCGCGACCGCCTGATAATGCGCTCGGCCTGGTCCATCAGCTCCTGCCTCGTGGGCTTGATGCGCGCGATGCCCTGCTCGATGGCCTTGAGGCCCACCGCCACGGCCTCGCGCGGGAAGACCTCCCACTCGGACATCTTGGGAACGATGTACTCGCGCGTGAGCCCCTTGTCCGATGCGGTCCTCGCGATCTCCATGGCCGCCGCGATGCACATCTCGTCCGTGATGGTCGTCGCGCGGACGTCGAGCGTGCCGCGGAAGATGCCTGGGAAGCCCAGGGAGTTGTTGACCTGGTTGGGGAAGTCCGACCTGCCGGTGGCTATGACGTATGCCCCGGCCTCCGCGGCCTCCCAGGGCCAGATCTCGGGCACCGGGTTCGCGCACGCGAACACGATGGACTTGCTGGCCATGACCCGTACCTCCTCGGGCTTGATGGTCCCAGGACCGGGTTTCGAGGCCGCCAGGCAGGCGTCGGCGCCCCTCATCGCGTCGATGAGCTTGCCGGTCACGCCCTCGGCGTTGGAGTTGATGCACATGTCCCACTTCGTCGGGTCGACGTTGGGGTCGATGTCGGTGCGACCCGGGTGCAGGGGGCCCTTGCTGTCCACCATGATGATGTTCTTCTTGGTCACGCCCGCCGCGACGATGACGCGCGCGATGGCGATGTTCGCCGCCCCCGCGCCGACCATCGTCACCTTAAGCTCGGACAGCTTCTTGCCGACGAGCTTGGCGGCGTTGATGAGGCCCGCCGCCTCGATGGTGGCCGTGCCCTGCTGGTCGTCATGCCAGACGGGTATCTCGGCCTCCTTGCGCAGCCGGTCGAGGATGTAGAAGCACTTGGGCTTGGCGATGTCCTCGAGGTTGATGCCGCCGACGCACGGCTGCAGCAGCTTCACGAACTCGATGATCTTCTCGGGGTCCTTGGTGCCGATGCACAGGGGGTATGCGTCCACGCCGCCGAGGTACTTGAACAGCAGCGACTTGCCCTCCATGACGGGCAGCCCGGCCTCGGGGCCGATGTCGCCCAGGCCCAGCACACGGGTGCCGTCCGAGACGACGGCGATGGTGTTCCACCGGTTGGTGTGGATGTAGCTCGCCATCTTGTCCTTGTTGATGGCCTTGCATGGCTCTGCAACGCCCGGGGTGTACCAGACGGCGAAGTCATCGAAGCTCTTGATCGCGCACTTCGGGATGACCTCTATCTTGCCCTGGTAGAATGGATGGTAGGCCATGGCAAGCGCCTTGGGCCTGTCGGCCTTCCTCAACAGCTCCTCGACCGAGTAGGTCTTCTTCTCCGCGGGCTTGGCCGCCCTTACGGCCTTCCTCGGTGCCCGCTTGGCGACCTTCTTGGCCGCTCTTCTGATGGACTTCTTTGGTTTTGGCATGCGGACCCTCCTGGGGGCTTACCCCGCCCTTGGGGGGAGGGGGAATCAGGCTTCCGCTATTTAACGGCTGGGAATGGGACCCCAACGGCCCTTGCCGTCGCGTGCCAGACGGTCCTGGGGGCGAGTCGCGGTCGGTCCGCGGGCCGGTGCCTACTTGAGCAGCTCCCTGGCGATGACCAGGCGCTGTATCTCGGACGTGCCCTCGCCTATCTCGCACAGCTTCACGTCCCTCAGGATGCGCTCGGCCGCGTAGTCGCGGGTGTAGCCGTAGCCCCCGTGTATCTGGACGGCCTTGTTGGCGCACCGGGTCCCCACCTCTGACGCGTAGAGCTTCGCCATCGCGGACTCCTTGAGGAACTTCTTCTTCGCGTCCTTGAGGGCGGACGCGTGGTACACGAGCCACCTGGCCGCTGACAGCTCGGTCGCCATGTCCGCGAGCATCCACTGGATGGCCTGGAACTGCGAGATGGCCTGGCCGAACTGCTCGCGCTCCTTGGCGTACTGGACGGCCAGGTCGAACGCGCCCTGGCCCAGGCCCAGCGCGAGGGCGGCGATGGAGATGCGGCCCTCGTCCAGGATGTCGAGCGCCCCGTGGAAGCCCTTGCCGCGCTCGCCCAGGAGGTTCTCCTTGGGCACGCGGCAGTCCTCGAAGAAGAGCTCCGAGGTCACCGAGCCGTGGAGCCCCATCTTCTTCTCGTCCTTGCCGTAGGTGTAGCCCGGGGTGCCGTTCTCGACCAGGATGGCCGAGATGCCGCGTGTGCCCTTTCCAGGGTCGGTGCGGGCCATGATGACGGTGAGCCCTGCGATGGAGCCGTTGGTGATGAACGTCTTGTTGCCGTTGATGATCCACTCGTCGCCCTCGAGGGCGGCCGTGGTCTCGGTCGCGCCCGCGTCCGAGCCCGCGTTGGGCTCGGTGAGCCCCCAGGCGCCCAGCCACTCGCCGGAGGCGAGCTTGGGCAGGTACTTGCGCTTCTGCTCGTCGGTGCCGTGCCTGAGGATGTGCCCGGTGCACAGCGAGTTGTGGGCGGCGACCGTGATGCCGGTCGAGCCGCACGCGCGCGAGAGCTCCTCGACGACGATGGCGTAGCTCATCGTGTCGGCGCCCGCCCCGCCGTACTCCTGGGGCACCAGCATGCCCATGAAGCCCATCGGCGCCATCTTCCTGCAGATGTCCCAGATGAACTCCTCGCTCTCGTCGTACTGGGCGGCCACGGGCTTGACCTCGTTCTGGGCGAAGTCGTACGCGAGCTGCCTTACCATGAGCTGGGCTTTGGTTAGCTCGAACTGCAAGCTACCACCTCCAGGGGGGCCTACGGGATGCTGGCGCTGGCCCCGGCCGGGACGCCGCCTGGAACGGGTTGGCGCATAATAAATGCTTGCGCGGCCTGGCGTCGGGCCCGCCGCGCACGGCGCCGCCCACGGGCTTCCATGGACAAGCCTTATCTAGGGCCTGCCCATCTCCCGGGCCCGGAAGGTGACGGCGATGGACCTCGGCGAACTGGGCCAGCTGGTAGTCCTCTTCTTCGTCATCATCGACCCCATCACCTCGTTCGCGGTCTTCTTCGTGCTGACGTCCGACAAGACGGAGGCGGAGCGCCTGCGCACAGCCACACTGGCCGTGAGCGTCGCCGCCGTCCTGGCGTACACCGTCCTTTTGCTGGGGTCGTTCCTCCTTGACATGTTCTCGACGAGCATCGACGACCTGCGGGTCGCGGGCGGCATCATCCTGCTCATCCTGGGCATCCAGATGGCGCTGGGGATGTCCTACACGGGCGGCGAGAACGGCGGGGCCCAGAAGTCCGTGCAGGCCATCGCCTCCATCGTGGCGACGCCGTTCCTCTCCGGCCCGGCCACCATCACGGCCATCATCATCTCCGAGTCCGACTACGGCCCCCTCATGACGGGCCTGGCCGTCACTATCGTCCTCGCCTTCACGGCCGCGCTTTTCATCCTCTCGGCCAAGCTCAACAGGTTCATCCACCGCACGCCGGTCCAGATAATGTCCACGGTGCTGGGCGTCATCACCATCGCGTGGGGCGTCAACTACATCCGCACCGGCATCATGGCCGCGCTCGGCCTTTGACGGGCGCCGCGCCCACGGGAGGGGCGCTCTCAGGCGATGAACACGAGGACCTCGGTGACGTGCTTCGTCCCCTTGAGCCTGTTGTGCGCCGAGCGCACGTCCACTGCGTCGCCGGAGAACATCAGCACCTCGCAGCAGTGCCGCGGGCACTGCCCGTCCATCCCCTCGCGGCATTCAAGCTCGGTATGCATGAAGGAGGTGAACACGGCCATGTGCTCGTGGCGGACGGTGCCGACGTCCACCTCGGCCTCGTGGTCGTAGAGCAGGATGATCGCGCCCTCGATGTGGCCCTGCACGCCCTCGAGCTCGACCTTGGACCGGAGCAGGCCCTTGACGGCGTCGCGGACGAGCTCGGACCTGCTCGGGTAGCCCACCTCCTTGACCGCGCGGTCCATCTCCCTGACGGTACCAGGGGGGAGGCTCACGGACACTATCTCCACGTCCTTGCCCCTGCGTGTCATGCGCGCATCCGCCTCGGTCCTGGCGAGCGCCACGGCGGTTAATAAAAGTATTTGAGGCGCAGGCGTGCCGGTTATTAACCATCCCTCCCTCACGGCATCCTCGCCCCGCGCCCCTCCGGGGAAGGGTTATTACGGCCAGGGCCGATTCGACCGTGCCCCCGGAGGCAGTGCGAGGAGACCGAAGCCATGGACGACATCGTGTTCCGCCCGAGCCAGGAGATGGTCGACAAGGCCAACGTGACGCGGTTCATGCGCGCCCACGGCATAGCGACCTACGACGAGCTCATCGAGCGCACGTCGCGCGAGAACGAGTGGTTCTGGGACGCAGTGACGAAGGACCTGGGCATCGAGTGGTTCCGCGGCTACAGCCAGGTGCGCGACACCTCCGCGGGCATCCCCTGGACCAAGTGGTACGTCGGGGGCCGCCTCAACATCGTGCACAACTGCCTCGACCGCCACGCCAAGGGGGGGCTGCGCGGCAAGAGCGCTCTGGTCTGGGAGGGGGAGGAGGGCGCGAAGCGCCTTTTCACGTTCGAGGCGCTCTACCGCGAGGTCAACCGCGCCGCGAACGCGCTGCGCGAGCTCCGCGTCGGCAAGGGCGACACCGTCGGCATCTACATGCCCATGGTGCCGGAGACCGTCATAACGCTCCTCGCCTGCTTCAAGGTCGGCGCCATCGCCATCCCCATCTTCTCGGGCTACGCGCCGCCAGCGGTCGCGCAGCGCCTCCACGACGCGAGGGCCAAGGTGCTCTTCACGGCCGACGGCTCGGTGAGGCGGGGCAAGGGCGTGCGCATCAAGCCCAACGCTGACGAGGCCGTGGCCGCCGTGCCCTCCATCGAGCACGTGGTCGTGGTGAGGCGCACCGGCGACCAGGTGCCCTGGACCGAGGGGCGGGACATCTGGTGGCACGACCTGGTGCCGCGGCAGCGCTCGGTCGCCAGGACGCTGCACATGGAATCCGAGGACGTGGCGCTCATCATCTACACCTCGGGCACGACGGGCCTGCCCAAGGGCACGGTGCACACGCACGCGGGGACGCTCGTCCAGGTGACCAAGGAGGTGGGCTACTTCTTCGACATGAAGCCCACCGACGTGTTCTTCTGGCTCAGCGACATCGGCTGGATGATGGGCCCCTGGATGATAATCGGCGGCCTCTTCCACGGCGCGACCGTGCTCATATACGAGGGCGCGCCCAACCACCCGGGGCCCGACAGGCTCTGGGACATGGTCGAGAGGCACGGCATCACGGTGTTCGGCATCTCCCCCACCGCCATCCGCATGCTAATGACCTCAGGGACCGGGCCGGTGCAGGCGCACGACCTGGGCTCGCTGCGCATCCTGGGCTCGACCGGCGAGCCCTGGGACCCCGAGTCCTGGACCTGGTTCTTCGAGAACATCGGTGGCAAGAGGTGCCCCCTCATCAACATCTCGGGCGGCACCGACATCGTGGGCTGCTTCCTGGCCCCCCTCCCGATATGCGACCTCAAGCCCTGCACCCTGCGCGGGCCCGGGCTCGGCATGGTCATCGACGTGTGGGACGAGGCGGGCCACCCCCTCAGGGGTGAGGTGGGCTACCTGGTCGCGACGCAGCCCGCGCCCTCCATGACGCGGGGGCTGTGGGGCGCGCCCGAGAGGTACATCGAGGCGTACTGGAGCAGGTGGAAGGACGTGTGGGACCACGGCGACTGGGCCCTCGTCGACAAGGACGGGTTCTGGTTCCTGCGCGGCCGCGCCGACGACACCATCAAGGTCGCGGGGCGGCGCATCGGGCCCGCCGAGATCGAGAGCGCGCTCATGGACACCGGCCATGTCACCGAGGCCGCCGCGATTGGCGTGCCCCACGCGGTGAAGGGCGAGGGCATAGTGGCCTTCGTCGTGCTCAAGGCGGGCGTCGAGCCGACCGAGCAACTGCGCGATGCGCTCAAGGACGCGGTCGCGGCGCACCTGGGCAAGGTCGACCGGCCCGAGGACGTGCGGTTCGTACGGGAGCTCCCCAAGACGCGGTCTGCCAAGATAGTGCGCCGCGTCATCAAGAAGCGCTACCTGGGCGAGACCAACCTCGGCGACCTATCCTCCGTGGAAAATCCCGACGCCATTGAGGAGATAGCGCGGTCGCGCTGATGACCCGGTCCGCGCCGCGACGTGGTCCAAGGAGGGCCGACCATCGCGCATTGGCAAAGGCTTATCCACGTTCTTCGCCATTCCCCCGCGGGGCCCGTCGCCCCCTGGTGGATGGTGCGAATGGTGAGGAAGGTAGCGATAGTCGGCGGTGGCATCTCGCGATACGAGAAGCCCCGCAGGGACAACTTCGAGGAGATGATCACCGAGGCGGTCAAGGAGGCGCTGGAGGATAACCCGCGCCTCGACCTCAAGGACGTCGACAACCACGTCCTGTCCTACTTCTCGGACCACTTCGCGCAGCAGCTTGCCGCGAGCTGGATACCGAACGACTACCTCGGACTGGCCCCGCGGTCGGTCATGCGCATCGAGAACGGCGGGGCGGGCCCCGGCACGACGGTGCGCGCGGCCTGGGCCGTCGTCGCCTCGGGGCTGTCCGACCTGTGCCTCGTCACGGGATTCGAGAAGCAGGGCGAGGTGGCCTCGGCGAAGGCGAACGAGTTCATCGCCCTCGCCTCCGACACTGACTGGGACTTCCCCGTGGGAGGGTACTACACCGGCTACTACGCCGCCATGATTCAGCGCCACATGTATCTCTTCGGCACCACCGAGGAGGACATGGCCCTCATCGCGGTCAAGAACCGCAACTACTCGCTCGACAACCCCTACGCCCAGTGGCCCATCGAGAACGGGCGTAAGGCCATCAGGGTCCAGGACGTGCTCGACTCGCGCGTGGTCGCCTGGCCGCTCAAGGTGCTCGACTGCTGCCTGCTGAGCGAGGGCGCGTCTTGCGTGTTCCTCGCATCCGAGGACGTCGCGCGCAGGTACACGGACACACCGATTTGGATAACCGGCGTGGGACTGGCCTCGGACATGATGAGGCCCGGCGACAGGCCCGACAACCCGGGCTTCCACGGCCTGTTCCCCGACGAGTACGCCGCGTACCCCAAGCACGCCATCCGCCCGCGCGAGCCCTACCCGGACATCGCCAACTTCGGCGCGTGCCGCGTGGCGGCGCGCGAGGCCTACAAGATGGCCAACATCACGAACCCCTTCAAGCAGCTCGACGTCGTCGAGGTGCACGACGCCTACGACAGCTCGGAGCTGCAGACTTACGAGGACCTGGAGCTTTGCAAGCGCGGCCACGGCAGGGACCTCATCAGGGAGGGCCACACATACGTGGACGGCGAGGTGCCCGTCAACGTCTCGGGGGGCCTGGAGGGCTTCGGCCATCCCGTCGGCTCCACCGCCATCGCCCAGACCGTCGAGTGCTACTGGCAGCTCACGCAGATGATCGGCAAGAAGCACCTGAGCGACCGCACCCAGGTCGACGGATGCATGACCGCCCTCAACCACAGCCACGCCGGCACCGGCACGGCGCTTGCGGTCATGATCCTGGACCGCGACAAGGACGCGAAGGACAGGAGGCGGTGAGCATGGTCAACGAGAAGGTCATCAAGCAGAAGCCCACGGACCCCCGCTTCAAGGACTGGGGCCGGATGGGCCGGTGGGAGACCGCAGGCTGGAAGCTCGTCGAGGTCGAGGAGGGGCCGCGCGTCGACAAGCTGCAGAAGCGCCAGTACATGGTGGTCGACCGCCCGTGGGACGTGATGTATAGCCACAGCTACGGGCGCGTCTCCCCGTTCTTCCTGGGCCTCCTGGAGAAGAAGCTCATGGGCACGAGATGCCCGACGTGCGGCGACACGTTCTGCCCGCCCCGCGCCCACTGCTGGCGCAACTCCTGCCGCCTCAAGGAGACCGAGTGGGTCGAGATGCCCCTCAAGGGCACGCTGCACTCCTATGCCATCATGGGCTTCTCGGGCGAGGCGTTCCTGGACGACCTGCCGTTCATCCTGGCGTACGTGCGCCCGGACGGCTGCAACACGATGATTGCCGCCCGCCTCTCCGGCATCGACCCGTGGGACGTCGAGTGCGATACTCGCGTCCACATCAAGTTCATCGACGAGCCCAAGGGCAACCCCATGGACCTCTACTTCGTGCCCGATGGGAAGCCGAAGCACTCCAAAAGCGAGGCCGAGAAGGCGCGCATCCGCGAGAAGCTCCAGCCCATCTACGACTGGGTCGCGAAGCGCAAGGAGGCGCATGCCAAGGCCGCGGCCATCGCCGTTCCCGTCGCGCTTTTGCCACGGCGTCTCGCCCCCAAGCCGAGGAAGGCCCCCAAGCCGAGGAAGGTCCCCAAGAGGAGGCCCCGCGTCAAGAAGGCGGCGAGGCGGGCCCCCTTGGCCAAGCGCGCGCGAAGGCCCAAGGGAAAGAAGGCGAAACGCGGTAAGCCCGTTCGCAGGGCGGGGAAGGGCGGAAGGAAGCGCTAGGGGCACATCGCAAGAGGACAGGTCGCACCGCTCCCGGTCCCCACGCGGCCTCGGCGTGGCCTGGGCGTGCTCGGTTGGGGACGGGGGCCTGCGCCCTAGTCCATCTCCTCCCACCCGTCGAAGCTCGCCTTCTCGGCGGGAGGAGGCGGTGGACCGCGCTTGAGCTCCCAGCCGGTCGGGGGCTGCGAGCCCTCTCCCTGCGTCCGCGGCACCGACGGCTCGGTCATGATGGACCTCATGTCCCGAGGCTTCTCGATGGTGATGCCGATGCGCTCCCCCGTGAGCGGGGCGCCGTATGTCCCCAGGTCCTCCTCCCTGGACGTCGCCGCCGCCGCGGACGCGGGCGGTCGTTGCGGAGATTCGGGACGGACCTGGCCCCTGGCAGCGCGCTGCTTGGTGACGAAGGCCGTCGCGCCGACGATGACCAGGAGCACTAGAACCAGGGCCAGGACGATGGGGCCTGCGTCCTTCATCGTCTCGGGGCCTTGGCCGTCGCCGTCGCCATCGCCATCGCCGTCGCCGTCGGGAGGCTTCGCCGGCGACAGGACCCTGATC
>Ga0316628_100000190_pt1 | contig 38535 bp, 33 predicted proteins | sample OWC_Aug_M2_C1_D5_FD_207648 | JGI IMG/M metagenome (GOLD analysis project Ga0316628, IMG submission 207648) | Wetland soil microbial communities from Old Woman Creek delta, Ohio, United States - OWC_Aug_M2_C1_D5_C | ecosystem: Environmental > Terrestrial > Soil > Wetlands | place: USA: Ohio...
GGCGACTCCGCCGCCGTCTGCTGCGCTCGCTGCGAGAGCTCGAGCGCTTCGCGCGAGCGGTGGCCGCGGGCGACCTGGAGCGGCGCCTGGAGGGGCCCTCCCCCGGCCTCCTGGCCGAGGCCAGCGAGGCGGTGGAGGACATGGCGGCCGAGCTGCGCCGGCGCATCGGGGAGGCCACCGCGGAGAAGGAGCGCCTGCAGGCCGTGCTCTCCGGCATGGTCGAGGGCGTGCTGGTCTTGAATGCGGCGGGCCGCGTGGTGCTCGCGAACCCCCGGCTGCGCCAGCTGCTCTCGGTCTGGGGAGAGGTGAGCGACCGCCCACTCCTCGAGGTGATCCGCCATGCCGGTGTGGACGACGCCCTGCGGGCCGCCATGGCCGGCGACGAGCTGGTCGTGCGCGAGGTCCAGCTCCCCGGCCCGGAGGAGCGCGCCCTGCGCGTGCACGCCGTCGGCTTCCCGTCCCACGGGCCGCGCCTCGGCACCGTGGCCGTCTTCCACGACGTGAGCGAGATCCGCCGGCTCGAGTCCATGCGGCGCGACTTCGTCGCCAACGTCTCGCACGAGCTGAAGACGCCGCTCACCGCGATCCGTGGCTTCGCCGAGACCCTGGTCTCGGGCGACGTCCCCGAGCCCGACGTGAAGACCTATCTCGGCGTGATCCTGCGCCACGCCGAGCGGCTCGGGAATCTGATCAACGATCTCCTCGAGCTCTCGCGCATCGAGAGCCGCAAGCTCCCGCTGCGTCCCGTCGCCGTCGAGGTGGGTCGGGTCGCCGCCGCGGTGGTGGCCGGGCTCGAGCCGCAGTTCCGTGCGCGCTCCATCGAGGTTTGCGTCGAGGACGCCGGCGCGCCGCCGGCCCTGGCGGATCGTCACGCCGTCGAGCAGGTGCTGACCAACCTGCTCGACAACGCCGCCAAGTACGCGGAGCCCGGTGGGCACGTCGGAGTGCGGGTCGGCGTCGCCGGCGGCTTCGTCGCGATCGAGGTGACGGACGACGGGATCGGCATCCCCGCCGAGGACCTGCCGCGGGTCTTCGAGCGCTTCTACCGCGTGGACAAGGCGCGCTCGCGAGATCTCGGCGGCACGGGCCTCGGCCTCGCCATCGTGAAGCACCTGGTCGGCGCCATGGGCGGCGAGATCGCCGTCGAGAGCGAGCTCGGGCGCGGCTCCACCTTCCGCTTCACCCTGCCGCGGGCGGAGCCCGGCGCGCCGGCGTAGCGGGGCCCGCCGGGCGGGGCCCGAGCCCTCAGCTCCGGGGCGTCGGGCTGCCGCTGTCGCGGTCGAGGGCCGCCTTCGCGATCGAGGCGTCGGCGCGCGCCTTCACGTAGCGGGCGCCGTCCTCGGTGAAGCGGCGCTGCGCCTCCGTCAGCTCGATGATGTTCCCGAGGCCCATCTCGTAGCGCCGCGTGGCGAGGGTCAGCTCGACCTGGGACGCCGCCAGCGTCTGCCACGCCTTGCGGATCCGCTCGAGCGATGCCTTCCAGCTCAGGTAGCTCCGCTGCACCTGCAAGGTGATGCGCTGGCGCATGTCCTCGATGGTGTGCTCGGCCGCCTGCTGATGGAGCCGTGCCTCCGCCACCTCGTGATCGGTGCGAAAGCCGTTGAAGATCGGCCAGCTGATGACGAGCCCGGCGTAGTAGTTGTTTCCCGGTGTCGAGTCCTGCCCTCGCACGTTGTAGCCGGCCGCGGCCCCGACCGTGGGCAGGTAGTCGCTGCGGAACTCCCGGATGCGGGCGCCGGCGGCACGCGCCTCGTCCTCCAGCATCTGGAGGTCGGGCCGCTGGTCGAAGGCGTGCTTGAGATAGGTGTCGAGCGGGTCCGAGATCTGCTCGGCGGCGAAGGTGTCCGCCGGCTGGTACTCGGGGGCCTTGGTGCCGAGCCCCATCGCGTTGTCGAGCGCCGCCTTGGCGATCTCGCTCGCGGCGCGCGCGTCGACCAGATGGAGCTGGGCCCGGGCGAGCTCCGCCTGGGCGGTGTAGGTATCGATCTCCGGCTTGAGCCCCGCCTTCGCCTTGACCTGCACCTCCTGCAGGCGCTCCTCGCGCTGGGTCACGGCCTGCTCGTAGACCTTCACGAGCTCCTGCGCGGCCAACAGGTCGTAGTAGCGGGCCGACGTCGCGTAGACCAGGTCGAGGTCGAGGAGCTGGAGCCGCGCGTGCTCGGCGTCCGCTTCGGCGCTGCGCTCGGAGATCAGCCCCCGCGTACGTCCGAAGTCGAAGAGGTACTGGAAGGCGGAGACGCCCGCGAGGTAGTTGTCGAAGGTGTCGGTGAGCTGGTTCTGATTGCGCCCGACGGTCGGAGCCCGCGGCACGCCGAGCGCGGGGAGGGTGCTCGTGTCGCCGATCCCGTTGTCCGTGGCGCGCAGATACTGCGCGGTGCCGTAGACCTGCGGCAGCAGCGCCGAGCGCGCCACCCCGACCCGCTCCAGCGCCGCCTGGCGCTCGGCGTCCGTGGCCTGCCGGGCCGGGTGGTAGGCGAGGGTCAGCTCGATCGCCTGCTCGAGCGTGAGCTTCCCGCCCGCCGGCACCGCGGGGGCCGGCCCGGCCGCAGCGGGCCCTGCGGCGAGGAGGAGACAGACGAGCCAGGGCCCTCCGCGCCGCAGCCCACGGCGCAGAGCCGTCCGGATCCGAGCTGTCACCGAGCCATCGCCAGGTTCGGCACGGGATCCGGCTTGGCCTCGGCCTGCACCGGCTCCCCGTCGCTCAGCGCGGGCGTGGCGGTCCGCACCACGCGCTCGTCGCCCTTCAGGCCCGAGGCGACCTCGACCCAGCCTCCGTTCGCCAGCCCGAGCCGGACCGGGGCCCGCTTCAGCCGTCCGTTGCGCACCACGAACACGAAGGGATGGTCGCTGCTCCGGGAGACCGCGGACGCCGGGACCTGGAGCGCTTGCGCGTGGCGCTCCAGCTCGATCGTCACGTCGGCGTACATCCCGGGATAGAGCTCGTGCTTGGGGTTCGCGATGTCCACCTCGGTCAGCATGGTGCGAGTGGAGAGATCGAGCGCGGTGGCGAAGCGCGTCACGCTGCCGTGGAACTCGCGGCCCGGGAACTCCTGCAGCCGCAGGGTGGCCGGCATGCCGCGCCGGATCCGGCCGGTCTCCTGCTCCGGCACGTACACGTAGACGCGAAGCGGATCGATGTCGGCCACCGTCAGCACCGGCGCGTTGCCGGCAGGGGCGGGCGCCGCCTCGGGACCGCTCGTCCCGGCACGGCCGCCGGCGCGGATCAGATCGCCGGGGTCCACGTTGCGGGCGGTCACCACGCCGTCGAAGGGAGCCACCAGGCGCGTGTAGTTCACGAGCGTCTCCAGCTCCTCCACGTCCGCCTGCGCCTGGAAGAACTGGCCCCGCGCCACGTCAACGTCCTCGCGCGCCACCAGCCGCGGATCGCTCTCCCACACGCCCTTCAGGCGTTGATAGGTCACGCGCCGCACCTCGAGATCCGCCCGGGCGCGCTTCAGCTTCTGCTCCAGCTCCGGCACCTCGATCGTCGCCAGGAGCTGCCCCTTCTTCACCCAGTCGCCCTTGTCGACGTCGATCTGCTTCAGGTATCCGGTGACCTTGGCGTGGAGCGCCGCCTCCGCGATGCCCACCAGATCTCCAGGCAGGGTGATGGTGCGGAGCAGGTCCGCGCGCCGGGGCTTCACCGTGGAGACGACGGGCGCCGCCGGTGCGCTGGCCGCGGCCGCCCTGCCGGTCCCGCAGCCGATCGAGCCGGCCATCACCGTCAGTAGGGCGAGTGCTCCCAGGGTTCTCTTCACCGCTCCACCTCCCGCCACGAGTAGAAGAGCTCGTACACTGCCGGCACCAACACCAGCGTGAGCACCGTGGACACCATGAGGCCCCCCATGGTCGCCCGAGCGAGCGGCGCCGAGGCCTCGGAGCCGGCACCGAGCTTGAGAGCGATCGGCAGCAGGCCCACCACCGTCGCAATCGCGGTCATCAGGATGGGCCGCATGCGGATCCGCGAGGCGTCGACGATCGCCTGGCGCAGCGGCCGCCCCTCGCGCCGGAGCTGGTTCGCGAAGTCGACCAGCAGGATCGAGTTCGAGACCACGATGCCGACCATCGCGATGATCCCCATGAACGACTCGATGTTGAGCGTGGTGCCCGTCGCGAGCAGGACGGCCACGACGCCGATCAGGCCCATCGGCACCGCGAACATGATGATCACCGGATCCAGGAACGAGCGGAACTGCGCGACCATCACCAGGTAGAGCAGCACGACCGCCATCGCGAGGCCGAAGCCGAAGCTCGCGAACGAGGCCTGCATCGCCGAGACCGAGCCGCGGAAGGTCACCTTCACGTGCGGCGGCAGCTTCGTGTGCTGGATCGCGCTGGCGAGCGCGGCCTGGGCCCCGCCCATGTCGTCTCCACGGGGCGAGACCAGCACGTCGACGACGCGCTGGATGTCGTAGTGGTCCGCCTCCGCGGGCTGCGTCTCGGTGTGCAGGGTGGCGACGTTGCGCAGCAGCAGCGCGTCGGACGGGCCCCGCTGCGTGGAGCCGTTCCTCACCGGGATGTCGAGCAGGGTCTCCAGCGAGTCGATGTCCCGCTCGGGGTACTGGACCGTCAGGAAGTAGTCGTTCCCGCTGTGGGGATCGATCCAGATGGAGGGCGCGATCATCTGGTTCGAGGTGAGCGCGGTGATGATGTTCGTCACCACGTCGCGCTGGCTGAGGCCGAGACGGGCGGCCTTCAGGCGGTCCACGTGCACGTCGAGGGTGGGATAGCCGGACTCCTGCGGCACGAAGGTGTCCGCCACCTGGGGGAGCGGGCGGATCGCGTGCTCCACGCGCTGCGCCGCAGCGTGGAGGACGGTGTAGTCGGGGCCGCTCAGCTGGACGTCGATGGGCGCCGCGAGCCCGAAGTTCAGGACGGCGTCGATCACGCTCCCCGACTGGAAGAAGGTCTGGACCTCGGGGACCTCGACGCGGAGCGCGCGTCGGAGCTGGTGCAGGTAGTCCCAGGTCGAGCGCCGGTGCCCGTCCTTCAGGCTCACCATCACGAAGCCCGAGTCGCTGGCGGCGTTGGGCGAGTAGATGGCGGAGAAGCCTGGCGCGAGGCCGAGGTTCGAGACCACCATCCCGAGGTCCCGCGGCGGGATCACCTGGTGGATCACCTTCTCCACCCGATGGGTCAGCGCCTCGGTGGCCTCGATCCGCGTGCCCACCGGCGCGCGGAGATTGATGATGAACTGGCCGGCGTCGGTGCGCGGGAAGAACTCGCTCCCGATGGCGCCGTAGCCCACCACCGACGCCAGGAAGAGCAGCGCGATGGCGCCGATCACGATCGCCTTGTGGTCGAGCGCGCGCCGGAGCCATCCCTCGTAGCGCACCGCGAAGCGCTCGTAGGCGTGGATGAAGGCGCCGAGCGGGCCGCCGCGCGTGCCCTCCTCCTCCGCGCGGGCCTCGTCGGCCGTCAGGAAGCGCGCGCAGTAGATCGGGATCACCGTCATCGCGACCACGTAGGAGGCGATCATCGACAGCACGACGGCCAGCGAGAGGGCGCTGAACAGGTACTTCGCCACGCCGAAGAGGAACATCACCGGGAAGAAGACGATCACGGTGGTGAGCGTCGAGGCGAGCACCGCGAGGGCCACCTCCTCGGCGCCGTCGCGCGCCGCCGTCTGGGGGCTCTTCCCGCTCGCCAGGTGCCGGTTGATGTTCTCCAGCACCACGACCGAGTTGTCGACCAGGCGCCCGATCGCCAGCGCGAAGCCGCCGAGGGTCATCACGTTGATGGTGGAGCCGCCGAGCAGCAGGCCGAACACGGCCGCCAGGATCGAGAGGGGGATCGAGAGGAAGATCGCGAGCGTGGACTTGAAGCTGCCGAGGAAGAGCAGGATCACCAGCGAGGCGAGGACCGCCGCCGAGCCCGCCTCGTGCTCCAGGCTCTCGATCGCGGAGCGGATGTAGCTCGACTGGTCGAAGATCGCGTGGAGCTGCATCCCGGCCGGAAGTCCCACCACCTTCGGGAGCAGCGCGCGGACCCCGTCCACCACGGAGATCGTGTTGGCGCTCCCCTGCTTCAGGACGGGGATGTACACCGAGCGCTGCCCGTCGATGCGAACGACGTTCTGCTGGATCTGGGCCGCGTCCCGGGTGCGGCCGATGTCGCGGACCAGCACGGGCGCCTGACCCGCCCCGATCTTCACCGGGACGTTGTCGATGTGTTGCGGGTCCTCGATCATGCTGTTGGTGCTGACGAAGTAGTCGGTGTCCCCGATCTTGGCGTCGCCCGCCGGGATGATCAGGTTCGAGTCGTCGAGCGAGTGGACCACGTCCATCAGGGTGAGGCCGCGGGCCTCGAGCGCCTCCCGGTTCACGTAGACCATCATCTGCCGGTACTTGCCGCCGAAGGGCGGCGGCACCGAGGCGCCGGCGACCGTCGCGAGCTGGTTGCGCACGTTGTACTGCGCCTGGTCCCGGAGTCCCGACTCGGAGAATCCCTTGCCGGAGACGGTCACCAGCGTGACGGGAAGCGAGGAGGCGTCGGACTTCAGCACCAGCGGCGGCAGGGTGCCGGGCGGCAGGTGGCGCAGATCGGCCATCGCGAGGTTCGAGAGCTGCGAGGCCGCGGCGTCGATGTTCGCCGTGGGCTGGAAGAAGACCTTGATGATGCTCACGCCGGGGAGGGAGCGAGACTCGATGTGCTCGATGTCGTTCCCGAGGGTGAAGAAGCGCTCGAAGCGCGTGGTGATGTTCCGCTCGATCTCGAGCGGCGGCATCCCCGGATAGAAGGTCGCCACCACCACCGCGGGGATCTTCAGGTTCGGGAACACGTCGACCGGCATCCTCGCGAAGGCCGTGAGCCCGAGGAGTGCCGTGATCAGCGCGCCGACGATCACGAAATGGGGGTTTCGCAGCGAGAAGCTCGGCATCTGGACCTAGACCGCCTGGGTGCAGGGGAGGAGGAACACCCGCAACGGGATGTGCGCCCCCTGCTGGCGCGCCGCGCCCCGGTCACGGTACTCCCGCAGCGCCTCCGTCAGCCGCTCGGCCTCGGGATCCTCGAGGGCGACGAGGATCATCGAGTTGAAGGCGGGCGACGGGAAGGCGTGCATGGCCTCGCCCGAGGCGCCGGTTCCGTGCACCTCGGGTAGCCGCGAGAAGGCATCCACCCCGAGGCGGTCCAGCACGGCCAGGAGGTCGGCCTCGAGCGAGCTGCGAAAGACGATCATGATCATCTTCATGACGTATGGAGGCCGCAGAGGCTTCGATCGTCCTCGGTAGCGGCCGCGCGCTTGCGGTAGCACGCGCCGGACGGCTCGATCAAGCGCGCGGCGGTCGCTCGGATTAAGCGGTGCTTCAGGTAGCCGCGGCCGCTCGCCCGACCGGCCCCCCCGTCCTTGCGCCACCGAGATGCCACGCGGCCTCCATCCTCGCGCCACCGTGCATCCATAGAGTCCGGCACGCGACACCGGACAGCCGGTGCACCAATCGATCTCCGCGCGAGTGCATCCTGCGGCGCGGAGATCCCGGGAGACCCGGCGAGGCGGGGGAGCCGAGCGGGTCGGACGGGGGGAGGAGGGGAAAATGAGCCGTCACATCGCGACGATCGCCGCGATTTTGCTCCTGGTGGCTCCGGCCTGGGGAGCCGGCGCGGGGCCGCCCGCATCCGACGGGACCGACGTCGCGGCGGAGCTCCGGGAGATGAAGCAGGCGCTCCAGGCCCAGCAGCGGCAGCTCGAGGACCTGCGCCGGGAGGTCCGGCAGCGGGACGAGACCATCGACCAGATGCAGCAGCAGATCGACCGCAAGGAGGTGGCGGCGACCGGGGCCGGAGGCGTCTCCGCGCCGCCCCCCGCGAAGTCGGAGTCGAGCTTCACGCTGACCCCTGGCGGCTTCATCGAGGCGGCGGGCTTCTACCGCACGCGCAACGAGAACGCCGACGTCGGCAGCACCTACGGGAACGTCCCCTTCGACGGCACCGGGAACGCGCATCTGAGCGAGTTCCGCGGCTCGGCCCGCCAGTCCCGGCTCTCCCTCCTGGCGCAGGGGCAGGTCGAGGACATGAAGCTCTCGGGCTACTACGAGATGGACTTCCTCGGGGCCGCTCCCACCGCCAACGAGGTGGAGAGCAACAGCTTCAACCTGCGGCAGCGCCAGCTCTGGGGGCAGGTCGAGTTCGGCAACGGACTCTCGCTGCTCGGCGGGCAGGCGTGGAGCCTGATGGCCACCAGCCGCAAGGGGATCGTGGCGCGCCAGGAGCTGGTGCCCTGGACGATCGATGCCCAGTACGTGGTTGGCTACAACTGGGCGCGCCAGTGGCAGGCGCGGGTCACGAAGCGCTTCGGCGACAGCGGCCTCTGGCTCGCGCTCGCGGTGGAGAACCCCGAGACGACGCTCAGCGTGGTCAATCCGCCGGCGGGCGTCCTCGGCTTCAACAACAGCGGCAACGCCACCTCGCCGGGCTCGCTCTTCACGCTCTCCAACACGCCCGGCGCGAACGGGATCTCCACCGATCTCGCGCCCGATCTGACCGCGAAGCTGGCCTACGAGCCCGGATGGGGACACTACGAGCTGAAGCTCCTCGGACGCTTCTTCCGCGATCGCTTCAGCGGTCACAACGACTACGCCACGGGCGAGGGCCTCGGCGCGGCCGCCGTCCTGCCCGTGACGGAGAACGTGAACCTGATCTTCGAGGGGCTGGGTGGCTACGGGATCGGCCGCTACGCCTCGGGTGTCGGTCCCGACGTGACCTTGAGGCCCGACGGGAGCATCGTGACGATCCCGGGCTTCCAGGGCATGGCGGGCGTGGAGGCGCATCCGGCGGAGAGCTGGGATCTCTATGCCTACGCCGGCCTCGAGTACTACGGGCGCAGGGACTTCACGAACGCGCTCGGGCAGGGTGTGGGCTACGGCTCGCCGCTGAACGACAACTCCGGCTGCCAGCTCGAGATCCCAGGCACCTGCCAGGCGCAGAACCGGCTGCTCTGGCAGCTCCAGCCCGGGTTCTGGTACCGCTTCTACCGCGGGCCGGCCGGCACGCTCCAGCTCGGCATGTCGTACTCCTACACCCGCCGTCTCACCTGGGCCGGCGCCGGCGGCGTCGAGCCGCGCGGCAGCGAGCACATCGTGATGAGCTCGTTCCGCTACTACCTGCCCTGAGCTCCGGGGGTCGGGCCGGAGTCGGAGCGGCCCACCAGCGGCCGGGGTAGGATCGCGTCGTCGGGAGGGGCGACGTGGCCGGCGATCGCGGCGGTAGGGCTCGTCTCGCCTGGCTCGGAGTCGTCGTCGGGGCATGGCTCGCGGCGCCTTGCCTCGACGTCGCCGCCGACTCCTCGCCGTACCACCGGCTGCGCTACGACGACGACTTCGGCTACCTCGCAGACCCCTCCAAGAGCGACGACTTCTTCGACCCGATCAAGTACGTCCCGCTGGGCGGCGATCCCGACACGTATCTGAGTCTCGGAGGCGAGCTCCGGGAGCGCTACCAGTTCGTGGAGCCCCACGAGTTCGGCCTCGCCGCCACCGGGAAGGACGACGTCTTCCTGCATCGCCTCCTCCTCCAGGCCGACCTCCACCTGGACGACGTGGCCCGCGTCTTCGTCCAGCTCGGAAGCCAGTTCGCGAGCGGACGCGATCTCGTGGTCCCGCCGCCCACCGACACCGACTACCTGGATCTCGCCCAGGGCTTCGTCGATCTCTCGGCCGCGAGCGACTCGCTGGGGAAGCTCACCCTGCGCGGGGGGCGCCAGGAGATCGCCCTCGGGGTCGAGCGCCACCTCGCGGTGCGCGAGTCGTCGAACGTACGCCGCAGCTACGACGGCGCCCGGCTCTTCTGGGAAGGCGGCGGCTACCGGGTGGACGCGCTCTGGGGCCAGCCGGTCGACCTCCGGCGCGGCGTCTTCGACGATCCGAGCGACGGCAGCCAGGAGCTCTGGGGGATCTACGGCACGGGCCCCGTTCCCGGCGCGGCTCCGCTCCACGCCGATCTCTACTACCTGGGGGTCCGCCGCGACGGCGCGCAGTTCGGCGGCGTCACGGCGAAGGCGCTGCGCCACACCCTCGGGCTGCGTCTCTTCGCCGCCGCCCGCGGGTTCGACGGCGACCTCGAGCTCACCTACCAGGTGGGCAGCTTCGGCCGGGAGGCGATCCGTGCCTGGGGCGTGGAGGGCGAGCTCGGCTATCGGGCGGAGGAGCTGCCGCTGCGGCCGCGCTTCTCCCTACGCGCAGACGTGTTGAGCGGCGACCGCGATCCGCACGACGCTCGTCTCGGCACCTACGACCCCCTCTTCGCCAGCCCCACCTACTACACGGAGGCGAGCCTGGTGGCAGGGGCGAACCTGATGGATCTCCACCCGAGCGTGTCGCTCGCGCTGCCCCACGACGTCTCGCTGAGCCTGGGCTGGCAGGTGCTGTGGCGGCAGACCACGCGCGACGCCTTCTACTTCCCGACACTCGCGGCGATCCAGGGTACGGTCGGCGGCAGCCCCTTCAGCGGCAGCCAGCCGAACGCGCGCGTGATCTGGCAGGTCGACCGCCACCTCTCGCTGCACCTGGCCTACGTTCACTTCCTGATCGGTCCGACGCTTCGCAAGGCAGGCGGGAGCGACGTCGACTTCGCGATGGCGTCGGTCTACTACCGCTACTGAGCGCGACGTTCTCGGGGTGCGCCCGCGAGGGTCATGGACGCCTCAACGGATCGTCACCGGTCCGTCACAGGGCTCCCGCACACTCCGCGCCTCGATGACCTGACGCAGGAGGGTGCGATGTCCAACCGATTCTTCCGGAACCTGCTGGTGGCCGCTTCCCTGGCGGCCGGAGCGCAGGGCGCGGGCCATGCCCGGGCCGCCGAGATCACGGGCGCCGGCTCCACGTTCGCCTATCCGGTCCTCTCGCGGTGGTCCGCCGACTACGCCACGAAGACGGGAGACCGGCTCAACTACCAGTCGATCGGATCGGGGGGCGGCATCGCCCAGATCAAGGCCGGCACGGTGGACTTCGGGGCAACCGACAAGCCGCTCGAGCCCGAGGAGCTGGCGGGAGCTGGCCTCGGCCAGTTCCCGATCGTGATCGGCGGCGTCGTGCCGGTGGTGAACCTGAAGGGTGTCGAGCCCGGGAAGCTTCGCTTGAGCGGCCCCGTCCTCGCCAACATCTTCCTCGGCAAGATCGCGCGCTGGAACGATCCCGCGCTGCGCGAGCTGAATCCCGGCCTCGCGCTGCCGGACGCCCAGATCACCGTCGTCCACCGCTCGGACGGCTCGGGCACGACCTACAACTGGGCGGACTATCTCTCCAAGGTCAGCCCCGAGTGGAAGGAGAAGGTGGGCGAGGGCACCTCGCTCTCCTGGCCCACCGGGATCGGCGGCAAGGGCAACGAGGGCGTCGCGGCCTACGTGGACCGGGTGCCGAACTCGATCGGCTACGTCGAGTACGCCTACGTCGTGCAGAACAAGATGAACTACGGGCTGGTGCAAAACCGCGCCGGTCGCTTCGTGGCGCCGGAGGCGTCCGCCTTCCAGGCGGCGGCGGCGAGCGCGGAGTGGCACAAGGCCAAGGATTTCTGTCTCCTCATCACCGACGCGCCGGGCCAGGACGCCTATCCCATCGCCGCCATCACCTGGGTCCTGATGTACCGCCAGCCCAAGGACGCGGCGCGGAGCAAGACCGCGCTCGAGTTCTTCCGCTGGGCGTTCGAGAGCGGGCAGGCACAGGCGGCGAGCCTCGACTACGTTCCCCTGCCGGCGGACCTGGTGCGCCAGATCGAGGCGTACTGGGCCGAGACGTTCCCGCGCTAGACCGCCGAACGCCGCGGGCAGTCCCGCGGCCCGCGGGAGACGCTTCGGGGGTGTGATGGGGCTCGAGGCGGATGCGGCCGACGCGCGGGCGCGCCGCGACCGTCGTGCGGACGCCGCGTTCCGCGCGCTGCTCTGGCTGGCCGGGCTCCTGGTGCTCTTCACTCTCGGCGGCACCGCGGCGTCCCTCGCCTGGGGCGGCCGCGAGGCCTTCGCGACCTTCGGTCCCGGCTTCCTGGTGGGGGTGGACTGGGATCCCGCGGGCCGGATCTTCGGCGCCCTGGTGCCGGTCTACGGCACGCTCGTGACCTCGCTCCTGGCGATGCTCCTCGCCGTACCCGTGTCGTTCGGCATCGCGCTCTTCCTGACCGAGATCGCGCCCGGCTGGCTGCGCACCCCGGTCGCGGCGGCGATCGAGCTCCTGGCGGCCATCCCGAGCATCATCTACGGGATGTGGGGGCTCTTCGTCTTCGTGCCGTTCATGGCGGAGCACGTGGAGCCCTGGCTGATCGACCACCTCGGGCCGCTCCCGATCTTCGGCGTGCTGTTTCGCGGTGCACCGCTCGGGATCGGGATGCTGACCGGAGGGGTGATCCTCGGGATCATGGTGATCCCCTTCGTCTCCTCGGTGATGCACGAGGTCTTCTCGGTGGTGCCGGCGATGCTCAAGGAATCGGCCTACGCCCTCGGCTGCACCACCTGGGAGGTGGTACGGGACATCGTGCTGCCCTACACGCGCAGCGCGGTCAGCGGCGGGATCTTCCTCGGCATGGGACGGGCGCTCGGCGAGACCATGGCGGTCACCTTCGTGCTCGGGAACACCCACAACCTGAGCCTCTCGCTGGTCGATCCCGGCAACTCGATCGCCGCGGCCATCGCGAACGAGTTCGCCGAGGCGGACTCCGGGCTCTATCTCTCCTCCCTGATCGCTCTCGGGCTCGTGCTCTTCGCGGTGACCTTCCTGGTCCTGGCCGCCGCGAAGCTCCTGCTGCTGCGCCTGGAGCGGACGGCGGGCCGATGAAGGCGCTGGCTCCGGAGAGCGCGCTCTACCTGCGGCGGCGAATCGCGAACGCCGCCGCCATGGCGCTCGCCACCGCCGCCACCGCCTTCGGCCTGGTGTGGCTGGTCTGGATCCTCTGGGTCACGCTCCGCAACGGCTTCGAGGCGCTCGGCCCGCGACTCTTCCTCGACTCGACGCCGCCCCCCGGTGCGGAAGGCGGCCTCGCGAACGCCTTCTACGGCAGCCTGCTGATCGTGTCGCTCGCCCTCGGGCTCGGAGCGCCCGTCGGCGTGGCGGCCGGGGCCTTCCTGGCGGAGATCGGCCGCAACGGACGCCTCGCCGGGCTGATCCGCTTCGTGAACGACATCCTGCTGAGCGCCCCCTCGATCGTGATCGGGCTCTTCGTCTACGAGATCGTGGTGCGGCCGATGGGGCGCTTCTCCGCCTGGGCGGGCGCCGTCGCCCTGGCCCTGATCCTGCTGCCGGTGGTGGTGCGCACCACCGACGAGATGCTGCGCCTGGTCCCGGTCTCCGTGCGCGAGTCCGCGCTCTCGCTCGGGCTCCCGCAGTGGAAGGTGACGCTCCAGGTCCTGCTCCGCGCCGCGCGCGCGGGGATCGCCACCGGCGTGCTGCTCGCGGTGGCGCGGATCTCCGGGGAGACCGCGCCGCTCCTCTTCACCGCGCTCAACAACCAGTACTGGAGCACCGATCTCCTGGCGCCGATGGCCAACGTGCCGGTGGTGATCTTCCAGTACGCGATGAGCCCCTACGAGGCCTGGCACCGCCTGGCCTGGGCCGGCGCCCTGATGGTGACGCTCTTCGTGCTGGTGGTGAGCGTCCTCGCCCGCAGCCTCCTCCGGAGGAGGAGCGCGCCATGAGCAGCCCGAGCGGACCGCCGAACGCGAAGATCGAGGTGCGCGAGCTCGACTTCCACTACGGGAGCGTCCACGCGCTGCGCAAGGTGAGCTTCTCGATCCCCGAGCGTCGCGCCACCGCGGTGATCGGCCCCTCGGGCTGCGGCAAGTCCACCCTGCTCCGGGTCCTGAACCGCATCTACGCCATCTACCCCGACCAGGTGGCGACCGGCCAGGTATTGCTCGACGGCGAGGACATCCTCGCGCGCGGCTACTCGGTGAACCGGCTGCGCTCGAAGGTCGGCATGGTGTTCCAGCGGCCGGTGCCGTTCCCGATGTCGATCTACGAGAACGTCGCCTACGCGATCCGCCATCACGAGCGCCTGTCCCGCGCGGCCCTCGACGAGCGGGTGGAGGAGGCCCTGCAGCGCGCCGCGCTCTGGGAGGAGGTGAAGGACCAGCTCCGCGCGAGCGGCCTCTCCCTCTCCGGCGGGCAGCAGCAGCGACTCTGCCTGGCTCGGGCGGTGGCCCTGCGTCCCGAGGTGCTGCTGCTGGACGAGCCCACCTCAGCCCTCGACCCGATCGCCACCGCGCGGATCGAGGAGCTGATCCACGAGCTGCGCCGGGCCTTCACCGTGGTGATCGTGACCCACAACATGCAGCAGGCGGCCCGCGTGTCGGACTACACTGCGTTCATGTACCTGGGCGAGCTGATCGAGATGGACGAGACGGCGCGAATTTTCACCAGCCCGAGCCGCAAGGCGACAGAGGACTACGTCACCGGTCGCTTCGGCTGATCCGGAGAGCCGCGGCCCGGCGCGCGGCGCAGCGTGGAGGAGAGCGATGAGCCGGATCTTCGACGCCGTGCTCGAGGAGCTGCGGGAGAAGGCCCTGCGCATGGGCAGCCTGGCCGAGGCGATCCTCGACAAGGCGGTGCGCGCGGTCGTCGAGCGCAGGCCCGAGCTCGCGCGCGAGGTACGGATCGACGACCTCGAGATCGATCGCATGGACCTCGCGATCGACGAGGCGGTGCTGCGCGCGCTCGCGCTCCAGGCGCCGGTCGCCGAGGACCTGCGCCAGGTGATCGCGATCAAGATGATGGCGGCCGACCTGGAGCGCGTGGGGGACCTCTCGCGCAACATCGCGAAGAGCGCGCTGCGGCTGGCCGAGCGCCCGCCGATCGGCCTGCCGCCGCGGCTCATGGCGGTGGCGGACGAGGCGCGCCGCATGCTGAAGCGGGCCCTCGACAGCTTCGCCGACGCCGACGGCGAGAAGGCCCGCGCGGTGCTGGCCGCCGACGACGAGATCGACGAGGACCAGGACCGCGTGGTGCGCGAGGCGATCCAGGAGATCGGCTCCCACCCGGAGATCTCCTCCCAGGAGGTGGACCTGATCCTGATCGCCAAGAACCTGGAGCGCGTGGGCGATCACGCCACCAACATCGCCGAGGACGTGATCCTCGCGACCGAGGCCCGGAACGTGAAGCACGCGGAGAAGCTGCGAGGCCCGGCGGGGGGATGACGGTCTCGCTGCCGGCACCGGAGGCCTTCGTCGCGGCGCTCGGCCCGGCGGTGCGCCAGGCGGCGGCGATCGCGCGGGCGCTCGAGGGGCGCGTGGCCAACCGTCCGAAGCGCGGCGAGGCGCGGGCCGCCAAGGCCGCGCTCACCCTGGCCGACACCGCGGCCCAGGAGGCCATCCTGGTGCCCCTCTTCGAGCACTTCCCCTACGTGCGCGTCGAGGCCGAGGAGGAGACGGAAGGCGCGCGACGCTTCCCCGCCCGCTCGGACGCCTGCGTGGTGGTCGACCCCATCGACGGCACGCTGCACTCCTATCTCGAGGGGCGCGGCCCCTATGCCGTGATGGTGGGCCTCGCGCTCGGGGAGCGCTTCGAGGCGGCGCTGGTGGCGCTCCCCCGGGAAGGACTCTTCTTCGAGGCGGTGCGCGGGCACGGAGCGCGCAGCGCCCGAGCCGGCGGCCCGCCGCGAGAGGCGCGCCTGCACACCGTCGGCGACCGGGTGATCGTCTCCCACGAGATGCCGGAGGAGGTGCAGTGCCGGCTGCGCGAGAGCGGCTGGGAGGTGGTCTTCGGCTGCGGGGGCGCCATCTCGATCGCTCCGCTCATCCCCGGCGTGCGCGCGGGGCTGCGCCTCGCGCCGGCGGAGGGCTCGATCAGCCTGCGCGGCCGGATCGGCGCCCTGATCGCGGCCGAGGCGGGCGCGGTGCTGCGCGGCGCGGACGGCGCGCCCTTCCCCGAGGAGCTGGCCGCGCCCGCCCGGGCGCTCCTGGTGGCGCGGAGCGAGGAGGACGCCGAGATCCTCGCCAAGGCCCTCGGCGACCTCGGGGGCGCCTGAGGCCCCGTCCGCCGGGCGACCCGCCGGGGCCCTTCTCACATCTGCGTGTAGTCCGGCCCCTCGCCGCCCTCGGGCGGCGTCCAGGTGATCACCTGGTACGGATCGGCGATGTCGCAGGTCTTGCAGTGCACGCAGTTCTCGTGGTGGATGAAGAGCTTCTTCTTCCCCGGGTGCTCGGGGTCGGAGACCATCTCGTACACCGACGCGGGGCAGAACTTCTCGCAGGGATTGCCGTACTCGACGGAACAGACGTCCCGGCACAGGTCCGTGTCGGCCACCACCAGGTGGGAAGGCTGGTCCGCCTCGTGCTGCGCGCCGCTGAACTGGACCAGGTGCTCCTTGGAGAACGTCAGCGTGCCGTCGCCCTGGTACCGGGCGTACTCGCGCTGGCGCTGCTCGCCGCCGGGGATCTCCGACAGCTTCTTCATGTGGCCGTGTCCGGCGGAGAAGGGGAGCGGGTCCTTCAGCCCGCGGCCACCCGTCGCCAGCATCAGCGGGATGTTCAGGCCCATGGCGAAGACCGGGCTCACCTCGACCGAGCCGTGGAAGTTCCGGGCCTCGCGATGCTCCTGGTAGGCCCAGCTCCTGCGGTAGCGCTCGTAGTAGCCGCCGAGCGTCACGGAGCCGAAGTCCTTGGCCCGGAGCGCGTCCACGATGGTCTCCGCGGCCATCATCCCGGACTTGATCGCCAGGTGCACGCCCGAGAGCTTGAAGGCGTTGCAGAAGCCGGCGGAGTCGCCCACCAGCATCGCGCCGTCGCAGTAGAGCTTGGGCTGCGCGTAGAGCCCGCCCATCGGGATCGCCTTCGCGCCGTAGCGCACCAGCTCCGCTCCCTCCAGCAGCTTGCGCATCCAGGGGATGGTCTTGAACTCCTGCGCCGCGCGGTGGGGATCGTTGAAGGGATCCGCGGAGTCGAGCATCGTGACGTAGCCGAAGGACACCAGGTTGTCCTTCATGTCGTAGAGCCACATCCCGTTGAACTGCTTCAGGAAGTCCGGGAAGAGGGCGCCGTGGATCACGCGCCCGGGGCGGTGCTTCTCCGGCCGCACGCGCCAGATCTCCTTGATTCCGGTCTCGTAGACCTGCGGGTAGCGCCCCTGCAGGTCGAAGCGGTCGATCAGCTGCTTGGAGAGGCTGCCGCGCACGCCCTCGCCGAGCACCGTCACCTTGGCGTAGATGTCCATGCCGGGCTGGTAGTTGGGCTTCGGCTTCCCGTTGCGGTCCACGCCCATGTCGCCGATGCGGACGCCCACCACACGGCGGCCCTCGATCAGCAGCTTGTCGCCGGCGAAGCCGGGATAGATCTCGATCCCGGCGGCCTCGCAGCGCGCGGCCAGCCACTTGGCCACGTTGCTGAGGGAGATCACGTGGTAGCCCTTCTTCTGGAAGTTGGGCGGCGTGATCGGAGCGCGCAGCGCGTGCTTGCGGGTGTAGAGCCAGAAGCTGGCGTCGTCGCAGACGTACTCCGTCGGAAAGCCCTGCTGCTCGAAATCCGGCACCAGCTCGCGGATCCCCTTCGGGTTCATCACCGCGCCCGAGAGCATGTGGTCGCCGACGGCAGCCCCCTTCTCGATCACCAGCACCGTCGGCGGCTCGATCGGGTCGCCGCCTTCGCGCTCTACCCGCTCGTTGTGCGCCTTCACCTGGCTCATCAGGTGCAGTGCGGAGGCGAGGGTGGCCGGTCCGGCCCCCACGAAGAGGACGTCGACCTCCATGCTCTCGCGCTCGACCGGCTGGCTCATCGGGCTCCTCCGCGGAAGAAACGTGTGGCGTGCCGCGAGTCTAGGGGAAGCCTCCCGGGGGTCAACGGACCGCGAAGCGGCTTGCCCGGGGAGCCCCCCTCTCCTACCCTGCCGCTCGCACCGCGCCGCCCGGCGCGCCGTCCCAGCGGAGAAGACATGGCGACGATGATCACCGAGGAGTGCATCAACTGCGGGGTGTGCGAGCCCGAGTGCCCGAACGACGCGATCAGCGAGGGCGAGGAGACCTTCCAGATCGATCCCGCGCTCTGCACGGAGTGCGTCGGCTTCCACGAGACGGAGCAGTGCGCGGAGGTCTGCCCCGTGGATTGCTGTGTCACCGACCCGAACAATCGCGAGGAGGAGGCCGCGCTCTTCGAGCGCGCCAAGGCCGTCCACCCGGACAAGGCCGCCGGCCTCGCGCTCTCGCCGGAGACCTCCCACTTCCGTCGCTAGCGCGGCATCGCTCCGCCCGTCGCGGCCTCGCTCCCGAGGAGCAGGCGTCGGAACGCGAGGAAGAGCCCGAGCCCGACCGCCATCAAGACACCGGCGATCACGAAGGGCGCGCCGAGCGCGACGCGGTCGAGGGCCCAGCCCGCCCAGAGCGGGCCGGCGATGCGCCCGGTGGTGGCCATCGACTGGCTCTGCCCCAGCAGCTCGCCGGCGCTCTCGGTCTCCGTGGCCCGCGAGTACAGGCTGGTGAACGAGGGAAACGCCAGCCCGTTGCCGATCGCGATCAGCGGTCCAATCCCGTAGAGCCAGCCGGGCGTCGGTGCGAAGGGGATCGCGAGCAGCCCCCCCGCCGTCAGCACCAGCCCGCCCACCACCAGCGCGCGCTCGCCGAGACGCGGCGCCAGGCGTCGGATCAACACGCCCTGGGTCAGCGCGATGAAGACCCCGATCACCGTGAAGATCCTGGCGGCGCCGCCGGGACCCATGCCGAAGCGTTGGAACACGTAGACCGTGAACATCGACTCGAGGGCGGAGAACGCCGTGAACAGATGGAAGAAGAGGTAGAGGTACAGGCCGATGCGCCGATCGTGCACCGCCGCCAGCAGGCGGACGGGGGTCGGCACGAAGCTCCGCCCGAGGCCGTCCCAGCGCCAGGCGCCCGCGGCGCGAGGATGCGATTCGGGCAACCTCAGCCAGGCGACGGCGAGGTTCGCCGCCGCCAGGAGCGCGATGGCGTAGAACGGGGCGCGCTCGCTCCAGGCCGCGAGAGCGCCGCCGAGCGCCGGGCCCACCACGAAGCCGAGGCCGAAGGCCGCGCCGATCACGCCCATGCCGTGGGCGCGCTCGCTCTCCGGTGTCACGTCCGTCACCACGGCCTGAGCGGTGCCGATGCTCGCGGCGAAGATGCCGGCCAGCACCCGCGCCAGGTAGATCATCCCGAGGGTGTCGCTGAGGGCGAGAAGCAGGAACGAGAGCACCGTGCCGAAGAGCGAGCTCAGCAGCACGGGCCGGCGACCCACGCGGTCCGAGAGCCAGCCCCAGGCGGGAAGGAAGAGGAGCTGCGCCGCGGCGTAGAGCGACACGATCAGCCCCACCTCGACGGAGCTCGCGCCGAGCCGCTTGGCGTAGATCGGCAGCACCGGGATCAGCACGCTGAAGCCGATGAAGTCGAGCAGGATCGTGGTGAAGACGATGCCGAGGATCTCGCGGCGAGCGGGGGGCGCCTGGCTCGGCAGCGCCGTCGGCTCGGCGGCCAGGCTCACGGGCGGCCCGCCCGGGCTCGGGGCGCGCCGGGCCCGGGTCCGTCACGGCCGACCCCGTGGCGCCCGGAGTGCGGGGCCATCGAGCGCGGGTTCGGGGCTGCGGCCGTCACGGGGCGCCGAGGCTAGCACGGACCGGCGCGGCGCCGGCTATCCTCGCCCCATGGGTGCCGCGGAATCCGGGCTGGTCGACATCGTGCGCGACTTCCTCGCGGCCGACCAGCTCATGCGCTCCCTCTTCGCGCGCTACCGCCGGAGCGAGCTGCGCTTCGAGGAGGTGGCCGAGCTGGCCGGCGACGGCGAGTCGAGCGTGCTCTACCGGCTGAAGGAGCGCTGCCATGCGCTCTTTCGGCCGCGCGACGGGGCCTCCGACGTGAGGATGCGGCGCGAGGCCCTCTTCGACCTCGCCGTCGGCTCGCTCTTCCACGAGGCCATGAAGTTCCGCGAGAACCTCTATCAGCAGACGGTGTATGGCCCCAAGGTGCGGGCGTTGCGCTCCGCCGCCGGACCGGACTCCGACGAGCTCTTCCGGGAGTTCGAGAAGATCCTCTCGGCGGCGTCGGTACGGCTCGACGAGGCGGTGCTCGAGACGGAGGCCCTGCTGCATCAGACCCGCGAGCAGCTCCGCGTGCTGCTGGTTGCGCACCGCGAGAACGGCCTGGTGACGCGCTACCTGGTGGAGAACGCATCGCTCGCGGCGGAGGTCTTCGTCGAGCCCTTCGACCGGCTGCTGGCCGAGATCCACGGCGACGCCGCCGAGGGCTACGCGCTCGCCGCGCGCTCCTACCTCGCGAGCGGCTACTTCGCCGAGGGTCACCAGGCCCTCGACGAGGCGATGGCCCGCGCGGGCGAGCGCGTCGATCTGCGCCGGCTGGCGGCCTATGCCGCCGGGATGGCCGCCTACCTCGGCGGAGAGTACGAGCACGCGCTCGCGCGGCTCGCGGAGTGGCTCGAGGCCAGGCCCCCGTCGGAGGAGTCGCCCTTCGCCGACCTCGCCTGGTCCGCCGTGGCGCGGATACACGAGCTGGTGGAGGGGCCGAAGGCCGAGGAGATCACCCGCCGCGCCGCCGAGCTGGCGCGACGCCTGGCCCCGCTCTCGCCCCGGGCGCGCGCGGCCGCAGCCTAGCCGGACTTCTCCGGGCCCTCGTCGTCGCCGGCGAGGACACCGTGCTCGAGCAGCCGGTTCACCTCGTCTCGCCGCCACGCCACCGCGCTCGCGGTGAAGATGTCCTCCACCTCGAGCACGCCGGCGCTGAAGTCGCGGGCGGCGTAGTGGAAGACCGTCACCCCGAGGAGGCTCTGGAAGAAGTGGCGGGCCGAGAGGCGACGGAACGCGCCGGCCTCCACCCCCTCGCGGTAGAAGCGCAGCAGCGGGCCCACGATGCGCTCCACCCGCGGTCCGATCACGCGATAGTCCACCTGCGCGCGATCGACGAAGATGCGGATCAGGATCTGGGAGTAGTTGCGGTGCTCGGCCAGCAGGTCGTTCAGCGCGTGCACCAGCCGCTCGAGGCGCGCGCGGGGCGAGCCGTCGCCGCTCGTCGCCTGCCGGATCGAGCGCTCGAAGGACTCGAGCATCCGTTCCAGCACGGCGGTGTAGAGGGCGGCCTTGCTCGGGAAGTAGTAGTAGACCGCGGTCTTCTGGACGCCCACCTGCTCCGCGATGCGCTGCAGGTGCGCGCCGGCGTAGCCGTCGCGCGCGAACTCCCCCTCCGCCACCTCCAGGATCTTGTTCCGGGTATCGACGCTGCGGGGCTCCTGTGACACGCCTTCCCCTCCTCCGGAGCCCGGCTCAGGCGACGGCAGGTCGCGCCGGGTGGACTCGATAGTAGAGCCAGCCTGCGGTCCCGAGGAGGATCAGACACAGGCCGATCCACTGGGGCTGGGTCAGCCCGAGGGCGAGCGGCGGGTTCACTCGCCAGTGCTCGACCACGAGCCGGCCGAGGCCGTTCAGGGCGAGGTACTCGCCGAAGAGGAAGGGGCTGTGTCGACGCCGGCGCCACAGCAGCAGGGCGACCGGCAGGAGCCACGCGATCTCGTAGAGCTGGGTCGGATGGACCCGGATGCCCGGCGGAGTCGGAGGCTGCCCCTCCGGAAAGGCCACGCCCCAGGGCACCGTGGTCGCCCGGCCGTAGTCGTCGCCCACCAGGAAGCAGCCGACCCGCCCGAGCGCCTGCCCGACGGCGCCCGCGACCGCCGTGCAGTCGGCCGTGACCTTGATCGGGAGCCCGTGCAGCCACGCTCCGAGCGCGCCGAGCAGGGTCCCGCCGATCAGCCCCCCGTACCAGGTGATGCCCGCGCGGTCGAGCAGCAGGGAGAGGAAGGGCGCGCCCGTGCGCAGGGAGGTGTCCACGGCGAAGTAGAGCTTGGAGCCGAAGATCCCGCCCACCATCACGTAGAGCAGGAGCGTGGTGGCGAGCTCGGGGTCGTAGCCCTCCTCGCGCAGCCGCAGGGCCGTGAGCCAGGTCCCCACCAGGAAGGCGATCGCGAGCATCACGCCGAACGTGCTGACGTCGAAGCCGAAGAGCGTGAAGAGCTTGGGGTGCATCGCGTGGCGGCAGCCTACGGGACCGCTGACGCAGGGGCAACCGGCCTCGCCGGGGCTCAGCCGCGGGGCAACAGGACGTGGAAGGCGGCGCCGGAGCCGGAAGCGCTCTCCACCCAGACCCGGCCGCCGTGGGTCTCCGCGATCTTCTTCACGATGGCCAGGCCGACCCCGGTACCGCGACGGCCGTCGCTCCGCGGCCCGAGGCTCTGGAAGATCTCGAAGATCCGCTCGTGGTGTGCGGCTTCGATCCCCACGCCGTTGTCGCGCACCACCAGGTGGTGGTGCTCGTCTTCTTCCTCCACCTCGACCCGGATCTCCGCGCCCGGCCGCGACCCCATGTGGTCCAGGGCGTTGCCGATCAGGTTGGAGAAGATCTGATACAGGCGCGTGCGGTCGCAGAGCAGGAGCGGGGGGTGCTCGGGCAGGGTCAGCTCGACGTCCTGCGCCTCCAGCCGCGGCTTCAGCTCGCCGCGAAGCTGGAGCAGCGTCTTCAGCGGATCCACGTGGGTCTTGCGGTCCGCCGCCTCGCCGATCCTCGACACCTCGAGCAGGTCGTGGATCAGGGTCTCCATGGTGCGCCCGGCCTGCTCCACGCGATCGAGGAAGTGCCGGCCGGTGTCCCCCAGCACGTCGCCGTAGTCCTGGCGCAACAGGCGCGAGAAGCCGAGCAGCGCCACCAGCGGCGAGCGCAGATCGTGGGAGACCGCGTGCACGTAGTGCTCGAGCTCCGCGTTCTTGCGCGCGAGCTCGCTCTCGAAGCGGCGGCGCTCGGTCACGTCGCGCAAGATCACCACCGTTCCCGCGCGCATCCCGTCGCGCAAGCGGAGCGGGCTCGCAGACACCGACACCGTCACGGCCTCGCCGTCGCGCCGGCGCACCTCGACGTCCTGCGCGCGCACGTCTCCCCCCGGACCGAGCGCAGCCACGATCCGCTCGAGGTCCGAGCTGTTCCGCACGAAGAGCGAGATCGGCTTGTCCAGCACCTCGACCGGCGCGTAGCCGAGCAGCCGCTCGATCGCGGGGTTCACGTAGGTCACGAAGCCCGTGGCGTCCACGGCCAGCACGCTCTCGGGCGAGCAATCGAGGATCGAGCTCAGGTAGTCGATCGTGTGCTGGAGCTCGCGCTCGCCGCCCGCACGCGCATCCACCGGCCGCACGATCGCGACGTAGAGCGTGTCGGCGACCGCCTCCCCGGGCACCCGCACCATGCTGACCTCGAGCAGCAGCCGCTGGCCCGACGCCGTGAGGAACTCCACCCGCTCGTTGGCGAGGCTGCCCTGCTCGGCCATCCGCCGCCGCAGCTCCTCCGCGCGCCCGGGCGCCGCCACGAGCTCGCCATAGGGCCGGCCGAGGTGCCGAGCCGCGCCGCCGCAGAGCGTCTCCACGGCGTCGCTCATCCACGTCACACGTCCGTGACGATCGAGCACGACCACGGCCTCGTGTAGCCGGGCCAGGCCCTCCAGCAGACGGATCGAAGGGAGGACTGCGAGCGACGGATCGGACGGCTGGGCGCTCATGGTTCGGGCCCGTCCTTCTGCGCTTGTCGCTGCTGCGCTTGTCGGTCTCGGAAGGTGCGCATCGATGCGATCAGCCACACCCGCTCGGACCGGGTTCGTATTGCCTCGACGACTTCCCGACGGATCTGACGGCCCAGCGATCCTATCAGACGTGCAAAAGGGGGGTCAAACGAAAGGCCCGTGACGAATCCGGTACGCGCGCGGGCCGGCGCTGCGGGACCCCGTCGGAGAACGACGTTCAGCGTGCACCTGTCTTGCGCGCCGATGAAGCGGCAGGTGGCACGGAAGAGCGCCGTCGGACCGGCCGAAGTTCGATGCGTCGCCACCTTCCGAGCGGCTTCGGTCACTCACGTCGCAGTTGGCGGGCCGAGGGCGCTCGGGTATAAGGTGCGCCCACGACGAGCGGAATGCGCGGCGAAGGGGCTCCCCGGGGGCAAGCCGCAGTGTGATCGGCATCACCAGTTCGCTCGTCGCTGTCGAGGCCCGAGAGGAGGTGACATGAGCCGCATGCGGGTTCTCGTGATCGCCCTGCTGGGCTGCGCTCTCTTGTACGACGGCTCTTCGGGCAGGCTCCCGGCGCCGCCGCAGGCGCACGCCGCGCGTGCCGCGCTCGACGCGGCCGCCGTGGCGCGCGTGGTCGGCAGCGTGAACCCCACGCTCTCTCCGCACGAGCTCGACCGCATCGGTACCGCCGTGCTGCGCTACTCCGCGAAGTACCAGCTCGATCCCGAGCTCGTGATGGCGGTGCTGGTGGTGGAGAGCGGCGCGCGGCCGTGGGCTCGCAGCCCGAAGGGCGCGATGGGACTGATGCAGGTGATGCCGCGCATGATGGCGCCGCTCGGCGTGGCCGGGAACTTCACCACCATCGAGAGCAACATCGAGGCGGGCTGCTACATCCTCTCGCACAACATCCGTCGCCTGGGCGAGGAGGACGGGATCTCCGCCTACTTCTGGGGCTCCGACATCCGCAACGTGGTCTACCTCCAGCGCGTCCAGGAGGCGCGCCGCGAGGTTCGCGCCCGCCTGCGCTCGTAGCCCGGAGCCGACCTCCCGCAGGATTGGCGCGCTCTCGCACCGCCCGGTAGGTTCGCCGCGTGCAGGCCGTCCCCGTGCGTCGGACCGAGTCGCAGCTCCTGGCGCCGGACGGCCTCTCGCTCCACCGCCGGGCCTGGCTGCCCGCTTCGGCGGAGCGCGCGCTCCTCCTGGTGCATGGCTGGGCCGAGCACAGCGGGCGCTACGACGAGGTCGGGGGCTGGCTGGCCGAGCGCGGCTGCGCAGTCCACGCCTACGACCAGCGGGGCCACGGCCGCTCCGGCGGGGCGCGCGGGCACGTACGCGCCTTCGACGAGCTGCTCGACGACCTCGGGTGCGTGCTCGAGGATGTGCGCCGCGCCGAGCCGCGGCTCCCGCTCTTCGTGCTCGGTCACAGCCTTGGCGGCCTCGTGGTGGCAACCTTTCTGGTGGAGCGCGCGCCGGCCCTCACCGGAGCGATCCTCTCGGGCCCGGTGCTGGCGCTTCCCGAGGGCGTCTCTCGCGGGCGCATCGTCGCCGCGCGCTGGCTCCGCCGTCTGCTCCCGCGCCTGCCCATGGGGAGCGGGGTCGACCCGCAGGGCCTCTCGCGCGACCCCGAGGTGGTCCGGCGCTACCTGGCGGACCCGCTGGTCCACCGACGCATGACGGTGTCGCTCGCCTCGGAGATCCTGGGCGCGGTGCCGCGCACCGCGGCCGGCGCGGGCCGGGTGGGCGTCCCCACCCTGGTGCTCCACGGCGCGGAGGATCCGATCTGCGCGCCGCAGGGCAGCCGCGACTTCGCCGCCGGGCTGCGCGCGAAGGGCAGCGCGCTCCAGATCCTGCCCGGGCTGCGCCACGAGATCCTGAACGAGCCCGAGCGCGAGCAGGTCTACCGCTCGATGCTCGACTGGATGCGGCTACAGGAGGCGTGAAGCGATGCCGCGCCGTCTGACCCACCTCGACGCGAAGGGCCGCGCGCGCATGGTGGACGTGGGCGAGAAGCCGGTGACCGAGCGGGAATGCGTGGCGCGCGGCGAGGTCCGCATGGCGCCCGCGACCCTGGAGCGCATCGCGCGCGGCGCTACACCGAAGGGCGACGTCCTGGCCACGGCCCGGCTCGCCGGCATCCAGGCGGCCAAGCGCACCGCGGACTGGATCCCGCTGGCGCATCCCCTGCCGCTCGACGCGGTGGAGCTCGAGCTGATGCCCGACGCCGCCCGCTCCTGCGTGCGGATCGAGGCGCGCGTGCGCGCCCACGGCCGGACCGGCGTCGAGATGGAGGCGCTGGTGGCGGTGAGCGCCGCGGGCCTGACGGTCTACGACATGTGCAAGGCCGTGGACCGCGGCATGCTCCTCGAGGCGGTGCGGCTGGTGCGCAAGCGCGGCGGGAAGAGCGGCGAGTGGGTGCGCGCCGACGAGGTCGAGCCCGCCGCGGGCCGGGCGCGGCGCCGGCGGCGCCGGCGCGAACCGTCCTGAGGGCGGCGGTGTCGCAACCGTGAGGCGGACCGTGAGCCAGGAGATGGTCGAGCGGGGCCCGCTGGCACCGATCCGGGAGGAGCGGCCGCCGGGGGAGGTCGACCCGGACGCCGAGCTGGTGGCGCGCTGGCGCGCCGGCGACCGCAAGGCCTTCGAAGGGCTGGTGCGGCGGCACGAGGCGCGCGTCTTCCGGCTGCTTCTGCGCATGCTCGGGAGCCGCGAGGAGGCCGAGGACGTGGCCCAGGAGACCTTCCTGAACCTGCATCGGAGCGGTCATCGCTTCCGCGGCGAGGCGCGCTTCTCGACCTTCGTCTACCGGGTGGCGGCGAACGCCGCGCTGAACCGCCGCCGCAGCCTGGGGCGCCACCAGGCCCGCTCGGACGCGTTCGCACGCGAGGGCGAGCCCGCAGCCGGTCGCCCGGCGGACCCCGAGGCCGCGGCCGCCTCGAGCGAGCTGCGTGCGGCGCTCGAGGCCGCGCTCGGCGAGCTCGCGCCGGCGCTGCGCCTCCCCGTCCTGCTCTGCGACGTGGAGGGGCTCGGCTACTCCGAGATCGCCGGCATCCTCGAGCTGGCCGAGGGCACGGTGAAATCGCGCATCCATCGCGGGCGCCGCTGGCTGCGCGAGAGGCTCGGCGCGCGCGTCGGCCGCACCGCGCCGGACGAGGTCGCGCGGTGACCCACGGCGAGGTGCACGAGCGCCTCGGCGCCTACGCCGAGGGCGACCTGCCGCTCCCGCTGCGCGCGCTGGTGGACGCGCATCTCGACGCCTGCGCCGAGTGCAGGACGGAGCTGCGAGCGCTGCGCGAGACGATCGATCTGCTGCGCTCGCTCCCCGATCCCGAGCCGTCCGCCGGCCTCGCCGACGCAGTGATGCGCCGCCTCGCGGAAGGGGACGGCGCACCGGGGCTGCGCGAGCGCGTGGCGGCCGGGCTCGCACCCTGGCTGCGCCCGGCCTGGCTGGCCCCCGCCGCGGCGCTGGCGGGCGCGTCGGTGGTCTTCCTCGCGCTGCGCACCGGCGGCCCCTGGCTCCGGCCCGCGGCGGAGCCGCCGCCGCCGGCCCCGCTGGTGCTGCGCACCCCGATCGGCGCCTCGGCGGCGCCGGAGGCCCCGGAGCCCACCGCGCCGCCGCCGATGCGGCAGGCGCCGCCGGTGCCGCCCGAGCCCGGCGGAGGCTCGCCGCTCGACGCCGCGGCACGTCGTGCCATCGCCTCGCCGCGAAGCTTCCTCGACGAGCTCGACCGGCTCGCGCCCCCTGCCCGCGACGCCTGGCTCGAGCCCCTGGCGCGCTACGCGGCCCGGCAGCGGCTCGCCGGCCAGGTGGTGGAGTCGCTGCGCTCGAGCGGCGATCCTCGGGGCGACGCCGTGGCCGAGCGCTTCGAGCGGGCCGCCGGCGGCGCTGCACGCTGAGGGATCGGCTCCCTGTCCCACTCCGGAGGCCGCCGGTAGTCTTCGCGCCGGCGGGAGGGCTCGAGGCACGGGGGAGCAGTGCGGCGCCGGCGTGGACTCTCGATCGCGCTCCTGGTCGGGCTCGCCGCCGCGGCGCCCGCGCGCTCGGAGACCGTGCAGCTGATCCCCGACGAGCAGGCGGGCTGGGGCCTGCGAAACATCGTGGCCCCGTTCACCGTCCTCTTCCTCGGGCCGGACTACTGGTACGGGCCGCGCACCGTGGAGGTCGAGACCACGCCCCCCGGCGCGAGCCTCGACCTCTTCTACGTGCGGGCCAACTTCCAGCGCCGCTACGAGCAGACCCGAGCTCCCGCGACGATCGTGCTGCCCCGCCGCATCGAGGCGGGCCCGCGCGACTCGGTCACGATCCGCGCCTTCCTCGAGGGCTACCGCTTCAAGGACGTGACGCTGCGGGTGGACGACCGCACCAGCAAGGTGGTGCTCGATCTCGATCCGCTGCCGAACCAGCTGAAGGCGGTCTCGCACACCTACTTCGCCGGGCGAAGCACGCTCGGCTTCCTGACCCGGCAGCCGCCGGTGGTTCGGGTGCAGCGGCGCCCGGAGGGCTTCACGGTGGTGCTGAACGAGACCGCCGCGTCGCCGGAGCTCGCGAGCCTGCTGGACGCGATCCACAGCCCGCTGGTCTCCCGGGTCGCCGCGCAGCAGCTCGGCGAGGACCTCCTGGTGCGGGTGGATCTGAGCGACGAGGGGCGCGCCCGGAACCTCGAGCTCCGCCAGCGCGAGGAGCGCGAGCCGGCACGCGACCTCTCCCGCTTCTCGATCGAGCTGGCGCCGCCCGGGGGCGTGGCCGAGACGGTGGAACGCGTGCGGGCGGCCCTGGCCCGGCTCGGCCCCGGCGACGTCGGCGGCTGCGCCCTCGCCTTCGAGGACGCGCTGCGCCAGGCGCTGGCTCCCGATGCGCTGGCCCGCGCGCTCGCGCAGCGCGGCGACTTCGTCGATCCCGTGCTGCGCGCCGCCATGCGGCGCCTGGGCGAGCTGTCACCGGGCGGTGTCGTCGCGACGCAGGATGGGGCCCGCTACCGGACGGCCGACGCGCTCGAGCTCGAGGCAGCGCTGAGCGAGGCCCCGCAGGCGCGGGGCTTCCTGGCGCTGCTGCGCGGCTTCGCCCGGGAGCTCGGCGGCGCCGGCGACGCCGGCGAAGAGCTGCACGGCCTGGTGGCACCCGAGCTCGGCGAGGCCGACTTCGCGGCCGTGCTGGCGCGCGCCGAGGGGGCGGAGCGCGCCTGCCGCGCGGGTGGCCGCGCGGCGTCGGCGACCGCGCGCTAGCTTCCCGTGGCCCCGCCGGTCCCGGCGGAGACCTCCATGTCCGGCGATCCCTCTCTGCCCGCGTTCCGCGACGCGCGGCGCCCGGGCCGGCTCGCGGGCGACGGACCGCGCGAGCGGCTGACCCGGGACGGCGCCGCGGTGCTGAGCGACGCGGAGCTGGTGGCGCTGGTGCTGCGCACCGGCGCCCGCGACCTCGACGCCCTCGCCGTGGCGGCGGGCCTGATCGCGCGTCGCGGCGGCCTGCACGGCGTCGCGCGCGCGGCGGCGGCCGAGCTTCGCGCCGAGCCCGGCGTCGGCCCGGCGAAGAGCGCGAGCCTGCTGGCGGCGCTCGAGATCGGACGACGACTGGCCTCCCGCCGGCTACCCCAGGGCGCCGCGGTGCGAAGCCCCGCGGACGTCCACCGCCACTTCCATCCCCTGCTGCGCGACGTGCCCCACGAGCGCTTCCTGGTGGTCCTGCTGGACGGCCGGCATCGCGTGATGGGCGAGGTCGTGGTCTCGCAGGGCACGCTCACGGCGAGCCTGGTGCACCCCCGGGAGGTCTTCCGGCCGGCCCTGCGCGAGGCGGCGGCGGCCGTGATCCTGGTGCACAACCACCCGAGCGGGGACCCGGCGCCCAGCCGAGAGGACCGCGAGATCACCCAGCGCCTCGCCCGCGCGGGGGAGATCCTGGGCGTGCGGGTGCTGGACCACGTGATCGTGGCGGAGCAGGGCTTCTGCAGCCTGCGGGAGGCGGGCGACCTCGACGCCCCCTCCGGCAACGTGGGCTAAGGCACGCGCGCCGGGCGGCCGATGGCTTTCTCGGGCGTGCCTCGCCTCGGGGCCCCCCGGATCGGACCGCCGATGGGTCACCGCCAGCAACATGCCCGGGCCGGCAGCGCGCTGGCCCGGATCGAGAAGCGCCGCACCGAGCGCACGCCGCTCGTGGTGCGGGTGGACTACTCCACGGTCGAGGCCCTCTTCTCCGAGTTCACGACGAACATCAACGAGGGCGGCCTCTTCATCGAGACCGAGCGGCCGGCTCCGGTGGGGACGGTGGTCTCCCTGCAGTTCCGGCTGCCCGGCTCCGAGGACCCGATCCAGGTCGGCGGGCGCGTGGTCTGGACCAGCGCCGAGCGTCCGGACGAGGGGCCCGGGATGGGCATCGAGTTCGAGGGGCTGGATCAGGAGGCGCGCGCCCGGATCAACGCCGTGGTGCGCGGCCTGCGCGCGCCGACCCGCTCTCTCCCCCGCCCCTAGATCGCCTAGAACGGGATGTCGTCCTCGGCGGGCGGCGGGCTCGCCACCTCCTCCGGCTCGGCGGCCGGCGCCTCGCCCGGCGCGCCACGGCCCGCCGGACGCTCTCCCGCGCCGCCGCGCGGGCTCCCGAGGAACTGCACCGTCGTGGCGTGCACCTCGGTGGTGCGCTGCTTCTGGCCGTCCTTGTTCTCCCACTCCCGCGTGCGCAGGCCGCCCTCGACGTAGACCGTGCGCCCCTTGGCCAGGTACTGGGCGCAGATCTCGGCCGTCCGACCCCAGGCCACGATGCGGTGCCACTCCGTCCGCTCCTGGCGCTCGCCGCTCTTGGTGGTGAAGCTCTCGGAGGTGGCCAGCGTGAAGTTGGCAACGGCCTGGCCGCTCGGCGTGTAGCGCAGCTCGGGGTCCCGCCCGAGATTGCCGATCAGGATGACCTTGTTGATGCCTGCCATGAGGAGTCTCCGTCGGGAGCGAGAGGGGTGTGCGCGGATCATCCTCTCTGTCGGGGAACGCGTCAAGGTTCGCGTCGCAGCGCGTTGACAGTCGTTCTCCCCTGTCTACCCTGGGCGGCGGCGCGTGCAGAGGGAGTGGGAGCCCGTCCTCGTGCGCAACGCCCTCCAGCTCTTCGGGATCGTCGTCTACACCCTCTTCTGGGGCACGCTCGGCTGCGTCCTCGCGCTGCTGGATCGCAGCGGCGAGAGCGTGGTGTGGGTGGGTCGCAACTGGGTGCGCTGGATCCTCGCGCTGGTGCGCGTGCGCGTGGTGGCGGAGGGGCTGGAGAACGTCGATCGCGAGCATCCCCAGATCCTGATGTCCAATCACCAGAGCGTGTTCGACATCGCCGCGATCATCCAGACGCTCCCGGTCTCGTTCCGCTTCGTCGCCAAGCGCGAGCTCGCCCGCATCCCGTTCTTCGGCTGGGCGCTGGCCGGCGGAGGCCACATCCTGGTGGACCGCGGAGACCGCAGCCAGGCGATCTTCAGCCTGCGCCGCGGCGCCCGGAAGATCCGCGACGGCACCAACGTGATCGTCTTTCCGGAGGGCACGCGCAGCGAGAGCGGCGAGCTGCGCTCCTTCAAGAGCGGGGGCTTCCACCTGGCGACCGAGTCCGGCGTGCCGGTGGTGCCGGTGAGCGTGTCGGGAACGCGGCGGATCACTCCGAAGCGCTCGTTCCACATCGAGGGCGGGCTGGTGAAGGTGCGCTACGGCAAGCCCATCCCGACCCGTGTGGGCGAGGCCTGCGTGCCCCACGAGGTGCTGAAGGAGCAGGTGCGCGCAGCCATCCTGGAAGGCATGGATCCCGAGCTGCAGGCGTGAAGACAGCGCCAGCTTGACGCCGCCGACGCGGCGTGGAACTCTGCGAGCCGTCCCGTCCCGGGGGGGTGAGGGACGTGCTTCTCCGACACGGCCATTCGCGAACGCGCCCTCGAGAGAGTGCGCGAGAGAGCCAGGACGGGCGCCATGGCTAGGGCCGCCGCTCGCACGCGTGCGCCGCGCGTCGCCTGGCGGGCGCTCCTTGCGTCCCGCGCGGTGACCGAGTCGCTCGGCGTGGCGCTTCTCGCGCTGGCGCTGCTCTGCGCGGTCGCCCTCGCCACCCACGCGCCGGGCGATGCGCCCTTCGCGCACGCTCCGGTGGCGAATCGCGCCGGGCTCCTCGGGGCCCTGCTCGCGCAGCTCCTGCTCGGCGCCGTCGGTGCGGGCTCGGTGGTGGTGGTGGGCGTGCTCGTTGGCGCCGGCGTGGCCCTGGTGCGCGGGCGTCCCCTGCCTCCGCTCCTCTCGCGCTCCTGGCTCGGCGCGGCGCTCCTGCTGCTCGCCCTGGCGACCCTCCCCGCGCTGGCGCACGCCCTCGCGCCCTCGCGCTTCGGCGGCACGGGAGGCGCTCTCGGCGGCTGGCTCGCCCGGCTCGAGCGGCCCCTCGTCTCGGGCCTCGGCGCGCTCGTCCTGAACGCGATGCTCGCGCTGCAGGGGGCGCTCCTGGTGAGCGGCATCGCCACCTCGCGGGCGATCGCCGCGCTGGCGGCGGCGGGGGCGGGGGCCACCGCGCTCGCGCTGGCGGCCGGGCGCCGGGCGTTCGAGGGCGCCGTGCGCGTCGCCGGGGCGGGCCAGGGCGCCCTCACCTGGGTGCGCATCCGGCGCGAGCGGCGTGCCCGACACGCGCGTGTGGCAGCGGCCCGCGAGCCCGAGATCGCGGCCGAGCCGGCGCCGGAGGAGGCGGCGGCGCCCGGCGCGCCGGAGGCCGTCGGCGCGCCGCGCCCGGCCCGGGGGCGCGAGCCCTCGATCGTGGATCATCGGGCGGAGCGACACGCCAAGGCGACGCCCCGCCAGGAGTCGTTCACCTTCTCCGAGAGCGGGCCGAGCGGGCCCTTCGAGCGCCCCGACCTCGACCTCTTCCAGCGCCCGCCCGCCGCCGCGCGCAGCTACGACCGCGAGAGCCTGATCATGAACTCGCGGATCCTGGAGAAGAAGCTCCGCGACTTCGGGGTGAACGGGCGCGTGGTGACGGTCCATCCCGGGCCCGTGATCACGATGTACGAGTTCGAGCCGGCCTCGGGAGTCAAGGTGAACCGCATCACCAACCTCTCCGACGACCTGGCGCTCGCGCTGCGCGCGCTCTCCGTGCGCATCATCGCGCCGATCCCGGGCAAGTCGGTGGTCGGGATCGAGGTGCCGAACCCCGAGCGCGAGATCGTCTACATCCGCGACCTCCTGGAGGCGGAGAGCTTCCGCGCCAGCTCCTCGAAGCTCACCCTCGCCCTCGGCAAGGACATCTTCGGCAACGCGGTGGACGCGGACCTCGCCCGGATGCCCCACCTGCTGGTGGCCGGCGCCACCGGCACCGGCAAGAGTGTGTTCCTGAACTCGCTGCTCTGCTCGATCCTCTTCCGCGCCACGCCCGACGAGCTGAAGCTGCTGCTGGTCGATCCGAAGCTGCTCGAGCTCTCGGTCTACGAGGGGATCCCGCACCTGATCGCCGACGTCGTCACCAATCCCAAGCGGGCCGCCGCCGCGCTGGCGGGCATCGTCCACAAGATGGAGGAGCGCTACCAGATGATGTCGGCGCTCGGCGTGCGCAGCATCGATCAGTTCAACGCGCGCGTGACCGACGAGCTGGCGGCGGGGAACCGGACCTTCCGGCTGAAGCCGAGGCCCGGCGAGGCCGAGGGACGCGAGGTCGAGTTCAAGCGCCTGCCCTACATCGTGGTGGTGATCGACGAGCTCGCCGACCTGATGGTCGTCTCCGCCCGCGACGTCGAGGAGGCGCTGCAGCGCCTGGCGCAGATGGCGCGCGCCGCCGGAATCCACCTGGTGCTCGCCACGCAGCGCCCGAGCGTCGACGTGCTCACCGGGGTGATCAAGGCGAACTTCCCGGCGCGGATCTCGTTCCAGGTCTCCTCGCGCACCGACTCGCGCACGATCCTGGATCAGAACGGTGCGGAGCACCTGCTCGGCCAGGGCGACATGCTCTTCCTGCCCCCCGGCACCTCGAAGCTCCAGCGCATCCACGGGGCCTACGTCTCGGAGAAGGAGGTGGCGGCGCTGGTCTCGTTCCTGCGTAGCCAGGGAGCGCCCCGCTTCGACGAGACCCTGCTCCGCATGAAGGAGGAGAGCGAGGCCAAGGAAGAGCGCGGCGAGGAGGTGGACGACATGTACGACCGCGCCATTGCCATCGTCGCCGAGACGCGCAATGCGTCCATCTCCTATCTGCAGCGCCGGCTCAAGGTGGGCTACAACCGGGCGGCTCGCATGATCGAGCAGATGGAGGCCGATGGGATCGTCGGACCGCAGGACGGGACGAAGCCTCGCGAGGTCTTCACCCGGCCCCTCGAGCTCGAATAGCCCGGACCCCCGTGCATCCAACGGAGGGATGCGCCTCCTCGGTGTCCTGCTGGCCGGCCTCGCGCTCGCCGCGTCTGCCGCCGCGCCGCCGGCCCGTGGGGGGCCCGCCGCCGAGGCGCCGCCCGCACGCCCGGCCGACTGCGCCGAGGCGGTCGCCCGCAAGGTGCAGCAGCGCTACGAGCGCGTGGACGATCTCTCCGCCCGCTTCGAGCAGACCACGCAGCTCGCGAGCTTCGGCACCGAGGCGGCCGCGGACAGCGATCGCTCGTCGGGCGAAGTGGTCCTCGCCAAGCCCGGGCGGATGCGCTGGTCCTACGAGAAGCCGGAGCCGAGCCTCGTGGTGAGCGACGGACACACGGTCTGGCTCTTCGATCCGGCGAAGCGCGAGGCACAGCGCTTCCCCAATGCCGAGAGCTTCCTCTCCGGCGCCGCCATCCAGTTCCTTCTCGGGAAGGGCCGGCTCCTCGAGACCTTCCGTGTGAGCGCCCTGCGCTGCGGTCCGGGCGGCGCGTTGCTCGACCTGGTGCCGCGGCAGCCGGCGAGCTACGAGCGCCTGCAGCTCCTGGCCGATCCCGCGTCGGGGGAGATCCAGGAGACGGCCGTCTTCGATCTGGTGGGCAACGTGACGCGCGTGTCGTTCAGCCGGGTGGAGGTGAACCGCCACCCGCCGGCGTCGCTCTTCCAGTTCGAGCCGCCGCCCGGCGTCCAGGTGATCGAGCTTCCCCCGAGCCAATGAGTGCATGGGGCGCCGCGCTGCCCAGGAAGGCGAACTCGCTGCCGTCCGGCCGCGGTGCCGCAAACTTCGGCGGAGTACGCAACGCGCGGCAGCCGGTGCTGGCGCGCCGACGCCTCCGTCAAAATAGCGGCAACTCGAAGGCAGCCTCGCAACGCCAGGCGGCACCCCACGCGCAACTGCGACGCCGGGGCCCAGGCAACCCGAGAGGAAGTGCGGCCCCCGGGGAGGGCCGGCACGGCAGGGCTCCCCGCTTCGCCGCAGGGCCGACACCCGGCCGTGACAGGCTGTCCCGGCGGGCTCGCGCCGCTGGCCCCCGGCGGGCCTCGCGCTTGACACCGGGGTCCGGGCTGGTATGCTCGCAAACGGCAAAAAATGGCGCAAATTCGAGGGGTTCCACTCCCTTGAGGACAGTGAGCATGGCAGCGGCCGAGGCCGCTCCCCTCCGGCGACCCCTGCGCCGATCGGCCCCGGGCAGAGCCTCCCGCCCCGCAGCCGTCCCGGCCTTCGACGCCCGCGGGGCCAGCCCGTCGAGCCCTGCCATCGTCCCCCGCCCGAGGGTCCGGTGCGGAGGGGTGGGTCCTCACCCGGTGGCAGCTCGGTGGACCACCTGGGCCAGCGGCGTGGAATTCCCGAGCTGGCGCCATCGCCGATTCGCGGCACACGGCTTGCAGTCTCGTGCGAGGGGAGAGTTCCGATTCCGCGTGTCGCCGCGGGGTGAGGAGAGGGCATGAGCGAGTTCGACTCCGGATCCGGCCGCAGGGGCTTCGTGCGAGACGTGATGCGCAGGATCTCGGCCTCTGGCCCGCGCACGGGTGGCGAGCCCGATCCCGAGCGCGAGGGTGCGCCCACGCTGCAGGACGAGTTCGAGGACCTGCGCGACGCCATGCGCTTCTTCGGCGCGGACTCCCCGGAGTTCCGCCGGCGGCTCGACCGCTTCCTGGCGGACTTCGACGCCGTGCGCCGGCGCTACGAGCTCGGCCGCGAGCAGCTCTCGGACGCCGAGCGCCAGAACGAGAAGCTGGTGGCGATGCTGCAGGAGGCGAAGCAGCAGATCGAGCTCCTGAAGGAGGAGGTCGACAAGCTCTGCGCTCCGCCCAACACCTACGGCATCTTCTCCCGGGCGAACAAGGACGGCACGGCCGAGATCCTGGTGGACGGCAAGCCGATGCGGGTGAACTGCCACCCGAACCTCGACGCGTTCTCCCTCGAGGAGGGCCAGCTCGTCGTGCTCAACGAGGCCTTCAACCTGATCGAGCCCTCGGGCTACGTCGGGCGGGGCGACATCGTCCACATCGTGGACTTCCTCGGCGACAACCGCGCGATCGTGCTCGGCCACACCGACGAGGAGAAGGTCGTCACCCTCGCCGCCCCGCTGCGGCGAGAGAAGCTCAAGGCCGGCGACAACATCCTGGTCGACACGAGGACCAACTACGCCTTCGAGAAGCTGCCGAAGTCGGCGGTGGAGGAGGTGGTCCTCGAGGAGATCCCGGACGTCACCTACGAGAAGATCGGCGGGCTCGGCGAGCAGATCCAGATCCTGCGCGACTCGATCGAGCTGCCCTACCTGCACCCCGAGATCTTCCAGGAGCACAAGCTGTCGCCGCCCAAGGGCATCCTGCTCTACGGCCCGCCGGGCTGCGGCAAGACTCTGATCGCGAAGGCGGTGGCCAACAGCCTCGCCAAGAGCATCGAGGCCCGCACCGGGAAGGCGACCACCGCCTACTTCCTGAACGTGAAGGGCCCGGAGCTGCTGAACAAGTACGTCGGCGAGACCGAGTACAAGATCCGCGAGGTGTTCAAGAAGGCGCGCGAGAAGGCGAACGAGGACGTGCCGGTCGTGATCTTCTTCGACGAGATGGACTCGCTCTTCCGCATGCGCGGCTCGGGCATCTCGTCCGACATGGAGGCCACGGTCGTCGCGCAGTTCCTGTCCGAGATCGACGGCGTCGAGTCGCTCAAGAACGTGATCGTGATCGGCGCCAGCAACCGACAGGACCTGATCGACCCCGCGGTGCTGCGGCCGGGTCGCCTCGACCTCAAGGTGAAGGTGAACCGGCCCGACGCGACGGCGGCCAGGGAGATCTTCGGCAAGTACCTGACGTCGGACCTGCCCTTCCACGCCTCGGCGCGGGAGAAGTACGGCGAGGCGTCGGCGCAGCTCGTGGTCGGCCTGATCGACGACACGATCGCCCAGATGTACGCCACCAACGAGGAGAACAAGTTCCTCGAGGTGACCTACGCCAAGGGCGAGCGCGAGATCTTCTACTTCAAGGACTTCTCGAGCGGGGCCATGATCGAGAACATCGTGGCTCGCGCCAAGAAGAAGGCGGTGAAGCGGCTGATCGACCATCAGGAGCGAGGCCTCAAGCTGGGAGACCTGCTGGAGGCGGTGCGCGAGGAGTTCAAGGAGAACGAGGATCTCCCGAACACCACCAACCCCGACGATTGGGCGCGGATCTCCGGCCGCAAGGGCGAGCGCATCATCAACGTGCGAACGTTGATGACCGGGATCAACCGCAACGAGCGCTCGATCGAGAACATCACCTCGGGCCAGTACCTCTAGCCGGCGGGGAGGTCGAGGCCGCGAACGGAGAGCGGATGGCGATTCCGAAGGTGATGGGGACGGAGATCGAGTACGGGATCACCGTCAAGAACGATCGCGACTTCGACCCGATCTCGAGCTGCGTCCTCCTGGTGAACGCCTACCGGGAGGACCACGCGGGACGCATCCTCTGGGACTACGACCAGGAGAACCCGCTGGCGGACGCTCGCGGCTTCCAGGTGGACGGCGAGAAGTACACGCCCAACCAGCAGGAGAACATCGCCCGCAACAAGACGCTGGTGAATGGCGCGCGGTACTACGTGGACCACGCCCACCCCGAGTACTCCTGCCCCGAGGTCACCAACGTGCGGGACCTGGTCCTGCACGAGAAGGCGGGCGAGCGGATCGTGGAGATCAGCCGGCGCGAGGCCACGGCGTTGCTGCCGAAGGACGCCGAGGTGCTGGTCTACAAGAACAACAGCGATCGCAAGGGCAACAGCTACGGCTCGCACGAGAACTACCTGATGGACCGCCGGACGTCCTTCAAGCAGATCGTGGAGCACCTGATGTCGTTCCTGGTGACGCGCCAGGTCTACACCGGCGCGGGCAAGGTGGGGAGCGAGAATCGCGCGCAGCCCTGCCTGTACCAGCTCACCCAGCGGGCCGACTTCTTCGAGACCGAGGTGGCGCTCGACACCATGGTGAAGCGCCCGATCATCAACACGCGCGACGAGCCCCATGCCGATCGCGACAAGTACCGCCGGCTGCACGTGATCGTGGGCGACTCGAACATGAGCGAGTACACGATCTACCTGCGCAACGGCGCCACCGCGCTGGTGCTCTCCATGATCGAGGACGGCGCGATCCGGCGCGACCTCGCCCTGCGCGACCCGGTGCGGGCGATCAAGGAGGTCTCCCACGACCCGAGCTGCAAGCGCGAGATCCAGCTCGAGAACGGCAAGAAGCTGAGCGCGGTGCAGATCCAGCGCGAGTTCCTGGAGATGGCGCTCCAGTACGCCTCCTCGCGCACCCTGGACGCCCAGACCCGCGACGTGCTCGACAAGTGGCAGCACGTGGTCGAGTGCCTGGAGCGCGACCCGATGGAGCTCTCGCGGGAGATCGACTGGGTGATCAAGAAGGCCATGATCGAGAGCTTCATGGAGCGCAAGGGGCTGGACTGGGAGTCGCCCCAGGTCCAGATGCTGGACCTGCAGTTCCACGACGTGCGCCCGGACAAGGGCCTCTACAACCTGCTGGAGCGGCAGGGGAAGGTGGCCCGGATCGTGACGGACGAGGAGATCACCCGGGCCATCCACGAGCCGCCGGAGGACACCCGGGCGTACTTTCGAGGCGAGTGCCTCAAGCGCTATGCTGGCGAGGTATTCGGCGTGAACTGGGACTCGATCTCGTTCGGCATCGGCGACGAGCCGATCAAGCGGGTCCTGATGGGCGAGCCGCTGAAGGGATCGAAGGCGCACGTGCAGGACCTGCTCGATGCGTCCC
>Ga0316628_100000191_pt1 | contig 38221 bp, 46 predicted proteins | sample OWC_Aug_M2_C1_D5_FD_207648 | JGI IMG/M metagenome (GOLD analysis project Ga0316628, IMG submission 207648) | Wetland soil microbial communities from Old Woman Creek delta, Ohio, United States - OWC_Aug_M2_C1_D5_C | ecosystem: Environmental > Terrestrial > Soil > Wetlands | place: USA: Ohio...
CTCCCAGATCCAACTGGCAACCATTCAAACCCTTTGGCGACGACGAGACAAGCGTCCGGCTGCGAACCTTGTTATCGTTGACGAGGCGCACCATGTCGGCGCTAAAACTTACAATTCAATTCTTGCCAGTTACCCCGAAGCATTGGTTATTGGGTACACCGCTACTCCCGCTCGAAAAACCGGTCTCGGCCTTGGCGATTATTTTACCGATCTGATTCAGGTGACTACGGTCAAGGAATTGACTGAACAAGGATGGTTGGTGCCAGTAACGTATATGGCTCCCAATGTTCCCGATTTATCCAGTGTAAGGGTGCGTAATGGCGATTATGTCGAACCAGACCTTGAAAGAATTATGGGAGAAAAGCGGCTCATTGGTCACACTGTTGGACACTATGCGGAATATGCCGCCGGGCGAAAAGGTATCGTTTTCGCTTCTGGCGTCGCACATTCCCGCGCATTGTGTGATCAGTTTAACCAGTCCGGGATCCGGGCAGCTCACCTTGACGCTGGTACTGATCGAAGCGAGCGGGAGATAATTGAAAATGCGTTTCGGGAAGGGTCGATTCAAGTTATCTGCAACTGTCAGGTATATACTGAAGGCATCGATGTTCCCGACTGTTCTTGCATCGTCCTCGCCCGCCCTACCAAAAGCCTCACGTTGTACCTTCAAATGGCGGGGAGAGGTTTACGTCCTGCGAATGGCGTGGCATCAGGGGACGAGGATTGTCTTCTTATCGACCATTCTGGAAGCGTGTTCCGGCATGGTCCCATTGACGAAGATCACGAATGGAGTCTTGATACTGGCACCCCAATTAGTGAACGTGATCAGAAAAAGAAAACGGAGAAGCGCGAAATCCAGCAGTGGTTATGCGCCAAATGCGGATTAATTTTTTCGCGTTCGCGAACCTGTCCGCGTTGCGGCTTTCCCCTTCCACAAACCGCCAAGCCGGTGGAGTATGTACAAGAAAAATTGCGCAGTTACAGTCCTGCGGAAGTGAAAGAGCGGGCCGCACGGGCTCGAAATAACGAATACTCCAAAGAGGAAAAACTACAGGCGTGGCGTAAGCTATTGCATGAAGCATCTTATCATGGTCGCCTTGTTGGTTCTGCCGCGCATAAGTATAAAGCGACTTTTGGGGTGTTTCCCCGAAACATGGAGTATTATCAGCCGCATAGTTTTGAATGGCGGATGAAAGCGAAGGACTTTCTTTTACGAGTAGGGACGGATAAACTACGTCTTTCCCAAGAGGACTTAGGTAATGAGCCTAACAACGATGCGCGGGTCACTGGTTGAAACTATTTTGGCCATTGCTTCCATCAATAGCGCCGTTCAGCAACGAATCGTCGCTGCGAGAGCGGAAGAGCGGGCGGCTGTGGAAGCGGAATATGCGGAGGAGATTGCCCTACTTGAAGCCAATATGGCGGAGCTACGAAAAGCGGTGGACACTTTGGCGACTCAAGTTGGGGTTGTAGTGTTTACTCCCGTGACGGGCGATGTCGTTATCGACGCCGGAATTATGACGTAAGAATCAGGGTGTTTTATTGGATTCGCGGATCACTGTCTCCAGTTGCTCCGCGTATTCCCTGCGAAGAAAATCGCGACGGACAATGTTGTCCAGGGTTTCGCGCTTGATGATAAAGGTGCCGTCGCCTCGGGGGTGAAATTCTGACGCGGCCACCGGGGGGAGTACGGGCCGGGGCGGCATGGGTAACCGCCCCACGGGCGCGACAGTGGCGCACGCGCTACCAATGATTGTCCAGGCCAGAATAATCGCCTTGGCGTATCCTGTCTTCTTCATCCTGTATCTCCGCGTGAGATTGGGTTTGCGCCTTTTCCAGGGCATCTTGCACAGCTTCACTTTTTTGTTGTGCTGTAGTGGCTTGGCGACGGCGCTCCTCTTCCGTTTTGCGCTTCTCTCGCTGCAAAAGAGCGTAAAGGATAGTCGCCACGCCAGTAATGGCGACATACCCCCATTTGCGAATAATGCCGATTACAACAAACGGATTCATGGCAGCGGTGGCCACGCCGGGGCCTTGTTTCGTGCCAGCGTCACCATGCGTCCCACCAATACCGCCAGGAAGGCATATTTCACCCAAGGGGGCGGAAGGTATTGGGGGAAGAACGCGAGGTATTCAAACGCCGCGCTCAACAACGTGAACAACGTGGCGAGTTGCACACTGGCGAATTTCCACGCTTGCCGCCAGTCCGGAATGAGGGTCAGTTTCATTTTGGATCGTACTCCAGGTGAATGTGATCGGTTTCCAGTATGACATCGAAATTCGGCAATCGCGATTGGATTACTGCTGTAATCATCTCCCACTTATCCGGGGGGAGCCCACCTTTTTGTGGCCCGTACTTGATACGCAAATCCGCCGCCAAACCCTTTCCGTGCAAACTGTTTACCATATGTCTTCCATTACCAATTGCCGTCACTACCATGTCCGAACCGAAAGAACGGTAAACGTCATTCGCTACCATCAGCCCGATAATCAACTGCGGTTGGAGATATGTAATCGTCGTGCCTTCTGCCAGTTGCATAAACCGCCCTTTCCAGATTTTGCAAACGAAATTCGATTTCCGCATGTGCCGGGTGTTCTTGCTTGGCCATCCAAGTCTTAATCCACTTCAAATCTTGCTTCATTTCCCCTTGAAGGGAAAACATTTTTACCAACCCGCCAAGCAATCCCACTACACATAATACTGCCACGGTCGCGAAAGCGTATTCAAACGTCATTGGGCGGCCTTCCTTCGTTCGATGTCGGGGAACTTCGCAAGGATCTGTTTACGCGCTTCTTTGCGTTGCATGTCAAAGATTTTGCGAATCATATCCTCTTTGTCTTTATCGGACAAGGACTTCCAGCCGGTGGAGCCCACCATCCTCTGAAGATGGTCTCGGGCCAACCTTCCAGCGATTCGCTGATATTCCGCGTATTCCTCTTGGGTAAGATCCACACCTGCGAGTTTTTTGCTGACGCCGCTCTTGAAGATTCCCAGACGAAGCATTTCCTGACTTACCGGGTCGTCCTTTTGGGTTGACATGTAAAGGACGGAAAGCAGGTCGGGACCAATGGATCCTTCCACTTTGATGGGTTTGCCGAAGAGGTCCACCTTCTCGGGTAGCGTTTCACGAAGGCCGGGGATCCGTTCCTTGATCTTGTCCATGATGTTATCGGCCCGGCGAAGATACGGGTCTCTCGAACGTGCCAACTGCGCGATACCCGTCGGCACAGCGGTCCCGGCATAGTTCATAATCCACTGTTTTCCGTAACGATCCGGATCCGACATCGCCTCCATCATCTCCGACAATCCGCGCAGATATGTTTTCGATGTCATGTTCTTCGCGAACGATCCGACGAACATCGCCATCAATTCTCCCGCTTCCTTTTCCTCCATAACTTGCGCCATTTCCGCCATATCCGCCGCCATGCCTACCAACATGCCAAATGGTTCCAAACGGGAATAACTGACATACGTATCTCCAATTTTTACGGAATAAGGTTGCCATCCCGTTTGATAGAGGAGTCGCTTTTGGTTAGGGTCGTCCGGACCCTTGCCTGTGAACATTCCCGCCAGTGTCAACGAGAAGATCGCCGCGCCGATACTCGTGCCCGTGGCGATGCGCGCCAGTGCCATATCTCGCGCCGCACCACCCGCCTTGATGTCGGATTGCACATCATGGAAGAGCAACCCTGCGGGTGTACGTTTCAAAACGAACTTCACGATATTGGAAGGCGTCTTGATGAAGGGCGCGATCAAGCGCATGTAGGGATGCTTGGACAGAACGCGCTGTACCGCTTGTCCGATGTCACCTAACTCATTAGTGAATGTCGCCGTCCTCGCGACACTCCACGCCTTTTCCATAAGGGTGTCGTCAGGATTGGTTAATAGGTCTTGGAAAGACCGGCCTGTGAGTTGCGCTTCGCGCATCGCCAGGGCGCGGTATTCCTTGGATACTGTAAGCGCCTTGTAGAACATATCCTCCGCGTTGAGGAAACGACCAGGGCCGCGTACGATCTTGCCAATAGCGCCGGGGATCGCTTTCTTGTACGCACCGCCTTCCACCTTGCCAAAGAGGTCTATCGCGTCTTCCGAACGAAGCGCCTTCGCCATTGCCGCCAGTCCCGCGACCGTGCCGTCAATGTTTCCGTAAACGCGATTCAATGCCTCGCCGAATGTAACCTTATCGCCACCATGGAGTTTACCGAAGGTCGCGCCGACAAAACGTTCCACGTCTTCCAGGGCGCTGACAATGGCATTGGAAACGGTATTCGCGACATGGGTTTGCGGTCCGGATAACAAGCCATTGATCCAGATCTCCATGAACTTGTCCATTTTCGTGGGCGCAAGCGTTTCGCGAACGACACTGGCTTGCGAACCCAAAGGGAGCGCATCGATCAATTGGGCCTGATTGCGGATGTCGGAGGAGGAGCCGATGGTTTGTCGAATGAGTTCGGCGCGAGAGGCTTGATCCTTGGCGAGACGAAGGATGTTCAGCGCCCGGCCCGCCTCTCCCGAGACGCCGACGAATTGCGCTTGAATGGTCGCGAAATTTAAACGCTGTTCAGTAAAGGCTTGGTCGTCCAGATCCGATGCCCGACCTTCCTTGATGCGGGTGACGTATTCGCGGGTGAACTTCTGAAAGTCGGAAGAGGTTTTGTCCAAGAGGGTGACTGCTTGGGCCAGCTCTTCCGCGTTGAACGCCCGTCCAATGTTTCGACGGGCGAACTTGTCCACTTCCACGGGAGAGGCACCCAAGCGGTCAGCGATGGCTTTTGTGAGATCGTGGGGACGCACCTCGCGCTTGGCCGCGCCGGGCATCTCCTGCTCTCCCACAACCGCTCCAAGCGTCTTTAACGCCGGGGGGGCAGCGGTGCCTCCTCCAGGTTTTCCCGCAGCTTGGGAGCTTCCAGGAAGGGGCGTACCGGGGATCCGGTCTCCAGTGATCGCCGCAATAATGGGAGAATTTCCGACTCCTCCATCTGTCTCACCGCCCACACCGGCACCGGATGCCTGAAACGCTCCTCGTATTGCTGACTCAAGGTCTGCATTTCGTTGAGTTTGTAGCGCATTTTTAATGCCCTCCATCAGTTTCACGCCTTCCGGCAGATACTTTTGCGCGGCGGCTGGGTACTCATAGTATAGACCCATTAACTGACCTACGGCTTCGCGCTGAACGAAATAGTTATCCTCCGCTTTTCCGGATAATTTGTAAAACGGGTAATGCAAAAGTCGCCTCAATCCGCCCTTGTTTTCCGCGTAGGCTTCGTAAAGTTCCCGAATTACCGGCCCCATTTTGTCGGTATCGACATTTCCATCTGAAACAACAGACTCACTCATTTGGAATAATGGGGACGCCATAGCGACCGAACGGCCCGTTAGATAGTCCACCGCATGGCCCAGCTCGTGCGCCACATCAAAACGTACCGCCCGAAGAGAACGGGTCATCGGAGCTTCCTTGGCCGCCTGCAAAATTTCCTCATTGAATCCCATAATATGGTTGCGGCTATTGAAGGCCGCATGGTCGGTTCCCTTCAGTACGCCCACCCGGTTTACAAGGTTGACGATTTGTCGGGGAAGACCCGCATCAAACAGGTCACGAAAGGATGCCGCAAGCACCTCCCGATGCGCGGAATTGATAACCGGGGCCCAGTCCTGATCTGCATCCTGCGAACCGAACAATTTCCCCACCGTCTCCACCACTTCCATGGAAGCCTGTGCGTTCGATACCTGAATACTCGACTCCTGAATTTGCGCATGGGCGCGGGAAAAGGCATTTCTCCTCACCATTTCCCGCGTTTTGGGGGAAACATTCAGCTCCTCTTTGGAAAGGGGTTTTTGCGTCATTCCAATCTTTTGACGCAAGTACGCCTTTTGCTCGCGAGTGAATTGCTCCGCATGGTCACGGAGTTGCAGTGCCACCATTGCCTTGGTAATCGCTGGGTCAAACGCCTCCGGCGAATCCACCAATACCTCCAAGGCATTGCCACGGGAACGCTCTATGACATGCTGCTTGTTGTCGTAAAGCGCATAAGGACGGTCTACCCCTGACATGGATTCAAAGGCGTCCGCCAATTTAATAACCGACAGTAATGCCCCTTGTTCCGGGGTTAGGGTATTGTTGTCGATAAGTTCCCGAATTTGCTGCGGGGAGTCGTGATGTCTGCGCGCCAGGGCGCGGGCCGCAATCCCAATCAGTCCGGGCGCGTCCGTTAGTCGGGTTTCTCCCGCTTCCGTATGCGCCTTAATAGCGGATCGTTCCTCCTCCGTGAATCTTCCTAATTGTGATGCGAGATAATCCTGCCGACGAAGCTCCTCTTCCGTCTTACCGGATTTGTCGATAAGCGTATTGAATTCCTTCTCTTCCGCTTTGGATAGTTTGTTCGCTTTGTCCAGGATGGACTTCGGTACGTCCAGCTTTCCTTCGTCATGAAGAAGGGAAGCCATTGTTGCCAGGGTCAACCTGTCCGCGTCAAACCCAAGGAATTGACCGAGTTCACGAACAATTTTCGCCACACCAAGAGAATGGCTTTCTGTCCAGTCGGAGTAACGATTTAAATCTGACAAATGCTTTTCAAGGTAATTTTTCATTTCCTTGCGCTTCGTCACATCCGGTTCCGCGAACGATAGTTCCGTTACTTCCGTTTCGGTGAAATCCCTGTCAGTACGAACGCCCCTTGGTGGTCTGTAACGTAACGGATGGTTCCCTTCCTCGTAGGAACGGATGGCGTCCCGGAAGATGTTTGCGGCGTCTTCGCGGGAGTCTCCGCCAAGGAAGGATCCTTGTCCTGTGTGGGCTTCGACTTCGATTCCATAATGGTCTGCGACCTCTTGAACATTGGGCAGTAGCGTATTGCCTTGGTCGAAGACCATCACTCGCGTGCGCGTGCCCTTGGGGATTAGAGTGTGGAATTGGATTCCACGTTCCGTTAATGTTTGGCGTGCCGCTTCCACGGAATCGGGGAGATCCATCGAATACAGCGTATCCGGCCCGCCCTCGCCTTTCTGAAACGTAAGAATGGCTTTCTGGTGCCCCACCAAACCCTTCCATGCGGCATTGTATGTCAGGTCGTCACCGCCAACATTCGGGATGAACTCGGCAAGGGAATTCTCCGCGCCATCCACCCAATCGCCCACCGCGTCTTCCATGGAAAACTCCAATCCCATTTGGGCGTCGATGTCCTGCGCCAGGGTGCGGAATTGCGTATGTCGGGGGGAAGTCAAAATCTCCACGGCACGCGGGAAATCCATATCCTCTTCCTCGTTATTGGAGAAGAACTCATAAGCCGAACGTACCTCATCCTCCAGGGGCGCCACACCCGTCCGCGCCTCCAGCTTACGAACCGCATTCAAACGTTCATCGGAATCTTTAATGGATTCTTCATAAACCCATGGGGTTATTTGTCCTTCTCGCAAGGTGTCGGTGACGTTGACCCGATCTTCGGCGATTCTTTGTCTGAGCTGTTCCGAGAGTTGCTGGGTAGTTGGACGGTCAACCATCGCCGCCACATCATCAGGAACATTCTGAATCGCCATCGTCTCAGAAAGGTAATCTGGTCCAGCGGCTTGTGAGCGAATGGGGTTATTGACGTAATCCTCGACAACGACACGCTGTGCCTCGGAAAAACGGGGCGATACGGAAGTCACCGCACCCGTAAGTGCGGCTGGTCCAAAAACATCCAAACTACGTTTTAACCCCTCGGTAACGGGTTTGCCAGTAATAATGGATTCAACAGGCTCCTCCGCCGCTTCCGTGGCACCTTCCCAAAGGGCCTGACTACCCGCTTTGAGTCCAGCTCGAAGAAGTTTGTTCCCAAGAGTACCGCCTGCCGTCACCCCCGGCTTGAAGAGCTGGAAAGCGGGAATAGCGTTCAAGGCACCCGTGGCAAGTCCCATCCCTACGGCTTCAAGACGGGCCTCAGTTTCCGACTTTCCTTCGTCCAGCGCCTGCCGATAGGTGCTTGCCCCCTCCAGAGCGCCGCCTGTGGCGCCCGCCGCCAGGGAACCCGCCACCGTGGCGGCTTTCATGCCCAAGCCTACCCCTTTGGCCGCCGCGCCCGCGCCGCCACCCACCAACAGGGAAGCCACTGTTGAGGGAAGGGATTGTCCGACGTTATAAAGCCACCAATCCGGATCTTTTAGGATGCTTGGATCATTGGCAACAGATTTACCTTGTAAATCTGCGTCAATTTGGTTCTCTTCTGTTTTCTTTTTAAAATGTTCGTATATACCTTGTCCGGTTTTCTCGGCACCCAGAAAATGCAAAAAGTCGCCCGCAGAGCGCCCAAGCCCGTAAACTCCCGCCGCCAAACCACGCCCAAATGAACCCGTCATCTCGCCAACCTTTCAAGCAATGTCTTGCCCGTGGTTTGTGTTAGAAACTTCGTCGCCCGGTTTCCAATCTCCGCTCCCACCTTTTGCAACGGCTTTTGGCCTTCCTTGAAAAGATGATAGGCGGGCATGGCGTTCAGCGCCGTCGCACCGATACCCATCATTGCCCCACTGATCCGTGCGTCGGTTTCCGATTTCCCAGACTCCAACTCTTGCCGGTAGGTATTCATACCCTTAGTTAGTCCGCTGGGAGCGCCTCCCGCCACCGAACCCGCCAGAGTTGCCGCCCGCGACCCCGCACCCAAACCTGTCGCCGCCGCGCCACCACCCATTCCGGTCAGGTAGGAAAGCCCCAAGATCGGGGTAATCCTTCCCGCCTCGAAAGCGGGCCAGCGGTCTTCACCTGAAGGTAGCCTGTTTTCCTCGATTTTTGATTCAGCCCCCTGCCGAACCCGGTTTCCCGTTTGTTCAGCACCGATGAAATGGAGGGCATCGCCCGCCGACTTCCCGAGTTCCATTACACCAGTTACCAATCCGCGTCGAAAGGGTTCCTTTTGGCGATAAATGACAGGGGCCGGAAGCGTCATTTGCCCAACCCTTTCCTTCGTACCACCTCCTGCAAACGGCCCACCATATCCAATGCCTTGCGCTTTTCCTCATCCGGGAGGTCGTTGTAGATCTGACGAAGTGTCGCAAGGTCTTGCTGTGGGTCGCCTCCCGAGATATCGAAGCGGTAAAGCGGATCGTTCACCGTCCTTCTCAACTGATTGAACTGGTTCATCGCGTTGTCCTTACGCGATTTTGTTTCCGCTTCTCTGCGTTGTGCCTCAAGAACATCAGGGGACAACTGCGCCGGGGGCGGGGCCTCTTGTCCTTCCTGTGCTTCCCCACCTGTCAGAGTCTCCCGAACATTGTTTGGCAGAAGGGTGTACTCGCCACCCTGTTCCACAAACGACAGTTCGCGTCCTTCTCCACCGGGAACTTGAACAACTTGTGGCATATCGCGAGACTTTTGTTTGTCCCGTTGGACTTGTGTTAGTTTTTCCATTTCGATTTGCGCTTGAACATCAGCCGCCCGTCCTGTGCGTTGGTTTGCCGCCAATCCTGCCCGCGTTTCCTCAATTTGTAATGGGAGCAATTGTTTGTTGCGCTCCATCTCAGCCGTCGTGGCGCGTGTTGCCGCGTTTCGTTGACCGATGCCCGCGCGCGTCTCTTCAATTTGCAGGGGAAGCAATTGTTCGTTTCTGGAAATATCGGATTCCGTGGCGCGGGTAGCGACGCGACGTTGATCGATATCCGCTCTGGCCCCCTCTTCCCGTAGCTTGCCCTCGCGGGTATATGGCGCCACGATGTCTGACACGTCCATTCCGTACATGGAACCCAATGTCAGGGCGTTGCGCGCGACGCGTTCCTGATGCACCGGATCTTCCAAGGATGGAATGCGTTCGACGATCTTGGAAATGTTTTGGCGCCCCTTCTCGGTGTCCTCAATCATCTTGAGTTCCTTGTCGGCACGCTTCATTTCCAGGTTGCGTTGTTTGGACATTTGTTCAAATTCGCGACGTTTCATTTCGTCTTGCGTTTTTTGGCGCTGTTCCTGTTTTTGCTGGGAAACCATCTGGTCGTACATTCCCAGGGCTTGGGTTCCCGCATTGGCAAGACCGACTCCCAAGCCTTGTCCAGTCCCGGCATTGCCTAACATACCCAGGCCGAACTGCATCAGGGCGCGACGTTTGGGGTCTTCGAAGGGATTCATGAGGGTCTCCTTATAGGAACGCCGCCGCCAGAGACATGCCGCCTAATGCGCCGGACCAGGGGTCTCCGGGGGTCTTTTGCGATGTGGTACCGGAGCCACGGGAATATGTTGTTCCGGAGGTCGAACCCCATTTCTGCTCAGATCCGGAACTGGTCATCTTGTCGGAACTGCCCATGTCCCCTGTCATCATATCCTTATACCATCCCATCATGTTCATCGGGCCGTAAAGGTTGGCAAAATAGGCTTCCTTCTCGGCGTCCAATTCACGTTGGGATTGAGCTTGCAGAGTTTCACCCACACCCATCATCATCTGACCGGGTTGGTACGCCATGGACGAAATGCCCGGTAGGGCCTGCAATGCCATCCCCCGTTGATTCTGGGCGTCCTGCATCGCTTGAAACATCATCTGGGTCTCGGCATTTCCCACCTGTTGAGCGACACGACCGGCGCCGATATCCAATTCCTGCCGATGTCCACCACCACCATAGCCGCCATATTGAAGGGCTTCGGAGGCAATCGCCGGAAGGACATCTTCCTTGAAAGAACCCGTGATCTGGTTGCGCACCATGTTCATCATGGGGGACCACATTTCCATGTTGGGCTTGCCTTGCAACATCTCCAATACGGTGCCCGTCGCCTGCGGTAGGAAACTCGCCTGTTGCCCCGCTGCTCCCATGATGCTTTGCATCCCCGCCATTTGGGGCGAGGTCATATTTGCTACTGTATCAAAACCGGGGTAAAACTCATCCGGCATATTCCGCATCATGTTTTGCGCGGAATTCAATAAATCACGTTGATAACCTTGCTGCCATGGCGTATGAACGGAGGTCTGGGTTGTGTTGTATTTTTGCCCGCCCGTGAGAGATCCCTTCTCCGACGCATACGAAGATTGCGATTGTTTTTGTTTGCTCTTGGAGCCGGAATTCGAACCAAGAACCGCGCCGATGGCCGCGCCCGCGCCTAATACGCCCATGTGTTTATGCCTTTATACGATAAAGTTCCACGCATTATCTTTGTAGAAATACAAGCCTTTTCCAGAGCCAGGATTCCAATCTACTCCGTCCGCAAACCGCAAATCTCCCTCTTGGGGGTTATCCGGCGCGATGTTTTCCCGTTCGATATGCCCGTCCATTATCGCGTTTAATGTAATGGCGATTCGTTGGAATTCCAGCCATAACGCATGTGGATCGTTGGTAGGCGGGTAAGGTGTATATCTTTCCATTAGTAACGTCCCACCACGTCAATATCAAACGTGAATCCCGATAGCTTCACTCCTTTAGGTATATCGCAGCGAATCGCCAAATCCCGTCCTACCACTCTGGTGGGTTGTGTTTCGTTGGTGCCTAGTGTGAATTCCAGGGATGTGTCGTAGGAAATCGCCTGCGAGAGAAGCATTCGACTCCCAAGGTATACCTTGATTACCGCTCCAACCGGACCAATGGCATGGACCCATATGCGATTGATGCGCTTGACGTTCACCGGGTCATAGATGGGTCTTCCATGACTGTCCAGCCCCACGACGACACACCCCTCACGCTCGATGTAGGCCGGAAAGACAGTACCCGCGTAGGTATCCCCACTGTTGTACTTGAGCAACTGTCCTGTCGCGCCTACGGGCTTGCAGAGGAGGAGTCCGGTATTGATGGGGGAGTAGGCGCGATCTCCCCATGCTGTCGTCAGCAAATCGGACCATGGCGTGGATTCAAACTCCACCCAGGTTTTGAGGAGTTGCGTCGATCCACCACCGAACTGAATGCGTCCATATCCCGCGTTGACCGCCCCAATATCCCGCTCCGTCCAGGTATCGGTACGCCAGTTCCAGACAAACGCGCGATCACAAAAATACGGCGTATCCGTATTCATGGTGGGGATGAAGATAAGCACTTCCGTATTTCGCTGGTCTATTGTAAGAAACGTATTCGATAGGTAGGTTGGATTGATGGCGTTGAATAACGCCTTTCGGTTTCTTCCATCGATAATCGAATTCACACCAGATCCGTTGGTGGTTACCACGTCTTCGGTGCTTGTAATAAATACATGTAATGGTAATGTTCCTTGCGGTTGGAACACCCCAAGGCATCCACGGGCGAACAATCCAATATCGGGAATTGCGGGCGTGATTTGGTGCACATACCTTGTGTTATTGGCGTATTGCATTCTCCAAATCGAATCTTCCTTGTAAATAAGGTGCATGTCGCCAATGGAAGCGGAATCAAGAACGAAACCTTCGGTACCGTCCAAATCGATATAGCGCGCCAATTTGTCCGTTCGCGTGTCATCCCATGTCGTCGGCTGGTTTCCCTCGATAACGGGATGCGACCACCGGACTCTTCGCGGATACCTCACATCGTTTTCCGTCATATCCAGCGCCACGAGGAATTCTCGATAACGCCGTAAGTTTAAGCATGTTGCCGCAATGACGGTGCCCGACCGGGTGAATGCCGCCCATGTCGAACCGGAACTCGCGTCCCATTGCGCCGTTCGCAATTTGGATGTCAGGGAAGGGCTTGCCCACACCTGTGGATAATCCATCCCGTTGGTGAGATAGGGCAGTCCGCCGATATTGGCGTAGTTCCATCGTGTGGGTGCCGTGGCGGAATACAAGACAAACGATTCCGTCGCCGTGCTCCATCGCGTGACATTGGCGTCTGTCGTTCCATTGTGGGCGTAGATGGAATTGCCGTCGCCGTATAACCAGAAGTGTCCGTCAGTGGTGGGAACGGGACAAGCGAACCAGGGCGCGACCGCAAGTTGTTGTGTCGCTGTCGCCGCCGATACGGTGAGATTGAACACCTCCTCCGCGCCGTCCATGCGCTCAATGAAACCGTCGTGGAAATGCACATTCAGTGCATTCGACCATGCTTCTAGCGGAAGGGTTTGGGCAGGAAGGTCTTTTATGACCCCCATCGCTCCCGCATTTCCGAATGGTATAATTGCCATGTTAGTATTTGATACATGGCAAGAGAGCGACGTTGACGGGGCGCACTTCGTCCGCGACACGAATAGACGACGACGGTTCTACGTTGAAGCGAACGTAATTATAGTTGGTTGCATAGGGAAAGCTATTTGCAAGAGCCGGTGAAGTGACGATTGAGGAACTGATTGCATCCCCTATAATACCGCCGGTATTGTAGGCGTAGGAATGCCAGACATACCAGAAGTCCTGCTGCGCGTCCGCTTGATCTGACGCGAACGTGCGGCCAGTATCCACACCTCGGCTATGGTCCCAACCACGAACAAACTTACCCCGAAGGTCTGGCAATTGAAATGTCGTCGTTCCGTCTCCCACACCAAAGGAGGTCCCGATGGCCTCAAATAACGTCGAATAGGTTTCACGATTAACCGCTGCGCCATTACACTCCAGCCAACCCGTCGGGGGCGTGGAACGGGCAAAGTGCATCACGGCACCAGCGGGCACAACGCCAGGACCCCCCAGCTCCGAAACGTAAATATACGCGAATGACGAAGATGCCTGTGATTGAATACCACCGTTGGCGGTGACCACACCATTCACGGTCGTACTTTGTAATGTGGTCGTTCCTTGAACCGCCAGCTCTTTGGTAACCGTCACACCGGTTTTGAAGATTGCCGTGGCGGAAACTGTCAACGAGGACATGATCTCCAAATTCCCTTTGATCATGACCGTTCCTGAAATCGTCCCCCCGCAATGCGCCAGATTCAACTCTTGCGCATTCGACGATACCGTGGCGGATATTGCCGGAAAGGTGTAAACCAGCGACTTTTTGAGGTTTTGAAAGTGTTGTGGCGCCTGCCCGGCCATGTCGGAAATACCGGGATTCGCAATATTTAGATTTGCGATTGTGTGGCCCGCAGTGATGTCTTCAAGCGCCATCGCGTTTCTCCATTAAATACCCTATTCGTTTATATCCATATCGCCGTTCCCACGCTTTTGGGCTTCTCCGCGTAAGAAAAAGGATGCGTGAGCATCCCGTTTCTTTGGCCTTGTCCATTACCCACTTATCCCAATATCGTCCATCACCGTAACAATTCGCTATCCAAAACTCCCCTTGATAAATGTACCATGTCAAAAATCCGTGTTCGTTTACTACCACATTTTGCGTTGTTAAAATCTGGCTATCACCAGACCGCTTGAGATAGTCCTTTATCCATCCGACAAACTTACCGCCGTTAATAGCCATTCCGCACCCATTGTTGTTGTGGTTACGCGGCATTGCGCGGATCCCTGCTCATCCTCCACTGTCACCGTAAAATCGGGAAGGTTACGCGGCGGTCCCCACGTATTACGTAAAAGGGCCTTTTCCGCCGCTTCTTCCCGTGTATCGGCAAATACCACTTCCGTCCAGTTATCAGAGCGAACGTGCCGCTTGATCATACGTTGTCGGAGGTTTCAAATACGCCCGCGCTGTCCCATTGGACGTTGATTTGCGACGCCACCACTTCAGCCGTGGACAGTTCCCAGTAAGCCAGCGGAATGGCGCCACCGGACGCAAACAGTACGCCATAACGGGCGCAAATGTTTTCACCCGTGGAAGCGGTAACGGCGATGTCGTCCAGATCGAATTTGATAACCCCGTCCGTCACCTTTGCCACCGTCCCGACATTCGCGATCTGACGGTCGGCTTGTCCTGCCGATGCCTTGAGATGAAAATAGGTAGTTACCGATACTACCGTGGACGTGTCAATACTGGGGGTCCACCCTCCCGACAGGAGAGCTACCCGGTAGGTATCCGACAGCTTGAGGTCTCCCGAGAGAAGCCCTATCTTCGCCTTATCAAACACTACAACAGTCTTACCCATTTGTCCGCCCTCCTTTTAGGGCCATTGGATTTGAACAATCTTGGCGGTCGATTCTACCGCACTTAATGAGAAAACTGCCACTGGGGTATCGACGCCAGATTGTACCAGAATAGCGTACTTGGCACACAATACGCTACCCGTACTCGCGGTAAACGCTACATCCGGCAGATCCCAAATTACCGTTCCCACCGGACTTCGGGTTACCTCCCCCTGCCCAACCTGCTTTATTGCCGGTCCTCCCGAAGCGTTCCGGCATACGTATCCGGAAAACGAATTCGACCAACTCGTTTCATCGAGATTTAACGTATACGCCGAAGATAGCAATGCACACTGGAATGTTTTGCTGAGATTCACCCCCCCAGCAAAAAGCTCCCGCAATCCACTGTTGAAAAACTGTAGCGTTGATTCAGGCATTTAATTGCTCCTATCTGGCGTTATTGGCGTCCAGTCTTCCACTTGTTCCGCGTCGGGTTTTACCGGCACCCAGAATCCCCCCACTGAATTGATTTCGTTTGAGATAAAATGGAACATCCCTTTTGCGGTATCCGTATTAATCCATCTACCACCCGCCGCCGCTTTACCGGCGAATATGAATTTTCCCGCATTCGGGGCGGTATTGTATTTTTGTTTCTGATCGACAGGTTCATAACCTTTCCACTGCCACTGTCCCACCACCGCGTGTGATATCGCTCCACTATAGGAAACAACGGTGCCACCCAAGAATGACAGTTTCCCCGCAATAACCGGGGCATTGATTCCAGGAATATTCGCTTCCGGCAACAAACCAACAAATGACCATTTACCACTTGAAAGTAGCTTTGTTGCTGTATCTTGGTTCGCTTCCGGCGCCGTTCCTTTGATACGAACTATTCCGCGAATCGGAAACGATACATTTCCCGTCTTTGTCGCCACTGCCTCGTAGGTTTTGAATTGCCATTTCGCCACTGGTGGCGTGAACGTAAATTGCACATAAGGAGTTCGCGGCTCCCAACCGATCCATATCCATTTACCCGCTGTGGGGGCGTTTGTTTTTTTTTGCTCCCCTCCGCCCTCCGTGGGCAGGAATGTGATTACTCCTTCGCTTGGACGAAAAATTTTCGTCGCGTCCGCAACCACTTCGTTCCCTTTAAAAAACATTTTCCCAATAACGGTCGTTTCGTATTTTACGACGCCGTATATTTCGGGCGCATAACCCACATATAGGAACTGACCTGCTACTGTCGTTTTGGTCGTTGTTCGAATAACTACATGTTCCGCCACCCCGCCTTTAAATACCCACTTCCCGGAAATGTTGTTGTGCCCGTAGGTGGAAATATCGTTTGCCGCGCCACCTTTGAAAACGAGTTTTCCTACTAATGCTGAGTCGTCATAGCCGGTAACTTGGTCCGCACCAATGTCCCATGTTACACCGCGACGCGCTTGTTCCAGATCGTAATCGAAGGGATATACCGTACTTTCGGCAAGATTAACCCCGAATCCTTTGGCGCCTGCGTCAGTTTTAAGTAACCGATAATCATATAAAGCCGTGTTAACAAACATAAATGTTTGGTTTCGACGGCTATTCGCTTGTGCGGTAAATTCGCCCACACGCGAAGAATTGTAATTGGAATTTGTGGTATACGGTCCTGGTGGTGTGGCAACATTAACCTTGAAAATATTATTGATCATGCTAACGGTGCCAGCGAGACCATTTCCGATTGCACCCGCACTCGCATCAAATGTATTGTTGTACATCACTATCGACGAAGCGGTGCAAGAAGCGGTATATACAGCATACACTGGCGCACGAAACACGACCGTATTTGCGACCTTGACGGCATTTGGGGTCACAAAATCCGTCAGATAAAGACCACCGTAAGTCGATCCGGTACCTGCCCACAACAAACAGTTTTCAATAACCGCCGTGGGTTCCTGTAAAGTACCGTTTCGGAAGATAATGCAGCACTTATCCCAAGTGGACGTGGTTTTGATCTGAAGGTTCTTCAGAATGGCATGGTGTATTCCGGTAATGGCGAAAAAGGGTTCTGACGTAGTACCCGCCTCCAGGCGGTAAATGCTGGTATTCCATTTACCTCCATGGTTTTGCACGCACTCAAAAGTGACCGTGTGTGTGGCGTCCGTAGTCCATAGGCTGGAAGCGACAAAGACGGTCGTGTCCGGGGTACCATCAGACGAACGAATGTAGACGTGTAGACTTTCATCAGCGGTGACCAAGTTCTTGGCGTACCCATTGACAGCATTCAGGGTCGTGTAGGCATTGGTATAATCATCGCCCGACCCGGTACCCGTTGCTGCTGGGTCTACATATTTGTACGTAATTCTGACCGTCGTTTCCGCAACTGTCCCACCACGAAACCACCACTTTCCCACCAAAGGGAGTTCGGTCGTTATTCGTGGACCCACGTCTTCCACGGGCTCGTATCCCTTGAAAATGAGCTTGCCCGCTATAGCGGAATCGTCAAATCCCGTAATTTGGTCTGCGCCAATATCCCACGTCGTCCCTCGTCGCCCGCCCTCGGCATCTACCGCAAACGGGTAGTCGGCATCCGCCGTCAAGGACACACCAAATCCTTTAGCGCCCGCATCCGTCTTGAGTAGACGATAATCCAATCCCGCCTCATTTCGATACGAGAAGGTCTGTAGAGCACGCGAATGGGCTTGTGCTGTAAACTCCGACCGTGTTGAAGCGTTGTAGTCTGACGCCGCCGCAAAATGGGTTGCTGTAACAACGGCCCCACCATCGAAAATATTATTTTTGGCTATTATTGAACCAGTAATAACCGGTCCATTAATCGTTATGATGGATGCGTTTACTAATGTATTGTTGTATAGAACAACACTTGATGCAGTGGCTGTAGATAAACGAATGCTTTCCCCATTATTTCCGGAATCGAATACGTTATTTGCCAAAATAACCGATTTTGGTAGTGTGATAATGCCAATAAATGCCGCCCTTGCGCTTACTCCTGCCGTTTCGGCAAGCGAACAAATACAACCATCCATTACCAGTCTGGTTGTACCGGCGACCGACTTACTAAAGGCACGCCCGGCTCCTGTTCCGGTATATTTTAATTGTATGTTTTTAAGCTCGATATGCCCAACCGCACCACCGTCAAACGCGGCGGAATAGGTGGTACCTGTCCCATCCGATTCCAATCGGTAAGCTGACGTATTGTAAGAGGAAAGTTTGGTTTCACCCTCAATAAGGATGTATCGTGTTGCGTCCGTGACCCACGCCGCCGCCGCCGAGAATGCCGTGGTATCTGCGGTGGACCCTCGAACATGGACATACAAAAGTTCGTCGGCAGTAACAAGATTCTTCGCGTATCCATTGAGTTGGGACATGCCTGTATAGGCATCCGCCCAACTATTACCTGTTGCCGCGCCTGCGGCATCGGTATCGATATACTTATGAACTGTTGTCGCCATAGCGTGGACTCGTTATGTCGTTTCGTAGGCGCCCAAGTCGGGGGCCGTTCCGTTGTAAGTAAAACCGACATTGACCCCCGCATTGATACAGGGGCTTCCCGCCTGCAATCGTAGGAATCCCGCATTGCCAGGGGTAAGGCTGACGAAGAGCGGGTTCGTGATTCCCAAGTTCCACGTATTGTGGTCGTGGGTAACATTGGTCGCGCTGAGGTCCAGAGATCCACTGAGATACGCAATGCAATTGCGAACGATGTTCGCTGTGGAAGTGCCGTAGATCTGATACGATGTCGGATTGTCCCACGCCACGCAGTTGTACCACGTCACACCAGAAGGGCTGCTATTATTGGTAAACCCTCGACGGAGGTTGTTGTAGGAAATACAGAAGTAGGCACTATTGCCACCGCCCGTGGGGCCGCCCATCTTGAACCCGTTGCCATCGCCGCCCGTATCATATCCATTGTCGTGGGCAATGCAGCGTACAACGGTATTGAACTCGCCCTCCCACAAGTCGAATCCGTCGTCGGAATTGTTGTACGATTCGCAATCGTAGAATTCGTTGTAAGACCCAGTGGATACCGCAAATCCATCGGCAATGTCGCCAGCAGTACTTCCTGAGTCGTAATTGGAATGTGATATGCAGTTGTAGCACTTGTTCCTATTACCACCGCCGACGTTGTAACCGAAGATCCCACTATTGTGAATTAACAGGTTGCGGAAGGTATTGTCATTTCCTGTGACATATACACCGCGAGACGGCGCATTGGAAATCTCGAAACCGATAAAGCTATTCCAGCTTCCCGACACCGTGAAGCCCGCTGCGCTGATAATGACCGATTCCCCAGGGTATTCCGTCCAGGTAATGGGGGCCGCCGACGTTCCCGAAACGCCAAAGGTCACAGAGGTTGTATAGGTCCCACCACGCACCGCTACCGTGTCTCCAGGACGCACAACCGTCAACGCCTTGGCGAAGGTGCGGAAGGGAAGAGACTGCGTGCCAGGGTTCGCATCGTTGCCCGTGGTCGCGATGTAGTAGTTGTAGGTCACCACCGGGGGCTCACCCATCTCCGGCCCCACGTAGGGAAGCCAGTAGGAGTTCGCGAAGCACCCCATATCCCGACCATCCCGGCCTGTCCCAATACAAGGGGAAGTCGCCGCCAACCGCCAGTCACCGCCGTTCTCGTTGACGAAGAGGGGGTTCTGGTTGATTCCGTGGGCGTCATACCCCACCGCCTGCCATCCACCCAGTCCGGTCACCGCCGCCGTGTAATTGTTCACCCACTGCGGCAGTGCGCCCAATGTGGAGTAGTAGCAGTTGTAATCGCAGAGGGTGAATGTCCACGACGCCGGGGGCCATACCCAGAACCGCTTGACTCTGAAGGTCGATTGCTTGTTGTAAATAATATTGTTGTAAAACAGGATGTCATGTTGGAGCGTCTTATCGACTCCGGGCTCATACGTCCCGAACCAAAAGATGGCGGAGTCCGATGCTACCGCGTCGGTCATGTTGATAACCGTATTCTGGTAGAAGTGGTTTCGATAGTTGGTATACCGCTGTCCTACCATCCATCCCATACGGGCATTGCGTAGTAGATTTTCATTCGCAACGTTGTCGTCGCATGCAGATCCAGTAGCGGCGTCCCCCGAATTAAGCATGATCGTTGCGGCTTCTCCTTCACCGCTATAAAAATCGTGCATATAGTTTCGATAAAACGTATTCCTGTCATCGGACCGTAGAGAAGCGTCAGCCGCTTGGATCTTTAAGTGGATTCCCGAACCCACGTTGTAAATGTTGTTGTACTGAAAAAGACTGTCATCGCAGCCATAGAGTGTAAACGCGCAACCATTGGCTGTTCCATCCGTATTGCGTGCATCGTAAAGCTCATTATGTTCAAAGGTAAGATGATCGCCATTGCCGACACGAATGCACGCAGTATTGTCTTTGGCGACTTGCCTTGTCCCATGGATCACGCAATGAGAGATTGTGATATAGGAGGCGTTGAACGCGCCCGCCGCATAAGGTCCGTTTCCAATGACTTCAAAGCCCCGCCACGTAATGTAATTACGTCCATAGGCGCCAATGGCCGCGCCGGGGGAGTAGGCGGTGAACTGAATAATGGGCCGTTCGCCGGGGTAATTCCGAATCGTAATTGGCGCTGTGGACGTGCCGGAATTGGTGGGGTTCAGCGAGACGTTTTCAAAGGAGGGGGAAGGAGCGCATGTGTAAGTGCCCCCGCGCACCAGAACGGTCTTCCCTGCCGTTAGTACCGTTAAAGCTTTCTGGATGGTTTTCCAGGGTTGCGCCGCCGTCCCTGGATTGGTATCAAGCCCCGTTGTTGCAACGTAGTAGTCCCCCGTGACAGCGGTTCCGCTATCGGTCGCCTCATATCCCTTGAATATGACTTTACCCACCGAGGGAACGCCATATCCGACCGTGTTACTGCGAAACCGAAAAAGAGGGGGCATAGCGGGGTTCCTTTTGTTAGAAGCCCGCCGATTATACTACGTGGAGATTTTTAATGAGATAGGGTAACGGGGAACCCCGGCCCCCTCACTACTAACCGAGAGGACCGGGGTTTGGGGTGTACTTACTTCTTTTTCGCCTGTCCGGGCGGTTCCTTTCTCGGCGTTGCCGCTTCCGGATCGCCTTCGGGCGCGTGTTCCTTCTTCGGCTTGCGCGGCTTGCGCGTGCGCTCGTACTCGTGCGATACCTTGCTGGCCGCGACTTCCTCGGCGGTACCGACGATAAAATTGACTTCCAGACCATCCGCCGACAGGTGGGGCTTGCCGAACGCGATGTGGACCGTCGGGTCCGTTAGTTGCACATGGGTAGCGAAATAGGTTTCCAGCTCTTCCCGCGTGATCTTCAAACGACTTGTTACTACATAAGATGCCATCTTGCTTCCTCTTTTGTTTTGATTAACAAACGTGACTATGGTAGGTTACGGGCGATGCGTCTTGCAATACCATTTGCCCGCTTTTTTCTTCCGTAAATTCACACCAAACCCGAAAGGGGCGCGATCCCCGCACACCTCACATCTTGTTTGGAGTTCCATCGTTCCTGTTGGGTGAAACAGAATGGTGACAGATCTCTTGTTCACCAGAACGACGGGCTTTGTGGTCCCCGTCTTTTCGCCACGAAAGCTCATTGCTTTCTATCTCGCGCTGAAGTGACTCGACCAACCGCCTGTATTGCGCCGCCTCTTCCTCAAGACGGCGCACCAGCTCGTTAAGCATCACTCCCTAGCCTTTTCCCTGGCAAACTGCGTCAGCTCCGTCATCCGTTCCTTGAGTCCATAGGACTCCGCTACCAGAAGTACCAGCCCTTGCGCAAGGTCGTGTTGGCCGTCCTTTGTTTCGGACAAATCCTTGATCCGCGTCAGCGTATCCATATTGCTCGTAATGTATGCGACCTCCCAGGCAAACTGAATCGCATCACGTAGCGGTTCCGGAAGCTCAACCGTCGTCTGTGCGAATATGTCGCGCCCTTCCTGCATTTTGTCCAAAAGCGTCATAACTCACCCCGTTGCGGCAACATGCCGCGTCACTGTTTGGAGTTTACGGATAGGGATTAGTTCTTACACGACAGGGTTATTTCTTGTTTTTCAACATTCACCGTAAACGGACTGGCTTGTCGTAATACGTTCATCCCCAGAAGAGGCATCCCCTCTTTGATGATTGCCACGCTTACGTTTCGAAAGGTACATTGACCCAGGCGAACTACGGGCACCCGATAAAACTTAATCTCCACCATATCGCCATTCGCCACCATGGCACTGGCATTTTTCTCGAATACCGCATCCTTCAGGTAGGGCAGAAAAGGTGCGGGCAAGAGGGTGCTATCCGCCCCCGTATCCACCTTCATCTTGGCGTACCCCACCCCTCGCATCCATACGTCAGCGTATTGGCCGCCGCCACGCTGGTAGATGGGAACCGTCATGGTACTCGGCGATGCCATAACGTTTACAAACAATGCTAATATCAACACAGCGGCCAATCCCATTGGAACCGATAATGCCAAACATGTCTCCACCGTCTTTTTCATTTTGTCGGCTCGATTCGTCCTGTATTGGATCGTCTTGCGGTTTCGGCAATCAGGTTACTCAGTGCCGCTTGAGCGATATTATCAAAGACGTCGGCTTGTTGCATGGCTTCCGGTCCTTGAATCACTGTGGAGCAAACAAGCGCCTCCGCTCGTCTTTTGATCAAGACTTCGCCATCCGTGAACCATCGTGAGGCCGTCGTGACTTCCACCACGTCCTCTAATGATTTGGAGTACACCAGCTCCATGGTGTAGGCGGTATCGGGAGGAGGGTATAGGCGGATCTGTTGCTGGAAGAAGCAGAAATAGGTGGGCGTGCTGTAATAGGTGTTACTGGTTTTTCGCTGCTCGATCCAATTGAAGGACTTGGGCACCAATTGCTTACGCCGCCCATCGGCATCGATAAGCGTGATGCCGGTAACGTCCTGGAAGTCGCCAGGGAGGGAGTACCATTCCTTTTGGGCAATGGTGGGACGTGTGGCCCGTTCTTCAGTGAAGTAGAATCGTTTGGTCTCGAACTCGGAAATGGCGTCCTTGATGGCCTGTCCGATTTGGGCGGACAGGTCGGGACGTTTGAGGTCGTCCTTGATGTCGGAGATCATGCCGCCATAGGTACCGTCACCCATGGCGGTTACTCTTCGTCAATGACGCCGAAGATCAACGCCTTCGCGCCCGTTACTGATACAGAAACCGACAGGTCTACGAATACACCGTGTTCCAGTCGAATGAACGGATAGGAGTAGAAAACGTTGATTGTGCGATTGGTACTAGGAACAACCAAAGTCCCGGTACTGGCGCTACCATCAAAGATCTTTACGACGACGGTTCCTGCGTCGCTTGTCGTGAAACTCTGGTACTCCACTCCCGCCAGCCGGAAGGGTTGACTGGTCAAAAGTCCCTTGTTGCCCGCCGTTACCACCCAGTAATCGGCATAGTCCGGTAGGCTTGCTCGCCCGCCTCTCCCAATCGGGTATTCCGCTGCTTTCTTCGCCATGGGTAATCCCCCCTGTAGGTTCCGGGGAGTTTACCATACGAGGCACCGCGTGGTCATTCTGGTGAGGGAATCGGCGACTCATCGGAAGAACAACCACTCGAACATGGCGAACACCGCGAAGATTAAAGCCACCAGGGCAATCTCGCGAATCACGATCCACACCTTTTTCCATCGGCTGGCAAAGAGCCATTCCGTATTGAATGCGTTGTTCACTTTTTCAATTTCCTCCATATTTCTTCTGCTACCATTACGCACAGCGTGATAATCAATATCAGCACTGCGCCTTTCGCCACCGCCACCAACATCGCAATTACCATTTTAAATCACCCATCCCCTTAAATATCCTGAACACTTCACTTGCTTGCCAGATTTTCTTTCTCGGATACAGGTAGGTTACCACGGACCCTTTCTGCGCTCCTCGTAACACGGTTAGATCCGGCAATAGGTAATTCGTTCGCGGGGCCAGAAAGAGTTGAGGGAATCTCGCCAAAGGTCGGTACCATCCTTCCGAAGTCGCCGCGTAGGTAATGCAGCACGCCTGCTCGATATTCCCATCGGTATATTCCTGAATCAGCTTATTGATCCAATCCTTATTCCATTGTCGATGAAAGGGATGGTTCATCCACACCCTACCCGTCCACGGTAGGGCAAGCCCGTTGTCCTTCGCCGTATAAAACCGTTCGGCATGGACAATCAGATTGTTCGCCCTTTCTGAGGAGGCAGGGTCAAGATCGATAGCCCCCATCAGTTGACGGGCGGCTTCCACTATGGGTTTGGGCGTGTAGTATTCCCATTTCCCCGATGTTTGCACCAATAGGTGACTTGTCATTCGCACCACCCAATTACTACGGCTATCTTTAACATCCAGATTCACCCTTGTCCACTAAAAATGCTACCACTACTAATAACAATGCTACCACTATTAATAGTGCAATAACCCACCAGTCAATTATTTCTCCCTCTTCGTCATAATCGCCATGAATTCTTGATTGGCGACGTTCGTGAAGTGATCCAGCTCGAAGTACTTCATCAGCACACTGAGCCACTTTCGATAGGACTTCAGGTTGATATGCGCGTTCCGCCCGTCCGGGAGTTTTTTCTTTGCGGGTCGTGTTGCCACGGTAATGAAGAGGACCTTTTTGGTCAGCATGTGCAAATCAAAAAGGACTTCCTCCAGGCATTCCTCTTCGATGTGCTCCAGTACGTCGGTGCACACCACCAAGTCCGCAGGTTTTGAAGGGAGGTCAAGGCCGGGAATTGCCGGGTCGTATCCTCGTACCGTGTACTGAGGGAGGGCCTTGGCAAGGGTCTGCTTACCGCACCCGTAATCCAGGATGGCCTCCGCCTGGATCATCTCCGCAATCTCCGCCACCGTCTTGGCGTGCTTCGCCCCTGAAGTCCCGTATTCCTTATTGGACTGGTGGAGATCCGCGTTCTGCTTGCGGTATTCCTCAGTGATCTTCATTGGGTACTTACCGTTCCGAGATCATGGTTTCCAGTACGGTCTGGCGCTTCACCGTTCGCGAATTTGTCGGCCATTCGCAACAATAAATGCGCCGCTTCCTTACACATCATTGTTTTTTGTTCGCATTGAAAACGCCCCGGAAACTTAATATCCACTTTTGCCCACAATTCACCATCATCTGCGGTATAGATAAGGGCAATCGGAATTTCCAAGATTCCATTTACCATATCTCCTCCTCCGGCTTCAATCGCCATTCGCACACCACGAAGTCAAAACTTGGATCTGGGTTGTCCTTCCAGGGTTGCTCCGGCGAACATCGCGATTGCACCACTCTGCCATCCTTGAACCCTTGTACGAGTTCCATAATTTCGTCAACGGTTATCCGGCGGCGACGCGTACTCTCCAGGATACGAAAGCGTGTCATTTATTATCCCTCAGGATCGAATTCCGCCTCGGTTTGGGGGCCACGACATTCTCATAGGGATCGAATTCCGCCCCAATCACCTGTTCCAAGGTCTTAATGGCTTCCGTCCATCCACCGATAGGAGTTTGCCGGAACTGCCTGACATTGGGATACCAAACCATGTCCTTACGCTTTAACCCATACCTCCATGCGGGTTTCGCGGGCGTCAGGGTGTAGCAGGGCAACCCCATCGCGCCCATTAGGTGGACCAGTGACGAATTTACCGTGACCACTCTACCACCCAATTCTGTCAATGCCGCCACGAAAGCCGCTGTTTCGCCGTAGTCATAGGCGGGAGTATCGTGTACATGTTCAATCTCTCCGCCGTAATGCACTCGAAGTGGCTTCAGTTCTTCCTTGTTCTTACTCTCGGCGATAGGTGTGCCGTCCTTCATCAGTATGTATTTCTCTGCCTTCTGACAACACACCACTTCGGGGAAATGCCATATCCGCGTTGCGGTCTCCTTGAAATACGCCTCCGTGTCCTCCTCTCCATGACTGGTGTATTGCACTGAAAATACGGTCCCCGCCCGCTGAATGATGGGGGTGAGGTCGGCGAGTTTGATGGATCGAATATCCTTCCTCGTCTTTTTGTGACCACCCACCCACCCGACAGCGAGATAGGGACCGGGACCTGTCAATCGAATCCATTCCTTGTATTCCTCGACCTTCTCCCGGTCGGGGTAGATGTACGGGACTTTAGGAAAGTCCTCTTCTTTACGCCGGAACCACTTACCCAGATTCCCGATGGGCACTTTCCATTGTATAGGCATTTCGCTGGGTAACCAGGACACCGGCCTGTCCAAAATCTTGCGAGTATCATAGACATGAACTTCGGGAAATGCTCCCTCAAAAAGGGACACAAGGCGGGGATGGGCATCGAAAATTACCTTGCCTTGAAAAGCGTTTTGCAGATCAGGGAGCATAGAAGCGAACATTATCTCGTCGCCTATCCCCTGCTCTCCATAAACCACAATCTTGTCGTTTGGGTGAGCGTCCCCATCCCACCACAAAGCGTCACCGTAGTTCTTCGTCAGCCGGTCATTGGACGCCACGCCCCAAGCGTACTCGGGGAAGCCCTCGTCCCACTGTTCCAACTCCAGGAGCGCCAGCCCACGGTTCCAATGCAACTGGTTATGCGCCCCTGACAGTGCCAGCCCTTTGTTCAAATACTCCAGGGCCTTGTCCGGTGACCCCTCATTGATATGCAGGGTTGCCAAGTTGTTGTAGACATCCGGGTCGTCAGGCTTGATCTCCAGCGCCTTCTTCAGACATCGCTCCGCATCGGTATTGTGGTTCTCTTTGCGATACGCCGTTCCTAGATTGTTCCAGGTCTCGGGACAATTGGGCTCCAGTTGCGCCGCCCGCTCGAACAACACGATGGCGATACCATCCTTCCCATAGTGGAGATAGATGTTCGCCAGGAAGAAGATGGCCGCCCAGTTATTGGGTTGTTGCGCGAGAATGCCGTGAATCAGGTTCTCGGCTTCCGCCATGGCCTTATGATCACCTTCCGCTCCCTTCCTGAGGAGTGCCTGCACATCCTCCATACTTATCAGTCGTGTTCCCATTTATTGCCCCATTTCGTGCTCAGGACCATAAGTAAACCAATGTCTCATTCTCTTTCTTGCCCTTTCGCTTCCCCGCGTAAAAAGCCGCTTTAGCGACTTTCCATGCAAGGGAATCTTTAGGTATTTGTTCCCGATCTCTTTCTACCATTCATCGAATTGTGTATCCTCAATAGTCATTTTTCACACCTTCTCCGGTCCATAACGCTATCACAAGCTCTCTCATTGTGGTTACCAGAACTTGACAACAAAGTGAAACACTGCCACCCAGAACGCGACAGCTATTGCCAATCCCACGATGGCCGCCGCTACTTTCACAAAATCCTCGATTGTCATGACTTTTCGGGGCACCTTCTCGAATTTAGGGCGCACTATGCCATCCCCCTCCAGGAGAATTCAATTGGTTTGGAAACTATTTTTTCCGCTCCTGGCTTATCCCGTTTGCGGAATGGCGCGTATACGATTCTCAACAGGGTTGGCGCACTATCGTAAATGCGCCTACGGGGAGGGGGAACATCGATATTCTTGTGGTGACTACGACTGGTAAATAAAAAAGACCCTTGGAGCGGGGTACTCCAAGGGTCAAAGGGTCTCCGGGGTGAGGAGACGGTTAAATCTGGCCGTCCAGGTCGTACACCAGCACGAACTTCACCGTGCCAGAGTAGGCCGCCGACGTGGGTTTGAGCGTCAGATCGGTATAGCGAACGATGGAACTGTCCGTCACACTGACCTTGTGGCCCAGACCCGTGGTAGTCAAGATCCCAAACGTTGCCGACGTGACCGAGACATAACGGTCAGTATCGGACAAGTCGCCGATGTCAAGCCCGGTCGTTCCCCCCATTCCGTAGATGTCCAGAATGCGGACGCCATGCGGAATCTTCAGGAGCTTGACGATACCGGACAACGATGCCGTCACCACTTCGTTGAAGTAGACGAAGGTGGGACCAGGGGAGTTCAGTTTCGGCACCCATTTCACATAGGCGGAACTGGTTCGCGTTGCTACTGCCATGTCAGTATCCTCCTATGTTAGGTATGGGCAATGGCGTAGGTCGGAATGACCATACTACCAAAGTCCACCGAGTTGAACTGAAGCTTCTTGAGTCCGGCAATCGTTCCGGCTTCCACGCCCAACTGGTTCTTGTAGTCGAAGAACTCTTCGTTCCAGTCGTACTTGGAGCCGGTACTGTAACCCTTGCCAAACGCAATCGCCGCTGCCTGCGCGCCGCAGAAGATGGCGCGTCTCGTCGTCGTCGTGGGGGCCGGGAGTCGATGCGTGCTATGGATCACCGTGTTGTTATACACGCCAATCGCACCCGAGAAGATGGGATTATCCGTCCCCTCGCCGCCCTCCAAGCGGGCCCGCATGATGTCCCCCCACTCACCCGCCGTGAAGTTCCGACGTAGATCGGTTTCCTGATAGGGGTGAATGAAGAGTACCCAATAGTCCTTGCCGCCGACCTTGACCGGACGCATGGGGTAGGTGCGCAGCTTCGCCTTCTCGATAGCCCAGTCAATCAGCTTGACGCTCATGATGTCAGCCGTGGACATGGATGCCGTGGAGGTCAGCGAGGTTCTCGGCTCCAGGATGTTCTCCGGGGCGATGGCCGCCTGCAAACCCGTATAGCGGGTATCGGTTTCGTCGGTATTGCCACTGAGCTGGTTGAAGAACCAGTAGTCGAAGCGGTCAGCCCACCAGTCGGCCAGGGCATCGCGTGCCAGGGCGCGGACGTTGTAGGGGATACGCTGCTCGGACATCTTGCCCGTCGAGCGCACCGCGTGGCGGAGCTGGTTGATGTAGAGATCGTCGTGGTAGATCGTCAGGTCTTCTTCGTTGCCTTCCTGCGTGTTGTCGCCCAACACACCGGCACCAGACAACTGAATACGAAGACTGACACGCACCCGGTCGCCGTCCCCCTTCAGCTCATTGCGCACCTGACACAGGGAATTGTCAGACGTGCCCATGAACCGAAACGCATAGGTCTTCTTGAGCAGTTCCTTGAAAAGGTCGCTTGCCCAGTACTTACGCGCTTGGGGATGGTCCACCGGCCATTGATTTGCCGTTGCCATCGATATACGCCTCTAATGTGAGCCTTACCTTGAACCGGTCAAGGTTTCCGACTCGTCCCACTGCGGGGGGGCGTACCGATGGCGCACGTCACAGGGTGCGTAAACTGAAAACGCTATTTTTACCGGTTGCGTTCCGAGCCTCCAAAAAAAGGAGCCACGATAGCCGTATCTATCGTGGCTCCGGGGTACGGCCCAGCGCTGAGGAGGGAGCGCTATAGTGGGCCGTCGGGGCGAGATAATTATTTCGCGCTTGGTAAGGTCATGTCAATAGGGGCCCCTTATTCTTCATACGCCAGTCTGCGAATCTCCCAATAGCCATCCTGAATAGTTGGCCCAGTACTCTTCTCGTGCGCCAAATCTCCAATCTCGTGAAGTAGATTTGACAACCTCTCATTCTCTTCGCGCAGCCGATTAATCTCCACCAGCATCTCGAAAACAATCGCGTCGAAGTCTTCGGCGTTTCGGGTCAGCCGCTCCCCGTAACTTTGGCTCAAGGTAATTCGTCCCCATGTTCCAGGATAGATAGCAATCCCTCAAGGAAGAGATATTCGGCTTCTGCGGCCTCTTGAACAATCTCCCACTCTATCTTTGTTTTGTTTATAGTTTCCAACAGCAAACCAAACGGCCCCTCTGACGTCTGCCCAAGTCCAATAAGGCGAACCTAAACAGCCATCGTTCCCTGTCACCTCCCGCACTGGACAATCTCTGCAACCCAGCCTTTGGCACAACTGACACCATGGCTCCTCCATGTCGGGATACACCATCAGCCGTTGCCACTTCGAAAGCGAGGCGCGCAAGGCCTCAATCGTATACGCCCTTATGTTGTCTCTCATTGTCCCACCTTCTTGATCGGCGTTGCTTTCTGGTTTACCGGCAAATGATTCTTACACCAGTAACGCCCATCTTCAGTCTGATACTGAGGCACCGCACCGCAGTTCCATCCCTTCCAATGTCCGGACTGGCGCACTCCGCTACAGTGGATTTGCGGACTCATTGCCCCACGTCCTTCAGTAAGCCCTCAACCTCTTGGCTCAACTCCCGATAGGCCGCTTCCAGTCCGGACTCCAAGTCATCCAGCCGGTCTATCCATCCGGCCATCTTCTCCAAGGGAGATGAATCATGCTCCCATGAATCCTTCATTTCCTTTACCACCGCACCAATGCTGTCACCCATCACTTCTTCCCCCGCTGTAAGCCCATCAGGTCCGCCAACTGCCGTTGGATCTCCTCCCTGCCATCCGCCACGCCTCGCGCATACTCACGCTTCTTGGGCTCCTCCATAGGCTCTTTGAGCGTCCGCGCCCTTTCCCGCGCCGTTCGCACCAACACCGCCAGCCGCTTGAAGTCATTCCCCGTTATTGCCATTTGATTGCCTCTGAATTTTCATGTGGAAATCCCTACCGTTTACTAAGGTTTTTCCATCAATTCCTTGGCCAGCTCATTCACATCCGCCCATAACAACCACCCCGGCTGTCCGGGAATCCTTACCAGACCACCCTCGTTCTCCAGCGTCCTTGGATGTTGGCCTACCCACTCTACCAACTGGTCTGCGCAGATAGAGAATAGAATTGCCTTTTGGGCTTCACCCTCCGGGCATTGCTTCTCTTGCCATTCCAGGTAACGGTCTCTGATTGTGGCCTTGTTGCGTGCCCGCATGGTCCAGACATTCTTGTCCGTAATCACTGTAAAGAACCATCGGGCCCCATCCTCAAAGATCACCTTCATCGTTATTTTCCCCCGTGCAATATGAACAGGGCGGGCTTATGTGACACGAACACCCTGAAGGAAATTCCGTATGATAGGCTCGAAGTGGATCCACGTGGTTGTCATACGCCTTCTGTTCCGGGGTTAGTCGCTTGTACGCCGCCGCCCTTCTGGCCCGCCTACATAAGCCACATTCCTCGTGATCTTGCGGCTCACAACTGCATCCCACTGGTCTTGGGTTCCACGTCACTGTCACGGTCTCCTCACAAAAAAGAGGGGACAGTTTCCCATCCCCTCGTTTCGGTCAGTCTTGCACCCGGCGCCACCCTTCGGGGGTATGCTCGCGTTGCCGACGGATCTCGTAGTTGCCGGGACCAATCCCCAGGGCTTCATGCGTGTCGAAAGCGCGCAAATGCCGCAATTCGACATTGCCCTCAACGACCACGTAGCTCACCAAGGGGTCGTTGCTCTGAAAGCAATGCACATCTTTCCTCGGCAACACGTGATGGTGCCCAGTCTCGCTATGACCCACCACATACACCTCGCCCTCCGGAACCATTGGCGCCAACCCCTCGGGGATATCCTTGATCCTGCGGACCAGCAGGTCACCTTGCGCAGCCTGTTTTCCAAACGTCTTCATGTCCTCACCTCCGGATAATAATCATTCGCGTCAAGCGAGTACGTCCAGGCATTCGCCTCTCTCGCCGTCCGCATCTCTTGTGGAACCGGAATAGCAAACTCTCGCCCCGTCCCACATTTGACTACCAAGAAACGTTCCTGTTCGGCATCGGGCAAATCCACCTCCAAAAGCGTCCCCACCATGGGATTGGTGTCCCGATCTACTTCTTTGGCATTAAGCTCCCTCAATATACGGGCCCACCCCACTATTTCGCAAGCGGCCCGACGCTTTTCAATATCCTGTTCTTTCAACGCCATTTCTGGCGTGAGAGATCCCTTGTCCTCAATCCATTCGCCAGGGACGCGCACGCCATGCCAATGATACAGGCTCCACCCATCCCTCCATTTATGGCTTGGCCCATCTTCGCAATGCGGACGGTTGCGATCATCCATTTTCAAAACCTCCGGAAAATCCGACACCATGCAAAACTCCTCGTGCATCATCCGGAAGCCCCCGTGAATCGCCGCCCGCTCCCATGCGTCATATTTCTCATAAACAGGCAACCGAAGACCCAAAACATCCCTACCCGCGGTCAGATAGCAATCATACGCCACCGCCATGTTTCCTCCCTGATACATAGCCCACCACCGACTCATACACCCAGTTACAAACTGTATCCATCCCTTAGAGGACGCGGCGCGGTAGGTCGCGTCACGGATCGCGGCAGCGGTCGCGGCATCGGTCACAGCACGGGTCGCGGCATAGGTCGCGGCGACGGTCGCGGCACGGATCGCGGCACGGGTTGCGTCATAGGTCGCGTCACGGGTCGCGGCATAGGTCGCGGCGTGGGTCGCGTCACGGGTCACGACACGGGTCGCGGTAGCGGTCGCGTCAGCGGTCGCGATGTCGGTCGCGGCGTGGGTCGCGACTTCGGTCGCGACGGCGGTCGCGATGTCGGTCGCATCGCGGGTCGCGGCGTAGGTCGCGACTTCGGTCACGACGCGGGTCGCATCGTAGGTCGCGGCGGCGGTCGCGTCACGGGTCACGACGCGGGTCGCACCGTAGGTCGCATCATCGGTCGCGGCGACGGTCGCGTCGCGGGTCGCGAAAGCGGTCGCGACTTCGGTCGCGTCACGGGTCGCGACGTCGGTCGCGTCGCGGGTCGCAGCGTCGGTCGCGGCAACGGTCGCGACATCGGTCGCGGCGTGGGTCGCGTCACGGGTCACGTCACGGGTCACGTCACGGGTCGCGTCGTAGGTCGCGGCATCGGTCGCGGCGCGAGTCGCGGCATCGGTCGCAAGAGCCGCGTCACGGATCGCGGCATAGGTCGCGATGTCGGTCGCGGCGTGGGTCGCGACTTCGGTCGCGGCATAGGTCGCGGCGACGGTCGCGTCACGGGTCGCGACGACGGTCGCGACGGCGGTCGCGATGTCGGTCGCGTCACGGGTCGCGGCGCGGGTCGCGTCACGGGTCACGACACGGGTCGCGATAGCGGTCGCGGCGTGGGTCGCGTCACGGGTCACGACACGGGTCGCGGTAGCGGTCGCGGCATAGGTCGCGTCACGGATCGCGGCATAGGTCGCGGCGACGGTCGCAGCAGCGGTCGCGGCGCGGGTCGCAGCATGAATCTCATTAAACCCCGGAGTCTTCCTAGGATTTTTCCGCGCGTACCATACGGCCGCCGCCGCACCACCCGCTACCGCCATGATTCTTGGACTCGGCACAACCACCACACGCGGCTCTTTCAACCCCGCTACTCGATATAAATCCCTAATTGCCCTCCCAATTTCATTGGGCTCAATCGGCGCCGTCCGTAACGCCCGCGCAATCCACATTTCAGAATGCGCCGCCATTCGCGCCTTTTCTTCAGGCGTGACCCCACCACCCGCAAAAGTCGGAGTTCTCACAATCTTTTCCATCGCTTAATCCCCTCGAAAAGAAGGGGGCAAACACGCCCCCTCGATATCATGCCGCCAACTTCAACGCCAACTCAAACGCCCGCGTTTTGGTCTGGTTGCCGTCCCCAAACCACGCCCGCTGCAATCTCGCATCATCCGAACGGGTCTTGCGCTCGTGGTCCACATACCGCGTCACCGCATTTACCAAACCCCACGCCGTTCCATTCGCGGAACGAACGCTCTGCCCCACCCCATTCTCGTAGATGTCCACAATCTGCAACATCTGGCTCTTCACGCGCGGCGCCTCCATATCCACGTCACGTCCCTCGTAATACAGATCCACGAAGAACTTGACCGCCTCTTCCTTGGACACTCGCCGCTCAGCAAGTGCCTGCGCCCGACGCTGAAATTTTTCCCACACCTCGTTGGTTTCCAGCCCCAACCGCCCCTTGATCACGCTGGCATTAAACTTCGTGCTATGCCGCAGCGACACGCCATTCCCCGCATCCCGGCCCACACTGAGGTTCAGCGTATTGTTGCACACCACCCTCACCGTGGTCCTGGTTGCCACCGTCGCCATGCTTCCATCAAAGGACGTGGCCAGAAGAACATACCCATTCACCCGGTCCTGCCCCATGATCGTCGCCTCTTCCCCGGTACGGGCCAACGCCCACACCCGCTTCCCTCCGTACAAAGACCCCGCCGTTTCCATCCGGTACCCCATCCCTTCCACCAGACTGCGATAGAACTCCAGCACCTCACGCGGCTGCACCAGCCGGTAGTCCTCACCCATTACCGCCAAATCCGCCCCCGTGTCAGAACGGTAAATCACCTTTTTACCCGCAATGACACGAGGCTCCCCATCCACCATCCGGTACACCTCACCTTCGCGGGCCTCCCAGCCCAACCCGGCAACATGCTCCCACACCTCCAAAGGCTGGTTCGCCGGAAGTTCGTGTCCCAGTCCATGCCAGGGCATATCGCCCACATACGCAATATTCGCCCGATTGTTGGAAAAGTCTATCTCGTGTGCCATATCAATTCCTCTCCTCTTCTTTACCCATGTTGTAAGCCACCGCCGTCGCGCTTACCGTCGCGTCCGTATACGCAACTCGATTGGCATACATTACATTCCCTTCATACCCCGCCGCTTTCAGAAAGCGAATCGCCTCAAACTTCGGGTTCGCTTCCTTCATCTTCACCGACATCGCGAAGAGGGTATATTCCCACTCCTGCAATGGCGTTTTCGCGGGAATCGCCGAATGATTCTCCGGCTTCGCTTCCTTCAGCATCTCCGCAATAAACGCCACCTGCGCCTTCGTGAATTTCATAGCGACGCCCTCCTCGCAAGCTCTTCGCTAATCTCACCACTACGAACCTTTTCGTCAATGAAATCCACCCACATGCACCGCACCGTCGCAGAATAGTCGTTCTGCCGATACGTCACCCGATAACAGTCCCGAATTACCCCCGGCACGCTTTCCCAGAACGCCCTTCGTAAATCCTTCTGATTCGTAAATTTCATCGCTCATCCTCCTCCGTCCACCACAACCCACCACACCCCTGACACTGGAACCACAACACCAGCCCCAACCATCCCAGACAAACCACCCGCGATCCCTCGCCACCACATAACGGACAGTCCCCTTCCAATCCCTTCGCCCCTCTCGCTTCTCTTCATAATCTTAGAATAGCTTTCAGGAAGAAGGTTTCAAACCACAATCGATTGCTTTTACGGTAACGATTAGGTCAGGCGACGCATAATGGATTTGACTACGATTGCCTCACACATTCCCACAAAATACTCTTGGGGATAGGCGTTTTTCATTATGTTGACGTGTTCGTGAACCCATTGGACATTCCCTGTCTCGTAAGGTTTCTTGCTGTCGATCCGATCCACACTCGCCGTCCGCTCGCGCCCATTCTTTCCCAGCACGAGAGAGAGGCCGGTCAGCGCGCACCGGCCCTCCTGCGCTTCCCAGAGCGCCGCCAGCTCTTCGGGAGTGACACTGACGGCTATCCCCCGCACCTTCGCACTTCGGGTCAAGGAAGACCACACGTGACGAGGGAGGATTAATACGCTACACATTTCTCGCACACCGTCCCCGTCACATCCCGCTTCAGGTGAGCCTTGCGCAGCTCGATAAACTTCGGCGAGTTCCAGGCACTCATGAAGTGCTCCGTCACGAGGTCACCCATGATCCAGTTCCCGCCCGCGTCAAAGCAGCATGCCGACAACCCGCCATCCGCCCGTACATGCCCTTCCGTAAAGGCGGACCAGCAGGGTAAGGGCTCTCTCAAGGCTTCCAACCGCCCTTGATTCCCCGCCGTAGGCCGATACCCCAATTCCTTCTCCCGCTGAGTGGCGAAGGCGCCCATGGAATAAAGGGGAAGCCAGTAATGCTGATCCACATAGTCAATAATCGTATGCAAGACCGGCTGCATCTCGCCCCTATGCTGTTCGTCGTACAAGATCGAAGAGGCGTACAATTTCGTCTTATACCCTCCCCGCTCCCGCACCCTGAAAGCATCACGAATGTTCTCGTGCGCCTTATGGAAGAGTCGGCGAGACACGCCCATAATCTTCGCGAACTGGTCCTCATTCGCCGCATTCACCGACCACTTCAATGAGTCCAGCCCAGCCGCCATCACCGCTCCCACCCGGTCGGGAAACGCCAGGGACGCATTCGATGTGCAAAACACATACGGCATCGCCAATTCCCGCTTCAGATATGTCACCGCGTCCGTCAACAATTCCGGCGCACTGAAGGGTTCGCCAAGATAGAACACTCCGATCTCCTCCACTCCCGCCTCCCGCATCTCCCTCGTAATCCGTTTGAACAAATCCAGGTCCATATCCTTCTTCGGCTGATTCTCTCGGGTTCGCAACGCGCAAAACCCGCAGCGGTAATTGCACCTTGGCGACAACTCGATCTTTACCGACTTCGGGGCGGGAAGAATGGCGTGCAAATACTCCGCCTTAATCTTTGTAATATTGTCGATTCTCGTTGTAATTGTCATTTTTTATTTCCTTCCAAACACTTCTTTCATGGCCACAAAGAATTCATCCATTCCCTCCTCGTCTCCCGTTTCTACCGCCTTGCTTTCGGCGGCCTTCCCGGACCCCAAAGTTCTTGCGGCTCTTCTGTTCTCGCGCTCCGCTGCAATCTGCTCTCGCGCTTCCGCTTCCTTATCACCTTTCTCTTGGGCTTTTCGTTGATACCCATATTCCTTCGCCATTTGGTACACAATTTCCGCCGGGTTACGTTTCTTACTCAACGCCGCTTGGGCCAACGCGAGTTCCCGACGTGACACCTCCTGCATCACCCGTTCCGGATCTACATCCTCCCCGGCAAAAAGCATAATCGCCTTCGCTTCCACCTTACGAATGTGGTTCAAGGCGTCGTAATAGTCAGGGTTTTCCGCCACGAATTCCTTTTCCATCTTGTCCACCTGCCCAATCACGACACTCGTTTGCCGCTGCGTCTCGCGCTGTTCCTCCTCCGCCACTTCCCTCTCATGAAGACGCCGCGTCTCTTCCTCCAGTCGCTTGGTCCGCTCATGAAGGTTTTCCACCGGGCGCTCCTCGAACGGCGGGGGTTCGGGCTTCTCTTCCTCCGCCTTCTCGGCCTTCGTCGCCTCGTAGGCACGAAACCGCTCCTCCAGGCCACGCAACTGCTCTTCAAGCGCCTGCCTTTTCTTGCGCTCGCCCCTCAGCTCCGCCAAAGGGACCCATTTACCTTTCGGACGTTCCTCTTCCTTCTCTTCCGGCTCTTCCGCTTCCTCTTCTTCCGACTCTTCCGCTTCCTTCTCTTCCGGCTCTTCTTCCTCTACCTCCTCATGCTCTTCCTCTTTTTCTTTTTCTTCCTCTTCTTCCACTTCCTCCACTTTATCGTTTTCCACCAGCTCTTCAATGAACTTGTCCACGTCTTCAAACATTGTCAGATCCACCTGTATTGAATTGTTTGTTGTTCGCTTCTTCTATCTTCGCGTAGGCGCTCGCCTTGTTCAGCTCCACCTTCGATTCCGTTTCCGCCACTTCCGCCATCTGACCACGCAACGTCACTTGCTCCGCAATCTCCGTCTTCTTCTGAACCTCCGGTGAAGGCTGCAAGGACGCCTTCCACTTCTCCGCCAACACCTTGGGCAACGGCAAGTAATCCAGAATTTCTGCGGGCGGCATCACACCCACCTTCGACAGGAAGGGCAACAACTGCATCAACACCGCGAATACCCGATCCCGCTCGTTCGGACTCGTCGGACTCTCACTCACCACCACATCATATTCCACCGACAACCGATCTCTCATCAGCGGAATGTATTCTTCGGAACCATCCTCCCCCATGATGCGAATCAGCCTACCATCGGAAATATGCTCGCGAATGAACTGCGCCAACACCCGACCATGCACATGACGATAGGCCGCCAACGCGGTAAACGCCCACGAAAGAATCGTCATCCCCGCCTGTTTTCGCTGCGCCTCCAACACCCCCGGCTGGACCTTCTCCGCCAACCCCAACAGCTCCATATTCACACCCGTCACTTCCGTGAACATGGACATAGCCGTCGCCAACAACTTATCCAGCCCCGATGGAATCGACGGGGGCGGTCTCGGCATCACCTTTCCATTCGTCAATGACCCCGCCGCCACCAAGGACACCGTATCCGGCTGCGCCCAATCCTCCTTGAATTTCTGAATATCAATAATCGCGTCTTCCTCGGCAATAAGTCCGCCCTTCGCGTTAGTATTGATAATCCACAAAATCTCCGAATACAACTTATTCACCCATTGCTGGGGTGAAATAAGGTTCCTCACAATCCCATACCACAACCCCTTGTTGCGGTCCAATACCCCAGTCATGCAATTGAGCGTAAACCAGTCCTTCTTGATATCCATTTGCTCTAGAACGGTATCGCCAGCGATAAACGCCTGCCTTACCACCCGACGCTTATCCTCCATATAGGATTTTTGCAAACGGGAATACACATTCGGGAATTTGTCCCTCAACGACTTCCATTGTTCTTGATCGAACTCCTGAACTCCCAAAGGCGTCGCCGCCCGATAAATCTTGCGATGCTCAATCCATTGATACTGAGCGACATAAACAATAT
>Ga0316628_100000192_pt1 | contig 38171 bp, 28 predicted proteins | sample OWC_Aug_M2_C1_D5_FD_207648 | JGI IMG/M metagenome (GOLD analysis project Ga0316628, IMG submission 207648) | Wetland soil microbial communities from Old Woman Creek delta, Ohio, United States - OWC_Aug_M2_C1_D5_C | ecosystem: Environmental > Terrestrial > Soil > Wetlands | place: USA: Ohio...
ACTATAAGAACGAACCCGGCCTGCCCAACCTGCCGGCCATGGCCGATTCCTATTTTGACCGCTACGGCGACAGAAGCCTGGAGAATATCGGCCCGGTGATGCGTCTCCAGGCTTTCAAGAAAGGGTACGGTGACTACGGCCTGTTCTCAACCGTGGGAGATATCGCCCGCTTTCTGGAAGCCCTTTTCAACGGCGAGCTGGTCTCCGTGGACTCTCTTCGGCAAATGACGACCGTATCATGCCCCTCGTGCCATCCCAACGTCGGACTTGGCTTCAAGATCTACGATTTTGTCGAAGCGAAGCAGCATGGTTCCGCCTGCTGGAGCGGTGGCTGGGGCTATACAAGCTGGTTTGATTTCTACGTTTTTCCTCGCGCCGGAGTGATTATCGGCTGGGGGGCTAACCTCGCCTCGGCCAACGTGGACGGCGCGGGCGTTTTCGATTATTTCGACATCATCGAAGACGCGGTCAAGGCCGTCTTCCGGTGATCGGGGAGGATGATACGGATCCATTGGAATCTTAAAATGGGATTGTCGGGTTTTGTTCTCCTGGCGTTTTGTTCCCTTTCGGCCTTCCTTGGGGTACTTTGCGGCCAATTCCTCGAAAAGGAGCGTCATCATGAGGTTAAAAACAAAAATCAGAACGAGTCTGTTGATTGTTTCGGCAATTATTTTTTTATCAAATACTGCGTTTCTTCAAGAAAAAACTACGGCCTCCGGCGATTTGCTGACGGCTGGAAAGCGTTCCGCAATAATCCGCAAGATCACGGAAGTGTTTAACGAATACTATCCTTTACCCGATGTCGCCGCAGATATGATGAAGGCCGTGAATCAAAAACAAAAAAAAGGCGAATATGATCCATTCAACAATATAGCTAAATTCACAGCTCAACTGACCGATGATTTGCGCTCGATATCCAAGGATTTCCACATCAGGGTGTCGCCGTATGAAAAAATTCCCGACGACCTGCTGGCTGAGATCAAGCTAGGGTCCCCGGATGAAAATTACGGATTTAAAAAGGTCGAGCTTCTCACGGGCAATATCGGCTACCTCGAACTCCTTTCCTTCAATAACCCGAAAAGCGCGGGGCCGACCGCTATCGCCGCCATGAATTTTTTAGCCCACTGCGATGCCTTGATCATCGATCTTCGATTGAACGGCGGCGGCGACGAGGCCATGGCCCAATTTCTAAGCAGTTACTTTTTTGAAAAAAGTACGCATTTAACGGATTCCTATATCCGGAAGGATGATACAACGGAACAAATATGGACCCAGGAATGGGTGCCCGGTCCTAAAATGACCAACATTCCGATTTATATTCTTCTGAGTCGTTTTTCGTACTCATCCTCAGAGCTTTTTTCATATCAACTTCAGCAATTGGGAAAAGCCGTCATTATCGGCGAAAAAACAAGAGGCGGCGCGCATGGAGTCAAGTATATGAGTTTCCCTGAATTATCAATTAATCTTAAAGTCCCGTATGAGAGAGATATTAATCCCTATTCAAAAACAAATTATATCGAGGGGATCGTTCCTGACGTTGCGTCGCCATCCGAAAAAGCATTGATCGTGGCGAATAGGGAAGCGGCAAAAAAGCTGTTGAAAACCGAAGCGGATAAAGAAAAAAGATACCGGCTGGAATGGATTCTCGCGGGATGCGAAGTGGATCTTAATCCTATAACTCTTGATGACTCGGCACTTTCGGAATATGCCGGCACCTATAATAATGTCGCGATTACGCGAGAATGCGGAAAGCTGTTTCTTCAACGAAGCGGCAAGGGAAAACAGGAATTAGTCCCGATGGGCGACGGCCTTTTCAAGTATCAAGATCCGAAGGAAGTGCAATACAGGATTCGGTTTAAGAGAGATGAAAACGGCAAAGTCACCGCGTTGTACGATCTCGACAGTGATGGGGATCAATATCCCGAAAAAAGAAAGACGGAGAAATAAAGTCCGTTGAGCCTTAGATGATAAAAATCCCCAAATCCTATTTTTTTCGGGGTTTGGCGTCCTTGAGCGATTCTGCGGGGAGGGAAAGCTCCTCGCCCGAAATGAGCAGAAAGAGTTGAATCCGGTTGCGGACCCCGGTCTTCTTGAAGACGTTATAAAGATGTTTCTTGACGGTTTCAATCGAAATGTGGAGTTCCCGGGCGATTTCCTGGTTCAGCCGGCCGCAACACGCGAGGGCAAGAATCTCGCGCTCCCGTTCCGATAGGCGGTACCGTTTATCGATCTCCGAAAGCCGAGAAATCTGGAGCCCCCGCGGGGCGAGGTCCAGCCGTTCCCGGCGGGCTCCAATCGCCAGAACGATAAACGCCGGGACGTTCGCTGCCAACCAGATGAAGCCATTCAAGATGAAGCTCATGAAACCCGAGTATGGCACGTTCGACACCAAGTAGAGAGCGATTCCCGCGACTGTCAGCCCGGCGAAAGGGATGACGCGCTTTTTCCTTCGTTCGGCCTTCCCGACGCTTGCGATCAAGATCCCGGCTAGGGAAAAGGCGACGATGGTCAAGAACATGACCTTTATGGATGCGGGCGCGCTGACATCAATTGAGGAAGGAGCGGGCTCCGCGGCCATCCTGAGGATCGCCCGCCGGCTGTAGGCTACCAGGACGACGACAAACGGCGCCGCCGTCGCGAACTTGGCCGCCCAGGAAAGCCGACGCCCCAGACGTTTCCAGAAAAAATCGGCGAATAGAATCGCCGTCGCGCCATGGAAAGGAATCAAGAAGACGGCGTTGAAGAGGAGGAATCCCAGCTGTCCCGGCCTTGGCAGATAGCGGTGATAAAGAAGAAAAGCGGTGGAAAACACAGCTTGGAAGTTCCATAGTGCTAGAAACGGCAAATAGGCCGGCAGGAAGAACGACGGCCCTCGCCGGAAAAGGCGGGCGCCGAGCACGATAGGGACGGCCGCCGCGATCAGAAACAGCCCTCCCCAAAACCAATAGATCATGCCGATTATCGCATACTGAAAAAGTAGAATTCTCAAGAAATCCACTTTTTTGTCATTTACAGCCTCCCCGGCGCTTCCTACGTTGAGGGCACAGGCGTTTGCCCTGAATCTTACGAAGGAGAATCGCTTGAAGAAACATGTTTTTGCCATACTTCTGGGGGCCGCACTGCTTTTGCCACTGCTGCCGAGCCGGATGAGCGGAAGAATCCCCGAGACAGCGTCGATGATCATGGACGAGAGAGCCGTTTTTCCCGACACCCCCGCCGGGCGATGCGCCGCCGATTACTTCAAGGCCTTCAATTCGGGCGACGAGGACGTCATGCGTGCCTTCATCTTGAAGCACCGCTCTCCTTCTTATATGCAGACCAACCCTCTCGAAAAGCAGATGGATTTTTTCAGGACTATTCGACGGTGGTGGGGCGACTTGATCCCTCAGAATTGCGCCTCCCTATCCGATTATGAAGTCGTTCTCATCGCTCGGATGTCTGCCCGTCTGGAAGCTTTTGTCACCCTCCGGTTCAAGGTCGAAAATGTCCAACCGTACAAACTACGGGCTTTCACTGCGGATCAAGGAACTGTTGATCTAAGGCCCATCGATGCCGCTCTTATCGAGAGGACTCTTGATTCGTTGGCCGGAATCCTCGAGCGATCCTACGTCTTGGCCCCCATGGGAAAAGAGATGGCCGATTGGCTGAAACATCATAAGTCGGCGGGCCGCTATGCGGGAATCACGAACGGCGAAGTCCTGGCCGAGAAAATAACGACCGACCTTCGTGCCTTATCCAAGGACTTGCACCTCAATGTCTACTACGGACAACGCCCCGAGGGCTCGCCGCGCGGAGAGCCGTCGGCCGAAATCAACTACGGATTTCGCGAAGTCAAGGTTATGGACGGGAACATCGGTTACATCAGGTTCGACGAGTTCTCCGATAGCGAAAAGACCAAGGAAGCCGCGATAAAAACCATGGCCGCCGTTGTCGATTGCGAAGCGTTGATCTTTGATCTGCGGTACAATGAAGGAGGGGGCCCCGAGCTGGGCACTCTTATTTCAAGTTTTCTGTTTGATGCGCCGACGCTTCTCAGCAGAACATTCAATCGTTTGACGGATAGCTTCACGGACGATTATACCTGGAAAAGCGTGCCCGGCAAGCGGTTTGGACAAAAGAAGCCCGTCTTCATCTTGACAAGCGCCAAAACGGCCTCGGCCGCCGAAGCGTTTACGTTCTTCCTCCAGGACCTGAAGCGGGCGGTCATCATCGGCGAGAAGACAATGGGCACGGGCCATGCCGCGACCTCCGAGAACGTCAATGATCGATTTTGGGTGAGGATTCCCTTCCTTCGGCCGGAAGGTCCGGTCAGCAAGAAAAACTGGGAAGGGATTGGTATCGCCCCCGATATTCAAGTCCCGGTGGATCAGGCTCTCGAAGTCGCCAAGAAAGAAGCCGTCAAGAAACTAGGAACGCGCAGATCCGCAGAGTGATACGGCAAGGCGCCCCCGCCCGTCTTTCCTCCACACGGTAGGAGTCACAGGTTCAAATCCTGTATCGCCCATTCCTTTCTCCTTTCAGGCCACAGGGTATGGGAGAACGCCAAAGGTGTAAACGATCACTTTCAGTTTCAGACGCGGGCTCTCGTCGAATATAACTCTTTCCATAAGCGGCCGATGAGGGACTTCCTCGCCTCGTTCACCTACATTCCTGGTACGGTTATCCACCTCGGCTACGGCTCGCTCTACGACAAGCTCGCCTGGCGGAACGGGCAATACGAGCCCTCCGACCGCTTCCTGGAGATGCAGCGAAGCCTCTTTTTTAAAGTCTCCTACCTCTGGCGGCTTTAACCTACCGTCGGAGTCACAGGTTCAAATCCTGGAGCGCCCGGCTCAAGAGGAAAATTAAGATTTAATAATTCCGGCGGGAGGCGGAGCGCTCCCGCCTTCGGAGTCATCGCCCGAAATGAGCAGAAAGAGTTGAATCCGGTTGCGGACTCCCGTTTTCCTGAAAATGTTGTAGAGGTGTTTCTTGACCGTGTCGAGCGAAATGTGAAGATCGCCGGCGATTTCCTTGTTGAGCCGGCCGCGATGGACAAGAGCCAGGACATCCCTCTCCCGTTCCGAGAGGCCGAACCGTTCCCCGAACTCATCCAGGCGGGAAGGCGGCGCTCCCTCGCTGGCATCCGCGAATCGTTTCCGCTTGAGGGAAGCCAGTAAGACGATCAGGGCCGGGATATTCGCGGCCACCCAAATGAGTCCGAATAAGATATAACTGAGAAAATTCGTGTAGGGCCTGCTCATGAAAAAGAAATCGATCAGGATTCCCGCTGCCGTCAGCCCCGCGACCGGCAAGACGCGGCGCTTCCGTTCCCGATTCGTTCCCGCGGCCGAGATGAGCAGACCGGCCAAAGACAGGGCCACAAGAATCAAAAACATGATTTCAAGGGATAGGGGGGCATTAACCTGAAAGGAAGAAGGCGCCGGAACATCGGCCAGCCGGAGAAAAGCCTGCCGGCCGTAGGTCACGAAGATGATGAGAAAAGGAGCGGCTAAGACGGTCTTCGCCGCCCAGGACAGCCGCCGCCCCAGCAGGCGGCAGAGAAAATCGGCAAAGAATATCAAGGTCGCGGCCTGGATGGGGATGAGAAAGAGGGCATTGAAAAGAACAAATCCCAATTGTCCGGTTTTAGGAAGATAGCGGATATACAGAAGAAACGCCACGGTGTACACGGCCTGAAAATTCCATAACGTCAAATAAACCAAGTAGGATCGCCCGGACGGCGAAGGCCGCCGGCCGAAAATCCGCGCTCCGATCGCGACAGGGGCTATCGCAACCGCCAGAAAAATCGCCGTCAGGATGCCGTCAAACATATTGATCATAGTATATCCAAAAAAGGACCGACATTTAACCCATCATCGTCCGTTCCGGGCCATTGCCCCCTACTCCAAAAGTGGAATTTTCAAAAAAGCCACTTTCGGGGAATATACAAAACGCGCGGAGGCTTCTAACGTGAACGGAGGCCGATGGCCTGAAAATTCGGAGAAGAACTTATGGATTGTCCCTTGAGACGCTCTCGATCATCCCGAAAGACGGCTGAGGGAAAGGGACTCAGGAGAAAATCATGTTTAGGCGTTTTGAGATTGTCTTGACAGGTTTCTTCACGGTGCTGAGCATGCTGATTCTGATCGCCGGCGCGTTTCGGATCCGCAGTTTCCGCCGGAAGACGAAAACCCGAGTGCCCGTTTGGAGCAAAGAGGTCGGACCCGTATTCAGAGCGGGCAAAATGACGACAGCCCTCTCCTGGTCCCTCTTCGCTCCCGGTCTTCTCTTCACCATTTTCATAGCCGCGTTGCCTTCAGCCGTGATCAGGGGATATGCCAAGACACTTTTTTGCGTCGTTTTCAGCGCTTGGGCTCTCTTGGAGATTGTCCTCTGCTTTTCGATTTCCGAAAGACTGCTCCACGGCTCGAAATCGAGGCGCTCTCTGTTTTTCCTTTCGGTTATCTCAGGGTTCGCCGTTGCGGCTTACCTCTTTTCTTCTATTCCCCGGTCGTTGCCTTACCCGGCCGAATCGGATTGTGTCATGCTGGATCTCCCCGTTCGCGGGACGTGGCTGGCCGGGCAGGCCGGCGCGAGCGCCGTGACAAACGGACATCTCAGCAACCGTTATGCGATAGATCTCTTGAAGCTCGGGCCGGATGGCCGTCTCTTCAAAGGGCGTGAAGAAGCCGTCACGGATTTCTATTCGTATGATGAGCCTGTCTATGCCCCCGCGGACGGAAGGGTGACGCAGGTTGTTTCGAACTTGGAAAGCGACCTCGTGGGCCATATGGACAAGGATCACCCCGGCGGCAATGTCATCATTATTGATATCGGAAAAGGGAAATACATCTATTTTGGCCATCTCAAAAAAGACGGCGCCGTCGTTGAGGAAGGCCGATTCGTCACGGCAGGGACGCTCTTGGGGTATGTCGGCAATTCGGGTTACAGCACCCATCCGCACCTGCATATGCATGTGCAAAATCAGCCGAAGTCCGATTCTGAGCAAAGAAAGTTTTTCCCCTTCCGTTTCACGAAAATGCGAAGGAAAAGGTTGATCTTCTGGGGAAAAATCAGCGGCGGCGCCTTATTACGGAATGACAAGCTGAGCGATTGATGCAGATCTTTTCGGTGTCCGCCGCCGGACCTTGACCGGGCTGCCCCCCCTCTCATCAGGATCCAGCCCCTGATGGCGGCGGCAGGTCACTTCCTATTTCTTTACCATATCCCAGGCACCAGGCGGTAGCGCACAATTTGGGCGTACTCCCGATAGCCGGGCAGCTTCGCCTGGAGTGTCCGATCCTCCAAAGCGGTGCGGAGGACGACCACGATGCCGGCAAGGACGGCGGGAATGGCGGCCCAGGTTGAACTGAAGAAAATGGGTGTGGCGATCCAGGCCAGGAGGACGCCGGCGTAGCTCGGATGGCGCGTGAAGCGGTAAGGCCCGCTGTTGACCACCGTGTGGCCGCGATCGGTCTGGATGCGCACATGGGAGGAAAAGAAGCAGTTGGCGATCATCGCCCAGGTCCCGAGCATGCTGCCTGCGAAGATCAACACGAGGGCCATAATCTGGATGCCGTTCGGCAGGTCGGGCGACCAACCGAAACGCTCGTCCAGGCCGGACACGATGTAGGTTATCAAGGGGAAACCGAGGGACATGAGCGGCATCAGGATACGGTCCCACGGCAAGACGTCCTCTTTCTTGTAGCCTTCCGAACGCTCCCTGGCCAGGTCTTGATTTTTGCCGAGCAGGATCACGCGGCTTGAAATGAGAACAATGAAGCCCTGGATGACATAGGCCCAACCCTCCCACCAGTTCAGCTTCCCGGCCGCGAGGAAGAGAATCGCCATCATAATGAGGGTTAAAACGAAAAGGCGCAGAACAACCGTCCAACCGATCTTCGATGATGGACGTGCCGATGACGGAGGGGAAGGTTGATCGCTCATCCTTTGCTCCTGCGGTCTATTTCTCGTTTCCCGCTCCGAAGACCCATCATCGGAAGGCGTGCTCGACCGGTTGATCCTATTATAACTCGCCGGGAGCATCGGCCGCATCCGATCGACAAATACCGTGGAATTCCGGCTTCATGCTTTCGGGCCTTTGTCCATCGGTCTTTTCAACTCCTCTGACAACACTCCTCGTCTTCGAATCGGGATTACCCCTTGACCCCGATGATACGATGGGTGCATCTCGTGTTGCCGCGCAAGACCGATTCCTCGAGCTCGACGGTGACCGGTTTGCCCAAGACAGTGGAAAAGGCAAACTCATTCCAACCGGTGGTGCACGCGCAGAAGTCCGCCGGGGTTCGGCCCGTTTTCACCAAGGGACAAACGCAGCGAGGGATCTTGCCGATAACCCGCAGAATGCCCGTTGTTTCATCAACCTCGGTCCGGTCGACCCAGGCCGTTTTTATGGCGGTCAGAAAGCCCGGGAGATCGCCGCGGAATTTCTCGAAAAGCCTGATCCCTTCCTGGGCGCAGGCACGGCCCAATTTGCGGAGAATCTTGTCGCGGGTGGCGTCATCGACGTATTCCCCCATGATGGATATTAAACTCGCGAATCGTTCGCGGGCCCGATCGAACTGCAGCTTCTGTATTTCGGATTCGGTGGGGGCGGCCGAAGGTTGCTCCTTCCCGCTTTGGGTTTGAGCCGAGAGCGGAGCCAGAACCGCCGACGTACAGCAGCCGCAGGCGCCGGCGGCGCACAGTTTCATGAAGTCATTTCGTTTCATGTTACTCTCCTGAAATGATTCGCTTTTTTCAGTCCCCCCAGATGTAGCGGTGATTGCAGTACGGATGGCCCAGGGTCAGGGTTTTGTCCCGGATCAGCTTGATCTTGGGATTGAATCCCTCGGCCAAGGTGAAATCGCCGACGCACACCGCGGCGTTACCCAATTCCAGGTCATTGAAGGCCCGGAACGTTTCCGCAACAAGGCATTCCGTGACCTCGAATTCAAAAACGTTAATCGAGTCCTCTATGATCTCCATCGTGAGGTTGTTCTGTAATTCCGGACGTCTTAACCTCTTAATGAAAGAATCGAACGAAACATCCGGGCTCTGTCGGGCCTGATTCTGTCCTTGCCTGAGAGTCATGGACTTTGTATTTTCCTCAATGAATTTCAGCATCCTGTCCCGGCCCATTTCCTTTTCCAGATCCTTCGCTAGTAAAATGTATCGAGACATACTCGCTTGGCCCAACTGGCGCCACGTAATTTGACGATCCAGGGGTTGATCGAACTTATGGCCGGATTTCCGGGCGGTTTCCTGGCCGATCGGGAAGGGCAAGCCGAAGGCGATTTTCGCGCCCAGACAAGTCATGGCGCAGGCCGGAACGATTCCGGTCATAAAGCTCCGTCGGTTCATTCTTCGGATGAGTTTTGATTCGGTCATGTCAATCTCCTTGAAATCGGGATGGTTCGGGGTCCCGGGTCTTCGATTCCGGCGTCCGCGGGTGAGGCGGGACTCGACGGCGGAGACGGATGCCCCGGTATCTTGGAGGGATCATTCGATAATGCCGATCAAGCGTTTGAGTAAAGGTTCCGGCTCATAGACGATACCGCCCTTGATCACGCGGAAGACGGTTTTGATATTCTTGATGTCCTCCATGGGATTCTTATCGAGGACGACGAAATCGGCGAATTTTCCCGGCTCCAGGGAGCCGAGAATATTATCTACGGCCAAGGCATATGCGCCGTTGAAAGTGGCCGCCTTGAGGATAGCTTTGGCCGGAAGGCCGGCCCGGGCGAAAGCCATCATCTCATGCCAGAGGCTGAATCCGGGCAAGGGAACCATGCTCGTTTTATCCGTCCCTGTCGTCAGGATGCAGCCGGCCTCATAGGCCTTCTTAAGAAAATGGAGGAATGTCTCCGTTAACTTATCTCCCGCCGATGCCCTGCCTTCTCCCGGAGCGATGCGATTTGCTTCCCTTTTTATTGCCGTTTCCCAGGCCGCCGCCGTGTAGTACGGTTTCTGAGAGAGAAGGAATTCCCCCTGAAAATCCATCTTGTCCGACATTGCGACGGTTGGAGTGATGACGACCCGGAGATCGGCGGCCAATTTCAAGAGCCGCTCGGCTTCCGGACCCTCGAGGTCCATGTTCGCAAAAGCTTGAACATATTCTTTGGATTGATCTTCGCGAAGGTCCTTCGGAAGGATATCCTTGAAAGCGAGCGCGCCGTGGAAAACCTCGTCGATTCCGGCTCGGATGGCGTCTTCAAAGCTCGTCGCTCCCAGATGAGCGAGAGCCCGCAGTCCATGGAGATGGGCATGATCGATGGCCGTCTTCAGGAGATCCCCCTGGAACGATTCATAGAGCTTGATCGAAGTCGCGCCTCTTTCCGCCCAATGATCAATCAGCAGCCGGACTTCTTCGTCCGTCCGGACGAGATTCATATAGCGGAGGCGAGACGGCTCCATGTTGAGAATGGCGCCCGACAAATAAATTCTCGGACCGTCGAAGATGCCGGCGTTGATTTTATCGCGCAAGGCGAAGTCGCCTCCCGGATTAAAGCTCCCCGGAGCCCGAACCGTTGTTACTCCGCAAGCTAAAGGAAGCTTGATCAGGAGGCCGGTAAACGTGTCATTGCTCCGGACGATATTCCCGAAGAGATGGAAATGCGTGTCGATCAGCCCGGGGATGATGGTTTTGTCGCCGAAGTCCAGGATTTTCGCATTCCTTGACTCCGGCATCTCGGAGACGGGGCCGACCCGCAGGATTCGGCCGTTCACAATCTCGATGAAGGCATCGGAAATGACGCGATCGGGGCCCGGATCGATGAGAAGCCGGCATTTGACTATCAAATGCCCGGCGGGCGGTCGAGTCCGGTTGCTTTGGGCGGATAAGCCTAAAGTCAACAGCCATCCGACTCCTATGAAGAAGAGGGTTATTGATCTCCAGGCGCGGAAATATTTCATGGACATTCCTCCTTCGAATTTCTCGCAGGCCCATATCCTTGAGATCAGTATTGGCCCTGCGCAATCAGACCTCGATCCGTGCATCCGTAGTTTAAGATGGATTTACCGGCGGAAACGGATTTGAATAGGCAACGGCACGGGGAATTTGTCAAAGACACCGGAAAGCCAAAAAGGACCTCTCCGGGATGCCCCACTCATCCCACAAGCCGAAAATTCGGGTTAATCTCCTGAGCCCTTCGTCCCACCGATCCGCTTTTTCGTTTCCTGGGCCCGGCTCCGGCTCAGGGGCAGCGTCGCGCCGTTCTCCAGCTCGATCTCGTAGCGACCGCCTCCATGGCTCGCTATCTTCCGGATGCCGCGGATGTCCGCGATATAGGATTTATGGATCCGGACATAGGAGCGCGGCAGAAGCTTGATGAGATTTTTAAGGGATTTGTCATAGACCTTGACTCCCCCGCCGCGCAAATGAAGCTCGGAATAGACGTTCGCCCCCTTGAAATATATGACATCGGATAAAGGAATGACCTCGATATTTCCGAACGTCCGGACGGACAGGTATTTCAAGGCGCGGGTATCGAGATCGGATCCGCTCCGGAGGCGGGCGAAGGCCGCCGCCAGCCGTTGCGGATTGTAGGGTTTGAGGACGAAATCCAGTACGCCGTACTCGAAAGCCTCGACCGCCCGGTCCGCGTAGGCGGAAATGATGATCGTATGAAAGGATCGGGCGACGGCTTGCTTGAGGATGTCGAATCCGTCGCGTTCGTTGAGATTCAGATCCAGAAGAAGGACATCGATGGCATGGTTGGACAGGTAATCCAGAGCGTCGTGAAGGGTGGTCAGGATGTGAATCGATGAAAGCCGGGGGCCGAGATCGGCCCTGACCAAATCCCGGATATCTTCCGCCGTGGGGCGTTCGTCCTCGACAATCAAGACTCGCATGGAAGCCCCGTCACTGATCCCGGATGTCGATCCTGACCTCCCAGCCCCCGGGAATCGGGCCGGAAAGGAGCTTCCAGCGGGAGGGGAAGGCTTCCTCCAGCCGGATCCGAACGTATTTCAATCCAAAACCGGACTTTGCCGGATCGGAATCCCCCGGGTTCCCGCTGTCATTGCTCAGGATGTAGCGGCTCCCGCCCGGGACGGATTCCCGGACCAGGCGGAATCTCCCCTCGTCGCGGTTTTCGTATCCATGGCTCAGGCCATTTTCGATCAAGGTATGGAAAATCAAGGGCGGGATCCGGTCCCCCTCCTCCAGGCCCTCGACGTCCAAAGCGAATCCGCCGCCCCGGCGGATGCTCATGATCTGAAGATGCGCCCGGCAGAGGGCGACCTCCTGAACCGCGGGGATCGTCGGGAAGGGAGACACCTGGGTAATCATCCGGAACTCCTCGGCCAGGGATTCCACGAGCTTCACGGCCGTCGCCGGATCCTTCCTCAGCCAGACGATAATGGACGTCAGGGAATTCATCAGGAAATGAGGGTTGATGCACTTCTTCAGGATTTCGATCTCCAGCCGGCTGGAACGCAACGAGGCCGATTTCTCCCGCCGTTCGCTCCGGGCGAATTGACGGGCGATGGAAAAGCTGTAGCAGAACACCAGGACGGCCGAGAGGAAAACCGGTTGGTAAATGTTCAAGTTGAAACCGGCCAGAACGGCAATCCCGGCAATCACGATTCCCGCCAGGGCGATGAGGCTCCCGTCCTTTTTTTTAACGACCGCCCAGACGGATAAGGGCACGGTCAACAAGAACATTCCGGCCAATAAATCCCTCTCGTACATGGAGGTGGGACGGACAATCTCGTGCCAGGCATACAGGGCGAGATGAATTCCGACGACGCCGAGGAGCAGCTTTTTCGCCGGGAAATCAAATTCATAGACGAAGAACGCCGTGAACAGGATTCCGATCAGCAGCGATTCCAGCGGAAATAAACGAAACTGCGCCCCGACAAACCGCGTGCTCACGGGAGTGAACACTTCGATGAATGCGGTGATGAAAGTCGCCATGATCCCCAGGCAGAGAAGGAAGAAAATCAGGTGGGCCGGCCTTTTTCCCCGGCTGAAAAACAGAAACAGGTTGAACACGGCGGTGATGAACATGATCCCGAACAGGAAAAAGAACTTCAACAGGCCGCTGTTGATGGCCCGGAGAAAATATTCGTAGGGACCCAGAAGGACCTGGCCCCGATGCCAGTCCCACGATGAAGGCGACTGATGGGAAATCCTGAGGGTCAAAGTATGGGACCCCGGCACAACCAGGTTGTCCGGGATATGGACGATGGCGGACAAGGTTCCCACTTGCTCGGCGCTCTTCGAATTCCCGATCCGTCCGTTCCGGCCGATCCGCCGGCCGTCCCAATATAATTCATAAGCGGAGACAAAGCCCCGCGAAGAGAGGGCCAGAACACCTGTCGTCGGCCCATGGTCCAGGACAATGTCCGCCTTCAACCACCACATCCCGGTCCGGGGCCGGGGATGGCTCAAATATTCGGCCAGCGGCAGCCAGCCCGTCCCGGGAATCGCGGGATCGGTGACGGGGGATTGGGAATCCTCCAGCACCATCCAATTCTGGACGGCCAGGGGAATTTCCTTGTCCAACGCGTAACGATTGATGCCGGTCTCCTGGGCGATCAACCGTCCCGGAAGGAAAGCGAGGACCAGCGGAATCAACAAAAAGAGGCTGAAAGCCCTGTTGCTATCGGGAACCCGGATATTCGGGGGAATCATATCCATGCCGAAGCCATCATGGCACAACGGAATGGCTCGGGCAAGATCATCATCCATCCGATCGTTATTAATTATGGAGCAGATGGATATTTTCGATCACAGAGCCCGGGCCCCCCGCTTTCAGGCGCGCGGCGGCGACTTTCGTTTCAGCGATGCCCAGTAAGGCAAAGCGAAAGACTGATCGATAGCCACCGCGGAAACGGTTCCGCTCAGGGTGTCCCCCTGCAATCGAAGGCGCAGGAAAACCACGTTCCGGGAGCGCTTGGCATCCTCCGTGGGAATCGACCCGAAAAAAAGCCCGCTCAGCCAGCCGTTCTGGAAGCCCAAGGGGCCGAGGGCGGTCGTCATCGGAATCGGCCGGCCGGGACGGCCATTGATCTCGACGGCAATCTCTTTTCCGCTCTTCACCGATAACTTCAGGGGCACGCGTCCCTGGTAGGTTTGAACGTCGCCCTCCCATTCTCCGACAAGCTCACGGGGCGGTTCGAAGGCCCGCGGCATGTTTTGCGGGATCGCCGGCCTCTCAGGAAAATGGGGAACCAAAGCGGCAAACGTTTCCCACTCGATGTTCCACAAGGCCAGCTCATCCGACAAGCTCGCGTTGCACAATAAGGCCACGGCCAAGTTTTTCTCCGGAATCAACGCCAGCCGGGAGTTGGTCCCGGGAGCCGAACCGCTGGCGATGACAAAATGTTGCCCGGCCAGGTCGACGATCCCCCAACCCATGGCCATGCGGGGTTCCCCGATCAAACTGGCCTCCGAAGCGATCAAGGCGGAAGGCTCATGCAGCCGATCCAGGGAATCCGGACGGAGAATGGGTTTTTGGCCGGGAAGGCTGTTTTTCAAGTGAAACAGGCCGAACCGGATCAAATCATGAACACTGGCGTAAACGGCCGAGGCGCCGTCATGATCATAAGCGAGTGGCGCGAGGGGTTTCCCCGCCGCGTCATAATTCTGCACCACGCCGGGAGCCGTCCCGGGAGTGATATTCACCGACGTCCGGCTCATTCCCAGCGGTCCGAACACTTCGTCCTGCATGAATCGGGCGTATTCTATGCCCGAAACGCGCGAGATGACGCGATCAAGGACGCCATAAGCGAAATTCGAGTACACATACTCGCGGCCCGGTTCATTGACGATGATCCCGTAACGGCGAATCGACTCATCCCGGGAAGGAGGGCGATCCGTCCGGGACGTGTCGAAGATATTCCAGTGCATCGGCATCCCGGCTTCCATGAGGAGCACCCTCCGGAGAGTGACTTGGCGGGGATCGCCCGCGTGCACGGTCAGCTTGGCCTCATTCAGGTAGTCATTGACCGGCCTGTCCAAGTCGACGAGCGACCTCTCGGCCAGCACCATCAGTCCCGTCCCGGTGAAGGATTTGGATATAGAGGCCAGGGCATAGATCGAATCGGGAGTCGCCGGGATCTTCTTTTCCTTGTCGGCATAGCCGAAGCCTTCCTCCCAGACGACCTTCCCGTTTTCGGCGACGGCGATCGAAAGGGAAGGCGCTCCGCTCTTCTGGATGGCCTCGAGAATCATGGCTCTGACCTTGGCGAAGCGCTCGAGGGATGGGGACGGCGCCGCGGCTTGGCCGTATCCTGGCTTCCCGGCGGACAGGCAGATCAGGAAGAATATCCCCAGCCGTGAAATCGGCATAGCGAAATTTCTCATATCGAATCACTCCTCTCGGGTTCGAATTGCAGGATCTCCCCCGGCTGGCAATTAAGCTCCCGGCAGATCGCTTCGAGGGTCGAGAACCGGATCGCTTTCGCTTTGCCCTGCTTGAGAATGGACAGATTCGCGATCGTGATGCCGACCCGTTCGGCCAGATCGGTGAGCCTCATCTTTCGCTTCGCAAGCTCGACGTCGAGATTCACGATGATGGGCATGGCAACCTCAAACCGTCAATTCGTGTTCTTCCTGGAGACGGGACCCGAGACGGAAGACTTCGGAGATCACGATGACGATGATCCCGCCGAGAAAGAAGCCCGGGCTGAACGCGATTTGGATGATGACGACCCAAGGGATGGCCCCTCCCACCGCTTCGATGTCGCCCCGAAACACGATCAGGGTCCCGACATACATGAGGGCCTTGAAGATCGCGCCCCCGGCCATCGCGAACCCGACGATACGGAGGCGTCGCGCGTTTTCGAGGGCGAACGCCTTTCCGCGGCCGACATCCTTGAGAACTCTCGCTAATTGCACGGTTCCCAGAAAAAATAGCGCCCAGAGGCCGAGAATCCGAAGGAAGGCCGCAACCACCAATTCCCGCGGCATGTTGAGGTAGGAAAACTCGCCGTAAATTTTATGGAGCCTGAATCGCACTTCGCCGCTCTCCGTTGCCCATGACTCGGCCGCCTGGTCCCGGGCCAGAGAGGGCAGCTCAAGGATTGCGGTAACCAGGACATGGCTCAAATCATCCGCTTTAACCATCGTGTAGAGAAAGCTGCCCGTCGAATAAAGAAGCCCGACCAGACAGATCCCGCAAGCAAGATAAATGGCGGCTTTGGCAAGGCCCGTCGATTGTTGAAGCCGGAGAAATCCCATCGTGTCCTCCTTTTTGTCATCCCCGTTGATAATCACGATGAATAAATTACAATAAAAATATCTGTATGTCAATAATTATTTATCGTTTATCAATAATTGTTTATTATTATACGATACGCAACTGAATAACGGCCCATCCCCTCACCGGATTCCGTTTTCGCACTTTAAATAAGAAATTCTTTATTTTACCCGAAGCTTCTTGAGCGCTTCGGTCGCCAGCGGCCGGGCCGGATCGATCTTGAGTGCCTGCTCATAGCTGAGGATGGCGTTTTTCCGGTCCCCGTTCAGCAGATAGGCCTCGCCGAGGCTCTCGTAGCAGAAGGCTTTCCCGGGATAGGCTTCGGCATTCAATTGGAGGATCTTGATCGCCTCGGGGATCCTTTTCAGGCCGATGAGCTGATAACCCAGGCCGTCCAAGTCATCGGGAAAGAATCCGAATGAATCCGCGTGACGAGCCTTCAACTCGCGGTACTGGGCGACGGCGGCGGCGACGCCTTTGTCCGCGATCGTCCGCCCGAGAGGAAAACTGGCCGGAGTATTGGGGAGCGAAGGCGGCTCGATCCCGGCGGCTGTCAGGGCGACGGCGACGGCCAGAAGGGAAGCCGGAGCAAAATCGCAGTTCGTCAGGACGACGGCGGCCAAAGACTTCTCGGGAATCAGGCACAGCCCCGAAACGAAACCGACATCTCCTCCGTCATGCGAAACGACCTTTGTCCCACCCTCGCTGGTGAGGAACCAGCTCAAGCCGACTCTCGCGGCGCTTCCGTCATTGAGGCGCGCCGGTTCCCAGAGAATGTCGTAGCTCTCGGGCTTGAGGATCCGCTTTCCGTCCAGGATGCCTTTATTCAGGTTGATGATCGCCCAGCGGCACATATCCTCGATATTGGAATGCAGGGTTGAGCTCGGGGCATGGGCCCGATGGTAGGGGTAGATATCGCTGACCGCCGGGACGAGGCTCATGATATGCGGGCTTGTCGCCAGTCCGGGCGGGACGTCCTTTTTAAGAAAGGTGCTGTCCTTCATCCCCGCCGGCTCGAGGATATATGTTTTCATATAGTCCTCGAAAGTCCTACCCGAGACCTTGGCGATAAGATCCCCGAGCACTTCAAAGGCGATGTTGCTGTAGGCAAGCTTCTCGCCCGGCGCGGCAATCAGCTTTCGGCCGGCCAGGCTTCGGACATACCGTTCCGCCGCTCCCTCATCGTATTCAGGCTTGTCCCACTGATACTCCGCGGAGCCCTGAAGGTCCGGCATGCCCGAAATATGTCCCAGCATCTGCCGGATGGTGATCCCCCGGTATCGTTCGTCGGCGAGCTTGAAATAGGGCAGATGCTTGACGACCGGATCGTCCAGCCCGATCCGGCCGCGCTCGACGAACTGCATAATGGCGGTCGCCGTAAACGGTTTCGAGACCGAGGCCATATGGAACAGGGACCGGATCGTGACCCGGTCGCGGCTTTCGATATTCCTGACGCCGAACGCCGCGGTATAGACGATCCGGCCGTCCTTCACGATGCCGACCGCTAAACCGGGAGGATTGAAGGAATCGACGACCCGCCGAATCAGGGGAAAGACGGTTTCTCCAATCGGGCCGGAGTCCTTTTGGACGGAGAAACCCGGCAAGAACAACACGACGGCGAAGAGAGAAATCGCGATAAATCGTTTTAGAAATTCGCCGCTCCGGGCCGTCCGCCGTGAGGTTTTCATAAAAATCTCCTTCGCCAGCGGATACGGAAACGCATACGAAAAGGTTGGCGGCTGATCGACGGGGCGAGATGAAAGGGGGCGCGGCGTTTTGGGAGGGCCGCGGCGACCGCCGATATCAAACCGGCGGCGATTCCAGTATTTTCCGTCCTGCGGTCCGGCGTACGCCGGCTGGGACTATTTCCGTTTTGCCGGAATTTCCTGCGCGCCGACTTTCAAGATCAGATTCTCGGGCCGGCCTTCCCGGTTCGCGGCCGAGCCGAAGACGACCTCGATTTCCGGGCCGATGGACTTGGCGAAATAGCGTTCCGAAGACAGGGGGAAGAGCTCGATCGACCCCTCCCGGCCGCCGTTGAAATGGAGGAGAAGACGGGTTCCCCGTTTCTCCACGGTCAAAACCAGGCCGGGCGGCCCTTCATACGTTCCGGCGCACGCCGCAAGGATTTCTGCCGGAACCGCGACGGCCTTTTTTTCGAGGGGATCGGCAAAGATCTTTTCCCCCTCGTCGTCTGTCTTCCAGGCGGCTTTCAGCCTGGCGATATCCCGCTCTGCGTCGGCCGGAGAGAGGATGACTTTGGCCAGACTCTGGGCCCGGTTGACGACCTCCCGGTTCGGCCGCGGGTTTTCCCGGCGCAACGGCGCGTAAACTTCAAGGCTCGACTGAAGCAAGGCCCCGGAACGGAGCGTTTTTATCTCGTCCGCATTCAGCGGGACGCGAAAGATCATCCAGTCCCGGACGTCCGCCTCCGCCGCCTCCGCTCCGCCGACCGTGAGCTGCACGGGACGGAGAGTTTCGGAGAGGGATCCCGCAAACACTCCATCCATATAAAGCGTCGTCTCGTTCTTGAGCCCGTGATGGACGATTCCCGCTTGATGCCAGGCCTTGTCGAAAACGACGGGCCCGAAAATCTTTTCGATCCCTCCGGCCGCGCGATACCGCAAGCGTCCTTCGGGAGAAACGGCAAGACGAGCCTCGGCCCCATCCCGTCCGAGGAAGGCGGCCAGCGTCCCCTCGGACCGAAGCCGAAACTCGATGACGCTGGTAAACGAATGAACGGGGTCCGTCGGAACGTGGTTCAACGGGCCGGCGAGCCCGCCTTTCCCTATCACAACAAATCCGGCGTCCGTTTCCTTCGCCGGAAGAGGTTTGCCGGCCGCCAGGGCCTCAAACAGGCTCGGAACAATCGAATAAAAGAGCTCCCGATGGCCGAGGTCCGCGGGATGGTCCAGGTCGAAGGCGATTCCGGGGATGAACTGTCCGGACCCGTCGTCGAGGGCGCCGAGCAGGTTGATGCTCGGGACGTCCCAGCCGGCGATTTCCAGGTTGATTTTTTTAATATAGGAATAGGACTCGGGATGGACGAAATTGTCGTTGGGATAGCATGTTCCCAAGATCGGAATGATCCCCCTTCGCCGGCAGCGGTCGATGATCTCGCGCAATCCGGCCTTGAATCCGGCATACACGGTTTCGGAATCCCTGCCCCACAATCCGCGGATGCCCTCGTTTTCCGGGGACAAGCCGATGACGACAAAATCGGGATCGAGGGGGAACAGGTCTTTGTCCATCCGGGCCAGCACCTTGGCCGTCGTATCCCCGGGGACGGAGACGTTGACGACTTTGAAACCACGCGGGCCCAAACGACGGCCCAACCGCTGGGCATATCCGTTGCCCATGTCGTTTTTCGCATCCCGGCTCGTCACCCAACCCGAAGCCACGGACGAGCCCAGAACGGCGATGATTTTTTCCTTGCCTTGAATTCCCCCCCCGGCCGCAAGACTCGGACGAGCGGGGGTGATGAAGAGAAATCCCAGGCCGGCAAGAACAATTAAAATTCTTTTTGTATTCACTGGACTCTCCAATAACGGACGTTGAGCCTTCACAACCCACGATAAAGTCCGCCGCCGGGCGCCGCAAGGGGACAAACGTCCCTTTTTTATGGGGACAAATGTCTCTTTTCCCCGGTTTACTCGGGGCCGGAGACGTGATTTAATGATTTCGATGGATCAAACCGCGGTGCTGATCCTCGTTTCCACGGTATCCCTGGGATTCCTCACTCTTCTCTTGGGATATCGGCTTCAGCGCAAATATCCGGTCTCGTTCATCCCATCCTACGCAGGCCATCTCGTATCCAGCGTCGTTTACGGCTTGCTCAATTGGACTGGGGTCGTCTTGATCAGCGGTATCCTCCCTTGGGATTCTCCCGAAAGGCTGAAAGTCGCCCTGGTCCTTGTCACCCTGGCCCTTCCCTTTCTCCTTCTGCGCGTCATTCTTCTGCTGGAAACGGTCCTGCGTTGGACGCATGTCCGCGAATCGTTTTATCGGATTGCGGTCTACGCCGTATTCGGAACGGCCGCGTTGATCTTCTTCGCCGCTGCCGCGGTAAAATTATTTGCGGCCCCGGACGTCCGCGCCCTTCGGAGCATCGAAGAGCTGGGAACGGCGGCCATCGTCGCCCAGTACGCGGCCTTCCTCTATGCCCTTTTCGCCAGGGACGCAAAAAACGACTCCGTCAGCCTGCGGGGATTAAGGGGATTTGCGGTCCTCAGCCTCGCCTGCTTCAGCGCCTACACGCTTCCGGCGTATTTCGCCAGTCAACAACAGGAGAAGCTGTTCCGGGTCCTGCTGCCGATTCTGTATTTCGCCGTCTTGATCCCGCCGCTCCTCTATGTCCAACGATTCCTGGCAAAAAACGCCTTCCGGCTCAAGGACATCCGGGCCGCCGATGAGGGGCTGTCCTCCCTGGCGGAGGCGTGTGATCTCACGCCCCGCGAACGGGACATCGCCCGGCTCATCCTGGCCGGAAAGACAAACAAGGAAATCGCGGCCGAGCTGTTCCTCTCCCCCCATACCGTGAAAAACGCGACCTCGCGGATTTATGAGAAGACGGGCGTCCGGAGCCGGAGCCAGCTGGCCGGGAGGCTTATCCCGCGGCCGCAAAAACAGGACCGGGCCTAAAAAAGGGTCGAATATCGATATCTCCCTCGCCATTACTCGTACCTCAGAGAATCGACCGGATTGGCCAAGGCCGCTTTGAGCGCTTGACCGGCGACTGTCAGGACGGCCACGACCAGGGATATCGCTCCGGCCGCAAGGAAGATATCAACGCCGAGCCTCGTCCGATAGGCGAACCCTTCCAGCCATTTCCCGGCCAGGAAAAAAGCGATGGGTCCCGCCAAGAGGCAGGCCAGACCGACAAGGACGGCGAATTCTTTGGTTAAAAGCCAGACGCTTTCCCTGATCGATGCCCCCAAGACCTTACGGACACCGATCTCCTTCGTCCGCTGCTCGGCCGTGAACGCCGCCAATCCGAACAAGCCCAGGCAGCTGATCAGGACGGCGAGGACGGTGAAGCCGGCCAGGATGCGTCCGCTCGTCCGTTCGGCCTTGTACATGGAATCGAAACGTTCATCCAGGAAGGAATATTCGAACGGCCAGCCGGGAGCGAGACGGGTCCAGGTCCGATGGATATTTTCGATCACGGAGCCCGGGTCTCCCGTTTTCAGGCGCGCGGCGACGAATTCGTTTCCGAAGCTTCCGGAACCGAGAAAAAACGCGGCCGGACGTATCTCGCGACGGACAGATTGATAATTGAAATCCCTGACGACCCCGATCACCGTGAACCATCGCCAATCTTGAACCCCGTGTTGCTCGCTGATGTTCTTCCGAAAGCGCATGCCCAGCGGCGTCGTCCATCCGAATCTCCGGGCCATCGCCTCGTTGATGATCACGGAGAATCTTTCGGCCGGCGTTCTCTTGGCGAATTCCCGGCCCTGAACGAGATCCAGTCCCAGCGTCGGGATATAATCCTCGTCCACATAAAAAGCGTTGACGGTGTAGGATTGAGACGCATCGGCCTGGCCGTCAAGGCGGATGGCGTCCGCAAAGCTCGCCGAAGGTACCGGAAGATTGCCGGCGACCGTCATCGAGGCGACCCGCGGATCGCCGTTCAAAGCCCCCTTGAAGGGCTCGATTCCCGAGCCCAGGAGTTCCGCATGATGAATCAAGAGGACTTGGTTCTTTTTAAAACCGAGATCCGCCGTGCGGACATATCGCATTTGTTTGGCGATCATGAGCGTCCCGATGGTCAGCACCTCGACCACGGCGAACTGAAAAACGACCAGCCCGGCCCGGAGCCGCCGGCCTCGCCGGCCGAGCCGGGAGGTTCCTTTGAGGAGGGCTTGAGGCCGGGGCGAAGACAGAAAAAAGGCCGGATAGATTCCCGCGAGCAGAGAATAGAGAAGAAAGCCGGCCAGAAGCCAAGCGAGATAACCCGGATCGGCGAGCGCCTCCAACCGAAGATCCCGTCCGGACAAGCCGCGAAAGTACGGGAGGAGCGTCGCGGCGGACCCGTAGGCCAGGCTGAACGCAATGAACGTCATGAGGCTCGACTCGATCAGGAATTGGCGGACCAGCCGCGATCGCGAGGCCCCGACGACTTTCCGGATCCCCACTTCCCGGGCGCGCCGGCCGGCCCGAGCCGTGGCCAAGTTGACGAAATTCGCTCCGGCCACAATCAAGATCAGGAGAGCGATGGTCGAACAAACGGCGATGGTCGCCTGGTCTCCATTCGGCTCCGCTTCGCCGACGAGGTGCGAACCCAGGTGAATCGAAGTGATCGGCTGGAGAAGAAGCCCGAACGGGCGGTAAGACCGGGCCCGTTCCTCTCCGAAGATTCGCGCATATTCTCGGGATTGGTTCTTCTGGTACATCTCCTGGATCCGGGCTTGAAGCTCCGCAGGATCCGCTCCGGGGCGCGTTTTCAAATAGGTGTAAGATCCCCACGCATTCCAGTCAGGAGTACGCAAGGAAGGCAGACTCATGGCCGATCCGATCAGATCGGCGTGAAGATGCGTCGGGGCCGGGAAATCCCTGAAAACGCCCGTGACGCTATAGGCGGAATCGATCCCGGACGTCCCGCCGGAGGAAAGAGAGTCATCGGCCAGGACGATCGTTTGACCGATGGGATCGGCGCTTCCCCAATACTTGGCGGCGGTCGAGGCGCTGACAATGACCGCGCGGGGACGGGCCAGGACCTGGAGGGGATCTCCGGCGATCAAAGGGATCGAAAGGACATCGAAGATGTTGGCATCGGCGAAGTAGAACCGGGATTCATAAAACGCGGTTTCCTTTCCCGAAGGGCGAACCCAGCCTGCTTGTTCCATGATCCGGGCCGCGGATTGGACGTTGGGGAATTCCGACAAAACGGCCGGGGCCAGCGCGTGCGGGGAGAAGGCCGGATCGCCGAGCCCTTCATTGGAGCTGCGGCCGACGACGCGATAAATCCGGCGGGCGTCCGGGTGATAACGATCATAGCTCAATTCATGACGAACATAGAGGAGGATGAGCAGGACGCACGTCAAGGCGGCGGCCAGGCCGGCGATATTCATGAAAGCGTAGCCCTTGTGCCGCTTGAGGGATCGGAGGGCGACTTTGAGATAGTTTCCGAGCAGGGCCGGCATGAAACGCGACGGCCGCCAGGGCCGCCGAAGGTCGAGCCGGTATTCCCGGACCTTGCCGCATTCGGCGGCCAGGCTCTCGGCCTCTCCGATCCGGGCGACGGCCTCGCGGAAGGCTTCGTCTTCGGCCATCCCCTCCCTTTTCAGGACGTCGATGATATCCCGGAGATGGGCCTCGAGATCGGCGATCGTTCCGTCCTCGAAGGTTTCCTGTTTCTGAAAACTTCTTTTCCAGGCCTGTATGGATTTTTCAAGGTCGAACATCATCTTTCTCCGGACAATCAGTCCTCCGCCCGAAGCGGCTTGGCGAAATGATTCAGGGCTTTCCAGACATTCCCCCATCCGGTCAGTTCGGAGGCCAGCTCCGCCTGGCCTCGTTCGGTGATACGAAAATACCGCCGCGGCCGTCGATCCGGTGAGATCGTCCATTTCGACGAGATCAGCCCGTCGACTTCCATCCTCTGAAGAACGGGGTAGATCATTCCCTCCGTCCAGTCGATGTTTCCCTCCGAAAAATCTTTCACCTTCTGGATGAGGCTATATCCGTAATCTTCACCCCGCGAAAGGATGGCCAGGATGATCGGCCGAGTCGAAGCGGCCATTAATGTTCTCGAGATCATCTTAATACCTCATTCGCGAATATACTTTCGCTCTCTATGCCTGCAATTTCCATGCCATTTGAGAGCCTCCTCCCCATCTCTATTCCCTCTTACGCTCACGGCGGAAAACGTCCTCTTTCGGCCAAGGGGCGTTCGCATCCGGACAGGAGGACGGATTTCCGGCACCCTTATTCTTGGACCGTCCGTATCTGTATTACGGTCTTGAGCGTGATGGACGCAGAGTTTCCGGGATCGCAAATCAATAGGCGGCGAAACGAAATTTATCCGCGGCCGGGACTTCCGCTGGCCCCTCAAGTCCACGGATGATGCGGACAAAATCGACTACGAAAAAGCCGAAAAGATCTCCCGCCTCGGTTTTGAGCTGGCCAAGGAATTGGCCACACGGTTATCGTTCGAGTCCCGGGCATAAAATGTTCGAAGTCACCCGGCGGCCGGTCCGGATCGATCTTGAGCGCCTGCTCATAGCTGAGGATGGCGTTTTTCCGGTCGCGGTATTGGACGACGGCGGCATCGACGCCTTGATCCACGATCGTTAAAAATCTTTTTGGAAATCCGCCGCTCCGGGACAGGACGAGATTATTTTCTCTTCACCGGCCCGAGATACCCATCCAGCCAGGCCAGGGTCTCCTTGATAAACTCGATTCGCGGCGGGATGTGGTCCGTATCGTAGAGCATCAATTTTTTATGTTCGGCGGATGTTCCAAGGAGTTCGAACATCGGCTTGATGCCTTCTTCCAGCCCGAACGTCGTGTCATACCGGCCGTTCAACATGAGAGTCGGCGTCCTGACCCGGGTCACGAAGTTGATCGGATCCACTTCCGGCCGGACGGAAACCTTGTCGAGTCCTCCCGCACACACGACACTGGCGGCGAGACGGTCCTCGACCGCCGGGATGATCGCGCCATAGACGCCGCCCCAGCTCATGCCATAGTAGGCGATCTTCCGGCCGTCGATATCGGGACGCGTTTCCAGATAGTCGACGCACCTTCTGAAGTCCATGACGCATTGGGTGAAGAATTCCATATAAGCATGCGTGGGGGCTCCGCTATGGATCCTGGCCAAGGCCGGATCGCTCCGCTCGAAGGTTCCCTTATAGACGGGATAGAGAACGGCCCGGCCGTTCTTCACCAGGAACGAAAGGAACATCGGGAATTCGTAGTAGCTCTCGATGCTCCGGCTCGAGGTTTCGCGGGTCGAAGCGCTGCCCGGGAAGTAGATGACGGCTTGATAAGGGGACTCGGTCAAGCGGGGGAGGAAAAGGTGGGCGAGAACCCTCTCGCCCCCATACGCGGCGGTGAAGGACACCGTTTCATGAATCCAGCCCTCCGGATTTTCCGACCTCGATTCCACCCGGGCATCGAGCTCCGTCTTGTCATAAGAGAACCGCTCCTTATAGATCCCAAAGATCGAATCCGGGACCGGCGCCGTTCGGCGGAGATCTCTGGGCTCGATGAGGCTTTCGAATTGGAGAGCCTTGGCCGGAATCTTCGCCGGGTCAGGATAAATGACGCAACGAAACCCGTTCCGAGGGGAACGGTCCATGGCCGGGGCCTGGCGTCGGTTCCCGAATTCATAGGTGTTGTCGCTCCAGGCGCCGCCGCGAACGATTCGGCCGGCCGGAGTTTCGTTCGAGCACCATTCCCGGACGTTGCCCGCCATGTCGAAGGCTCCAAACGCCGTACAACCGGGGAGGCTTCCGACACGGACCGGGCCCTTGATGCCGAAATTACTGAAGGGAGAAAGAAGGGCATAGCCCCCGAGCTGGAAAAACCGGAACCAGGGCCTTTCCTGTCCCTTGGCCGTCCCCCAGTGGACCGAGGACGGCAGACTTTTCCCCGCGTACGCCGCGTAAGCCGCCGCCTCATACCAACTGACGCCCGAGACCGGATAATCGCCTTCCCCCTCCGGGAAATCTCCCGCGCTCCATGTCGAAGGACCAGGGAGGCTTGTCTGATCCACGAACACCCTCATGGCCGCGTCCCAGGCGAGCTCCCGGCGATCGCGGACGAACGGATGCTTCCAGAATTCTTTCTTCCGGTATCCTCCGGCATCCATGAATTTCTTGTATTGCCCGTTGGTGACCTCGTACCGGTCGATGAAGAAATCCTCCAGCGTCCCGCGCCCCGTCTGAGTCCCCGACACCCGAACCATGCCCGGCGGGAGGTTGCCCGTCTTGTCCAGCTTTCGGAAGAGATCGTAAGGAATGACAAGATTGGGGTCGTGCGAGTCGACGTTCCACGTCGAATCAGCCCCCAAGACCGTTTCGTATCCTTCCTTTTCGTACTTCCAGCGGAAGACTCCGATAGGCACGCGGACCTTCTCGATCGGCGTCGTTCCCAGATATGTCCATTCGGCGCCGGGGGTCATATATTCCTTCATATAAACCCCGGCCCCCGGAGGATCCGTGTTGATATTGATATTCAGGGAGCACCTCAAGAAGAGCTTCTCGAGCTCGGGATCATTCCCAAGGACATCCTCGGCTTGAACAGCCAGACGGAACGGCGGCACGAGATTTCGCATGATGTCGTTCGCCTCGATCATCCGCGCGATCTCGGGTAGGGCTTTCTGCCTGGCCCAGCGGACCTTGGCTTGATGCCTGAGCACAAAGACAGCCGCGGTCGCCACGGCGGCCAGAGCCAGAGCGGCGGAGAGCGCCACCCGCGGACGGCGCAGCTTTCTCAGGAGCGACCGCAGATTGAAGATCCCGGCGGACTCCGCCTGGAGCGCCGTCTTGATGGCCGTCAGGTCTTTCGCCATCTCCCCGGCCGTGCCGTAGCGCTCCCCGCGGTTCTTTCGAAGCGCCCGGGAAACGACCCGCCGCAGCCCCTCCGGCACCGGCGGCATGAGCTTTGCGATGGGCTTCGGCTCTTCGTGGATGATCGAATGGATGACCGAAAGTTCACGATCTCCACGGAACGGGAGCTCCCCGGTCAGCATCTCGTAGAGAACGACGCCGAGCGACCAGAGGTCCGTTCGCTCGTCGAGTTCGTCGCCGCGGGCCTGTTCGGGGGACATATAGGCGACCGTCCCTAGCGTCGTCTGGGACTTCGTAAGCGAAGACCCACGCGAGAGCTTGGCCAGCCCGAAGTCCATGATCTTGGCCTGGCCTTTGATCGTGACCATGATGTTGGCGCTTTTAATGTCCCGATGAATGATGCCTTTCCGGTGGGCCTCCTCCAGCCCGTTCGCCACCTGAAGGACAAGATCCAAGGCCTCGTCCGCCTTCAGCAGCTCTTTTTTTATCCTTTCCCGGAGCGTTTCCCCCTCCACGTACTCCATGGCGATATAAGGCCGATCATCGGACGCCCCGACCTCATGGATGACGCAGATGTTCGGGTGGGACAAGGCTGCGGCCGCCCGCGCCTCGATGAGAAAACGCTCTTGGATCTCCGCGGAATCGGACAGGGAAGGCGGCAGGAACTTCAAGGCCACCGTACGCTGCAGCCTGATGTCCTCGGCTTTGTAAACGACCCCCATCCCGCCCCGGCCGATCTCCTCGAGAATGCGGAATTTCCCGGCGATAAGGCTCTCGGAAGGAATAACGGGAAGTGGGGTGGCCAAGGTCTTCGTCAGCGACAGCTTCTCGGCCCCCGTTTGTTCTAAGGGTGCGGCGCAGTTATTACAGAACCGGGAATCGTCTTTGTTATCGGCATGACAAACCGGGCATTCCATGCCGTCCCTCTCCCGTTCTGATGTTCTATGTTACCATCGCTCGGAGATTCAGTCAATTAAACAAGCTCGCTGTCGACGAAGATCTCTCCTTTTCCCGCGGAATTGCCCATGGTCAGCGGATTCCAACGGTTCCCCTGACGGATTCGATGAGCTTGGCCGAGTCATAGCCGATGCCGTCCTTGAAGACGGTCTCGACCTTCTCGATATCGGCGATGTTTGAGGCCGGATTTCCCTTGATCAGGACCATGTCGGCCTGCTTGCCGGCCTGCAGGGTCCCGATCTTGTCGGCCCGGTTGAGATACAGGGCCCCGTTCAAGGTCGCAATCCGGATGGCCTCCGCCGGAGTGAAGCCCGCTTCGACAAGCAACTCGACCTCCCGCTGATCGCCGAAACCGGCGACGACACCGCCGTAGCCGGTGGGATCGGGGCCGGCGATGAGCTGGCCCCCCGCCTGGACGAAAGCCCGCTCGAATTCCATTTCCTTCCTGAGCATGGCGGGCGCGGGAGAATCCTTCCTCTCGGCGACCTGCGCCCTCTGCGTCAGGTAGTTCAGCCGGATTTCCGGAGCCAGGACCTCGAGGATCCTCATCTGGAGCGGCGGGCGGGCGGCGACGGAAATTTCGAAAACAGGAAGCGTCGAGGTGACGGCGACTTTGGCGGCGACAAGCTGACGGATGGTTTCCTGGATCTCGGGTCCCGCGACGTCCAGCTTCAGGATCGCCTCCCGCCATTCGCGCGCCGGAGGCGCGGCGTCCGGCTTTTTGCCGGGGGCGAATTCCGTGTCCGCGACAAGGCCGTGTTCAAGACAGTCGATCCCGAGGGCAGCCGCCTCGCGGAATCCGATCGTGCCGAGATGTCCCGTGACTTTCTTGCCGCGCCGGTGGGCCTCTTCGATGACGGCAGCGAGCTCGGCTCGTGAGATGTTCATGTAAACCTTGAAGTCGTCGACTCCCGCCTCGTCCCAATACTGGACCATCCGGCGGGCTTCGTCCGGTCCCGAAAGCTCGTGCATCTGAAGAGTGAAGGCGCCCCGGCCCTCGAAATAAGGGCTGGTCGCGCTCATCTTGGGGCCAGGGACCCGCCCCTCGTCGATGGCCCGTTTCAGGTTGAGCTCGGCATACGTCTCCAGGCCGCCCGTGGTCCGGATCGTGGTGACGCCGCAGGCCAGGTAGAGGCGCGGCGCGCTGAACTCCAGGGTGTTGTAGTGGGCCGATCCGGCCGGATAGAAGATGTGGTCGTGCATGCCGACAAGCCCGGGGATGACGGTGTAACCCTTGAGGTCCAAAACCTTGGCCCCCGAAGGAACGGGAGTCGATGCGGCATCGCCGATGGCCTGGATTTTGCCGTCCGAAACGACGATCGCCTGGTCCTCGCGCACCGGAGCCCCCGTCCCGTCGATGACGCGGACGTGGATCAGGGCGAAGACCGGGGCGTCCAACGTGACGAAAGCCCTCACGCCGGGCGAAAGCGGCTTGGGGATTTGGGCGGCGACCGATAGAATGGCAACAAGAAAGATAAACGCGAACGGGGCTTTTTTCATAGGCGACCTCGCTTAGAAGACGATCGGACGGGCTTTAGAGTTGATCCTATTCCGGGCAGGAACGGAAGTCAACGCACGTCGCATGTCGCCTCGACCATGCTTCGAACGGTCATGCCGGCCGATGGGAAAACGCCCGCCTTGACCAGAGGAACTCAAGAGGTCAGGGGCGCACCGATCGTTGTCATTCCCGGTGGAGCGAATCGACGGGAGACGTCGCGGCGGCCTTGAGGACAAGGATCAGAGTCATCGACACGGCGATCACCACGATGAGGAAGCCGCCGAACAGAAAATCAACCACCGGGATTTTAATTCGATAGGGAAATTTCTGGAGGGCCTTCCGCAAGAGGAAAAAAGCCGCGGGCCAAGCCACGGCGATTGCGACGGCCAATTGCCGGAGAAGATCGTGATAAGCGTCGCCGACGATCCGGATCGTGGGTGCGCCGAAGGTTTTCCGGATTCCGATCTCCTTGACCCGGGCGTTGAGGGAGATCGAAGTCAGTCCGAAAACGCCCATGCAGGCCAGGAGAATCGCCGCGAGCGAACAAAAACCCACGATCCGGGTCCAGCGCCTCTCGGCCTGGAGGAGCTGCCAGAGGGCTTGATCCTGAAAATAATATAGGAACGGCTTGTCCGGGCGGATCTCCCGCCATTGCTGTTCGAGAAATTTCATCGTTTCGGGAAGGGAACCGGCCGAAACCCGGACGAGCATCCGGCTGAAGACGGCCGACGGCTGAACGTGGAAGATGGCCGGGAAGATGCCGAAGGACAACGGCGCGAACTGAAAATCCTCGGTCACGCCCCGAATCGTGAGACTTTTTAAAGCGTCGGGAATATCGTATCCGGGCTCATGAAGGGCCGCGGCTTGGCCGATCGTCATCCCGATGGGCGATTCCACGCCGAAGGCCCGGACGAAGCTTTCGTTGACGAGGGCGGTGCCGGAATTGGCCGCTTGATCCGGCCGGAAATCCTCGCCCGCGACGATCTTGGCCCCGATGGTCCGGAGGAAGTCGGCGTCGACTCCGTTATTATGAAGGTCGATCCTGTCCGTATCCTGCCTAGGGGCGGGGCTGAGACCGAAAGCCGCGCTGCTGGCCGAAACGGCGAGAACGTGGGGATCCCGGAGAGCGCGTTCCCGGAAAAGGGCGAGCAAACGATGGGACGGCTCCGCCCTGTTTTCCTGGATTCTCACGGCAAGCAATCCCTCCTTGCCGTATCCGAGGTCTTTTTCGTTCAAAACCCGCATCTGTTTCTGGAAAACAAGGGCCGAAATGATCAAAACGGCCGAAAGCCCGAACTGGAAAACGACCAGGGCCTTGGTGAAGCCCTTTTTACGGCCGAACCTGAACTTGCCTCGGATGATCTCGACCGGCCGAAAGGACGCCATGACCAGGGAGGGATAGGCGGCCGTCAGCGCGCCCGTGACGACAACGAGGGCGATTACCGCGAAAATATTGGGAAGCGAGAGAAAATCGACCCTCCGATAGGTTTGTCCGATCAGCCGATTAAACGCCGGCAGGGCGAAAACCGCCAAGGCGACTCCCGCCAACGCGGCGCCGCCGACCGTGATCATCGTCTCCCCCCAGAATTGATGCACAAGGTGGCGGCGTTCGGCTCCGATGACCTTGCGGATGCCGATCTCCTTCGCCCGGAACGAAGCCGTCCCGAGAGACAGGCTGGTGAAATTCACGCCGGCCATGATCAGGATCAAAAGGACGATTCCGGAAAGGACCAGGGATTCCGAAAGTCCCTTGCCGAGGTAGACGCTGGAATCCAGGTAAACGTCCTGGATATTCTGCAGGGCGAAGGTGTACGGAACCTCGGAACGGGCCCAACCATTCGCCCGGTATCTTTCAATATCCCGGCCGAAATATTGGGCGGTAAAGGCCGGAAAGCGCTTTTCCATGTCGGCGCTTCTTACGCCAGGCTTGAGCTGGACATAGACCGGGATATGCCATAGGCCGTCACTCCATTCGGTGAGAAACCCCGGCGCGTTGAGTAAAACCGGGAGATTGTCGATGGGAAGAATAAGAGCGAATTGAAAAATGGAATTGATCGGCGGGTCGGCCGCGATGCCGGAGACGATGAAATCCTTCCTGACGTCCCCGTAGGTGATCGTGAGGCGCCGGCCAAGGGCGTTTTCGCGTCCGAAGTATTTACGGGCGCAACTTTCGGAGAGGACGATGTCATGTTCCGTCGAGAGGACAGCCGCCGGATCCCCGACCCGCAAGGGAAAGGAGAACATCCGGAAAAAAGATGCGTCGGCCATCGAAAGCACTTCTTGAAAACGCCGATCCTCGTAGCCGACAACACCGGATAATATTTCCGCGTAGCGCGTCTGGGCCTGGATTTCCGGAAAGAACGGAGGAAGAAGCGACCCCATCTGGGGAGAAAGCGAAGGGTCCCGGAATTTGACTTTGTAATCCTCCTGGGTGAAACCCATCCGGATGACGCGGAAGATCGAAGGACCGTTCCGGTGGAAGTCGTCGTAGGAGAGCTCGGTTCTGATGTGGAGATAAGCCAGAAGGCAGCAGGCCAGACCGAGGGCGAGGCCGGCGATTTTTATGAAGGAATGCCCCTTGTGCTTGAGGATATTCCGCCAGGCGATCTTCCAGTAGTTTTTCAACATCGTCGTTCTCCAATAAACTGCGTTACGGAAAAAAGCGGGCGCCGATTTCAGAAGCTGCCGCCAATACCACAGCCGGGCCAGGCCCGCTCCCTGGGATTGTCGTCTCCAATCGAATTCCTCGTCGAAATCCCCTTCGAGCGGGAGGCGGTCCGAGTCCCGGGACATGCGCCGGAGAAGCCAGCCGGCCAGCCGGGGCGGTTCGGGAGGATGGGATCTCATGGCCGTCCGAGCTCTGAACGGCTTTTTCCGAAGACCGTCCACATGGCCTGATTCAGGCGATAGGCTTCGTGGAGAGCCCGGCGGCCATCCGGGGACAGGGTGTAATAAACCCGGGGTTTACCCCTTCGGCCCGGGGCTGTTTCCGCCGTCCGCTTGAAGACGTAGCCCTTTTCGTCGAGCCGGGCGAGGGCGCTGTAGAGATTCCCATAGGTATAGTCCAGGCGAAGCCTGGCGGAGACGTGCCGGCGGATTTGAAATCCGTAAGCCTCGTCCTCGAGCTCGGCAATCGCCCAGAGAAGGATTTCTTCGATTTTCGTCAGCTCTTTCATGCGGGCTGAGCTCCTTTATACTGCTTTCCATAATAATATACGCGGCGGACGGAAAATGGTTGCTCTACGGGCCGAAAAAACTTCGCCTGCCGGTCGGAGCCTTGCGGTAAGAAAAACGGGGGCCGGTCGGCTACTCGTACCGGATGCTGTCCACGGGATTCGCGGCGGCGGTCATGGACGCCCGTCCCCCGATGGTCGCCATGGCGATCGTAAAGGTGGAGACGGCGGCCGCTCCCGGACGAACTCCCTTCCGGCCCAATCCTTTCTTCCTGAGCGGATTTCCGGTCGGGCCGTCTACGACGAGTCCCGGTCCAGGCCGAGCCTTCCGGCGCACTCGTCGCGCAAGCGGCGGTATGTCGCCTGCAGCTCCGCCGGCGCAGCGTTCCGGATCCGGTTAACGTAGCGGAGCGCCCGGAGGGACCCGCGGAATTTATCCCGGCCGTAATGGTTGAAGAATTGGGACAGGTATCCGATCAGCCGGAAGATCAGGAATCTCCAAAGGAATTTCCGGGCCGGCGCCTCCGGGCCGTTGTACTTGCAGACGATGTAGGCCCGGTTCAACATCTGCATCATCCCCATCCCCTTGCCTTTGATCCGTTTTGAAGGGTAAGAGTAATGATAAACCCTGGCGTTTTCGGCCCGGACGATCAGATGCGTCTTCAGGATGGCGAGAGAAGCCTCGATGTCCTCGCTCAGGGCATATCGCCCGAGCGATTCATCGAATCCGATCTCCTTGATCAGATCCGCCCGAAAGGACATCCGGAAGCCGGCCATCGGGCCTTGGACGACGGCCTTCTCCTCGGCCAACCACTCGGGCGCCCGGACGGCATCGCAATGGAAATAGAGCGGATCCGGGAACGCCAGGAGCATGCGGGACCGGAGGTATTTTAAATACAACCGTTTCAACTTTTCGGTCCCGGCGAGCCGATAAGGTTGGGAGAAGGACTTCTCCCAGGGAGGTTGAGGGGCTTCCGCGGCGCATACCGCCCCGATTGTCCGGTCCCCATCCCGTTCGTAGATCCGCATCATAGCTTCGGCCGTCCCGGGAAACCAGAGGGAATCGTCGTCGGGGAATATCACCACCGGCGACGAGACGCACCGGAGTCCGACGTTGCGTTGGCGCGACGTCCCGGGTTCGTCGTGCAAGATTGACAATCGGGGAGGGGTTTCCCGCGTCCATAGATTTTCGATGACTTGCCGCACCGACTCGTGATCATCGCTGGCATCGACGACGATAAAATTCCGGGGAACTCGACTCTGCGCGAGCATGAGGGGGATGGAAATCCGGAGGACATCCGGACGGTTTCGGGTGATCAGGACAATGTCGTATTCCATTCCGCCCTCGAGCTTAAGGCGCGATCTATCATAATGATGCCGCGGCATTTTGTAAATCCACCGCCCAAAGGCCGGCCCGTCGATTCTTGACACCGGATCAAGGCGGAGGATAAATTAGGCGCTAAGGAAAGCGGCTATGGTGATCGAGGACTTTCGCGGAGATTTCGAGGACGTCGCCGGGCTCGTCCAGCGAGCCTGGGCCGACAATGAACAGCGCCCGGTTCTCTACACGAAGGAATTCCTCGCCTCCCAGTTCGGGTATCCGGGATCGGCGCCCTCCCTCGCTCCGACCCTCTATGACGGCGCGAGGCCGATGGCCTTCGTCGCCGGCTTCCCCCGCCGAATCCGGTTCCTGGGCCGGGAATGGCGCGTCGCCGTCGCCGCTTTCCTGAGCGTGGCGAACGAATTTAAACGCAGGGGCTACGGCATCCTCCTGTGGGGCGAGCTCGCCCGGAGGGTGCGAGCGGCGGGATATGACGGCCTGGTGAGCTTCGGCGTCGAGGGCGATCCGATGAACGGCATGATTCTCGGAGGCGGCAGCCTCCTGAAAATTCCGATCGGGCGCGTCCATGCGGTGTCCTACTTGTCCGGCATCCTCTGGCCGAAGGAAGCCGTCGAATCCCGAGGGCCGGCGGAGGATTCGCTTATCGACGACTTTCTGGAGCTGTCCGTTCCGATCGCCGGCAGGACGCCGCTGGCGCGCGTTTGGAGCCGGGATGAGGCTGAGTGGCAATGCCGTCGCCGGCTCGGCGCCGTCGCCGTCCGGCCGGAGGCCGGGCCCCGCTGCGGCGTTTTAACCGGATACGTCATGCCGGTCGCCGATCATCGGAGAACCTCATGCCTGCTCGTCGAGGATATCTTCTGGGGCGATCTGAATCGGGAAGAGCGGTTGACGCTGGTCCGGCGAATCAAGGGCGAAGCCGCCGCGGCCGGCGCCAGGCTCGCGGTCGTTCCAGTTCAGGGGTACGCCGACGTGGGTCCGTTCCTCGAATCGGGGTTTCAGCTTTCCCGGAGAATCGTCCAGACGTACCTGTCCCTCTGGGATGCGTCGCCGGAGCCGGGTTTGCTGGATTCTATTTACCTGGACGTGTTCTGATGCCAGGCGCAGGCGGTGACTCGTGAAATTGATCGAAGCCCTGGAGATCGTGGGGAAGCCCGTTCCGGAGGGCGCCTCGCCGTTCAGGATTTTTCTGGCCTGCGGCTTCACGCCCCTCCACCTGGAAACCTTCCTGGCCGCCAATCTGCGCCTGTTGTATCCCCGCGCGCGCGTCGAGGTCGCGACGGGGCTTTACGGCGATTTGGCCGGATCCCTCGAGAGGCTCGATCCCGCCGGGTTGCAGGCGGTCGTTGCGGCCGTCGAGTGGGCGGATCTCGATCCGCGCCTGGGCGTCAGGAGCCTGGGAGGTTGGAGGGTCACCGACATTTCCGACATCGTGGATTCGGCCGGGCGGTCCGCGTCCCGGCTCGAGGAGATTTTCAAGCGTCTGGCCGCGGCCGTTCCCGCGTGCGTCTGTTTCCCGACCCTTCCCCTGCCGCCGCTTTTCATCGACAGGCCGGAAAGGGCCGGAGAGCCCGAACTCAAGCTCCGGGAGACCGTGGCCGCCCTGGCCTCTTCGGCCGCGAACGAAAGGGGGATTCGGGTCGTCAATCCGCAATGGCTCGAGGAGATTTCGCCGCCGGGCGGACGGTTCGACATCGGTACCGAAATCGCGGCCGGATTTCCCTGGACAATCAACCATGCCTCCTGCGTTGCGGAACTCCTCGCCTCGCTCATCGGTCATCCCGGTCCCAAGAAGGGTCTGATCACCGACCTGGACGACACTCTCTGGGCGGGAGTCCTGGGCGAAGTGGGGGTCGAGAACCTGGCCTGGGATATGGACGGAAATGCCCATGTCCACGGCCTCTATCAACAGATGCTGGACTCGCTCGCCGGCGCGGGAATCCTGATCGGTGCGGCCAGCAAGAACGACCCGGCCCTGGTCGACCAGGCGTTCTCCCGGCCGGATCTGCGCCTGTCCCGGGAGAGCGTTTTCCCGGTCGAGGCCCATTGGAACCGGAAATCGGAATCGGTCCGGCGCATCCTTGACGCCTGGAACGTCGGGCCCGAAGCGGTCGTCTTTGTCGATGACAGCCCGATGGAGCTCTCCGAGGTCGGAGCCGCCTTCCCCGGAATGGAATGCATCCTTTTCCCCGGAAACAACCCCCCGGCGGTTTGGGAGTTGCTCAGGCGTTTGCGCCGGATCTTCGGGAAGAGCGAGATCGGCGGTGAAGACGGGATTCGCCTGCGCAGTATCAGGGGAGCAGCCGATTTTCGGTCCGAAGCGGCGGGCGCGGCCGGATCGCCGGACGATTTTCTCCGTGCCGCCGGGGCCTCGATCCTGTTCACGATGGGAAACCGGCCCGGCGATGCCCGGGCTTTTGACCTCGTCAACAAAACCAATCAATTCAATCTCAACGGCCGCCGTTGGTCCGAGGCGGCCTGGACGGACCATTTCCGGAGGCCGGGAGCCTTCCTTCTCACGGCGGTTTACGAGGACAAGTTCGGACCCCTGGGAAAAATCGCCGCCGTCTTGGGGCGGCGGGAAGGCCGGCGCGTGGCCGTCGACGCCTGGGTCATGAGCTGCCGGGCGTTCTCCCGCCGGATCGAGCATCGATGCCTGAAATACCTGTTCGAGAAAACCGGGGCCGGGGAGGCGGTTTTCGATTTCGAGTCAACATCCCGGAACGGCCCGGTCCGGGAATTCTTCCGTCCCTGGCTCCCTGACGCTCCCGCCGGGCCTTTCTCGCTCTCTAAGGCGGCGTGCTTCGATAATCTCCCGGAACTCTTCCACCGGGTCGCGGAGGACGTCCATGACGGATCGGCATGACCGTTTGGTCCGGTGTTTTTCGGCGGTCTTCCCGAGACTCTCCGCCGCCGAGATCCCCGCCGCCCGGATCGAGAACGTCGAGGAATGGGATTCGCTGGCGGCGGTCAGACTTCTCGCCGTCGTCGAGGAGGAATTCGGAGTTCACCCCGATCTCGGCGATCTCCAGGGCTTTCTTTCCTTTGACGCCTTCGACCGGTATTTGCAAAATCGCGGCGAACTTGAATCCACCCGGGAAATAACCTAAAATCGATCTCTGATAATGGGAATTTTCGCCTTCGCCGATCACGATCCGGCCGCACCGAGCCTCGCTCGGGGCTTCCTGGAATCGGTCCGGTCATACGGCGACCGGCCGGCCCTCGAAGCCGGGGGCGAGACCCTGACCTACGAAGCCTTATTCGAGAAAGCCGCCGCCCTGGCGGCGACCCTCATCCGTCACCAATCCGAGGTCTGCGGCCCGCCGCTGACGGCCGTATTCGCCTCACGTTCGACGACGGCCTTCGCCGGCGTCCTGGCGGCGCTCCTGCGAGGCCACGGATATGTCCCGCTCAATCGCGCCTTTCCTACGGAACGGACGCGGACGATGCTGCGGCGCTCGAGATGCCGCGCGGTGGTGGTCGATTCCGCTTCGGAAGAACAGTTGGACGCGATTCTGGGCGGGATCGGGGAGGAGCTGCTCATCATCCTCCCCGAAAGGCGTGAGGCCGGCGACCTGGCTTCCCGGTGGCCGAAGCACCGGTTCGTCGGCACGGCCGGGCTGGCAGCGCCGGACGAATGGGCCCCCGCATTCGACTCTTCCGGGCCGATCGCCTATCTCTTGTTCACGTCGGGAAGCACCGGGACTCCGAAAGGCGTCATGGTCGGCCCTCGCAGCGTCCGGAATTATGTCGAATTCGTCGCTGATTATCTCAACGTCGGCCCCGAGGACCGTTTTTCCCAGACATTCGACCTGACCTTCGACTTGTCGGCATCGGATCTCTTCGTGGCCTGGGAGCGGGGGGCCTGCGTCTGTTGCCCGTCGGAGAAGATGCTCGTCAATCCCGGACGGTTTATCAACAAGGCCGGATTGACGGTCTGGTTCTCGGTTCCCTCGGTCGCCGTTTTCATGAAGCGCCTGGGCGTTCTCAAACCGGGAGCGTTTCCCCTGCTGCGGGCCAGCCTGTTCTGCGGTGAAGCCCTCCCCGTCGAAATCGCCGCGTCCTGGGCCGCGGCGGCGCCGAATTCGGTTGTGGAAAATTTTTACGGCCCAACCGAGCTGACCATCGCCTGCGCTCATTACCGCTGGAACCCGGAGTCGGCGCCGGCGGAATCCGCGCGCGGCATTGTTTCTATCGGCCAGCCGTTCCCTGGCATGACTCCCCTCGTCGTCGACGAGGAGCTCCGGGAGGTTGAGCCCGGGCGCGAAGGCGAGCTGCTGATGTCCGGCCCCCAGGCGGCGCTCGGCTATTGGAACGATCCGGCCCAAACAGCCGCGGCCTTCATTAAGCCGCCCGCCCGGGACGACGTTTTTTATCGGACCGGGGACCGCGTCCGCCGCCCCGTTGGGAACGGACCGATGATCTTCCTGGGCCGGATCGATAATCAGATCAAGGTTCTCGGGCACCGGGTCGAGCTCGGCGAGGTCGAGGCCGTCG
>Ga0316628_100000193_pt1 | contig 38139 bp, 60 predicted proteins | sample OWC_Aug_M2_C1_D5_FD_207648 | JGI IMG/M metagenome (GOLD analysis project Ga0316628, IMG submission 207648) | Wetland soil microbial communities from Old Woman Creek delta, Ohio, United States - OWC_Aug_M2_C1_D5_C | ecosystem: Environmental > Terrestrial > Soil > Wetlands | place: USA: Ohio...
GGCGGGCTTTCTGTAAGCGCGCGCGCGTTTTGGCACTAATTTGCGCACGATTTGGCACAGGCAATCCCCTCACAAAAAGCCGAAAAACGGCCGCCCGTTAAAATAACCCGCCCATCACCCCCGGCTCGTAGTTCGTAATCACCAGCTCGCGGCTCTCTTGGGGGCTGCCTTGGGCATTGGCCACGCTGTATTTTATGCCCAGGTCGTGCATGGTCAGGCCGTTAAACACGCGGCGGATGTCGGGGTGGTCATTGCGCCATTTCCTCATACTGCTCGATGCCGAACGGCACGCCATAGCCCTCGACCTGCCAGTATGGCGGGTCGCAGTAGAAGAACGTGTGCGCCCGGTCGTAGCGCCTCATGCACTCCCGCCAGGGCAGGTTTTCGATGGTGGTGCCGCCAGCCAGGCGCAGGTGAGCGGCCGAGAGGTTCTCCTCGATGCGCAGCAGGTTGACCGAGGGCGCTGTGGTTGCGGTGCCGAAGGTCTGGCCGTCAACCTTGCCCCCGAAGGCGTGCTGCTGCAGGTAGAAGAAACGGGCCGCGCGCTGGATGTCCGTGAGCGGCTCTGTATTGGTGCCCTGCAGCCACTTGAACACCTGGCGGCTGGAAAGCGCCCACTTGAACTGCCGGACAAACTCCTCCAGGTGGTGCTGGACCACGCGGTACAGGTTCACCAGCTCGCCGTTGATGTCGTTCAGCACCTCGACCGGGGCCGGGTATGGCCGTAGGAAATATAGGGCCGCGCCGCCGCAGAACACCTCCACATAGCACTCGTGCAGCGGGAAAAGCGGCATCAATTTGTCGGCCAGGCGGCGCTTCCCGCCGAGCCAGGGAATAATCGGTTGTGCGTTTTGCATCTGCAAGCCTTTTAAAAGCGTTAAAAATCGGCTAGGCTTCTGCCGCCGCGTGCACGTGGCAGGGGGCCTTGGCCTTGGCTCACAGGTGCTGCCTGTGGGTTAAGGTGGCCGGGGCCATGTTGATGCATGGCTCCGGCCGCCTCCTCTCTTTTTATATCCAGCCGAATGTGACCGGCTGCGGCAGGCTGGTGATGAAAGCCTGCGGGCTAACGGGCATCGCCATCGTCCCAGCCTGGATGGCGGCGAGATCGGTATAGCATGCCCCCCATACGGCGTCGCGCCACGCGATCATGGCCTTTGCCTCGGCCGCGAAGGTGGCGTTGGCACTGGTCTGGTAGGTGGCGCATGACAGCGCTGTGTCGTAGCCCTTGGCCTTGGCGGTGCCATCCAGCCAGGCTTGGACGGCCGTCTCGTACATGCCTATCAGTTCGGCCTGAGTCGGTGGAGCTGGAGGTGGGGGGGTCAAGGCGAAGCCAGCCGGTATTGAGCCGATCGACGGAACCCCCTGCTCTGCACCGGAAGTCTGATCGTACATAATGTGACCACGGTAATCAGGCTGCAAGGACCAGGCGCCTGCCGAAAATACGGGAATCTCATTGGGCCCTGCTACAGGCGGAGCTACGTCCGTACTGTGGTCAGGGGTTATGAATACACCTGGCTCCATCGGGCTTTCCTGTGCGTCCCATAGACCGATAAGCGCACCGGTAACTGCATCAAACAGATATGTGGTTTTCGTTTTCATGAATCACCTTCTTAATATTTAACGCAAAGAAGAACACGGACACCAGCGGCCAAGTTTGCGGCACCGCCCGTGCTAGCCGTGGTTCCACCCAGCGCCGTTGCGTCCGCGTGATAACCACCGCCAGCTTGGCCAGTATTGGTATCATTTATCATGGTGGTAGACTGCTGAGCGTGCGTATGAGCAATAACCTGGCCAGCCGTCTGCGTTCCGACGTTCGCACTGGCTTGCACAGCGGCGTAGTCCGCAGGAAAGTACGGAATGCCGAACGTAGTTACACCGTCTCCCGCGCCCCATGTCGTGCCGATCGCCGCGAACAGGGCGGCATAGGTGGCTCGTGAGACGCTTGTTGCCCCGGTTGGGCAAAGAAGATACCCGGCGGGAGCCGTAATTCCGGCGAACTCGATGATGGTTCCCGCCGGTACGCCGCTTGCATTCCCTGAGGCCAGGTCGGCATAAAATACCAACGTCCACGCGGGTGCCACGCCAGCCGCCGCAGTTGCGGCGTAATAGAACAGCTTCTGGCCCGCATCGGTCATCACCTCACTCCAGCACGGCCCAGCCACGTCTCGCCCCGCCCACACCGCTGCGGTAATAGAGGTATTGTTGACCACCATATACTCGGCGTTGATGGTCGCGCCGTTGTACTGCATGCCGGTCACACCGACGAGGTCGTAATAACGGCGGTCCCGTGCGCCCGCCGGGTCGCCGAAAGTTTCCACCAGGCCGAGGGTCGGGTTGTTTTGCAGCAGGTAGCGTGCGTCGCCCTGCGATTGCACAAGCGAGGTGATGTACACCTTATTGTCCGCAAGCACGTAGCTCCAGCCTACCACGTCGCCTGTCGCCAGGTCCCCGGCTGCCAGCGCGCCGCCGACGTCATTTACCAGGGAAACCGGCCCCGCACCCATGTCCAGGGTGCAGGCACCGGTGTTCGCTACCGGAACCTTGAAACGCCCGCTGATGTCCGCCGCATAAGCGGCGATGGCTGGGTTCAGGGCCACCACGTAGGCGTTGGCCACGCCAGTGGCGAGCGCGTAGTTGCCGGATCGCGCCTCGATCAGCTTCTCGATGGCAAGCAGTACTTGCGCCCGGTTGTTGGGGTCGAGGGCCAACCCCGCCGCCTCGGCGATGCCGGCTAGTTCTTCCTGAACTGAGTTGCACCAGGCGGCATCGAACTCGGTAGGGTTAACACCCAGCGCCTGGTCGCCATTCTTAAATCCATCCTTGCCCGCCCCGAACAGTCCTACGGCACGGTTTGGTGTATCTATTCTCTGCATGAGTCGTTCCTCTTTTAAGCGTAGGCAAATAACACGGTGGTGTGCGCTGGCCGATCCTCGGAGATCGCTCCCTCTACCAGCGAGTGTCCCCAGCTAGCCAGCGGTGCATTGCATGGGCTGTTGCAGCTTGCCCTGAAGCTGCCGCCAGTCGCAGGCAGTGACAACCTCCACACGAACAGATCGTTCTGCCCTACCAGCGCCGAATTGCAGTTGTCGTTGCAGGTCGCCCTGCGGTATTCGGTCATTACGGCGTTCGGGAAGCCATAACGGGCGGCGAGCGCGAGGTAGTAGCCGCGAGACTGGCCGCCGCGCTCGTTGACCTTGGCCAGAAGCTGGGCGCGGCGCTGTTCCAGCGACAACCCGGAGCCGCTGAGGTTGTAGAGGCGTTCGTAGTCTGGCAGCAGCGAGTAGACGGTACGCGGGTCGAACTCGTTGAGCAGCTGCTCGGCGTTGGCTTGGGCTGCGTCCAGGGCGTTGCCCTCGGCCGCCAGCTCGACGGCGATCATCTGGCCGTTCGGATCGTAGGCGTCGGGCGGCAGCGAGAGCTTGAGGAGGTCGGTATTGTTCATGGTCAGCTCAGCGTGACGGTTCCCAGGGTGGCGAGCTGCGCGTGGGTCGAGTCGGCCAGGATGACGACGTTTGCGGCGGGAGCCACCAAGTTGACGTCAGTGACGCCGTTAACGCTCATCATGAGGGCGATCAGCTTGGCGCGCGGTACCGACACGCCAACGCTCAGGGTGGCGAACCAGGCGGCCAGCACGGTGTTGATGCGGGTGGTGGCGTCGGCCAGGGTGATGCCGGACAGGGTGATCTGGGCGGTGACCGCCACCGGCACCAGGGTTGGGCCGAGCACCAGCAGGTCCACGCAGGGCGGGCGGCGCGACAGGTCGTTGATGTAGGCCGTGACCGCGGCGATCAACGGCGCCGACGGGACTCCGCCGTTCGCCTCGATCACCACATCTACGCTGTTTGCCGTGCGGCGCTGGCCAAATATATAGGCGTCTGAAACGCCGGGCACTTCGAGCGCCCAGCGGTAATAGTCCGCTTCTGACCCGCCGTGCGGCGGCATCTGAATGTCGAAAAGATAGCGCGCCAGCAGCTGCTCCTGCGTCTCGATGTCGGCGCCACCTGTCATGCTGAGGATTATTGCGTTCGCCGAGACTCCAGGCGGGGCATTGGTCAGGGCAGCAGGCGTATTAGCTCCCTGGTTTCCGGCGCTCCCGGCCTGTACGGCCTGCGCAGCGACGGACACGGTGCCACCAGCGCCGATCACCCCCGCCACGGTGGTCACGAACGCCACGCCCGCGTTGTTTTGCACACCCGTTCCGTTGGGCACGGGGGCGCCGACGGTCCCGGAAAACTGAACAGTTCCTGCCGCAGCTACGGCCTGCTTCTGGGTGATGCCCCGGATCGCGGCGTGGCGGATCAAGTAGTCAAGGTCGGCCGTGTCCGCCATCAGCTGGCGGGCGATCCATTGCTGGTGCTGGTACAAGCCCTCGATTGCGTTGCCGGTCGCGGCTCCGCGCATGGCGAAGTCCGAATCGTCTCCGACATATGGCGGCTGCTGCCAGTTGCGCGTCTGGTTCTGAATGTCCCGAAGGATGTCCGCTTTTACCTGGCGATAGTCTTTAACGGGGAATGGCATGTCACATCACCGGGATCGGGTGTTTGAACGCGAAGGTCTCGCCGCTCGCCGCGAGAACCGAAATCAGCAGATTGAGGCGCCCAGGTTGGCGCTCCGTGGCGACCGTGATCGACCGGGCGCGGCCATCCGTGCGGATCGGCGCGAGCGCCTGATCCGCGTATTGTTGGGCGAGCACCGCCATGCGCGGCAGGTCTTTGACGCGCCGCAACTCGCCGAGGCGGCTGCCGAACGTCTTGTCGCCCCAGTAGCTGCCGTAGGGCACCGTCAGGCGCAGGTAGATCGAGTTCGCCAGGCCGCCTGCGGGGTCGCGCTGCGCTGCGCCCTGCAATAGGACGTAGTCTTTCGTGGTGGGGTTGATCCATGCGTCCATTACATCTGCCCTGTTGGCGCTTGCGCCGTGGCGCCGGATACGGCTTGGGTGTGAGCGTTAAACACCCCGCGCATCGCCGCCATGCTCTTGTTGCCGTGGTCGCTGATGTCGCCTTGCGCGACGATGCTGCCCTGCACATTGAGGTCTCCGGAGAGGTTGGTAGCTGGCGCGGTAATGTCCACGGCCGCGCTCGACACCAGGTGCATGTGGCGGTCGGCGCCCAGCTTCACGTAATCACCCCACTCGTTATAGATCGCGGTCTCGCCGCTGGCCAGGTTCGCCAGGCGGTAGCTGCCGTGCTCGGTGGCGATGACGATGCCGTGCGCCGTGCGGCCGCCGATCGGCAGCACCACGCACATCGCCCCAACCGGCACATTGCTGGTGAAGCCGAACTGCTGGAACAGCTCGGCGTCCTGCAGCTGCTCGCCCGCCACGCCGTTGAGCTGCACGAGCTGCATTTGGCCGGCAGCGTTCACCAGGGTGACCACGCCGCGGAACGCCAGGCGTATGCCGCCCAGCGCGCGGCGGATGCGGGCATCTATGGTCTTGATCATGCCTGGCTCCCCGGCACCGGGATGTCGATGATCTGGCCCGGCAGGGCGTTCTTGCCGCGGCGGTGGCGGTTCTTGTGCGGGTGGGCGTCCAGCACCCATACCCCGTCTTCCTTGAGCGTTAAAACGGTGCGCGTTCCGTCCATGCGGCTGCGGGTGAACTTGCGGCCAATAAGGAAGAACGTGCCGTCGATCCCGTGCGGTTCGGATTTGACGTGGATGCGCTGTCCCGGCTTCCACAGCTGGCCGTCGGATGGCTGGCCGGGGGCGACAATGCGGTGCCCCTTCACCACGGCGGTCAGGGTGATGCCGTTTAGGCGCCCGTCGGCCAGCAGCTTCCCCGCGCGCGCCTGGCACAGGGCGGTGCTGTCGCACTCGTGGTCGATCACGATCTTGGGCCGGTACCAGCTGATGCCGGTGTCGCCCTTCTTGCCGGAAAGGTCGTTGCGCCCGTGGTTGACTCCGGTGCCGTGGGTCTGGCCAAGCACGGTCAGCTCCGAGTAGCGGCCGTGGATGGATTCATGCTTGCTCAGGGAGATCAGGTTATTGCCGCTTCCGTCCTTGCGCATTGCGAGCGTGGCCACCTCGGGGGCGGAATAGTCCGGGCCGCCAATCACCAGGGTTCCGTCAGGCTCGAACCACGGCCATAGGCCGTTTGCCTCGGCGGCACGGGCGAGCGCGTCCCAGGCGGTGTCTCCGGGCTCGACGTTGATCTTGTCGCGGATGGTAGTCTCGTCTGCGTCGATTTTCGGAGCGCCAATCCCGAACGGCGCCAGAATCTTCGTGGCGATCTGGGAAAGGCTTACCGTCTTCGAAGTGAAGAGCGGAACGGAACAATCTAGCAGGGACGCCGCCTTGTCGCGGCCAGCGACCGTAATGTTGTGCGAGCCCTTAGATACCGAGTGCTCGATTTCGTCGATGCGCCCCGTGAGCACGGTATCCCCGCCGATCGCAACGATCACCGGCGCGCCCGGCACGATCTCCGGCGGCAGCGCGTGGCTCGCGCCCAGGGTGAGGTGGAAACCATCCGCGGGAACGAGCAGGTCCGAGTCGATCTCATAGCTCGACCAGTCGCTGTGCGTCTTTCCGCCGATCTGCAGCTCGACCTTGTCAGGCAGCGTAGGCATTGACGATGTCTCCGGGTTGGGTGAACGGGCTGCGCGCGCCGTTCATCAGGTACAGCTCTGCGGCACGGTCGCTGTCCCCATACCAGGCATGCGCCTGGAGGCGGAAGTTTCCGGGCACCGTGACGGAGCGCTGTACCAACGGCGGGCGCGCTGCGATGACGGCGGCGGCAGCCTGCTGCAATGCAAGCGCCTGGTTGCGCAGGGCATCGCAGACCGGCCCACCATCCTCCAGGGTAAACAGAACGCGCACCTGGTCCATCGCGGCCTGAATCTGCGTGCGCGCGGTGTTGGCCAGCGCCTCAACTTCGACGGGCATCAAGGTGGGAGTGGCAATCTCGCTGGCGAGCATGATGCCCGCGGCCTCGCCGATCGTGGCGGTGACCATCACCTGAATGGTTGCGGCCACAGTTGCGATGGCCTGGTCCTCGGTGGGCGGCGCGTAGGGCGTGAGCTGGGGAACGGCCGCTGCCGGCGGCGTACCCAGGAGGGAAAATGACTTGAAGTCGCTCAGGATGCTCGGCCATTGTGCGCGCACGTCGCGCGTCCAGTCGCGCACGTCCAGGATGTTTCCGGCCAGGCCAGCGACGTCGTTCGCCCAGGCACGAGGGTATTGCAGCGGATCGAGGCCGGAGAGCACCATGCCCACGCCCGCCGTTATGTCGAGCAGCGGCCCCATCACCGCCTGGCGCAGCCGGTCTAGCCCGTTGAGCGGGTTCGCGGCCTGAACTGCGGCGATGATCTTGGCCACCTTGTCCGAAACGGAGGAAACGGCATCCGCCTTGTGCTGCGCCGCAGCGTCGGCCTTCTGCGACGCCAGTTGCTGGGAAAAGAACGGAGCCGACGGGGTGGATACCACGAAGTTGACGTCCACATGGGCCTCGTCCACGTCCTCGGCCTGATGCGTGATCTTGTGGTCTGCCACCTGGCAGAACAGCATGCCGAACACCGGGTGCTGCAGCCATCCGCCGGTCGCGGCCTGCTCCGGGCTCAGCAGGCTATCTGCGCCTTCCAGGGCGCGGATGAACTGCTGCAGGCGCGTGTCGTAGTCCAGGCCAAAAAATACAGCATGTACCTGCACGCGCCGCGCCTTGAGGCCCATGTTCTCGACGTCCGCCCCATCCACGTAGGGATATTCGTGCTCGACCAGCGCCTGCGCGACGTCGTCCGCAGTGCTTACGCAATCGAACACTACGTCACGGAAGCTTGCATCGAGGAGGTTCTCTTCCCAGCTCACTTTAACGCCCTGTATGAATAGGGCGCATTTTCCGCGCGCGCGCGGTGGCGGTTAAGGCGGAAGCGCTTCCGCTAATGGCGAGATGCAGTACGCTCCCCGCGCTTGCGTATCATGGTGTAGACCGGCTGGCCGTCCATGTGCAGCTCGATCTTGAGGGCTCGGTCTGCCTCCTCGGAGCCGAACCAGGACATCATGGTGGCGAGCGTTCCGCCCAGGTCAAACCCGGCATCGGTCGCCTTGATCCCGTGGTCATAGAGCAGCGATCCGCCGCCGTAGCCGACTGCTCCGGCGGCTCCCACGCCCGCCAGAGCCGTGCCCCCGACGGCTCCTCCGACGGCTTCCGCGCCGCCCAGCAGAAAACCTCCGGCCCGCGCCAGCAGCGCGCCGCCGCTGCCGATAGCCGCTGTACCCCCACGCGCCAGCAGCGCGCCGCCCGCTGTCAGCAGGCCCTTTCCTTTGGAGAGCACGCCGCTCAGCAGGCCGCCCTTGCCGCCGCCGACGGCATTGGTCAGAGCGGAAGCACCCGCAGCGGCTGCGAGCGCGGTCAGGGCGGTGGTGGCAGCCACGGTGGCGGCCGTTAACGCGGGATACTCCTTGGCGATAGCCGAGAATCCGTCGGCGACCGACCCCACCAGCGGCGTCAATTTTTCGAAGGCCGCGGTGGTGGCGAACTCCTTCTCGTTCGACGCCTGCTGCACCTTGAAGCCCGCCTCCTCCTGAATGACCGCGAAGTTCTTGTCGGTGGCCCCGGAACCGGCGAGAGTCTTCTTCTGCACGTCGGCCATATAGTCGCGGTTGCCCATTATTCCCACTAGGGCCATCAGCGCCTGGCGGTCCTGGATGATGCCGCCGATCGCAGAACCCTGCAAGATGTCTGCCTGGGATTCGAGGACGGCGCGCTTGTCTTCCCCCTTGGCCGTCTTGAGCCTGCCCTGTAGCGCCTGGTAGTTCTTGTCCTTCCCCACGACGTGGTCCACGATGCCGACGAACGCATCGAGCGAGTCGATTCCCTTGCCGCGCGCGGCGGACAGCGTGCCGGACAGGTTGATACCGAGCTTCTGCGCATCCTTCGCCGTGTCCTGGCTGTTGATCTTGGCCAACAGGTTGACCAGGTTATTTCCCGCCTCGTCCTTGGTGCCCGCCGTGATCGCAGTCGCCTGGTTGGCAGCCAGAAGCTTGGACATGCCCGCGGTGCCTGACATGCCGGATACCTTGGCCGCAGCCATCTGCTGGGGCAGCCACTTGGCCATATCCTTCAGCTCGAAGCCGCCGGCCTGCCCGGCGGTGATAGCCATGTCGATGATGTTCCCCATGTCGCCGGCCTTGATGCCGAAGGTCTGCATGCCGCGAATACCGATCTGGGCGAGCTCCTTCGAATCCGCGCCGGACGCGGTTGAAGCCTTCATCAGCGTGGGCAGCATGGACATGGCGTCCTTAGGGGACATCGCGCCCGACGCGATGATGCTGTCCAGCGTCTCGGCGGCGCTGTCGCGCGTCCCTCCGCCAACACGGACGGCATTGACGATTGCGGCATTCAGTTCGCGCTTGCCCGCGATCCGGCCAGCAGTGTCTCGGTCCGTGTAGGCGGTGTTAGACATCTGGGCCAGGCGCATGCCGTAGTCCATCGTCCGCTCGACCGGCTTGGACAGGACATAGCCCCCCGCCATCGCCCCAGCCACCACGCTGGCGCCCGCGCGCATGCCGCCCGCCGCGCGCTGCGCCAGGCTGTATTTGCCCATTTCGCTGTTCAATTCGCGGAGCCTGGTTTTTAACGCTTGGGCGGCGCGGGCCTGCTCGCGGAAGGATGTTTCGCCAGATTTGCCAAGCCGGTTGTACGCGGCCTCCGTGCGCTGGATTTCGCGCTGTATTTCGTGCTCGGACCGGATCCCCAGGGCCGAGATTGCCTCCCGTTTCTTACCGTAATTGGTGACCGCCTTGGTCAGGTTATCGGTGGCGGTCGCCGTCTTGCCGATCGCAGACTGCATGTCCCGGCTGGCCATGAGCACGCCGCGCGACGCGAGGTCGCGCAGGCGCATGGTGAGGGAGAGGTCGAAGTTTTTGCTCATTTCTTGGTCTTCCTTGCGCCCTTGAAGCGCCGCGTACTGCCAGCGGTGGGCTGGCCGTTCAGCGCCCGGATGTTCGCCAGGTGGGATGCCACCTCATGCGCGTTCATGCCAGGCACGCGGTGCGGGTCGAAGCCGGAGCGGGCGAGCAGCGCCTGCACCTGGCGCAATTCGGTCAGCTGCTGCTCAGCTCGTCGAGCTTTTTTTCCAGGTCAAGCTCCGCCCGTGTGAGGGTCTCCGCGTCACGCTCGTACAGGCCCATCAGGAGATCCACCGTGACCTTCTCCTGGGGGAGACCGTCGAACGTGACGCAGCGGGCCAGCCTCGCATAACGCAACTCGTTTCCGGTGGCGCCGATTCCTTCCGCCCTGGCGCGCTTGAACATGCCGTTCAGCATTTTCACGATCGCATCACGCTCCAGCCCGTCGAACACCGCGTTTTCCGCCAAAATGGCGAATTGGGCCTCGGCAGCGTCAGCCGCCATCGTATCGGCTGCTGCGCAGTGGTCGCCCAGCGTTACCGGGCGCATCGTGAAGCGGCGGTAGCGCTGGCCGTCAACCAGCGCGCCGATCTGAAGGGTATCCGTGACGATCAGCTCGCTCATTGCGGTTCCACCATGTCAAGGCAGTAGAGGTCGATGTCGCGCACCGCCTCGTTGTCCAGCCCGTAGCGCGCGCCCACCTGCGTCGGATTGCAGTCGCGGTAGGAGGTGCGCTTCGTGGGATTGCCGACCGGGTAGATCACGATCAGCGCGTCTTTCATTCTCGACCAGGGATATTCTCCCTGGGCCGGGGCAGGCGCCGTGACCTTGAGCGTGTAACTCTTCAGGCCCCGCGCGCTGCCCTTGGCTCGGCCCTTGCTATTCATGGTGCGCACCGGCTTGTTGCCGGTCTGGATGGTTGCGTCGAACGAGACGATGTCGATTTCCTTGCCGTCGATCTCGCACACTACTTCGCCATCAAAGTCGATTGCCATGTTTCAAACTCCCAGAAAGTTTAACGGTTACAGCACCAGGTCCAGGCGCTGCGCGATGACGTGCAGGCCGTTGACCACGTTGACCATGACGCGGATATCGTAGCGCGTCGCGTCCTGCAGGTCGTCCTGGACAAGGATGTCGGTTTGCTGCACGTTCTCCACGATCTCCAGCTCCTGCAGCTTGAGCATCACGTCGTACACGGTGTCCTGCAGGCGCGCCTTGGTGCGCACGGACTTCTTGTCGCGGGGAAAGCGCAGGCCGATGGTGGTTTCCAGCGAATTCGCCACGTAGTCCAGGGTGCCGATGGTGGTCCAGTCCAGCATCGAAACGTCCGCAACGTTGTTGGCGTTGGTCAGGTAGGTGGTGACGGCACGTACGACGTGCACGTCGCCGTCCTGGGTGCATCGCACCGGCGTCACGCCGGCGTGCAGCGCCGCCTCGATCTGCGTATTGCTCAACCAGTTGGCCATCGGCGGCTGGGTCAGGCCCGTCAGCGGCAGGCCGTTGAGCGGCCGAGCGGGGTCTTCCTCGCTCGCGGCCACGGAAGCCATCGCGGCGGCGACTTCGTGCTCAGCCTCGTTGGCGCTCGGCACCAGCACTTCCAGCATACGCCCGCTGTTGACGGCGGTGGCCAGGGTGGTCGCCTGGGCATACGTCCCGGTGTGCGCGAACACGCCGCGTGCCCGGCGTTTTTCCGTTGGGCCGCTCACGTTGGTCAGGTGCGTGCGCAGGATGGTCAGGTTCGCCTGGTCGTTGAACGCGGTGATGACGATATGGTGTCCGGCCGTGTAGATGGCGGCGAGCGTATTGGTGATGTCGGGGTCGGTCGCCCCGTTCGCCATCGCCACCACGGCGGCCGCCACGCCGCTGTTCGCGGTGATGGTGGCGGCCAGCTTGATGGCGTTGCCCAAGGTCCCCTTGTTCTTGGCGGTGATGGTCACCACCGCGCCCAGCACGGTGGCCGTCACCGGAAGGTCGGGTTGCGCCGCGATCTGCGCCTGCAAGGCGGCGGCGATGGTGTTGGCTGTGTCCCCGCTGTTGTAGGCAATGGCCGCGGACTGCGCGTTCACAGCCAGGGACAGCACGCCCGCTCCCGTGGCAGGCCCGGTGATGGTAACGGTGCCGCTCGCGGCGACAGAGGCCCCGGCATCGTCAGCCGCGATGGCCTGCAACGACAGGTAGTTGTTGGCCTTGATGGCGGCCTTCACCATCAGGTGCGCGACGGAGCCACGCCCGAAATACGTGGCGGCGTCCTCGGCGCTGAATACGTCGGTCAGCGTATTGGCCGCGACGGTGCCGCCCGCCAGGCGCTGTCCGACGATCACGCACTTATAGAGATTGGCGGGAAGCGTGTTGACCGCCATCTTGGTGTTGAACTCGGAATAGACGCCGGGCGTCCGTATCGTCGAAGGGATTCCGTCAAAGCTGATGTTTGCGCTGGGCATGGTTGCTCCTGGTTAGTCTGATCAGTTGTTACTCGGCCTCTTGGCCTTCTTGTCGGCTGCGATCGCGGCGGTATCGGCTTCGGTGTCAGCCTTCAGCTGCACGTCCCATTCGGCGTCCGTGGCTTCCACCAGGTCGCCGTCGTTGACCATGCAGCGGTAGTAGTGGCTGTCCTCGACCTCGACGAAGCGATCATCCGGGATGTAACTCTTGGGCCGGTTGTGATACGGCGCCTTGATGCCTGGTGCGGCTTTGATCTTCATTGCTTGCTCCTTTATGGAAGCGTTACGACACCCTGACCGTCCACGACGCCGTCGTCGGGACGCAGGTAATAATCAATTCCGACCTTGAGGAAGTCGGCTCCGGCCGGGTCGAAGTACTGGCGCGGCTGCGTCTCGACGTAGGCGGTGCGGAATTCCCGCGAAAACACGGCAACGGCCTGCCCGCCGAGCTTGGTGTTGTACAGCGTGCGGATGCGGCCTGGGCGGAACGGATTGATCTTCACGCCGCTCGATGCCAGGTCGTTGTTGAGCAACATCAGGCTCATGTCTTCCAGCATCTGGTACGCGCCCACCTCTACCAGCTGGCCTGCCACCGTTAAGCCCCGCCGTGTCGCGCGCTCTCCGCGCACGTTGCGCGCGGCGACGATCACGACGAACGTCGCTGGAGTGAGCCATTTAGCCCCAGAGCTGTTGGCCTGCTTGGGCTCTCCGCCCCCGGCGTAGGTCACCCACACCGCCGGAAACGCGCGAATCTGCTCAGCCGTTAAATCGTCCATTTCGCCACCGTAGCTCGACACCGGGGCGGCTAGCTTGTAGCCAAGTCCGGGCGTAGCGTTAACGCCCGCCTGCAACAGCGCGATCATGGCGTCCTCGATCTGGCCGATCATCTATTTCCCCTGGAGAACACGGGATTGGATTCCTGCACGAACTGCACGGTGTTCGTTGGGGACGCGGCCATCCCGGCAGCATCCAGCCCGAGGGAAATCTCACCCCGCGAGATGCGCACCAGGAATTTAACGGCGTCCTGATAGCGATTGCGGATTTCATCCGTCATCAGCGCGCTGCCGCCGCACAGCCGGTACCGCGTGATGTCGCAGGCGATACCGGAAAGCACCTTCGGCACATTACCAAGCGGCAGCATGTACTTGGGCATCAAATACGGGTCGATCTCCGCATCCGCGTCGGCCAAACCGGCGGCCAGCACCGTAGCGTCTATGACGCCCGCGCTTGATCGGTCGGAAATGGCAATCACTTCGGCGCTGCCGAAGCGGTTGACCATGTCGGCTTGGCTGGCGTAGCTCATTACTCGGCGGCGTCGATCTCGACTTCACTCACGGCCAGCAAGGGCTCGGCCTTGAGCAGGGCGATCTGTTTTCGATCCAGGTCTTCCAGCGGGATGATGGTCGGCTCCTTGCCGAACACATAACCGGCGCGGCGGAATCCTTCACGGCTGGTGCTGATGCTGAGGGCCTTTGCTTTTTGTGCTGCCATGCTGTTCTCCTTGAATTGTTCCTATCCCAACCTGCTCCGCGCTAATGGCGGCGCAGGGGCTACGCGCTATGGGCCAATGCCCTTCTCAAGTATCCGTTAAGCCACCGTGCCGTCAGAAGCGTAGGCCAGCTGCCAGAACCCGTACCCCCCGGCGGCGCGCGCCTCGGCGCCGAACTTGAACTTCTTGCGGGTGAACACGTCGTCCGCGTTCATGTCGGTCTGCTGCACGAACACGGGGGCTTTTCGCTCCTGGTACACGAACGGCTTGACCGCCTTGGTGGTGTCCAGCAGGAACCACGCGGTATCCGACGTCAAGCGCCCATCCACCACTACCTCGACGGTTCCCTTGAAGGGATTCGCCTTTCCGTCATCGAGGCGGTCGTTGTTGGCCAGTACTCGCGCCACATCCTCCAGTGCGGGCGGCACGAGCAGGATGCTCGGAGTTATATTCAACGGACGGCCTTCGTCATCCTTGAACTTGCGCATCGCGGTGCGCGCAACGCCCAGGCTGGCAATTGCGGCTGCCTGGCTGGCGGCGGACAGCACCTTGGTGCCCTTGTTCACCACCGAGTCGGTCGCGCCGGTGGTCGCATTTTTAACGGGATGATCCACGTCGAAGAAATACTGGCCGTCGTAGCACAAGTTGGTGAAGCCGTTGTTGACCAGGTCGATCACGATCTCGTCCGGCAACTGCTTGGCCGATTCGCCCGCGCTTTGTGCCTGCGGCATGTAGATGCCCAGGTTGTCGTCGTCGATGTCGTTGCGATCCACCTCGACGGTGGCTTCCCAGTCGTCGTTCTTGATCGTGTACTTGAACGACTCCAGCGACTTGACCGCCTTGTCCCCGATCCACTTGCGCATGCGCGGAAACTTGGACAGCCAGGCATAATCGTTCTGTCCGGTGGTGCTCGGCACCTTCATGGCGATCTTCTGCCAAACGCTGTCGGTTGCGGCGAAAGCGTTGTTGAAGGTGGTCTTCAGGCTGATGAAGAGCGTGGTTAAGTTTTCCTTATTGACCAACATGGTTGGGTCTCCTGTTTAGTTGTTTCGAATTACTTGAACACCGTGGCGCGGAAGGTGGCCGAAACCGCATCCACCGGCGCAACGGTGATGTTCATGGCGCGCACCGTCACCGTGTTGGCGGCGGACACGAACCCAAAGAACACCAGCCCTGCGGCCGGGGCGGCAGGCAAGCCGATCGCGACGGAATCGCCCACTGCCGCACCCGGAACCGCAATGGTCAGGTCGGCACTGGCAGCCGCGTTTATCGCGGGGAAATCCAGCGCTGCGGTCGCAGACAGGCTTTCGCTTTCTGCGGAACCCACCCACACGCCGTCCGCGTCGATCTGCAGCACGAACCCTGCGGGGGAACGGGTGCCATTTGCGCTGGTACCGCCCACGGTGTAGTCGTCCACGATGAAGCAGGGCTTGCCCAGGGATGCCTGGGTAACGGCGTCCGCCCCGGAGTTGACCCACTTGAACGCCTTCCCGCGGCGCACCAGCACGGTCTTTGCGCCGTCAGCCCCGCCGGTGTTGTCCACATACTCCTCCGCGCGGCCGAAATAGGTCAGCGCGGCGGATGCGGCGCCCGGCGCTGCATAGCCGGTGGCGTTGATCGCCACCAGGGCCCCGGAATATATCTTCACGTTGGCGGCGATCGGAACCGGCACCAACTCGCCGTCCTTCATGGGGGTATTGCGGTCTGCAGCTAATGGCATTTCGTTCTCCTTGATTTAGTGGACCCGATTACGCTTGCGCGAGATCGAGCTTGGTCTTTTTGAAGTCTTCCGGAGACACGCCCATACTGCGGCACATCGCCATCTCGGCTTCAGACAAATCCCCTGCGGGCCGGGCTTCCGGAGGCTTGCCGCCGTTTTGCATTCCATTCAAGGCCGCAATCGGCTGCGCGGCATCCACGTGCTGCTTGAGCAATGCCAGATTCGTTTTGCCCAATTCGCGCGCCCATGCCTCTTGGGCGGGGAGCAACTTTCCGGTGGACAGCGCGGCGCTGACCACCCCGTCCACGTCGCGCTCGGCTTTCTCATTACGCAAGTCAGCCACTTCCTGCTTGAGTTGGTTCATCACATCCACCGATACGAACCTGGACGGATCGGGCGCGGCGGATTTCAGCCCAACAATCTCCACGCCGAGCGAAGACACGAGGTTCGCGATGCTGAAGCCAGCCGCCGCCGTGGCCACGGGCTGCGCCGATTTGATCGCGGCCACGGCCTTCTGCAGCTCGGCCAGTACATCGTCCTTGGTGGCCATCGTGGGCAGGTTGAGCAGCCAGCGCAGCTGCTCCAGCAGATCTTCAATGTCCATACTTAACTTCTCCTTGTTGGTGGTGTCGTCGAACGTAAAACTGGCGGCGGCGCGGGCGATGACTTCGTCCATGCCATCGATTGCTGGGGTATTGGTGAGAGCGGCGGAATGCAGACCGACGATGCGGCCGGTACCCTTCGTGTAGTAAAGCACCGGCGACACGAACTTGTATTCTCCGGAACCGATGAACTCCCTCGCCCGGTCGGTCAGCTGCACCTTGGCGAACAGCCCTTCGCCCTCACGGAAGGTCAGGTCGGACCCGGTGAACCATCCGGCTGCAGGTGCGGGCTGGCCGTTTTTCTGCGCGAGCAGAGTCTGATGCTCGTAGTCGATCACGAACGGCGTCTTTCGCGCACTGCAATACGCGATCACGGCGGCGGCTGACTTCGCGTCCATAACCCACCTCGGGGCATCACTCGGGCGACCGTCCGAGCCGCGGAACTCGCCCGCGGGCGTGAGCTGGATTTCACCGGACGCGTTGAGCGCCACGGCGAGCGCGGCGATGCCGATGCCGGGTTGCTGGGGTTTGCGGGTTTTGTTCATGCCGCCATTCTGGCGATGGCGGCGGGGAGAGTTAAGGCGGAAGGGCTTCCGCCCTAACAGGTGATGAGCTTTTTACACCCTATCAGACCCCCGCCAAAAATGCAAAAACGGGGCTACAGTGAATCCTGTAGTCGAGCAACGCAGAAAACAGGCCCGGCAAGACCGTTAAAGCGGCGTTAAATTCGGCGCGGATAATTTTTCGCTACATCGAGGCGCACCGGTGGGCGAAAAACGCGGAAAACGCGTTTTAAACGATTTCCGGTTTTCCGGTCAGGTGCAGAGCGTGCGCAGGTAGTCGTTGACCACCCCCAGCACCCCTTCCTCGGCGGCGGGCTGGAGATCTCCCTGGGCGGTTACAGGCAGGTATTCGCGGGCGGGAATCTTGACCTTGCGCCCGCGCCCGGCCTGGCCGCCCAGGTGCTGGATGGCGGCATAGACCTTGTTGCTGCCTATGGTGGCGCTGTCGGCGTCGTGCTCCGAGGTGATGGAGGCAGCAAGGCCGCCCGCGCTGCGCTGCAGTATCTTGCCCGGCCAGGTGCCCTGTTTCTCGCGCTGGCGCTTGGTTGACGGCGCAAGTCCCATCCAGTGCGGGCGGCCCTCGGCCTCGAAGTTAGCCTCGGTCTGGCTCTCCAGCTCGGCGGCGATTGCGCGCATCAGCGGCGTGGCATTGGACAGTCCGTCCGCCACCTGCTCCAGTTCGTCCCAGGGGCCTTTTTCGATCTTGATTTCAAACATAGCCTGCCCCATAATGGCCGCTGGCTCCCCAAGGGCTGGGCCGGCTGTCCGCCGATAGGTAATGGCTAACTGCCACCGCAGCGAAGTATGCAGGTTCGAGTCCTGCCGCCGGCCTCATCACTCCATCCTCACAAACCGCTTCCGGTTCTTGAGCCTGCCCGCCCCGTCGTTTCCCGCCGCAATCTTGTAGGCGTTAACGACCACGTCCATCTGCCCGAGCCTCTTCACCTTCGCGCCAGGCTCGACCGCGACGAAGATCACGCTGCCGTCCGCTTCGCTTTTAACGTAGGCAAGGTTGGCGTGCTCGTTGTCCCAATACACGGCATCCGGGCTGGCCACCACCAGCGGCAGGCTCTGGAACTCCTCGGTGGTGAGCGCGATTCCGTCTTCCCGGTGCTTGGGGCTGTCGGCGTGCACCAGGCGTTTGGCGGGCAAGGTGAGCACACGGGCCGGCTCCTGGGCACCCTGTTTCCTGGCGAATTCGGCCACCTCTTCGGAGACGAAGCCCACGGTCTGGGCGTCGTTTCCGGGGTGGCGCTTCTCCAGGGTTTCCTTCACCCAGGCCCCGAACACCTGGTGGCGCAGCTCTGAATTGTTTAACGCCTGAACCGCCTGGATGCGGATCGCGCGGTCCTTCTGCGCGGAGATCTTGCGCATCACCTCGGCGTCATTGCCGAACACAGACTGGCCGGGGTTGTAGCTCCAGCCAGCGTCGGGGAAGAACAGCTTGTCCTGTCCGTCGACCTTGACGCGCAGCGCCTTGACCTGCACCACACCGCCGTCGTGCATCGGGATTTCGTGGTCGATGATCTTGCCGTCGGAGGATTGCGGCGTGTAACCCTCCCGTTCCAGGGCAGCGCCGGTCATGGCGCGTACCCGGCAGCGGCAGTTGAAACCGTTCGGCGGGTAGAAGGTGGACCAGAACGGATCGTCGTAGCGGTAGGTGCGTCCATTCATGGCACGGTGCATGGGCCGGGTGCGGCCGTCGAGCACCGCGACATACTGCCAGTACGGGTGCGTGTCCGCGCTCTCCATCTGCCGCCGGTAGCGCCCGGCCATGTAGGCCGTCTGCAGGTTGGTCTGGTAGATGGTGCGCAGCCGCCGCGGGCTGCCGAGCTGGGCGGTGGTGGCCTCGCCGGTCTCGGTGTTGATGTGGTCCGTGGTGCCCCACCAGCCCTTGCTCTGCAGGATGGGCGTTAAATTCTTGCGGAAGTCGCGGAGCGTGGTGCCGTTCGCTATGGCGTCGTCCACCGCCTGGCGCATGTCCTGCAGGATGTCGGAGTTCATCACCTTGGCCACGGTGAACGCCTTGGCCTGCTGCTCCTGCCACAGCTCGCGCCAGTCCCAGGTGATGGAATAGCCCTTGGCCTGGAAGTATTCGATGGCCTTCTCTGGAGGGAGACCGAAGGCCTTCAGGTCAGGCTTCTCCATTCGACACGCGCCCCCACACCTCGGACACGAACATTGCGCGCGCCAGAACATCTTCGAGCTGCTGCGTGTTCATAGACGGGAAGATCTCGGAGAGCCTGGCATGCACCTCGGCGTAGTCGGCCGAGGCGGCGATCATCGCCAGCACGGGCTTGAGCGCTTCCACGGCCTGGCCCTGCAGCACGCCGGGCGCGATGGATTCCACCATCGCATCGAGCACGGCCTGGTCCGGGTAGTCGTTGCCCGCCTGGGCGGATAGTGCGGCAACTGCCGCTGCCTGGGCGGCCGGTTCCGCTGGCGGCAGTGTCAGCTGTGGCTGCGCCACGGTCAGGATGCGCTCTCCCTCCTCCGGCGTTGGGACCCCGATCTGGCGCGCGGCCCACTCCTCCGGGATGCGCATGCCGACTCCGACCAGCTTGGGCAGGGCATCGGCGTAGGCCGTGATGTCCTCGGTTTCCTGCACGGCGAACACGAAGCGCGGGCAGCGGCGCAGGTCGTCGATTCCCCCCTTGTTGAGCGCGAGCACCGGGAACACCAGGTCGCGGGTGAGCGTGCGGCCGAGCTGGACGGCGTCGGATTCCAGGATGTCGTGCCGCACGTCGTCGTGGACGTTACCGAGCGCGTTGGTGCTGCTCTTGCCGTCGGCTTGGCTGGTGAGCGTGCCGCCCAGGATGGCCTTGCTTTCGCTGCGCTCTGCCCAGGAGATCATGGCCTCGAACGGGGTGTGCGTACCCTTGGCGGCTTCCTGGAACTCGATCATCATGCCGTCTGGGATGATCCCGGCTGCATTGTGCCCGATGGACGCCAACGCCTGCAGGAGCGTGTCCTTTTCCTTTGGGCCGGACCCGACCGGGTATTTGCCGACGCGCATCGGCAGGCCGTATATCTCCAGGAACTCGGCGAGATCTCCGACCGAGTATGCCTTGAACAGGTAGGGCCATGCCAGCACGCGATGCAGCCCGGCGCGCGCGAGGTATCCGCTCTTCGCCTTGTGGATGTGGGTGATCCAGCCGAACTGGATCAGCTCAGCGCCATCCAGCGTATTGTCGCGCAGGCGTATCTGGCTGCGCGTCTCGCGGTCGGTCTGGAACCAGGTTTGGGGGCGCAGATCGATCTTGCCGGGAAACCATTCGCTGCCCAGCCGTTGCCACTCGATCTCCTGGCAAGCAAAGCCGTGGCCGATGGCATCAAGGGCATCGAGAATGACATCCTCAAAGTCCGGGACGTCCTGAATCAGCCCCTTGGCGTATCCTGCCAGTTTGCGCTCCGTTGCGCTCGCCCCGCGCGGCGGAACGATGTCCCAATCGACGGTGAGCAGAGCCCGCTTGCGCTTCGCCATTTCGGCGTAGATGTGGGCGTCCCTTTCCTCCATGTCCAGGAACAATTCGTGCTGTGCGCGAAGATCTCCCTGCTCGGCAGATTCCATAATGCGGGCCAGCCTCGCAGGCGTTAATCCTCTGCTGGGGTGGCTGTCGAATTCCCGATGAAGCCACGCCACCCTGGATGTCTGCGGCTCCTCCACCGCGTCCAGCTTCAGCGGTTTTCCGTTCACGTCCACGATGTCTACCATGTTCCGCCTCCAGTACTAAATCTCCCACCTTTCGGCACGGGCGTGAATTCGATGGGCGCAGGCTCCATGCCAAAAACAGCATAGGTGGCCAGCACCAGAGCCACCGCGCTGTCGCCGTGACGGGCCAGGCCGTCGCTGCCGCGCACGCTGGCGCTGTCTGGCACCTTCGCCACGCCCTTGTCCATGACGACCGTCCGGAGATCCGCCAGGATGTCTGCGTCCTTCGGCGCGACCAGCGTCTTGTCCTCGAATGCGGCCTTGAAACGCGGCATGTTCTCGCGGTACCACTCCTGGGACAGCATGACCTGCTCGATGCGGGTGGGACCATAGCGCTGCACTGCTACCTCGGCCAGGTACTGGCCGTTGCCGCGCGCGTCCATCGCGCCGCCGCGGAAGCGCGGAAGCCGATCCACGATGTAGAACAGGATTTGCTTCTGCTGCTCGAATGGGACGTTCCGCAGCTCGACCACGAAGGGGGTTTCCAGCTTGAGCGTGCGGGTCTGCGCCAGCGGCCAGATCACGGTCAGGTCGCCGTTGCGGGCGAAGTCCTCGCCGAAGCTGTGGTCGAGGTTTAGGTCAAGCTTCTCAAGCAGCGGGCGCAGGTGCTCCTCGCACCAATCCCGCGTCTCGGCCTCGCGGATGTGCTGAGGCCGCAGGGTGAAGCTGTCCGGCTGCGGCAGGCGCACCACGGGGATGCCTTCCTGCATGCACGCCTCGATCATGACCCGCGTTAAATACTTGCCGGTTCCGGCGCTGGGGATGACGTCCAGTTCCTCGGCGGCCGTTTCTCCGTATTGCGCGTAAATCTTGGCGCGCCATTCGGCCTGGGTCTTTTCCTTGAGGCGATTGCCCTGGATGAGTTTAACGCGGTCGTAAAGTCCATCTGCCAGCGCGTCGTCGAAGGTGGTACGGTGCAGCGAATAAGGCAGCTTGCCTGCACGTATGTCGTTGACCATCTCGTTGAACGGGTTGGCGTCGCCGTCGTGCGAGGACATCACCCGCACCTTGCCGCCCCAGATCAGCATGGCCAGCGCGGCCTTGAGCAGGCCGGTAAGGTCGTCATGGAACGCGGCTTCGTCTATGGTGACCTTGCCCTGCTTGCCGCGGATCGAGCGCGGGCGGCTGGAGAGGGCCAGAATCTTGCGGCCGGACGCGAAGTCGATGCGGAATGCCTTGATCTGCTGGGTGTCGCCGTTTTCGTCGGTGTCGTCGAACAGCGTCTCGCCCACGGCGCTGGCCGCGAAGTTGAACGCCTTGGCCCACATGGCGCAGTCGTCGATATACTCGCGCGTCATGTCCTCGCTGTAGCCGATGTACATGGCGTCCATTGCGTTTTCCGCCGGGGCGGCCGTCATCACCGAATCGGCAGCATCCGTCCACGATGCTCCGATACGGCGCGACTTTTCCCACACCGCCACATCGGCCTGATCGGCGACCCAGGACTTCTGGTATCCCAGGAGAACGGCGGGGGTTGCCATTACCCTGCGATTCCTAAAATTTCGCGGCGAATCTTTTCAGATGTTTCAGCCGACCATCCGCCCTTCAAGCCGATCGACACCACCGAATCTGCAACCTTCTCAGCTTTATCGCGCACTTCTGCGGCCCACTGCTTCTGCTTGACGGTGGCATTCGACAGCCTTGCAACCATCAGGCCGATCTCCTTCATCGGCGCGCCTTCCTCCATCTTGAGCAGCGCCTCGAAAGCCTTTTGTTGAACGAGGCGGATAAGCGCATCGTTCATGGTTCCCGCATCGTCCGGCGCAGCTGCGGCAATGGCCGCGGCCTGCTCAGTGGCGAGCTTGACGGCATGGAGACGCTGTTCAAACTGCTGGCCGTAGCGGTGCAGGCTGGACTTGCCGATAGCGCACCCGCGCGCCTCCAGCTCCTTCTCCAGCAGTTCGTAGCCGGAGAAGTTGCCCTCGATCAGGGATTGGTCAAGCCATGCCTTGACCTCGGGCGGCAGTTGCCCGACCTTGGAGCGCGCAGGCATTTATGCCTGCCCCCAGTACTTCACCGGGCGCGCGATGCCGGGATCGCAGTCCACAGTGTACTCGGCCACATCGGTGCCGTCCCGAGTGAGGTCGCCGAACCAGCGTCCGCCGGGCTCCTTCCTGAGCTGAACGAGGCCGCGGTCCGAGAGGTAATCAAGCTGCCTGCGCACTTCCAGAGCGGTAGCGTCCTGGTGCACGGCCTGGATGGTGGCCAGCAGCAGCTCCTCATATGCCCCGATCGGGCTGGCGTTGTAGAGCGTGAGCAGCACCAGCCAGCGCATGTTCTCGCGTCGAATCTTTTCCTGGTCAACCATTTTTGGCTCCCTGTATCTGCAGCAGCTCGATCTTGCTCATCACCGCGTCTATCTTGGTCTCGATGACCGTCTGGCCGCGCACGTAATCCTCCCGCCGGACGTAGTGCAGCGGCAAATCGCCCTTGAACATGAGGAAATCCTTTTCAAGCTGGCTTGTGGCACCTTCCAGCTTCCTGAATTCCTCGTTCCAGTGCTCGCTCGCTTCCGCGCGCGCCTTTTCCAGTGCCGCGAACTTCTCGTCCACGTGCTCCTTGAACTGGTGGACCAGCGTCTTGCCAAGCGTGGCCGTGATGCCCAGGAAAAAAACCAGCACGGCGCCACAGGCCGTGAGCAGGTGCCAAAGCTCGATACGCGTTCCCACTTCCATCACTTCCCCCGTCTCTCATTTTTCGCCTGACATTCCAGGCAATACCTTACGCCCGGCACGGCCACGCGGCGCGCGTCCGGTATGCGTTTGCCACAGCCGGGAACCTCACACCACTTGGCGGACGGCCTCGTTGGCTTGGGCATGATCCCCCGCGCCTGGTTGCGCTCATATTCCTCCAGCTCCAGCGCCTGGGCGCGGTCGAATTGATCCATCGTCTCTTACCAGCGCACCCAGGCTCCGACACCGACGAAGGTTGACGGCGCGCCTTGGCCGCCCACGGGCTGGTCCAGGCTACCGATCGCACCGAAGCGCACGCCCTTTACCCCAAACAGGGACTGGCGCGCCTCCAGGCGGAACGCCCGCACCCCGCCGCGCCAGCCGTAGTAGAGGCCCGCATCGCCTGCGGTATCTAAGGCCAGCAGCGGCATGGCGTCGCGCACCACGTAGGTCTCGGTTGCGCCGGTCCGCGTGTCGATCACCGTGGCCACGGTCTGGGGGTGGTCGTCCGCCGGCACGCGGCTGGCCTCGATCACGCGCCGGTTGGCGTCGGCCTGCACGGCGTCCGGCAGGCGCAGCTTCTGCTTGGCCTCGGGCGCGTAGGTTTTAACGGTTCCGGAAGCGATGGGCGTGTCGGCCTTGGTCTCGCGGGATAGGACCGGCTCCGGCCGGGCCGCGACGGCCACCCCCACGGGCGGCCGGTCGGTGCCGCCCGTCGCGCCCTGGTAGATCACCACGGCGAGCACCGCGCTCTCCACGGCGATCACGACCTCGCGCCAGCGCGTCTGGAAGAACTCCACGCTATTCACCGCAATCGATCACGTTTCCCCAGGCGGCATACACCGGCTGCCACCTGATCAGGATGTAGCGCGGGTAGCCCCGGTTCTCGGCGTAGCTGGCGGCCACGCGGCCCGCGTTAAACCGCTCCACCTGGCCGAACCAGCGCCCCTCGTCGCCCCCGCCCTCGCGCGCGACCTTCTGGTCGCGGTAGACCCAGCCGAGGCCGCCGTTGTAGGCGGACAGGGCCATCGCCATGTGTGAGCACTCGTCGTCTGCCTGGATGCGGTCCCACAGCCACTTGTCGTAAAGCGTTAAAGCGCGCAGCGCCCATACCGGGTTGGTTGGCTGGGCGTCGCCCAGCTTGTACGCCTGGCCGATCCAGTTGGCCGTCTTCGGCATGAATTGCGCCATGCCCTTCGCGCCTACCACGCTGACCGCATCCGAGCGCCAGCGACTCTCCTGCTGAATTTGCGCGGCGAACACCGGTACCGGGGCGTTGATACCCCACGCCAGGCGGGCGTTGCGGGTGAGGTCGCGCTGGTAGCGGACGGCGGCGTGCGGCACCTGGTCTGCAAATGCCAGCAGCGGAAGGAACATAACCGCCGCCACCAGGAGCAGCGCCATACGGATTTGCCTGCGCGAGAACCGCACGGTCAGGCGCCCAGGGCCGAGGCGATCATGCAGGCGCAGACGATCGCAGCCCTGCGCAGCTGCGCGGCGGCAATTATGGGCGCCCCGCCCACCACGTATTCGAGCTTATCCGGCCGGGCGTAGGGGAACAGGCTGCGGTCGATCCAATAGCCCACCCAGGCGGCGGTGGTGATGAGCGAGAGCTTGTACATCGACACGCCTAGTTGCTGTGGCGCGGTGAACCAGATGGCAACCAGCAGCACAACGGAGATCAGCAACCATTCGGCCATGCGTAGCTTTTCCTTCATTTCTTCTTCCTCCATTTTGACGGGGTGAAATAACAGGGAAACTTGCCTGACGTGTAGCTGGGCGAATTGATGAGCGAGCATCGCCCGAAGCCCTTCATGCGTTCGTCATGGTGGGGACTCCAGGTGCTGCAGGTCGCGCAGCGCTTCGCATTGTCTGGCTTGGCACCCATCCGCGCAGATTACGCGCGCGCGCGGGACGGGTTAAGGCGGAAGCGGTTCCGCCAAAGAAAAAGCCCCGCGCGGGGCGGGGCTGGGGCGCCGGTAGCGGACGGCTTGGTCAGTCCGTGCGATCGGTGAATCCGGTCACCACGCCGTTCTGGACATATACCCAATTGTGGGTGGTACGGTAGGTCTCGATCGTTCCCTTCTGGGTGACGGTTTCGGTCTCGTAGATCGCGCCCAGGCATTGCTCCAGACGTTTTATCTTCATGCCGACGCGCAGCGCCATGTAGTCCTTACCGCACTGGCGCTTGAGCGCAGCCTCCTCCTTTTCTTCCTCCGTTTCCCACGGCTTCTTAGGTGCATCTGGATCGCACGGCAGGTACATTAATTGGCCTGCGACCTTTGTCATCACGTCGCAGCTTTTATTGGGATCGGCTTTCATCTTGCTTAGCTTGAAGGAACGGTCCATTAGGTCCTTCGCGTACTGGACCAGTTCTCCCCACCCTTCCTTCGCCGACTTGCGTTGCCAATCCTGCGCGTCTGGCTTTGCTAACGTTTCCCGAAATTCAGCGATGCGGTCCGCCACATCGCCGAGCTTGTCCTGCAGGTCTTCGCACTGGCTTTTGGATATTTTTCGGCCGTCTCGCCATCTGCAATGATTGATGTCATCAAGCAATGCGGATTCGGCAAAGCAGACGGAGGCCGCCAGAGTTAGGACTATTGCTGCAAGTATTCTCGCCATGCTCTTCTCCCTTCGTTAAAAATGCACACTCTAAAACAGGCCAGACTGCCTGTCATCCTCCAGCTCGCCGCAGATCGTCCTGATCTGGCGCTCTGTGAGGCGGTGGTCCAGCGCCAGCGTGCGGACCGGGGCGCCGGTGCCACGGAGGTGGCGTATCCGGGCGTCGCGCACCGCGCGGACGGCGCGCTCGGCCTTGGGGATGTCGAAATGCGGCTCGCCGCCGTACATGGCCTGGAGCTTTTCGGCGGCCTCGCGGCCGATCTGGCGCACCAGGGGGTGGTCATCTTCCAGCTGGAGTTTCGGCACGTACAAGCGCACGCCGCCGTAGGCTTGCACCAGGGCGAGGGTGTGCTGCAGGCCGATCAGCTCCACGAAGTCCTGGAGGATGGGCGGCAGGAGGTCAGCGTCAATGGAGACGGTCACTTGTTCTCCCGGTGCTGGCGGGTGCGCTCCAGGGCGGCGGCGACCAGCCACAGCTCGGTGGCGTCCATCATTTCGAGGCGGCGCTCGATTTTGTGCTGGCGCTTGGCCACGCCTTCGGCGTATGCCTTGCCCACGCCCATGCTGCGGGAGACCGCGCATATCTTGCGCAGGAGGGGCTGGCGATCCTGGGCGGCGCGGTCGATGAAGGACCATTCGTTGGGCGCTTTCCAGCCACACGCCTTCAGGTGGTCGAGCACCTTCTTGCGGCCGGCGAAGTCGAGGTCGGCCGCCGAGCGCACGCGGGCTACGGTCCAGAGCATGTCGCGGTAGGCGTCGTCTTCCATGCCGAGGTCACGCTTGGCGGCGTGGATGGCGGAGAGTTCGCGGTTGCGGGGGTTGGACTGGCGCGGCATGTCAGTATCCGATCTTCACGACTTCGATGGATTGGCAGGTCTTGCGGATGTGGCGGCAGAATGCTTTTGGGTTGGGCCACCAGGGCCACCAGTGGGAGTGCGTTTTATTAGCGTCCGCCGCATACCTGGCGCGCTCCTCCTTTGAAAACAGCCTGGATTTGCTCCACTTGAGATACAGCTTGCGCGTTCCGCCGCCCATAAGGAAACGTTTCTTCTCCTGCCAGAATTTGCGCGGGATTTCGCTGTTTTCCTTGTCTGGTATGTACTTGTACTCGATCAAACCGTCCACATAGACGGAGATGACCAGCTTCATCTTATCCTTCTCGACACGGGCACCGATGGCATGGCCGTCGCATACCAGGTAGACGGTACCGAAGGTTTGGCCGAGCTCCTGTTCTATCTGTTCCCATTGTTCCTTGGTAACTGGCATTTTCTTCTCCGTTAAACTGTTGCCGCGAGCCAATCTACGTACGCATCGCGTGCCGACGCACGAACGCTGTGCTGAATGTCGCTCGCCATCAATGTGTACTTGTCGCTGGTCATGCTCAATCGACAAGACAAGCAAAGGCGCAGCCATACAATTACCGGAAAGCCGGGGGCGAACCCGACGGGCATCAGCAACGGTGCGTATTCATCGCAGCATTCGCATGTGCCGTGTTTGATCGGCTCAGGACGTTGCATTCACTTCTCCTTGGCGTTAAAACACTCTCCCCGAAGGCCGCTCTTGCGAACGGCCTTGAGGCGAGGATTAGAAGGTCGTCGGTTGAGCCACCGCGCGGGTGAGCGCCATCATCCCCGTCTGGAGATCGGTCGCCCCGATGCTCACCCAGCGCGAGTCTATGCCTGGCGTTGCGCGAACCTTGTCAACAAGTGCACCGAGTTCCTCGCTCTTGGCCTTGATCTCGTTCATCAGATCGATTTCTGCCTGGGTGAGGTCCCGGTAGCCCTTAATGTGCTTATGCTGGTTTTCCATGTCGTTTCCTATGATCGTTTGAGAGTTACTTCGCCACGGCATCCTTCAGGGCCTTGGCGGCGCTGAAGGCGGGCTTGCGCTTGGCGGGGATGTCCATTTCCGCGCCGGTGGCCGGGTTGCGGCCCTTGCGCGCGGCGCTGGTTTTAACGCTCAGCTTGCCGATGCCATCCAGAACGACTTCGCCACCCTTGGCCAGTTCGGCTTGGGCGATTTCTGCCTGCTTTTCCAACACCCACTTGATGGCGGCCTTGGATTGGCCCTTGTTGTCGTGTGCGTTGGCGATTGCGTTGATCAGGTCTTGCTTGTTCATGCTTCTTTTCTCCTTGGTTGAATGCCCGGTTGGGCGGGTTAAAAATCTATTGCTTCCTGGCTTCCTCAATATCGTCGGCCACCCCGTTCTTGAATTCGATCAGTTCGCGCTGCAGCTCAAGTAATGATTCCTGCACGCCATCGAACTTGCTGCGAAGATATTCATCTTCGTCAGCCCAGGAGTTACCCATTTCCTGCAGCTTAGCCTTAACCGAATTCAGGCTGCGAACTTGGTTTGCCGCCCTTTGTTTTGGGGTTTGGCTCATGCCGTTGCCTTCTCATGCCAGCGGTTGAATAGGCGGCGCAGCGCGTAGCTTCTGGCAATGCTGACGACCGTGAACAGCAGCCCGATCTGCAGGTTCTTCTGCAGGGAAATATGGATTCCGAACAGCGGGAAGATCAGGAGTTGCGCAGCCAGGGCGATGAGGTAACCCAGCGCCACGTTGACCAGCGATTCGAGCAGGGAATGGCTGCGGGACTGGCTCATGCCTCTGCCTCCGCCGCCACGTCCGCCAGCAGCGCGTTGACGATCTTGTCCACGTCGCTGTCGGTCGAGCCGATGAAGGCCACGTCGCTGTCGGCTGTGACGGTGACGCCGATCTTCTTGAGCTGGTCTGTCTGCAGGTTGTTCATGGCCTCCTTGCTCGGCCGCTCGGTGGTGACGATGAGGGTCTCGGCCAGCTCGGGGAAGTGCTTGCGGATGAGCTTGATCACCTGGCCGGGGTCGGCGAACTCGATCCGGCCCTTTTCCTTCTTGAACCCGCACTTGATGCCGTGCAGGGTTTGGGATTTGGGGCGCTTGAACAGGTCCGGCGCTTCGGCCACCAGGGCGAGCAGGGTGTCTCCGGTCTGCGTGGCCTCGGCGACGGCGGCGCGTAGCCTGGCCAGGCGCTTGCGCTTGACGGCTTCCAGCTCATGATTGAGCATGAATACCAGGTGCTTGAGCTTCTGCCGGGCGTCGGCGTGGGCCTTGGCGCGGGTTTCGATTTCTTGCATGGTTGCCATTTCAGTGGTTCCTTTCTGTGCTTTTGTCAATTGGCCGCATCCTGACGTCGAATTCCAGTACGAACCTCCGTTTCTCGACCGTACCAGGAATGTCGAATTCGGCGCGGTTTGTCCCCGTCGTTTCGAACTCTTTCAACAGGAGCCCGATCAGCTGTTCGACGGTCGTTCCCGGAAAAATTACGTGCTCCTTGTTTACATATTTGCTCATATCGTCCTTATGTCGGTAGGTGGGTTTGCCCGAACAGTTCGCCCAGCATGCGGCGCAGCCTTCCGGCCTTGCCGAGTTCATGCTTGGCGCGCTGGTCATGGAATTCGATGGTTTCGATCAGCTCCTGGCCGTTGGCGGCGATGTAGTAGCCGTCCCGCGGGGTGCCGCAGATGGCGACGTTCTCCGTCTCGATGGCCTCAGTGATGAGCTGGCGCAGGGCGCGTGGCTTCATGTCGAGGCGCTTGGCCAGATCCTCGGCGGAGATGCCGTTACCCTTGCCGACGTGGCGTGCGAGGGCGGCGATGAGCTGGTTAGGCGTGGTCATGGGTGCCTCCGTGGGTGGGGAGCGCCACCGGGCGCACGACTATTCCGCTGATGCGATCCCGCCGCTTGGGCGCGGGGACGAGCTGGCGCGTCTCGTGCAGCAGCTCGTACACGCGTCCCGACACGGTGCTCTTTTCCAGCGCCAGGGCGTGGGCCAGTTCGCCTATGCTCCAGTCGCCGCCGCTCTGGCGGATGTGGTCGAGGATTTGTGTGGTCTGCTTGCATTCCACGCGGCGGCGGCCTAGGCCGCTTCTAGCCATTTGCATCGGTTCCTCCCTTCTTCAGTGCTTGTTTAACGCTTGCGGGCATGGGGCGGCGGGGCTTGGGCGCGCCTTCGCCCCCGTCCCCTCTCCCCGCTGGGGGAGTGGGGAGTTGTGTGGCGCCGATGGGCGTGTGGCCACCGCGCCTTGCCTCGGTCTGCGATTCCTGCCTGGCCTCGGCCTTATTGGAGTAGCCCGCGATGATCTCCAGCAGATAGCCGTGGCTTTTTAACGGGAGGGTGAGGCGGTCGCGCTTGGTCACGATCTCCTCCAGGGCCATCTTCCAGTAGTCCTGCGGGGCGCTCCAGGTCCGCCCGTTGCGCTCGATGCTGGCGGCCTGGATCATCGGCTGCAGCTCGCCGAGTATGGTGGCCACGCGGTCGAACGAGAGCTGGCGCTTCGGCGGCCGGAACAGGGCGAGGTACTGGACCAGCAGCTTGCCCAGGGGCGCGGGCAGCTGCAGCGCGGCCATGACTGCGTCGCGCGCGCCTTCGCTGCCGATGATGGCGTCCAGGCTGGACACGGCTCCGCAGGCTGGGCAGGTGGTTTTCATTTGGCAGGCTTCCACTCGAAGTCCGGGGCCTCGCAGTAGCCGATGGGAGTGCCAAAGGCCGCGTCTATGATGCGCCACTTGCACCTTGCGCCCATGACCTGGGCGATCATGGCGGCGGGGCGCTCGATGTCTTGCATCTGCAGAGAGCAGCCCTTGACTACGTTGCGCCAGGCTCCGCTGTCGTTGACCTGGAGGATGAAGGTGGTCATTTCGCCTCCTGGAACATGTCGACGGCGTGGGCGCAGCGCGACGGCGGCACCGGCTGGCCGTTCTCGACGTGGGCGGTGCATACCGGGTCGTCGTTGCAGTTGTATTGCCACTCTTCCGGGTAATCCGGGTCTTCGACCTTGAGCCACATGGTGCGGGCGGCAATGTCGCAAGGCTCGTGCTGGCCGTTTTGGCAGGTGCCGCACCAGTCGGCGATGAAGGCGGCGCCGACGGTGTGGTTGGTGGGCTGGAATTTGCGTACGTTGCTCATTGCGCCTCCGCCAGCACAATGGGTTTGACCACGATCTGGCGCGGCTTGAACACGGTGTAGACCCGTGCGCCGTTCCTGACCTCGACCACGGCGGTGCGGCCGTTGAGCAGCTCCAGGGCTTCGCGGGCGTCTGTCTCGGCCTGTGCGGCGCGGGCCAGCGCGGCGTCGCGCTGGTCGCGCAACTCGCCGACGTAGTAGACGGCGACCGCGGCGGCTGCGATGGTGAGCAGGGATAGGCCCTTCATGGCTGAGCCTCCCCCATGTTGCCGTACGACAGGTGTGTGAGGATGCCGCAGCCGACAATCACCACGCCGGTGGCGATCTCGTGCCTTGCGCCGTCCGGCATGGTCACGTTTGGGCGCAGGCGCATGCGGGCGGGGATGGTCGCTTTCCTTTCGCCGATTCCCTTGCGGATCGCGTTGCCCCGCGCGGCCGTGCTTTTGCGGACGCCGAGCTTGCAAGCCTGCACCTGCAGGGCGCAGGTGGTGCAGCCGATCTCTTTGGCCAGCGCCTCGTTATCCGCGTCCGGGTACCGTTCGCGCACGATGGCGAGCTTTTCCTTGGTCCAGAACAGTTTGGGCATTTATGCCTCCCCCTCGTTCCAGCGGACTTCGCAGTCCGCCAGCATGACCTGCTTGTAGCGGCGCTGGAAGCCGATGCCGCGCTCGAAGTGGCTGGTGGCACCTTCGCCCAGCAGGGCCTCGCACAGCGGGCCGGCGCCGATGAAGATGCGCGGGAGCGCGTGGTCCTGCTCGATGCGCAGCACCCGGAAGCCTTGCACCTGCAGCCAGCGGATACACATCGTCGTGATGACTGCTCGGCAAAGGCGTTCCCACGCGGACCGGCGGTGGGCGGGGTTTGACACGGTTACGGCGTTAATCATGCTTCTCCTCCCTAGTGTTGTGTTTACAGGTGCGGCATACCTGGCGCTGGGCCAGGCGTGCCGGATCGTGGCTGGGCGTGGGGCTGGAATGCACGGCGCGGCAGTCTTCCGCGACGATCTCGCTCTGCAGGTACGGGCATTCCCAGCGGTCCAGCACTTCCAGGATGCGGGCGGCGATCTTGTCGGTCTTCGCCGCGTAGATGCCGTTGAGCACCTGGGAGATGGCCGGGCGCCCGTATTGCCTGGCGTAGCCCGCGGAAAGCCGCGTGGCGACCGCAGTGACGCTGCTCTCCGCCACTGCGCGCTGCAGGAGCTGGTACCAGCGTTCGCCGGCGTAGGGGATGGGGCGCTGGTTCATGCTTCCAATACCTCCAGCACTTCGTCCGCATCCTGAACGACGACGATTTGGTGGATGTTCGGGTCGTAGACCACCTTGGCGCGGGTGATCATCGGGGGGCGGGGACCGTGGACCTTGCTCTTGAGCAGGCGGTATTCGGCCTGGATGGAGCCCTTGCGGCCGCCGTGCTTGTCCTCGCGCTCGATCGTTAAATACCCGGCCTTGCGCAGGGCGTAGACGTAGGATTTAACGGTCTTCTCGTTGACGGCGGCGACCTCGGCCAGCACGCGGGTGGTGAAGCCGCCCAGGGCCTGCATGGCGCCCCAGATGGCCTCGTTCACGCTGCCCTGGGTGACCAGCTGGCCATCCTTGCGCAGGCGCGGGGCCTCGACACCAGGGTCGTTCACCAGCTGCCAGCGCTGGCGGGTGCGGTCTGAGCGGGCACGGCGGGTGATGGTCAGGATGCCGGCGCCGGTCAGGCCCTGCAGGTAGTCGCACGCGGAGTCGTTGGTGACGCCGACCGGGGTGACGTCGTTCAGCTCGAAATCCTTTCCGGCGGTGGCACGGACCATCTGCCAGATGCGCTGACGCGGGGTCTTTCCGCCCTGCATTTCGAGGTGGATGGGTTTACGCGGCATGGGAGTCCTCCTTGACGGGTTCTGCCAGCTCGATCAGGTGGATGAGGTCAGCCAGGTCGGCCGTGTCGCACCAGTAGACCGCGCCGGTGGCGACGTTCCTGAACAGCAGCGCGTTGTCGGGGTGCTTGTATACCTTGTACGAACGCGACCCGTCGGCGGAAACGGCCTGGCAGATCTCCTGGGACATCGCGACCACGAGCTCCGGATCGCAAAGCTCGATGGCCTCAAGAATCACGCCTCCGGCCTTGCCCTCAACCTTCACCACAACCGCGCCGTGCCCCAGCTCCCATGCTTCCGAGCGAGTCTTGGTCTCGATAAAGTGCTCCTCGCCGATGATCGGGCAGTACTTGACCGGCGTTCCGACTGGAACAATCCGGTTGAATTCGGCCGCAGCCAGACCCGCGCACTTTCCACGTATGATGGACATTTCAGCCCCTCCTCGGTGGTTCGCCGGTGTGGATCGGGCGGTTTCCCCACTTGGCCAGGTCCACGCTTTCCCAGGCGTTGCCCATTGCCTCTTCCTGGATGGTTTCCAGGTTGGTGGAGATCCGGCGCACGCTGCCGCGGGCCTTGTCCACCAGGTGGCTCAACAGGTCGTCCGCGACCTTGATGTGCGGGCAGTAGAGGCGCGCGAGTTCGCGGGCGTCCTCGATTCCGGCCGGCTGGGCCGGGTACCAGTCAAGGATGCGGCCGTGGAAGCGCTCCCACTTCTTGAGCTTCTGCGGGAGGGCCTCCTCGCCGATCAGCATGATGGCGGCGCGGCTGGACTCGTACAGGCTGCGCACCGATTCGACCAGGTTCTTGTCCGCGACATAGTCGAATTCGTCGATGATGAGCGGGCGGGCGCTCTGTTCCAGCTGGGCCGCGGCCATGCGCGCCATGTCGGCCACGGTGTCGGCGGGCTTGAACTGCAGGCCGAGCGCGCGGCAGATGTCCTGCATCATGACCTTCTTGGTCCAAAAGTCGCTGGCCTGCACGTAGTACGCGCGGTTGCGCGCTGTGACCCAGGCGGCGGCGATGCTCTTGCCGTAGCCGCTGGGGCCGTTCATCACCACCAGGCCGGGCTGGTGGAGTTGGCGGCCGAGGGCGCGGCTGATCGCGCGCTCTGCCACGGCGATGTTGACCAGGGGCGCCACGCCCTTGATGGCTGGGCCGTGGTCTTGTGTTGCTTTGCTTTTCTGCGTCATAATGTCTCCCTTAGGTTAGGAATTGCTGCATCAGGCCCTTCAGAGTTGCTGCTCTGAGGGGCTTTCTTCTTGGCGCATCGCTCGAATCGAGCGGTACGCCGAAGTCATGGGGAACCTGTGGTGGAAGCGCTGCTGCCAGGGTTCCGTTAAATTTCCTCCCGCCTGCACGGTGCCCTCCAGCTCCTGCCAGAGGTCGTATTTCTGTTCGTCGGTCATTTGCTCCAGCGGCGAGGCGGAGTACTGCGCCGGGTGCTGAATGACGATGGGGTTGGGGTTGAGTGCCGCGGCGTGCATCTGGCGGGCTTCTTCCATGAGCTTGGCGTGCTCCGCCGAGAGCGCCGGGGCCTGGCCGGCCTGGATGACGCGCTCGGCTTCGCGCAGGGCCTTGGTGTCGTGCCCGGCGGCACGCTTGGCCAATACGGCCACTTTGCCTGCCTTTTCGGCGCGCGAGAGCAGCAGCCCCTTGACCAGGTCTTCCGTGGACATGGGTAGTGCGCGCTTGGCTGCCTTGTATTCGCGGCGTTTCTCGGCGATGAACTCCTTTTGCAGGGCGCGGCCGTGGGCTGCGACCTCCGCGCGGTCCATGCCTGTGCGTTCCGGGCACTCCGCAATGCAGAGGAACTTGCCGTCGACGTACACGATGAGGCGGCCCAGATCTTCCGAGTGGCGGATGTCGGCCAGCTTGCCCTGGTGGATAGGCAATTCAGCGTGTATGTACGTGGCACCGTCATACCTAATTCCCTTTTTGGTAATGGTGGGCATGCGGCCGGCCGGCTTGGCCAGGAGGATGTCCAGCGCACGTTCGTTGGCGATGCGGCTGACCGTTCCGGTGTGGCTGGCGACCTTCTGCAGGGGAGAGCTTCCCAGGCTGCGGTGCTCGCGCTGCATGTAGATGCCGTCTACCCACTGGTTGGTGAGCTGCTGCAGCTCCTCGACGGCCATGTCGACCTTGACCACGGCGTTCTTCTTGAACAGGCTCTCGGCGAAGGTTTGCTTGGCCTCGATCTGCTTTCGCTCGGCGACGTTGTGGCCGATAAAGTTGTCCAGCATCTCCAGGATGCTGTGCAGGAAGGTCTGGATGAAGCGCTCGACGTGGCCCTTTTCCCAGGGGGAGAACGGGGCGGAGAGCCTGTGCTCTATTCCCATTTCGTCCAGGAACATGCGCATTTCGCGGCTGACGTAGTCCGATCCGTTGTCGGTTTTAACGGTCTGCGGGACGCCCCAGTCCAGGATGGCGCTGCGCAGCAGGAGCTTGTTGGTTTCTGTGCGCGGGGTCTTGGAGAACAGGATTTTCGGGCGGCGCGACCAGATGTCCAGCACGACGGAGGCGGTGTAACGGCCGCCGACCAGCTCCCAGTCGGCCGGGGTGCCGTCCATTTCCCAGCGCTGGTTGAGCGCGACCACGTCTTCGTCCAGCTTGCCCAGGGCGCTGAGGAAGTTGTTTTTCCAGGCGTCCGGGTTGGTGACGGCTAGCAGGGCCTGCTTGTTGCGGTCCTCAAAGGCAGCACGCCAGCGGCCGATTGCCCAATAGCTGACCTTGGGCCAGGCGATCACGCCGGTTTGCTTGTCGACGGCGTGCTCGTTGATGATGTCGCACAGGTGCTTGTTCTGGATATGTGGCTTTTCGGTGATGATGGCGATTAGGGCCTTTTCCAGCTCGTGGTTCTGCTCGATGATGCTTTGCCTGCCTCCGCTTCCGCCGTTGACGGCGCGCTTGTCGGCGCAGGCGACCAGGCCCTGCTGCTCGTTCTGCAGCACCCAGCGCTGGATCGACCGGGCGCTGATGGTGGTGTATTTCTCGCGGACGGCGTCCGATACGCGGATGCGCTTGGCGTTGTAGTCCTCGGCGAAGGCATGGAAGGCCTCGTTGCGGCCGATGTGGTTGCCGTCGGCGTTGTGGATGCGGAAGTAGTCGCGAAATGCCAGGACGATGTCATAGGAGGCTTCGAACTTCTCGCGGCCCTTGATCGACAGGCTGGCCATGAGGTCTTCGACCTTGACCTGCGTTCTGGCATGCTGCTCGGAACGGGCCTGGGCCTTGACGGCTGCCATGACGGTGCGCGCGGCCTGGGCGGCCTGGCCTTCGGCCTTGATTTGCTGGCGGGCAGCGATGAGTTTTTGCACCTTGGCGGGCGGGGTGTATTCGCGTTTAACGCCACCACGGCCACGGCTCTTGATCTCGGTGAATTCCCAGGATTCGCGGTCTACCAGGTCGCGCAGAGCGCGTTCTGTAGTGGGTAATCCAGGAAGCTGCAGCGCGGCGAGTTCTGAGCAGGAATAGCGTGTTTTAACGGCTTGCACTACCACTCCCCCTCAGTACGGCCTCCAGCGCCTTGCGGCGCTCGGCGAGTTCTTTTTCTTGGCGATGCAGACGCGCCCATTCGAGCAGGGCTGTGTCGGTGCTGGTTACAATCTTGCGGTTTCCGCGTTTTTCGGCGAACAGGCCTAGCAGCGCGTCCTCTTCGACGGCTGCATCAAAGGCCATTGCACGCATGAAGCTGATGTCGCGCACCGGCTGGTCTCTTTCCGCAGCCTGCGTGGTATGGGAAGGGGCAACGTAGCCGTTCAGGGTGCCGACGCCGATCTTTTCGCCCAGAAAAGTGGACATGCGGGCGGCAACTTCTTCCCGGCTGATGCCACGGGTGCCAGCGCGCTTGAGGGCGTCCGCCATCGTGGCGGCGATCTCGGCGCGGCAGCCCAGGGAGCCTGGGCGGGTGGTGTTTTCCGAGAAAAGGTCGAGCGATCTGTTCATTTCGCCCTTCCCGTGCGGCCCCGGTGGGTTTCCCAGGTGCTGTATTTCCAGCGCTCCTGCAGGACAAGCGCGACACGGGGTGACTGGACCAGTTCGCGCATCATGCTGAGGCTGATAATGACCTTGGTCTGCATGTCAATGTGCCGCCGCTAAATTTGCGTTGCGCCGCCTGGCGGAACCGTTAAACTTCGCCTTGTAACGGCCGCGTCCGCGCTCGCCGCGCCCGCTTTTTGGGGTGCCATCCTCGTGGTATCGGCTGGGCCAGATGGTTTGCGGGGTGGTGCCGAGGTGTTCGGCGATGATGCGCTCGTACTTTGGGGCGGGATAATTCAGCGCGTTACGCAGCGTTCCGCCTGATGTATAGCCATGCTCGAACGATAGTTGCTGCAGCGTCGTTCCAGTCTTGCGGACCGCAGCAATGATGTCCGCACGATGCCAGTCCTTTGGGGCTGGTTTTTTTGGCTTGTTTAACGTGTTCAATGTTTTTGACATAGGCGCACTATAGAAGCACTTCGGAAGTCTGTCAACACTTCCGAAATGAGGAAGTCGCGTAGCTCTACATAAGTAATTTAAATCAATGGATTGTAAATATGGAAACGGGCGGGCTTAATTCGGAAGTTACTTCCATATTCCTCACGGTTAAGGAACTGGCTGATCTTCATTTGCCGGGTTACCCAAGTACGGAACGCGCTTGGCTAGACTTGGTAAAACGCGAGAACTGGTCGTTTCAAGAAGTGAGGGGGAAAGGCCGGGGCGGTATGCAAAGGCGCTTCGCACCACCTCAGGCGGTTATCGCGCTCATCCAGGATCGCCATGCTGGCAGGCCCTTGGGGCGTTACGAGGCTAGGGAGGCCGCTCCTCCTGCGGCGCCCGATGGGTTCGTGCTGGTACCGCGCTATAACGTTGCTGGAAGCATGGGCGGAGGCCAGGTGATACACAGCGAGCAGATCGTGGACCACCTGGCTTTTCGGGCAGAATGGGTGCGGACGGAGCTGGGCACCAGCCCGGCTAACCTGGTGCTCATCTCTGCGGTTGGGGATTCAATGGAGCCGACGCTGCGGGCGCACGATCTCCTGCTGATCGACCGCAGCGTGATGGCCGTTAAACAGGATGCGATCTATGCCTTCGCGGCGGAGGGAGAGCTGCGGATCAAACGGATTCAGCGGCTTTTCGACGGAAGCCTGGTCATCAAGAGCGATAACTCGGCCTACGGCTCGGAGATGCTAAGCGCCGAGCAGGCCGGTTCTATCAATATCATCGGCCGCGTAGTGTGGTCCGGGCGTCGCATGTGATTTGTGCATAATTAAATCATGCACTGATTGTGCCAATTCCTGTGCAAAAGCCGCCCGGTTTTTGCGCGTTTCACCTGGTTTTTGTGCCAAACTGGGTTTTGCAGCAAAATCCCGCCAAGTCCCGTAACCGCGCGGCTCTTCCCGCTTTTTTTGGCCTATTTCCCCTGTGCCATATCAATCACTCCCCCACACCGGGGCGGGCTTTCTTTGGTTACTTTCTTTGCCCGAGCAAAGAAAGTGACCGGCGTGCCGGGCCGCCCCGGCGCCAATCTGCGCACCCCGCCGGCCCATTCAGGAAAGTCACCGCGCGTCCTCTTCCCTATCCCCGTTGGGACAGAGAACCATGCGCCCCTACAGTCCGCGCCATGAGCACCGGCCAAAAAGCCCGGCGCGTGATACGCGCCCTACCTGCCAGCCCACCCCAAACCCCGCACCCTCCC